>Ga0182738_1000714_pt1 | contig 44473 bp, 49 predicted proteins | sample eDN5th30CBELigMG_FD_128876 | JGI IMG/M metagenome (GOLD analysis project Ga0182738, IMG submission 128876) | Enriched Miracle-Growth compost microbial communities from Emeryville, California, USA - eDNA 5th pass 30_C BE-Lig MG (version 2)... ...
ATGAGGCCATGCCGTGGCTGATCTGCTCAGCGGCGGCGACCTCGGAGGCCGCGGCATCCCAGTAGTCGCATGACCAGCGCGACCGGTTCACCGCGTCGGCCCCGCGGGTGCGCCGAGCGACCAACTCGCCGATGACGGCCAGGCGGCGCGCCGAGGCGGCGGCCTCCACCCGGGCCCACCCCGAGATCGCCGCCACCAGGGCCTTGTCGTCGGCATCGGCCAACGCCGCCGGCTCCAGGACGTCATATTCGAACATGCGTGCGATTCTAACGAGGGGGTCTGACACGACGCTCCGCCGCTCTAAGCTCGGCCGCATGGACCAACAGGTGCACTTCGTCACCGTCGCGGCCACCGATCTGGACGCGGCCAGGAACTTCTACGGCGCGCTGGGCTGGCGGTCGTTGCTGGACGTCGAGGGCGAGATCGTCTTCTATCAGGTGGCGCCGGGTCAGGTGCTGGGGTTCTTTGACGCCGACAAGTTCAACCAAGACCTGGCGTTGCCCGGCGATCATTCCCGGGTCTCCGGGGTCACCATGGCTCACAACGTCGACAGCCCCGACGCCGTGATCGCGCTGGCCGACGCCATGGCCGCCGCGGGCGGCAGCGTCATCAAGGCGCCGCAACCCGGCCAGTTCGGCGGCGTGTTCCACGCCCACGTCCAAGACCCCAACGGGCTGATCTGGGAGATCGCCCACAACCCCGGCTGGCGGATCGCGCCCGATGGCACGGTAAATCTGGGCTGACGTCGTAGGGTGGCCGGGACGTAACGGGAAAGGAACACCCACCACGATGCCCTCTTTGCTGAGCATGGCGTTGGGCGCGGCACCGGTCTTCGGTGGAGCCCTGTTTGCCGCGGCCGCCGGGCAGTTGAAAGGCCCGGACGTACGCGCCCTGATCAAACAGGATCTCGATCTGCTCGACCGGCTTCCCGCGGAGCAGACGCAGCGGCGCGCGAATTTGCAGCGCACCATCGACGATCGCATCGACGATTTGGTCGCTGCCTCCGACCGAACGAGGGCGCTGCGGGCCGCGGCGCTGTCCTATCAGGGCAACTGGCGCGACGTGGTCTTTTTCGTGTCCTCGGTGCTGTTCACCTACGTCTGGTGGCACATCAACCACGACCGCGGCAATTGGCTGCCGATGTTCATCGTGCTGATCCTCGCGTGCCTCGTGTCCGCGGCCTACGCGCTGCGTGGGGCGCTGCGGGTGGTGACGCACAGCTGGCGACGCCGGCGATGACGGACCGCTCATGACGTACGTCGTCGAAATCACACGGCACCGCAACCCTTTTCCGGCGACCGGGGTGATCCGCGACCACAACGGCGTTGCGCATTATGAGCAGCTGCCGGCGACGCTGCTCGATGTGCTGGCCGGGCAGGCCGAGCAACGTCCCGACGGTGAGGCCGTGGTGGAACTCGGCGGCGACCGCCTGACCTACCGGCAGCTGTGGCAGCGGGCCGCGCGGGTGGCTGGCGGGCTGCGCGCCGACGGGCTGGTTCGCGGTGACCGGGTCGCGTTGCGCTACCCGGCGGGACTGGACTGGGTGCTGGCGTTCTGGGGCACGTTGATGGCCGGCGGAATACCGGTGGCCGTCAACACCCGTTCGGCCGCACCGGAAGTCGACTTTGTGCTCAACGATGCCGGCGTTCGGGTGGACCTGGCGCCCGGCACCGCACTGCCCGATGGTCAACCGTATGTGGTGGACGGCCTCGAAGCGGGCGACACCGCCGCGCTGTTCTACACCTCCGGCACCACCGGCAGCCCCAAGGGCGTACCCACCACCCACGAGGCGTTTGTGACCAACGCCGAGAACATGATGCGCACCTTGGGCCGGACCCGGACATTGGGCGAGGAGTACCGCACACTGATCTCGGTCCCGCTCTTCCATGTGACCGGCTGCAACTCCCAACTGCTGGTCGCCGCCTACACCGGCGGCACAGCGGTCATCATGGGATCGCTGAGCCTTCCCGATCTGATCGCAACGCTTCCCGCACAACGAATCTCATCGATGGTGACGGTACCGGCGATCTACTCACTGCTGCTGCGGCATCCCGACTTCGCCGCCATCGACGTGAGCGGGGTGCGGTGGGTCGGCTACGGCGGAGCTCCGACGGCACCCGCGCTGGTGCGGTCGCTGCGCGAGGCATTCGGCGCGGCAACGGTGTTCAACGGCTACGGCATGACCGAGACCGCCTCGCTCATGACGGTGCTGCCGGACTCCGACGCGGTGGCGCACGCGGACTCGGTCGGCTACGCCGTGCCGTCGGGAGACATCGGTATCGTCCCGCTCGGCGACGATCCGGGCACCGGAGAACTGGTGGTGCGCGGCGCGAATGTGATGCGAGGCTACTGGAACCGGCCCGAGGCGACCGCCGCCACCATCATCGACGGCTGGCTGCACACCGGCGATGTGGTGCGCGTCGACGACGCCGGCCGGGTGCACATCATCGACCGGCTCAAAGACATCATCAACCGTGGTGGTGAGAACGTCTCCAGTGTCGAGGTGGAGGCCGCCCTGCTGTCGGCTCCCGGCGTGGCCGACGCGTGTGTGCTTGCAGTGCCCGACGAGGTGATGGGGGAGAAGGTCGGCGCGGTGCTGCTCGGCGACCAGCAGGAGATCGACGTGACCGCAGTACTGGAGCACTGCCGCGGCCAGCTGGCGGACTTCAAGGTGCCGCAGTACATCACCGTGGTGACCGAGGCGCTGCCGCGCACTGCCAGCGGCAAACTGCTCAAGGCGCAGCTGCGGGGCCAGGTGCGGTGGAGCTCACCGCTGCGCTAAGCGTGAGTTGTCGGTGGGCAGTGCTCTCATAGGCGGCATGGACACAGCACTGCTGATCCTCCTCACCTCACTGGCGCTGCTGGCGGTGCTCCTCCAGGTGGTGGTGCTCGTGCGCCCCGCCGGCGGGGCGATCTCGCCTGCGCAGCTCGCCGCGCTGCGTGGCGACAGTGAGCGCGTGGAGCGAACCCTGCGCGAAGAGCAGCATGCTGGGCGGGCCGAACTCGCCCAGGCCTTTCACCAGTGGCAGCTGACCCTGCACCGCTTCGGATCGACCTTGCAGGGCACGCAGGACAAGTTGGGCGCCACACTGGATCGGCAGCTGCGGAGCTTGCAGACCGAGAACACCGCGCAACTGGAGAAGATGCGCGCCACGGTGGACGAGAAGCTGCAGGCCACGCTGGAAACCCGGCTGGCGCAATCGTTCACGCAGATCTCCGAGCGCTTAGAAGCCGTGCAGCGGGGGCTGGGGGAAATGCAGACCCTGGCCACCGGGGTGGGTGATCTGAAGCGGGTGCTGACCAACGTCAAAACTCGCGGCATCTTCGGTGAGACGCAGTTGGCCGCCTTGCTGGCCGAGACGCTGACGCCCGAGCAGTACGCCACCAACGTCGTCACGGTGCCGGGTTCGAACGCCCGGGTGGAATTCGCGATCCGCTTACCGGGCGCTACCGGCACCCGCGAGGTGTTGTTGCCGATCGACGCCAAGTTTCCGCGTGACGATTTCGAGCGGCTGCTCGACGCGCAGGAACACGCCGACAGCATGGGGGAGGCCGCCGCGCGCCAGGCGCTGATCCGGCGCATCGAAGCCGAGGCCGGCGACATCCACGACAAGTACCTCGATCCGCCGCACACCACCGACTTCGCGATCCTGTTCCTGGCCACCGAGAGTCTGTATGCCGAGGTGCTGCGTCAGCCGGGTCTGTTCGAGCAGATTCAGGCCAAATACAACGTCACCCTGGCCGGCCCGACCACGCTGGCTGCGCTGCTCAACAGCCTGCGCATGGGTTTTCGCACCCTGGCGATCGAACAGCGAAGCAGCGAGGTCTGGCAGGTGCTGGGCGCGGTCAAGACCGAGTTCGGAAAGTTTGCCGCGGTGCTGGAGAAGACCCGCAAGCAGCTCGACACCGCCCGCAACACCATCGACACCGCAGGAGTCCGCACCCGCGCGATCGAACGCAAGCTGCGTGGGGTGGAATCGCTGCCCGAATCGGAGGCCGAAGCCATGCTCGGCGAACTCGGCACCGGCGTCGAAGAAGTCAGTGAAGTCGACATCGAATTCAGTTAGGCTGCCCGGATGGATGCCGTTCCGGCCGCCCCGGCCCGCCAATTGCCGGCAACGGTGCGCGGGGCGCGGACCCGAGCGGGGCTGGTCGCCGCGGCCCGCAAGGTCTTCGAGCGCGACGGCTACCTCGACGCCAAGCTGACCGACATCACCAAGGCCGCCGGGTGTGCGACCGGGTCGTTCTACACCTACTTCGCGAACAAAGAGGAGATCTTCGCCGCGGTCCTCGAACAGGCCCAGCAGGACATGATGCACCCGGGTATGGGCCGGGTGAGCGATTCCGACGATCCGTATGCGGTGCTGGAGGCGAGCAATCGCGCCTACTTGGAGGCATATCGGCGCAATGCGCAGTTGATGGGGTTGCTCGAACAGGTGGCCCAGATCGATCCGAAGTTTCGTGCTTTCCGCGCACGGCGCGCCGACGCGTTCGTCCAACGCAATGCCGCCGGCATCGCCGATCTGCAGGCGCGGGGCATCGCCGGCGCCGACGTCGATCCGCTACTGGCGTCGCGGGCGCTGTCGGGAATGGTCAGCCGCCTCGCGTACGGGACGTTCGTGGGTGAGGAGGCCGCGCACGGCTCGGGCGCCGACTTCGAGGCTCTGGTCGCCACGGTCACCCGGCTGTGGGCCAATGCTCTGCAATTCCGCACCGTCGACAATCGAACATGAGATCGGATTCAACTAATGTCACTGCTGTTGCGAACGGAAGAACGGGGACGTTGCTTATGAAGGTTGCCGAGCGGGTCGCGATCGTCACCGGTGGCGGTGGCGGCATCGGTGGAGCGTTGGCCGCGGCACTGGTCGAGGCCGGAGCCAAAGTGGTGGTGGCCGACCTCGACGCGGACGCCGCGGCGGCGGTCGCCGAGGCGATCAACGCCGCGCATCCCGGTGCCGCAGTCGGTCGCGGCGGCGACGTCTCCGACACCGACACCATCCGAGAACTGATCGCGTTGGCGCAGGAGCACTACGGCCCGGTCGACTTCTATTTCGCCAACGCCGGGATTACCGGTGCCCCCGGCCTGCCCGGCGAAGCCGACTGGGACCTGGCCATCGACGTCAATCTGCGTTCGCACATTCGCGCCGCGCAGCTGCTGATTCCGGACTGGGTGCGCCGCGGGGAGGGATATTTCGTCTCCACCGCATCCGCCGCCGGCCTGCTTACCCAGCTGGGCGCTGCCACCTACTCGGTCACCAAGCACGCGGCCGTGGGATTCGCCGAATGGCTCAACATCACCTACGGGGACCAGGGCGTGCGGGTCAGCTGCCTGTGCCCGATGGGCGTCAACACCAAGTTGCTCTACGCCGGTGAAGAATCCGGCGACCCGCTGGGCGATCTGGCCACCCGCGCGGTCACCACCGCCGGTGCGGTGCTGGAGCCCGCCGACGTCGCCGCCGAGGTGCTCGCCGCGATCGACGACGAACGTTTCCTGATCCTGCCGCACCCGGTGGTGCTGGAGATGTTCCGGCACAAGGCAGGCGACTACGACCGCTGGCTGCGCGGCATGCGCCGCTACCAGCGCGGCCTGCTCGACTCTGAAGTGTCCTAGGTGAGGAGCCTGTATGTCCCTGTTTGAAATGTCCGAGCGCGCACAGAAATACCAGTCCGACCTGCTGGAGTTCATGGATTCGCACGTGTACCCCGCGGAGCCGGTCTACGAGACGCAAATGGCCGAATCCGGCAACCCGCACTTTCAGCCCCCGATCGTGGAGGAGCTGAAGGCCCAAGCGCGTGAACGCGGACTGTGGAACCTGTTCCACCCCCACCCGGAATGGGGGCCGGGCCTGACCAACCTCGAATACGCGCCGCTGGCCGAGATCATGGGCCGCAGCCCGCATCTGGCCCCGGAGGCGACCAACTGCAATGCGCCGGACACCGGCAACATGGAGGTGTTCACGCTGTTCGGCAGCGACGAACACAAGGAGAAATACCTCAAGCCGCTGCTGGAGGGCACCATCCGGTCGGCGTTCGCGATGACCGAGCCGCAGGTGGCCAGCTCTGACGCCACCAACGTGCAGCTGTCGATGGTGCGCGACGGTGACGGCTATCTGCTCAACGGCCGCAAATGGTTTGCCTCCAACGCTTTGCATCAGAACTGCAAAGTCATGATCGTGATGGGCAAGACCGATCCCGACGCCGCCACTCACCGGCAGCAGTCGATGATGGTCGTTCCCATCGACGCCCCGGGCGTCACCATCATGCGCGGGCTGCCGGTCTTCGGTTACCAGGACCGTGAGGGCCACGCCGAGATCGACTTCAAGGACGTCCGGGTACCGGCCAAGGATGTGCTCAAGGGCGAGGGGGAGGGCTTCGCAATCGCCCAGGCCCGGCTTGGCCCGGGCCGCATCCACCACTGCATGCGCTGCATCGGAATGGCCGAGCGGGCACTGGAACTGATGTGCCGGCGGGCGAACTCCCGGATCGCCTTCGGCAAGCCGATCAGTGCGAACGCCAACATCCGTGACTGGATCGCCGAGGCACGCATCGACATCGAGATGATCCGCCTGCTGACGCTCAAGACCGCGTACCTGATGGACACCGTCGGCAACAAGGCGGCGCAGGTCGAGATCGCGGCGATCAAGGTCGCAGCGCCCAACATCGCGCTCACGATCATCGACCGGGCCATCCAGGTGCACGGCGCCGGCGGCGTCACCGAGGACTTCCCGCTCGCCAGTTTCTGGGCCCACCTGCGCACGCTGCGGCTCGCCGACGGCCCCGACGAGGTGCACAAGCGCGCCATTGCCCGCCAGGAGCTGCGCAAGTATCTCGAGGACGCCCGATGACGACACCGGACTTCGCGGGGCGCACCGCGATCATCACCGGCGGCTCGCGGGGGATCGGGTTGGCGATCGGGCAGCGACTGGCCGAAGCCGGCGCGAACGTGGTCCTGACCTCCCGCGACCAGGAGAGTGCCGACGCGGCGGCGGCCCAGGTCCAGGGCGTCGCGCTGGGTGTGGCAGCGCATGTCGCCGACGACGATGCCGCTCAGCGCTGCATCGACCTGACCTTGGAACGGTTCGGCAGCATCGACATCCTGGTCAACAACGCCGGCACCAATCCGGCGTTTGGACCGCTGATAGACCAGGATCACGCCCGGTTCGCCAAGATCTTCGACGTCAACCTGTGGGGGCCCCTGCTGTGGACGTCCTGCGCGGTCAAAGCATGGATGGGCGATCACGGCGGCGTGGTGGTGAACACGGCCTCCATCGGCGGGCTGAGTTACGCGCCGCTGATGGGCATGTACAACGCCACCAAGGCCGCGCTGATCCATGTCACCAAACAGCTTGCGCTGGAACTGTCCCCGGGGATCCGGGTCAACGCGATCTGTCCGGGCGTCGTGCGCACCAAGTTGGCCGAGGTGCTGTGGAAGGAACACGAACAGGGGCTGGCCGGCGCTATCCCGCTGGGCCGAATCGGCGAACCGGTGGACGTGGCCGACGCGGTGTTGTTCCTGGCATCTGACGCGGCGAGCTGGATCACCGGGCAGACCCTGGTTATGGATGGTGGCCAGATCCTCGGTGACGCAACGGGATTCCGGGCAGGTCTGGCGTGACTGACGAGCCACTGGGCATCGACCCGGCGGCTGCGACCGCGTGGATCACCGAACTGGGCCTGCCGGCGAGCGGGCCGCTGCGCTTCGAGCGGATCGGAATCGGACAGTCGAACCTGACCTACCGGGTGTCCGACGACGCCGGTCACAGTTGGGTACTACGCCGGCCGCCGCTGGGAAAACTGCTCGCCTCGGCCCACGATGTGGCCCGGGAAGCGCGGATCCTGGCGGCGCTGGGCGACACCGACGTCCCCACCCCGCGGGTGTACGGACTGACCCGAGATCCAGAAGGCACGCCGCTGCTGCTGATGGAATTCATCGATGGGGTGGTGGCGGACCGGATGTCGGTGGCGCAGGCGCTTGCTCCCGAACGACGCAGGCAGATCGGCCTGTCGATGCCCAAGACGCTGGCCACCATTCACGCGGTCGACATCACCGCGGTGGACCTGGACGATCTGGCCAGCCACAAGCCGTACGCGCAGCGTCAGCTCAAACGCTGGGCCGGGCAGTGGGAGAAGTCCAAGACACGAGAGCTGCCCCCGCTCGATGACCTGACCCGGCGCCTGACCGCCGCCGTCCCACCACAGCAGGAACTGACCCTGGTGCACGGGGACTTTCACCTGCGCAACGTGATCACCTCACCGGAGAGTGGCGAGGTGATCGCAGTGCTGGACTGGGAGTTGTCCACGCTCGGCGACCCATTGGCCGACATGGGCAGCCTGCTCGCGTACTGGCCACAGGTCGGTGAAGAGCACATCGCCGGGGAGTTTGTCATCAGCACCCTGGAGGGCTTCCCAGACCGGGCAGAGCTGGCCCGGGTGTATCTGGAAGAGACCGGACGCGACGCGGCGTCGCTGCAGTACTGGCACGCGCTGGGGCTGTGGAAGGTCGCGATCATCGCCGAGGGCATCGTGCGGCGGGTGCTGGACAACCCGGCGAACAAGGCCGCCGCCGGCACTCCGATCACCGCGTGGATCGACGCCTTGGTGGACAAGGCGCGTGAGGTTGCCGACGAGGCGGGCATCTAGTTGAGCACGTCATATCGCGCCGTCGCCGCCGGCGGCGGGGCAGACCTTGTCGGCGGCGTCCCGCGCCGGAGGATCGCGGTGGCGGCGATGGTCGGCACCACGATCGAGTTCTACGACTTCTACGTCTATGCGGCCGCCGCGGTCACCGTCTTCCCACACTTGTTCTTCCCGAAGGGCAGTCCCACGGCGGCGCTGTTGGCCTCATTGGCGACCTTCGGCTTGGCGTTCGTGGCCCGACCGGTGGGGTCGATCCTGTTCGGCCACTTCGGTGATCGGCTGGGCCGCAAATCCACCCTGGTCGTCTCCTTGCTGCTCATGGGTGTCGCCACCTTCCTGATCGGTGTGCTGCCCACCTACCACCACATCGGTCTGCTCGCCCCGGTGCTGCTGGCCGCCCTGCGGTTCTGCCAGGGTCTGGCGCTCGGCGGCGAATGGAGCGGTGCTGCGCTGCTGGCCACCGAAACCGCCAAACCGGGCCGGCGGGCGACGGCGGGAATCTGGCCGCAACTGGGTGCGCCCCTGGGCTATCTGCTGGCCACCGCGATCTTCCTGGTCCTGTTCACGTGGTTGCCCGCTGGCGCGGACGGGACCGGGCCGTTTCTCACCTGGGGCTGGCGGATTCCGTTTCTGCTGAGCGCCGTCATGGTGGCCGTCGGACTCTATGTTCGGCTGCGGCTCACCGAAACCCCGGTCTTCGCGCAGGCGAAGGCCACCGGTGCGCCGGTGAACGCTCCGATCGCAGCGCTCCTGCGGGGCAGCTGGCGCCGGCTGGTCATCGGCACGCTGGTGATGGTGGTGCCTTACACGCTCTTCTACACCGTGACGACGTGGATCCTGAGTTACGGCACCGCCAAGCGTCCGCCCGAGGGCGTCGGCCTGGGCTACGGCTACGCCGAGTTCCTCGGGCTGCAGTTGATCGCCGTGGTGTTCTTCGTGGCGGTGCTGCCGATCGTGGGCAGGTTGGCCGACCACTTCGGCCGACGTCCACTGCTGTTGTTCTTCACCGCCGGAATCATGGTGTACGGAACCACCTTCGGCGTATTCCTGAAGCCGACCGCCTCCACGGGCACGATGCTGGCCTTCTTGATCGTCGGCATGACGTTGATGGGCTTGGCGTTCGGGCCGATGAGTGCGGTGCTGCCCGAACTGTTCCCGACCAATGTTCGCTATACCGGTTCGGGGGTCGCCTACAACGCGGCGAGCATTCTGGGGGCGGCGGTGGCGCCGTTCATCACCACCTGGCTGGTCACCAGCTATGGCGTGGCTTGGGTGGGCGGCTATTTGTCGATTGCGGCCGCGTGTTCGTTCGTGGCGCTGCTGGCGATGCAGGAGACTCGGGATACCGAGCTGCATGACGTAGGAGTCGCCGACCACGTTGGTGACGCCGTACATCCCGGCTGATGTCGAATCCTGTCAGGGGCGTGGCACGCCGAACCATCGGGTCAACGCGGCTTCCAGGGCCGGTTGCTCGGAGAGTGTGAACTCATCTGTCGCCCAGGCGATATAGCCGTCGGGACGGATCAGCATCGCTGCAGCCGGTGGCGCGGACATCGCGGCTGTGGCGGCGTCGACCCGATCGGACCACGGGCGCGCGGCCGCTGCCGCGGAGCCGTCGGCCAAGTCGAGTAGCACGGCGCGCCCACGGTGCAACAGTTCGGCGACCCGGCGACCGTCGTCGAAGGTGAGATCGGGGACATGCCATCCGGACAGTCGGTGGTCGTCGCCGACGTCATAGCGGACATCGCTGCCGGCGAGCAGTTCGGTGATATGCGCGGACACCGCCGGGATGGCGGTCAGTTCACCGAAAAGCTCTCGCAGCGCAGCGACATGCGGACCTGGCGACATCAGTGCGGTCTGGGCCATCGAGTGCATCATCACTCGCTGCCCCAGTGGCTTACGCTCCGACTCGTAGCTGTCCAGCAGACCGTCGGGCGCCCAACCGTTGATCTGGGCGGCCAGCTTCCAGCCGAGGTTGATGGTGTCCTGCAACCCCAGATTGAGCCCCGGCCCGCCCATCGCACTGTGGACGTGGGCCGCGTCGCCGAGCAGTAAGACCCGCCCGGCGCGGTAGTGCTCGGCCTGCCGGCTGTTCTGACCATCGATCCGGCGCAGCGCATGCGGGCCGGGCCCCGACGGTTCGTCAAACGGGACATCTACGCCCAGGATGCGGTGCAGGCTTTCCCGGAGTTCGGCAAGCGTCATCGGGCCTGCCTCGCCTGAGGGGCCGAATTCCAGCGTTCCCAGCAGCGACCGGTCGGGCTCCAGATCGCCGAAAATCACCATCCCGCGGTCGAACCTGTTGTGGCCAAGAGCAATCCGACCAACACCTGCTATTTGCAGACTCCGGTCGGCAGCGCGCAGGAACTCGGGGATCTGCACGTGCGCCAGCCGCGAGACCGTCGGCGCCGTGATCCCTGGGAATTCGATTCCGGCTGTCTTGCGCACGATGCTGCGGCCCCCATCGGCGCCCACCAGATAATCGGCCGTCAGGGCATAGTCGCCGTCGACTGAGCTGACGGTAGCCGCCACCGCGCCGTCGCTGGCGTCGAGGCCGGCGAGTCGGTGGCCCCAGCGTACGTCTATACCCAGCTCACCGGCCTGGTCCAGCAGCGTCCGCACCAGTCGCGGCTGGGCGACCGGCAGTATGTACATCGGGTTGGCTCGGGCGCCGGTGAAGCTCAGCGACAGATCTAATGCCATCCCGGAGAACATCCATGCGGGCAGGGGCTGCGGCCGACCGTCCACACCGCTGAGTCTGTTATAGAGTCCGCGCAGGTCGAGCATCCGAACCACTTGACCGACAAGGCCATTAGCCTTCGGCTCGGAGCTGGGTCCCGGCAGCTCGTCGAGCACCACGGGCTGTACTCCGGCCAGCGCGAGCTCGCATGCCAGCATCAGCCCGTTGGGGCCGGCGCCCGCGATAACCACGGGGTGCTCTGCTGCAGCGGCCATGCTCAGAACTTCCGATCGGTAGGTGCGGGAAGACCGGCGGCGACGGCGTCGAACGCGGCGCGCAACAACCGCGGGTAGGCGACCGGTGGATCCAGCGTCACGTAGCTGTCTGTGGTGGCCTCGACGACCGCGTGGACCACGGCTGCCGCCAGGCGCGGATAGGTGTCGAGCTCTGGATCGGTGCCGGTGCGCTGAGCGATGGCCGCGGTGAAGTCATCGAACAGGTTGCGGGGGAAGGTGTTACGGAGGTTGCCGTCCGCCAACATCTTGCGAAGTTCGGCAAGCTGAGCGCGATTCGGTGGGTGGTTCGCGTCGCCGGTCGAGGCGGCGAAGTCGTCGTGGATAGGTCCGAGGATCGCTTCGGTGATCGATACCCACAGTGGCTCTTCGTCAGGGCGCTCGTGTAGCAGGGCGATGGTGCGGCGCAGACGCTCGGTCTGCCGATAGGTCAGTGCCTCGTGCTTGGTGGAGAAGTAGTTGCTGAAGGTCCGCAGCGACACGCCGGCGCGGCCGGCGATGTCCTCCCTGGTGACGTTCTCCAGGCCGCGCTCGAGGGCCAGTTGTAGGGCGGCGTCGGAGAGCGCACGTCGAGTATCGGCCTTTTTGCGTTCGCGAAGCCCGGTCATACCGCCACCGTACAGAAATATTGCCTACCAGGCAAAAATGCCCGTAAGGCAATAATCCTCGGAGTTACTCGGCCAGCGCACCGCCGAACACGTCCCGCATCGCCGCCCAGTGCCGGGCTGCGGCGTCAGCGTCATAGGGCGCGTTGTCGGGCACCGCGAAACCGTGCGCGGCCGGATAGAACTCGACGGTGTGTGTCACGCCCGCGGCGCTCAGCGCCTCGTCCAGGGTTGCGGCATGCGCGTTGGTGAACGAGGCGTCGTTCTCGGCGCCGGCCACATAGACGGTGGCCGTCATCTGGTCCGCCAGCAGGTGGGGACTGTCCGCGGAGTCGGTGACCAGACCGCCGCCGTGGAACGACGCCGCCGCGGCCACCCGGTCCGGCACGCGTCCGGCGACGACGACCGACGTACGTCCACCCATGCAGTAGCCGCACACCCCGAACTTCTCCCCGCGGACTTCGGGCCGGCTGGCCAGATAGTCGAAGAACGCCTGCGCGTCAGTGGTCATCCGATCCGGGGTCACGTCGCCGATCATCGAGAACAGGCGGCCACGCTCCTTGGCGTCGGCGAACACCGTCGCCATGTCGAACGGCGCCCAGCCGGGGTGCCGGTAGTACACATCGGGAAGCAGCACGGCGTAGCCGTAGCCGGCCAGTTCGGCGGCCATCTCGTCGAAGGCCGCCCGGACCCCGCCGGCGTCGGGATACATGACCACACCGGGCCAGGGGCCGGAACCCTCCGGAGTGAACAGGCGGACCGGGCAGTCCCCGTCGGGCGTGGTGATGGTGTCGGTGATCGTGGGCATGGCCTCCGTTGTACTCCGCGATCCACGTCGTAAGCTGGCGGCGTGCCGATCGCGACCCCGTACGAGGACCTGCTGCGGCTCGTCTTGGCTAACGGAACCCCGAAGGCGGACCGCACCGGCACCGGCACTCGCAGCCTGTTCGGCCACCAGTTGCGCTACGACCTGGCCGCCGGATTCCCGCTGATCACCACCAAGAAGGTGCACCTCAAGTCGGTGATCTACGAGCTGCTGTGGTTTCTGCGCGGTGACTCCAACATCGCCTGGCTCAACGAACACGATGTCACCATCTGGGATGAATGGGCTTCTGAGACAGGAGATCTCGGTCCGGTCTACGGAGTGCAGTGGCGGTCGTGGCCGACGCCGGCGGGTGAGCACGTAGACCAGATCTCTGCTGCGCTGCACCTGCTGCGCACCGATCCGGATTCTCGCCGCATCATCGTCTCGGCATGGAACGTCGGCGAGATCGGCCAGATGGCGCTGGCCCCCTGTCACGCGCTGTTTCAGTTCTATGTCGCCGACGGCAAGCTGTCCTGCCAGCTCTATCAGCGCAGCGCCGACATGTTCCTCGGGGTGCCGTTCAACATTGCCAGCTATGCGCTGCTGACCCACATGATGGCCGCGCAGGCCGGGCTGGGCGTCGGCGACTTCATCTGGACCGGCGGTGACTGCCACATCTACGACAATCACGTCGAGCAGGTCAGCAAACAACTGAGCCGCGATCCGCGTCCGTATCCGCAATTGGTACTGGCGCCGCGTGACTCGATCTTCGACTACAGCTACGACGACATCGAGATCCGCGACTACGACCCGCACCCGGCGATCAAGGCGCCCGTGGCGGTATGACGATCAGTCTGATCTGGGCTCAGTCGAAGTCCGGGGTGATCGGCCGCGCCGGCGGCATTCCCTGGCGGGTGCCCGAAGATCAGGCCCGCTACAAGCAGCTCACCATCGGCCACACCGTGGTGATGGGGCGGCTGACCTGGGAATCGCTGCCCGCCAAAGTCCGGCCGCTGCCGGATCGGCGCAATGTCGTGCTCACCCGAGACCCGGACTACGTCGCCGACGGCGCGACCGTCGTGCCGACCCTGGAGCAGGCCTTGGCGGGCGACGACATCTGGGTGGTCGGCGGCGCGGAGATCTACGCGCTGGCGTTGCCGCTGGCCGGCCGCTGCGAAGTGACCGAGGTCGATATCGACCTGCCGGCGCAGGACGGTGACGCCGTGGCGCCGGTGCTTGACCAGTCCTGGCAGGCCAGCGCGGGGGAGTGGCTGACCAGCCGAACCGGTCTGCGCTACCGCTATCTGACTTACCACCGGACTCCGTGCCAGTCCTGACCGCCGCACAGGCGCGCCGGATCGCCGTTGCCGCACAGGGATTCACCGATCCCAAACCCTCTGCCGGAGTCACCAGGGCGCACCTGAAACGGCTGATCTCCCGCATCCAAGTACTGCAGCTCGATTCGGTCTCGGTGGCGGTACGCGCCCACTACGCGCCGGTGTTCAGCCGGCTCGGGCCCTATGACCGCACCGTGCTGGATCGAGCCGCGTGGAGCCACAGCGCCCGCTCGCCGCGGCTGTTGGTCGAGTACTGGGCGCACGAGGCGGCGCTGATGGCCGTCGAGGACTGGCCGCTATTGCGCTGGCGGATGCGGCAGTGGCCCCATGGCCGGTGGGGTTCGGCCATTGTGCGGGCCAACCCGCAGCTGGTCACCGATGTCACCGCCGCGATCGGCGAACTGGGTCCGGCGACCGCCGGCCAGATCGAAGAGCACCTGGCCGCCGCATCCGGGCGGGCCGGTAAGGGACCGTGGTGGAACCGCAGTGACACCAAATGGGTGGCCGAGGCGCTGTTCGCCTCGGGGGCGCTGACCACGGCCACCAGGGTCGGGTTCGCCCGGCACTACGATCTGGTCGAGAACGTGCTGCCACCGCAGGTGCTGGCAGTCGAGGTCGACGACGACGAGGCGATCCGCGAGCTGGTCCGCCGCGCAGCCGGCGCCCTGGGCGTTGCCACCGAGGCCGACCTGCGTGACTACTTCCGGCTGTCGGCCGCCCAGGTCAAACCGGCGATCGCGAAGTTGGTGGCAGCCGGTGAATTGGAACCGGTGGCCGTCGACGGCTGGGACGCCGCGGCGTATCTGCGTGCCGGGCAGTCGATTCCGCGAACCGATCGCGGCACCGCATTGCTGTGCCCGTTCGATCCGCTGATCTTCTTCCGACCGCGGGTGCAGCGCTTGTTCGACTTTTTTTATCGCCTCGAGATCTATACCCCGGCGCCCAAACGCCAGTACGGCTACTACGTGTGGCCATTCCTGCTGGACGGGCAGCTGGTCGGCCGGGTGGACCTCAAGGCCGATCGGCAGCGGGGTGCGCTGCAGGTGGTCGGGGCGTTCGCCGAACAGGGGCAGTCGCGCGAACGGGTGGCGCAGGCACTGGTCGGCGAACTCAGGTCGATGGCGTCCTGGCTCGGATTGAGTCAGGTCAGTGTGGGGGAGCGCGGGGATCTGGTGGTTGAGCTGCGCCGGCGGGTGCTGTCCGGCCCCGCATGACGGCCTACCAGTGGTGCAGGCGAATGCGTCGGCGGGCGCTGTCCGCGAGTGTGGTGGCGCCTTCGCGGGCCGCCTGCGTCAGCTCGGTTCCGCGGTCGGCGGCGACTTCCGCGAGTTGTGCTCCCCGTTCGCCGGCCGACTCCAGTAACGGTCCGGCCTTTTCGCTTACCATCTCGGCGAGTTCGCGACCGTGTTCCACACCGGCCTGCAAGCCCGCGCTGACCTTTTCGCCGACTGTCTCCAGCGCGGCATCACCGGACGTGGTGGGCAAGGCGTCGGCGGCACGACGATAGGCGCGACGGGCCCGCCAGCCCAGTGAAGGTCTTCCCTCGGTATCGGCGGCCGCGATCATCAATCCGCCGACCAGGCTGACGTCGGTCAAGAACGCTTTACGTTGTTCAGCCTTGCGTTGCGGGTCGGGCTCCGTCCAGAACATGTGGGCTCCGGCACTACCTGGAATGACCGTGCACGCCAGTACCGCGGCCGCAATGCGTGGCAGCTTGCCGGTTGCCAGCAAGACGCCACCGCCGACCTGCGCCAGCGCGTTGGCCTTGGCGAACGCTTCGACGTCGGCCGGCACCTTGGCCGCTATCTCGCCGGGCAACTGCTTGAGTCCGTCGAACGCCGGACGGGCCGCTTGCTCGGCTTGCTGCGGCCGGCGCAACGCCTCCACACCTTGACCGATAAACGCTGCCGCGAGCAGTGGACGTGCGATCTTCCGTAGCAACACTGGGCCCCCTATCGCTGGTGGGATCACTGTCGGCTCGCTCGCGTGCCTCCTCCGCAGCGGCCTTGGCGCGGGATACCCGTCGAGGCTTACGGCGTAAACGTCGAGAGCCCGCGGACCGGCCACTACCAGCGAAGCTTCCCGGACGGCGCTAGGGTGGCGACCGGGAGCTGATCGGCAGCGCTGATGACTGGCGTACCGATCCAGGGTCGGGGATGTCGGGGTGATGGTATGCGGGTTTGTGTTGCATGGGTGCTGGTTGTCGCGGGCACTGGGCTGACTGCCGGCTGTGGGAGTCACGAACTGAAGGTCCTGCCGAACCCCACATCGACGGTGCCCACCACCACCATGGCAGCCGCACCCATCGCCGAGGATGGCCTGCGCGCTCTGTTACTCACCCCCGAGCAGGTCAACCAGATCATGGGGGCGACCGATATGGCCGTCACCCGCACCCACACCGCCCTGTCGGACGACAGCGCCACCATGCAGCCTCAAGAGTGTCTGGCCATCGACGGCGCGGCACAGGAGCCGGTATACGCCGGCAGCGGCTACTCCGGCGTGCGGGAACAGGCGCTCAGCGAGGGCGACGATTTCGAGCACTTCGCCGAACAGGCCGTCGTCGCGTTCCCATCGGCCAAGCAGGCCGCCGCGTTCTTCGCTACTGCCGCCCGGCAATGGCCGGCCTGCCACGAATACAGCCATCTGCAGAGCGGCACCATCTGGACCGCCGGTCCGATCATCAACGCCGACGGCATGCTGAGTACCGTCGCGACCCAAGACAATGCGGGCAACGACGTGAGCTGGGCCTGCGGGCGAGCGCTGACCGTGGCCAACAACGTCGTGATCGACGTCAACACCTGCAGTGCGGATCCCAAGGACACCGCCGTGGTCATCGCTGGTCAGATCGCTGCGAAAGTGTCGAACGGCTGACACTGGCCGGGCACGCCTTAAGGTGAGTGCCGTGGCCGAGACGGCGCCGCTGCGCGTGCAACTGATTGCCAAGACCGAGTTCAGTCCGCCGCCGGACGTACCGTGGAGCACTGACGCCGACGGCGGGTCGGCACTGGTCGAGTTCGCCGGCCGGGCCTGCTACCAGAGCTGGTCCAAGCCCAACCCGCGAACCGCGACCAACGCCACCTACCTGAAGCACATCATCGATGTCGGGCACTTCTCGGTGCTCGAGCATGCCTCGGTGACCTTCTACATCAGCGGCATCTCGCGGTCGGCCACCCACGAGCTCATCCGGCACCGGCACTTCTCGTTCTCCCAGCTGTCCCAGCGCTACGTGCCCGAACCGGACTCGCGGGTCGTGGTGCCGCCCGGCATGGAGGACGACCCGGAACTGCAGCAGATCCTGACCGACGCCGCCGATGCCAGTCGCGCCGCCTACGTCGAACTGCTGGCCCGGCTGGAAGCCAAATTCGCAGATCAGCCTAATGCGGTGCTGCGGCGCAAGCAGGCCCGCCAAGCCGCTCGCGCCGTGCTGCCCAACGCCACCGAGACCCGCATCGTGGTGACGGGCAATTACCGGGCGTGGCGACACTTCATCGCGATGCGGGCCAGCGAGCACGCCGATGTCGAGATCCGCCGGTTGGCCGTCGAGTGCCTGCGGCAGCTCACCGACGTGGCTCCGGCGGCGTTCGGGGACTTCCAGATCAGCACGCTGGCCGACGGCACCGAAGTCGCGACCAGTCCGCTCGCCACCGAGGTCTGAGCAACTCCGGGGGCCAGGTAATCTTGGGGCCGTGAGCAGCAGCGGATTCGACGCCAAGGCGCAGTTCGGCACCGTGCTGACCGCCATGGTGACCCCCTTCGGCGCGGACGGCTCGGTAGACACCGACGCCGCCGTACGTCTGGCCAACCGCCTCATCGACGCCGGTTGCGACGGTTTGGTGATCTCGGGCACCACTGGCGAGTCGCCGACCACCGCGGACTACGAGAAGCTCACGCTGCTGCGTGCGGTGGTCGAGGCGGTCGGTGACCGGGCTCGCATCATCGCCGGCGCCGGCAGCAACGACACCGAGCACAGCGTGCGCCTCGCCGAGGCCTGCGCAGGGGTCGGCGCGCACGGCCTGCTGGTGGTGACGCCGTACTACTCGCGTCCGTCGCAGGCCGGCCTGTTGGCGCACTTCACCGCCGTCGCCGACGCCAGTGCGCTGCCGGTGATGCTCTACGACATCCCGGCCCGCTCGGTGGTGCCGATCGCGCCGGACACCATCTTCGAATTGGCCGAACACCCCAACATCGTCGCGATCAAGGACGCCAAGGGGGATCTGCACGCGGGAGCGCAGATCATGGCCGAGACCGGATTGGCCTACTACTCCGGCGATGACGCGCTGAACCTGCCGTGGCTGGCCATGGGTGCCACCGGATTCGTCAGCGTGATCTCGCACTTCGCGGCCGGTCAGTTGCGCGACATGCTGGCTGCCTTCGCGGCCGGCGACGTCGAGACCGCCCGCAAGATCAACGTCTCGATCGCATCGCTGTCCAACGCTATGGGGCGCGTTGGCGGGGTGACCTTCGTCAAGGCTGGCCTGCGGTTGCAGGGATTCGAGGCGGGCGACCCCCGGTTGCCGATGGTGCCGGCAACCGCTGCCGAGGTCGACGAACTGGCCATCGACATGCGCGCCGCGGCCGTTCTCGGGTGAGGCGCGGGTGACTGAGGACCTCACGCCACCGGGACCGCTGACCGAAGGCGGACTGCGCGTCACCGCGCTCGGCGGGATCAGTGAAATCGGCCGCAATATGACCGTTTTCGAGCACCTCGGCCGACTGTTGATCATCGACTGCGGCGTGCTGTTCCCGGGCCACGACGAGCCCGGTGTGGACCTGATCCTGCCGGACATCCGCCACATCCAAGACCGCCTCGACGACGTCGAGGCGCTGGTGCTGACCCATGCCCACGAGGACCACATCGGCGCCATCCCGTTCCTGCTCAAACTGCGGGCCGACATCCCAGTGGTCGGTTCGAAGTTCACCCTGGCCCTGGTTGCCGCCAAGTGCCGGGAACATCGCATCAAGCCGGTCTTCGTCCAGGTGGCCGAAGGGCAGCGCAGCACCCACGGGGTGTTCGAATGCGAGTACTTCGCGGTGAACCACTCCATCCCGGATGCGCTGGCGATCGCGGTACACACCGGCGCGGGAACCGTGCTGCACACCGGCGACATCAAGCTCGACCAACTGCCCCGGACGGGCGGCCCACCGACCTGCCCGGGATGTCACGCCTGGGGGACAAGGGCGTGGACCTGTTCCTGTGCGACTCGACCAATGCCGAGATTCCCGGCGTCGGCCCCAGTGAGAGCGAGGTCGGTCCCACCCTGCACCGGCTGATCCGTGGCGCCGAGGGCCGGGTGATCGTCGCCTGTTTCGCCTCGAACGTGGACCGGGTCCAGCAGATCGTCGACGCCGCGGTCGCACTGGGCCGCCGGGTCGCGTTCGTCGGCCGCTCGATGGTCCGCAACATGGGCATCGCCAAGGATTTGGGCTTCCTTCAGGTGGCGGACTCGGACCTGGTGGACATCGGCGCCGCCGAGATGATGCCGCCGGAGAAGGTAGTGCTGATCACCACCGGTACTCAGGGCGAACCGCTCTCGGCGCTGTCGCGGATGTCGCGCGGTGAGCACCGATCGATCACGCTGACCGCCGGCGATCTGGTGGTGCTGTCGTCGTCGCTGATTCCCGGCAACGAGGAAGCCGTCTACGGCGTGATGGACGCACTGGCCAAGATCGGTGCGCGGGTGGTCACCAATGCCCAGGCGCGCGTTCATGTTTCCGGGCACGCCTACTCCGGCGAACTACTGTTCCTCTACAACGGAATTCGCCCCCGCAACGTGATGCCGGTACACGGCACCTGGCGGATGATGCGCGCCAACGCCGCGCTGGCCGTCCGTACCGGGGTGCCGGAGGAATCGATCCTGTTGGCCGAGAACGGGGTCAGTGTCGACCTGGTCGGTGGGCAAGCACGCATCGCCGGGGCGGTGCCGACCGGCAAGATGTTCGTCGACGGGCTTGTCGACGGCGATGTCGGCGATGCGACGCTGGGGGAGCGGTTGATCCTGTCCTCGGGATTCATCGCGGTCACGGTGGTGGTGCGCCGTGGAACCGGCAAGCCGGTGGCGCCGCCGCACCTGCACTCGCGGGGCTTCTCCGAAGACCCCAAGGCCCTCGAGCCGGCAGCCCGAAAGGTCGAGGCGGAGCTGGAATCCCTTGCCGCAGAGCAGGTCACCGATCCGGCCCGGATCGCGCAGGCGGTACGCCGCACGGTGGGCAAATGGGTGGGCGAGGTCTACCGGCGTCAGCCGATGATCGTGCCGACGGTGATCGAGGTCTGAGCCGGCCGGCTCAGAGCTTTTCGGCGTACACCGACCACTCCAGGTCGCTCGCGCCCAAACGGCGGCCGGTGGGCTCGACATAGCGCTGGAGGTACTGTTCGGGGCCAGCCTGCTCGATCAGGCGCCAGCCGTAGTCGGCAAGAAAATCCGCCACATCGTCGGGTTGCAGCCCGAAGTGCCACAGCTTGTTGACGACCCGGCGGTTCAGCGAGGCTCGACGAAGCAGAGGCGAAGCTGGGACCGCCGCACAAACCCTGCGATACAGCTTCTGCGATCCGTACAGATTCGTACCGTCGATGAAGTCGCGGCGGACGTAGGTGAACGCCAGTCGGCTGCCGGTCGCCGCCGGCCGCAGGCCCTCCAGGGTCCGGCGGACTCCGGCCTCGGTCAGGTACTGGGTCACGCCTTCGGCGACGAAGAACGTGCGGAACGCGGTGCGATAACCGTGCTCGACCAGCGTGGTCAGCACGTCGTCGCGCTCGAAGTCCAGCGCCACCAGCCGAACCGACAGCGGCAGTCCACCCAACACCCGGCGCACGGTGGCGGCCTTGCGGGCGACGTTTACCGGCTGATCCCCCTCGAACACCGGAATGGGGCTTCGCCGGGCGAGCCGATAGGCGAGGGTGTCCAGGCCGGCACCGAGGATCACCACCGCGTCGACGTCCTCGGCGGCCTCGTCGATGCGGTCGGCGATGAAACGCTTGCGACACGTCAGGTTGACCCACAGGCCCGGTCCGGAGCGGTCCATCGCGGCGATGAACCACCTCCGCAGCGGCGCGGGTCGCATCGCCGCCACCAGGGCGCGCATGGCGGTCGGCAGGAACGACGCCGCCAGGTCGTCGTCGACCAGGCGTTGCCCCGGCGGCTCATGGTGCTCGATCGCTGCGAGCACCATCGGGCCGTAGGCCGTCTGCGCTGCCGGGTTGCGTGCCACGGGGCTACCTCTTGTTGATGAACCCGGCGTCGACGGGCAAGGTGATGCCGGTGATGTAGCGGGCCGCATCGGATACCAGCCAGGCCACCGCATTGGCGATGTCCTCCGGTTCCAGCACCTGTACCGGTAGCGCGTTGCCCATATCCGGTGGCGTACCAGTCGCGGCGGTGAGCTCGGCCAGCCAACCCCGGACATAGTCGTTGTTGATCATCGGGGTGTCGACGCCGGCCGGGTGCACCGAGTTCACCCGAATGCTGTGCTGCGCCAGCAGGTTCGCGTAGACCCGCATCAGCCCGACCAGCCCATGCTTGGCCGCGGCGTAACCGATGGCACCGGCATCGTGGCTGCCGATACCGGCCAGGCCGGCGGCCGAACTGATCAGCACGATCGACCCTCCGTCGCCTTGGTCGATCATCGTCGGAATCGCCGCCTCGATGGTGTGGTACACACCGGTCAGATTGACATCGATGACGTCGTGCCAGCCATCGGCCGCGGCCATCGGGGCGATGCCGGCGTTGGCCACCACGATGTCCACCCGACCCAGCTCGTCGAGGCCGGCCCGCAGCGCAGCGTCCAAGGCCACCTGGTCACGCACATCGGCCTGGCGGGCCACGATGCGCGCACCGGTGTCTTCGACCAGCTTGACCGTGGCCGCCAAGTCCTCGGCGTCCGCCAGCGGATAGGGCACGCTGTCGATCTGCTCACACAGGTCGACAGCGATGATGTCGGCTCCATCGGCGGCCAGGCGCAGGGCATGGGCGCGGCCCTGGCCGCGGGCCGCGCCGGTGATCAGCGCGACCTTGCCCTGCAGGCTTCCGCTCGACGGCCGCGCTGTCACGGACGCAACTGGCCCCGGGTCGGGTCGCCCGCGGGCACCGGGGCGAGCATCTTGATGTCGGGTGCGCCGGCCAGGTGCTCGGTGAGGCTGCCGAACAGCTGACCGACCGCGGGCGCCGTCGAGTGGGCCTTCAACGCGTCGGCGTCGGCCCACTGCTCAATGAACACAAAGGCGCCGTCGGCTTCGTGCAGGGAGTACAGCTGGCAGCCCGGCTCTTCGTGCACCTGTGCCACCGCCTTGGTGCAGATCTCGCGGACGGCCTCAACCGATTCCGGCTTGACGGTGAAGGTGGCGACGACGACCACGGGCATATGCGACTCCTTTGGCAGCTGGCGGATTCACGGTCACGATACCCAGCCTCGGGCCAGATGCGCGGTGAACCGATCCGTCGGGGCCAGTGTGGCTTATGGTGCAGATGGGGTAATTGCGACTAGGCTTGCCGATATGGCTAGTAAGACCGCTGCTAGTAGGGCTCCCGCGCGTTCCGGTACCCGAACGACCAGGGCAAAAGCCGGTTCCAAGGCCGCACCCAAGGGTGGTTCGCGGGCCGCTCGGTCCCGCCCGGCAGCCAAGCCGCGCCGCGCCGCCAAGCAGCATTCGGGTCCGGTGGCGCTCGGGATGGCCTGCGGACGCCTCGCCCGCGCCACCTGGCTGATGGTCGCCAAGGGCGCTGGTGGCGCGGCGCGCTCGGTGGGCCGCGCCCACGACATCGACCCCGGCCATCGCCGCGACGGCATCGCACTGGCGCTGCTGGGATTTGCCGTGGTGACCGCCGCCAGCTGTTGGCTGGATGCCGCCCGGCCGGTCGGGGCGTGGATCGACACCGGTCTGCGCACCGTGATCGGCGGAGCGGTGGTGTTGCTTCCGCTGCTGGCCGCCGCCGGTGCCGTGCTGTTGATGCGCACCGAACCCGACCCGGAGAACCGGCCCCGGATGATCCTCGGATCGGCCATGATCGGGCTGCCGATCCTGGGCCTGTGGCACCTGTGGTCGGGCTCGCCGCAGAGCCCCGACGGCCGTCTGCATGGCGCCGGCTTTGTGGGATTCGCGATCGGCGGCCCGCTCGCCGACGGACTTACGGCGTGGATCGCCGCGCCGTTGTTGTGCATCGGTGTGCTGTTCGGCGTGTTATTGCTGACCGGGACCACCCTGCGTGAGGCGCCCGAGACCTTGCGCACGATGTTCCGCGGCGACTACGACGAAGACGATTACTACGACGACTACGACGATCAGGATTACGACCAGGACTACGACGGCGATGACGACGCCGCCTACGACACCGGCGTCGGCACCCAGGACGGCGGAACCAGCCGGTTCGGCGCCCTTGAGCCCGACACCCGGGTCGACGACACCCCGGACTGGCAGTCGCGCACCCCGCTGGACAACTACCCGCTCGATGAAGAGCCCGCCGTGGCGCCGCCGCCGGTCAAACCCGTGCGCCGCAAGCCCCCGAAGGAATCCAAGGCGGCCAAACCCGCCGACGCCACCGTGGTCCTCGACCGGGTGGTGGAGGGCCCCTACACGCTGCCGGCGCTGAGCCTGCTGGTCGCTGGGGACCCCCCGAAGACACGCACCGCCGCCAACGACCAGATGGCCGACGCGATCACCTCGGTGCTGGAGCAGTTCAAGGTCGACGCCGCGGTCACCGGCTGCACCCGCGGTCCCACCGTCACCCGCTACGAGGTGGAACTGGGCCCCGGGGTGAAGGTCGAGAAGATCACCGCCCTGCAACGCAACATCGCCTATGCGGTGGCCACCGAGAGTGTGCGGATGTTGGCCCCGATCCCGGGCAAGTCCGCCGTCGGTATCGAGGTGCCCAACACCGATCGCGAACTGGTGCGCCTGGCCGACGTGCTGACCGCGCCGTCGACCCGCGGTGACCACCACCCGCTGGTGATCGGACTGGGCAAGGACATCGAAGGCGACTTCATCTGCGCCAACCTGGCCAAGATGCCGCACCTGCTGGTGGCCGGTTCCACCGGTTCGGGCAAGTCAAGCTTCGTCAACTCGATGCTGGTGTCACTGTTGGCGCGGGCCACCCCCGAAGAGGTCAGGATGATCCTGATCGACCCGAAGATGGTGGAACTCACGCCGTACGAAGGTATTCCGCACCTGATCACCCCGATCATCACCGAGCCGAAGAAGGCCGCCGCGGCGCTGGCGTGGCTGGTCGAGGAGATGGAGCAGCGCTACCAGGACATGAAGTCGTCCCGGGTGCGCCACATCAACGACTTCAACGACAAGGTCCGCTCCGGGGAGATCACCACACCGCTGGGCAGCGAACGGGTCTACCGGCCCTACCCCTACATCCTCGCGGTCGTCGACGAACTCGCCGACCTGATGATGACCGCCCCCCGCGATGTCGAAGACGCGATCGTGCGGATCACCCAGAAGGCCCGCGCCGCCGGCATCCACCTGGTGCTGGCCACCCAGCGGCCGTCGGTGGACGTCGTCACCGGCCTGATCAAGACCAACGTGCCGTCCCGGCTGGCGTTCGCCACGTCGTCGCTCACCGACTCCCGAGTCATCCTGGATCAGCCGGGCGCCGAAAAGCTGATCGGCATGGGCGACGGGCTGTTCCTGCCGATGGGCGCCAACAAGCCGATCCGCCTGCAGGGCGCGTTCATCTCCGACGAGGAGATCCAGGCCGTCGTCACCGCCTGCAAGGACCAGGCCGAGCCCGAGTACACCGAGGGCGTCACCGCCGTGAAGGCCGGTAGCGATCGTGCCGACGTCGACCCCGACATCGGCGACGACATGGACGTCTTCCTGCAGGCCGTCGAGCTCGTGGTGTCCAGCCAATTCGGTTCCACTTCGATGCTGCAGCGCAAGCTGCGGGTCGGCTTCGCCAAGGCCGGTCGGCTGATGGACCTGATGGAGACCCGCGACATCGTTGGCCCGTCCGAGGGCTCCAAGGCCCGGCAGGTGCTGGTCAAACCCGATGAGCTGGCCGCGACGCTGATGCTGATCCGCGGCGGCAGCGCCCCCGACGACGACGGTGACGACGAGTTCTAGCCGCGGTTACGCGCTGTGCACCAAGGCCAGGCCATGCCAGTCGCGCAACGGCTTGCGTCGCTTGCTGCGTACCACCAGCCGGGCCACTGCGGCCTCCAACCCGCGGGTCAGTTCGTCGACCGCAGCGAACTCGAAGTCGGCCAGTACCCCGACGAACAGTGCCCCGGCGTAGCTCAGGACCGCCACGCCGGTGCGAAGCTGCATCGCGATCGGCGGCACCGGCAGCACCGCGACCACGTCGCACCCCATGATCTGCAACGGCTCGGACGGGCCGGGGACGTTGGTCGCCAACGCCACCACGCCGCGCTGGTGGACCTGTCCGAGCAACCGCGCCGCCCAGGCCGACCACGCGACGGGCAACAGGCCCGCGGCCGACATGATCGCGCGTCCGGCGTGACGCTGCCCACCGGCTTTGGCCTGCGCCAGCCGCGAGCGCACGGCCAGCAACCGCTTCACCGGGTTTGACTCCTCGATCGGCAGACGCGGCAACAGCAACGACACTCGGCTGTCGAAGCTCCCCGGCGCATCCGCGGAGCTGGTCGCTACCGGCACCAGAGTGCGTAGTGAATCGGGTTGGGGCACTTGACCACGACGGATCATGAAGTCGCGGTAGCTCTCGGTCAGGGCCGCCAACACCACATCATTGACGGTCACGTCGAAGACCCGACAGACCTGCTCGATGTCGCCGAGCGGAACCCGTGCCGCGCTGTAGCGACGGCGGCTGGTGATCGGACCGTTCAGCGACGACGCACTCTGTTGCAGCAAGCCGGTCGCGAGTTCCACGACGCCCCGCAGGTTGTACATCCAGTGCACCGGGTTGAGGTCCAGCACCGGCCGGCCGGGTGGCGGCTGCGCCGCATCGCGCGGCGCCGCGGCGGCGTGGGCTGCCAAATGGGCGAATCCGTTGTCGGACAAGCCGGTCAGCATGTGTGCGGCCGCAGTGCCGTCGGCGATGCAGTGGTGCACCTTCATCAGCAGGGCCCACCGGTTACCGCTGAGCCCGCTGATCACCCAGATCTCCCACAGCGGCCGGTTGCGATCCAACCGCCAGGACATCACATCGGCCACCACCGCGTGCAGTTCGGCGTCTCCGCCGGGTGAGGGCACCGCGACCCGGCCGATGTGATGGGCGAGGTCGAAGTGGGGGTCGTCCACCCATTCGGGTGCGCTCAGATCCAAGGCATGGCGCACCAGCCGCTGCCCGAATCGCGGGCACCCGCGTAGGCGTTCGGCCAGCGTTGCCTGCAGCGAGGCATGGTCGGGAACCGGACCGTCGAGGACGGCCAAGGTCCCGGTGGCCATGCTGACGTTGTGGTCGGAATCCTCGACGCCCAGAAAGCCGGCGTCCAGAGGGGTCAGGTGCTCGGCCACGGCTACCTCCAGTTGTCTGCAACTGTCAGTACCACTATCTCGTGTTCCGGCGGCGCGCGGCAGGGCCGGAAGTCCCCAGGTTCGCAGCCCGTGACACGCACCAGACACGGACCGGACACGGACCGGACACTGACGGTTTTCCGAGGACGCGAGGGGGCGTAATCTCGCCACGTGGATTGGGCACGACTTTTCGCTTTCGATACCCCGCCCTCGGAGATCTTTATCCGTGGAACCGTCATCTACATCGCGATTTACGCGTTGCTGCGGGTGGTATTGAAACGCGAGGCGGGCACCAACGGCATCACAGATCTCATCGTCGTGGTGTTGATCGCCGACGCGGCGCAGAACGGGATGGCCGGCGGCTACCGATCGATCAGCGACGGGATCCTGCTCGTTGGGGTGATCATCGGCTGGTCATACCTGCTGAACTGGATGGCGCACCGCTGGCCTTCGGTGGCGAGGCTCCTGCGGCCGGGACCGCTGTTGGTGATCTACGACGGCGCATTCCTCTTTTCCAACATGCGCAAAGAGATGATCACTGAGGAACAGGTCCGCGAGCAGGCCCGCAAACAGGGAATCGCCGACCTGTCGGTAGTCCGTGAGGGCCGGATGGAATCCGACGGTCAGTTCAGCTTTCTTATCGGCGCGCCCCGCCGGGTGCGCGACATGGTCGCCGATTAAAGAACCAGCAGCATCCGGGTGTTGCCCAGGGTGTTTGGCTTTACGTAGCTCAGGTCCAGGAATTCGGCCACACCGACGTCGTAGGAGCGTTGCATCTCCTCGAACACCTCGGCGGTCACCGGCGTGCCGTCGATCTCGGTGAAGCCGTGCCGGGCGAAGAACTCGGTCTCGAAGGTCAGCACGAACAGCCGCTGCAACTCCAACTCGCGGGCGACCTGCAGCAGACGGTCGACGATCGCGTGTCCGATACCGCGACCGGTCAGGGCGGGGGCCACCGCGATGGTGCGCACCTCGCCGAGGTCCGACCACAACACATGCAGGGCGCCGCAGGCCACCACCTGCTGATCGGCGTCCTCGGCGACCCAGAATTCCTGGACCGCCTCATACAGCGTCACCAGGTTCTTTTCCAGCAGGATCTTGCCGGCGTAGACGTCCACCAGTTGCTTGATCGCTGGGACGTCTGAGGTGCGCGCACGCCGGACCACGGGCTGCCCCGCCGGACGATCCGCCGCAAGATTCACAGCTGCACAGTATCGGTTTCTCATTTCGGGCTGGGCAACAGATATTCTGACCTTCGTGTCGGGTCAGCCAAAAACCGGTCCAGCGGTGACGCATGTCCCGGTGGTCAATCTTGCGAACGCGTTGACCGTCATGCGGATGGGGTTGGTCCCGGTCTTCCTGCTGGCGCTGTTCGCCGAGGACGGCCACGATCCGAAGACCCGTATCGCGGCGTTCGTCATCTTTGCCGTCGCCATCATCACCGACCGGCTCGACGGCACCCTGGCGCGCAATTACGGCATGGTGACCGAGTTCGGTACGCTAGCCGACCCGATCGCCGACAAAGCGCTGATTGGCGCGGCGCTGATCGGTCTGTCGATGCTCGGCGACCTGTGGTGGTGGGTGACGGTGGTGATTCTGGTCCGCGAGATCGGGATCACCGTGCTCAGGTTCGCCGTGTTGCACCGGGGTGTGATCCCGGCCAGCCGTGGCGGCAAGCTCAAGACCCTGGTGCAGGCGGTCGGTATCGGTCTGCTCATCCTGCCGCTGGAAGGCCCCTGGCTGGTGACGGCGTGGACGGTGATGACCGCGGCGGTGATCCTGACGGTACTGACCGGCCTGGACTACGTGGTTTCGGCGATCACCGACCTGCGCGGCGGGCCGGTTCGAAGCTGACCCGAAGGTAACCCGGTGGTTCAGCGAGGCTCGACGGAGGAGAGGCGAAGCTGGGACCGCCGCATAAGCTGAGCGGTTCAGCGAGGCTCGACGGAGGAGAGGCGAAGCTGGGACCGCCGAAGGTAACCGCCGAATCCGGGAACCCATTCGGGAGTCGCGCGCGTTGAGCTTGGTGACTGTCGGTTTTCCAAGGTTGACCCGTGAGGGGGAGTGCACGATGACGACATTGCTGCGGGAGTCGGTCGGCGAGGTGCTGCGTCAAGCCCGGACCGCCCAGGGCCGCACGCTGCGTGAGGTGTCGGACGCGGCGCGGGTGAGTCTCGGCTACCTCTCGGAGGTCGAGCGGGGCCGCAAGGAAGCGTCCAGCGAGCTGCTCAACGCAATCTGCGCGGCGTTGCGGATCCCGTTGTCGACGGTGCTCTTCGATGCCGGAACCCGGCTGGCGCAGGCCGAGCGGGCCGAACTGGCAGCGCGCAACGCCCGCAGCGGCGCAGTGACCCGCATCGACGCCGGCACCAAGGTCGTCATCCCGCCGATTCGGACGCTGGCATCGGTGGCCTCGGCGTGACGCGCCCGGGCTGAACACTCACCCGATAACCGCCGACCCGATAAATTGATCACCGGTACCGGCGGTAGAGCGACAACACTGGAAAAACAAGCAGACGGAGCTGACTGATGGCCAACCCGTTCGTCAAGGCATGGAAGTACTTGATGGCGCTGTTCAACTCGAAGATCGACGAGCACGCCGATCCCAAGGTGCAGATCCAGCAGGCGATCGAAGAGGCGCAGCGTCAGCACCAGGCCCTGACCCAGCAGGCCGCGCAGGTGATCGGTAACCAGCGGCAGTTGGAGATGCGACTGAACCGCCAACTGGCCGATATTGAGAAGCTTCAGGTCAACGTTCGCCAGGCCCTGACCCTGGCTGACCAGGCCACGTCCGCCGGAGACGCCGCGAAGGCCACCGAGTACAACAACGCCGCGGAGGCGTTCGCGGCCCAGCTGGTCACCGCCGAACAGAGCGTGGAAGACCTCAAGGCGCTGCACGACCAGGCGCTGTCGGCGGCGATGCAGGCCAAGAAGGCTGTCGAGCAGAACGCCATGGTGCTGCAGCAGAAGATCGCCGAGCGCACCAAACTGCTCAGCCAGCTCGAGCAGGCCAAGATGCAGGAGCAGGTCAGCGCCTCACTGCGCTCGATGAGCGAGATCGCCGCTCCCGGAACCACTCCCAGTCTCGACGAGGTGCGCGACAAGATCGAGCGGCGCTACGCCAACGCGATCGGGGCCGCCGAGTTGGCGCAGGGTTCGGTGCAGGGCAGGATGCTCGAGGTCGAGCAGGCCGGTGTGCAGATGGCCGGCCACTCCCGGCTGGAGCAGATCCGGGCGTCCATGCGGGGCGAGTCGCTGCCCGCGGGTGGCTCTACCACCGCGCCCGGCCAGGCCACCCCGGCGACCCCGCAGTCTGGCGCCAACCCGACCCCCGAGAATCCGCTGGGCCGGTAGTCAGGTGGCCGCGACACTCGGAGGCAGCGCACGGCACCCGTTGCTGCAGCGTGCCGTGGACCGAGCCAGTGAGGCTGCAGACCTGCTCGCCGACAAGCTGGGTTCGATCGCCGACCCGAGGGCCAGGATGCTGCGCAAGCGCCGGTGGGCGCTGCGGCTGGGCCTGTTCTTCACTGCCACATGCGGATTCTGGACGTTGGTGACCGCCGTGCTGGCGTCATGGTCGACACCGGTTTGGGTGCTGCTGATCACCGGACTGGTGGCAGCGGGTGCGGCCGCGCCGGCGACGCTGTTGCTGCTGCGCTATCGCTGGCTGCGCGCGACGCCGCTGCCCGCCGCGCGCCCCACCGCGGCGCGGCGGCTGCCGCCGCCCGGGTCGGCGGCACGGCCGGCGATGTACGCGCTGGGCGCCTCCGAGCGCGGGATGGTCTCGCTGCTCGGCGTGCTCGAGCGGGGCCGGCTGTTACCCGCCGATGAGATCACCGAACTGACGGCCGCGGTCCACCGCGCCGCGTCGACCATGGCGGCCACCGCCGCTGAGGTGGTGTCCATGGAGCGCGCCGTGCAGCACGGCGCCCAGTCACGTCAGTACCTGGTGCCGACGATCAACGCCTTCACCGCGCAGCTCAGTGCCGGTGTTCGCCAGTACAACGAGATGGTCACCGCCGCAGCGCAACTGGTGGCCTCGGCCAATGACGGCTCGATGACATCGACCGGCGATCCGGCGAATTCCCCGATGTCGCAGCGGCGCTACCGCGAGGAGCTGGTCGGTGCCACCGACCGGATGCTGGGCTGGGCGCAGGCATTCGACGAACTGGCCGGGTTGCCCCGGGTCGTCTAGATGTCGTCGCTGCGCTGATCGACCGATTCCGGCCGCGGACCGTAGCGTTCCTCGTAGGAGCGGTGAATGTGGGCGTCGCGCTCGCGTTTCCGTGCGTTGGCGAGCTCCGGGTTCAGGCCGTGCATCCGCAGCATGTGGGTGCGCCACACCTTGTTGAGCGCGTGAGCGAACAGAATCACCATGAACCAGATCGGAAACGTCATGCTGAACCGCGTCATGAAGTCCGTCGGGAACAGCCAGAACGGGATCAGGATCAGCGTCGTCGGCACGGCGGCACGCAGGATCATCCGAACGGTCGCACCCGGGCCGGCCAGGTCGTTGCGGACCCAGTCCAGCAGCTCGGGAGGCAACGGACGTCCGTAGCAGTACCGGATGTATTGGATCGGAGTAGGGCGGGCAGGCTTGGGACTTTGACGCACAGAGCTGACCCTAGAACGTCGGACGCAGCGCCGGGAACACGGTGGCCGCCACCGCCCGCAGCGTCGCCTTGAACATGTCCAGGAAGTCGAAGTAGTCGCGCCACAACGTGATACGGCCATGGTGCACCTCGAAGACTCCGCACACCCAGAACTGCAGCCGCAACGGCCCCAGCGTCAGGGCGTCGGTGCGCTCGGTGAGGACCGACGAGCCCTCGGCGGCGATGCGGTGGATCTTCACATCGAAGCCTGCGCGGCCGGCCATCCGCCCAAACACCCCGATGGTGGCACTGCGGCCGTAGATGGTCGGCAGGCCGACATTCTGGTACACCACGTCCTCGGCGAGTGCCGCCGCCGCGGTGTCGAGGTCCTCGTCGCGCAGGGCGTCGAGAAAGGTCTCCACGGTGCGGATGTTGGCGGCGGCCTCGACAGCACTCGGCTGGCCAGTCAGTTCGGTCATGCCTGCCACCCTAAGCCTGTGGGGCTGTGGCACGGTAGGCCGATGCGAGTCGTAGTGGTTGCCGGTCCAGATCCCGGTCACGCGTTCCCGGCGATCGCCTTGTGCAAGCGCTTCGCGGCGGCCGGAGACACGCCGACGTTGCTGACCGGGGTGCAGTGGCTCGACACCGCGCGGGCCGCCGGGGTGGACGCCGCGGAGTTGCTGGGGCTCGATCCCACCGCCGCCGATGACGACGCCGACGACGGGGCCAAGCTGCACCACCGTGCGGCGCGGATGGCGGTGGAAAACCGTGATCAGCTGCGGGCTCTAGCGCCGGATCTCGTGGTCTCCGACGTCATCACGGCCTGTGGGGGAATGGCCGCCGAGTTGCTCGGCATCGGGTGGGTCGAACTCAGTCCGCACCCGCTGTACCTACCGTCGAAGGGACTGCCGCCGATCGGCAGTGGGCTGGCGTCGGGCACCGGGATACGCGGCCGGCTGCGGGATGCGGTGATGCGCTCACTGACGGCGCGGTCGGTACGCGGTGGCCTACGTCAGCGCGCCGAAGCGCGGGCGGGGATCGGTCTGCCGGGCGACGATCCCGGGCCGCTGCGGCGCCTGATCGCCACGCTGCCCGCACTTGAGGTGCCCCGGCCGGACTGGCCCGCCGAGGCCGTCGTCGTCGGGCCGCTGCACTTCGAGCCGACCGAGCAGGTGCTGGCCGTGCCGCCGGGCTCGGGCCCGCTGGTGGTGGTGGCTCCATCGACCGCCGCCACCGGAGCCGCCGGTCTGGCCGAGCTGGCCCTGGAGCATCTGGTGCCCGGAGCCGGGCTGCCCGACGGCGCCCGGCTGGCGGTGTCGCGGCTGGGCGGTACGCCCCTGGAACTGCCGTCGTGGGCCGTCGCCGGGTTGGGGCGCCAGGACGAACTGCTGACGCACGCCGACGTGGTGGTCTGCGGCGGCGGACACGGCATGGTGGCTAAGTCGCTGCTCGGCGGGGTGCCACTGGTGGTGGTGCCCGGCGGCGGCGATCAGTGGGAGATCGCCAATCGCGTGGCGCGCCAAGGCAGTGGGCGACTGATCCGGCCGCTGAGCGGACCGGCGTTGGCCGAGGCGGTGGGCGCCGTATTGGCGTCGCCGAGCTATCGCGATGCCGCGCGCCGTGCCGCCGGCACCGCGGCCGACGTCGCCGATCCGGTACGGGTGTGCCACGAGGCGCTGTCAGGTACTGGGTAGGTTGGGGTGTGTGCGCCTGACCGAATTCCACGAACGGGTCGCGATGCGTTTCGGTACCGCTTATGGGGCCTCGGTGCTGGCAGATCATGTGCTGGCCGCGGTGGGTGGACGGACCGCGGCGCAGGCCATCGAGGACGGCGTGGAGCCCCGTGACGTGTGGTGGGCGCTGTGCTCGGACTTCGACGTGCCGCGCGATCAGTGGTGAGGCTGATCGCTGCGCGCCACGATGCTGCGCACGAGAGCGACGGACAGGTCTGAGCAGATCGCGGCCAGTTCGGTGGTGCTCTCGACCGGGTTGGCGAGCCAGGTTTCGATGATCTGGTTCACGCCGCCGACGATGAACAGCGCACCGCGGCGCAACTCTTCGGGTGCGAGATCCTGACCGTCGAGAACCGCCGGGGCATGTTCGACGATCGCGTCGGTGATCAAGTCGAGGATGCCCGCACGGTGCTCGTTGAGCCCGGGAATCGCCGACAGGTCGCTGGTGGCGATGCGGTGGATACAGGGATCGGCGGCGATCAGGTCGAGAAACGCGGTCAGCGCGGACCGGAGCTTGTCCGACAGCGTGCCGGGGTCGCCGATGCCGGCGGTGACCATCGCTTCCAGCAGCTGGTCACGGACGTCGTCGGAGACCGCGAAGAACAGCGCGTCGCGATTGGGAAACTGCTCGTAGAAATAGCGCGGAGTGAGGCCGGCGGCGGTGCAGACGCCGCGGACGGTGACCTCGCCGATGCCCGATTCGCCCCAGATCTGGCGGCCGGCGGCCAGCAACTTGCTACGACGCTCGGCACGGCGGTCCACCGCGCTGATTCCGCCGTAATCACGCACCACCTCAGGGCGTTTCATTGACATCACCCTACTAGCGACCGTAGATTCGGAATACGTACGTTATCCAAAATGACGTTGGAGGTCGCCCGATGAACGCGCCCGCACTGACCGTCCCCGCCCGTCACCCGGCTGGACCGGGTGCCGTTCCGGTCAGCATTCGGGCGCTGGCGACGGTGTTGGCGATAGCCAAACCCACGCCGCAGCGGTGGCGCCAGATCGGCGAAGACCTCACCGCCGGCGACGAGCCGATGCAGCGGCTCGTCGAGTGGATGTCGACTACCGGAGCCGCCGAGACGCGGCCGATCTTCGAGCAGATCCTGGCCCACGGCCTGGCAAGCGTGCCGGACGCACCTGCGCCGCTGCGGGAGTTCTTCGGCGAGTTCGAGCCGATCCCGGACTGGGTCGACCCGGTTCGGGTGCGGCGGGGCCAGCGAGCGCTGCGCCGTGGCGGTGCTGACGGCACCTACATCGCCCGGGACGTGTCGTTCCTCGGCGGCTACCAGTTCTCCTCGTTCAACAAGACGCTGTTGCGCACCGGTGTGCTGGAAAAAGGCTCGAACAAGCGCTTCGCCGAGACCCTGCAATGGGCGCTGGATGTCAGCGGCGACGGGGGACTGGAGCCACTCGGGGCCGGCTATCAGGCCACCATCCGGGTCCGGCTGATCCACGAATACGTTCGCCGGCACGTGGCCGCGCTGCCGGACTGGCGCAGTGACGAATGGGGCCTGCCGGTCAATCAGACCGACATGGCCGCCACCCTGGTGGGAGCGCTGATCGCGCCACCGGCCGGTGGGCTGGCGCTGGGCATCGTGATGTCTCCGGGTGAACTGGAGGACATCGCGCACCTGACCCGCTATGTCGGCTGGCTGATGGGGGTCCGCGACGACTGGCTGCCCGGCAGCTTCCGGGACGGCATCCGCATCCTCTATCAGACCCTCGGCGCGCTTTCGGCGCCCGATGAGACCTCCAAGCAGTTGGCGGCCCCGATGGCCGATGATCCGCTGGAATGGCAGTTCGCTGCCATGACCGGTGTGCGGCGCCGTATCGCACGCGCCCAGCATCTCTCGCTGACCAGCAGCTTTCTCGGGCCGCGCACGATGCGAAAGCTGGGCCTGCCGGTCTTCGTGCTGCCCTGGTACCCGCTGCTGCGGATGCCGGTGAACCTGGCCCGCAGCGCAGCGGCCTTGGCCCTGCCCGGCGGCCTGGAGCGCGCCGCGCGGCGAGGGCGGCGCGAGCAAGAGGCGTTCATGCGCACCATGATGGGTGCCGGCGACACCACGATCGGGGCATCCGCGCACGTCATGGCGGTGGCCTGACCCCGCGTCGAAGTCGACACGCCGACACGCCGCGTGTCGAACTTGATTCGAACATTCGTTCGCCTACTGTGGAGGCAGTTCGTTCGGCCTGACGGGTCTGTCAGACCCCGTCGCTAGCGTCACGGCCAACCGACCGAGAACCGGTCAACCGAACTACCGAACCACAGGAGAGGCATCATGGCGCAAGCGCCCGATCGCGAAAAAGCACTCGAACTGGCGATGGCTCAGATCGACAAGAACTTCGGCAAAGGCTCGGTGATGCGCCTCGGGGACGAGGTGCGTCAGCCGATCTCGGTCATCCCGACCGGCTCGATCGCCCTAGACGTGGCGCTGGGCATCGGCGGTCTGCCCCGGGGGCGGGTCGTCGAGATCTACGGCCCAGAGTCCTCCGGTAAGACCACCGTGGCGCTGCACGCAGTGGCCAACGCCCAGGCCGCCGGGGGGATCGCGGCGTTCATCGACGCCGAGCACGCGCTGGACCCCGAATACGCCAAGAAGCTTGGCGTGGACACCGATTCGCTGCTGGTGTCCCAGCCCGACACCGGGGAGCAGGCGCTGGAGATCGCCGACACGCTGATCCGCTCCGGCGCGCTGGACATCCTGGTCATCGACTCGGTGGCCGCCCTGGTGCCGCGCGCGGAGATCGAGGGCGAGATGGGGGACAGTCACGTCGGCCTGCAGGCCCGGCTGATGAGCCAGGCGCTGCGGAAGATGACCGGCGCGCTGAACAATTCGGGTACCACCGCCATCTTCATCAACCAGCTGCGGGAGAAGATCGGGGTGATGTTCGGCAGCCCCGAAACGACCACGGGCGGAAAGGCTTTGAAGTTCTACGCGTCGGTCCGCCTGGATGTCCGGCGGATCGAAACCCTCAAGGACGGCACCGACGCAGTCGGCAACCGCACCCGGGTCAAGGTCGTCAAGAACAAGGTGTCGCCGCCGTTCAAGCAGGCCGAGTTCGACATCCTCTACGGCCGGGGCATCAGCCGTGAGGGTTCGCTGATCGACATGGGCGTGGACCAGGGCTTCATCCGCAAGTCCGGTTCCTGGTTCACCTACGACGGCGAACAGCTGGGGCAGGGCAAGGAGAACGCCCGCAACTACCTGCTGACCAACGTCGACGTGGCCAACGAGATCGAGAAGAAGATCAAGGAGAAGCTCGGTATCGGCGCCGTGCTGACCGATGAGCTGGCCGATGAAGTCCTGCCCGCCCCCGTCGACTTCTGAGCCGGTCGAGGCGACAGAGCCCAAACGCGAGGAGCAGGCGAAGTCACTGTGCCTTCGCCTGCTCACCGCCCGGGCCCGCACCCGCGCTGAGCTTGCCGGCCAGCTGACCAAACGGGGCTACCCCGACGACGTCAGTAATCGGGTGCTGGACCGGCTGGCCACTGCCGGTCTGATCGACGACACCGATTTCGCCGAACAGTGGGTGCGATCTCGGCGCGAGCACGCGGGCATGGGCCGCAAGGCGTTGGCTGCCGAACTGCGCACCAAGGGTGTTGACGAGGACGTGATCGCCGGGGCGCTGGCCGATATCGACGCCGGCGCCGAGCGCGATCGGGCCGAGCACCTGGTGCACGCCAAGCTTCGCCGGGAGACGCTCGGCGACGACGACGTGAAGGTCACCCGTCGGCTGGTAGCGATGCTGGCCCGGCGCGGCTACAGCCCATCGATGGCCTACGACGTGGTCAGCACCGAACTGGCCGCCGAGCGGGAGCGCCGCCGGGTGTGAACGGCCTCCCGCCCGGGGCCTATTTCGAGCAGAGCTTCAGGTTTCATCCATTGGTTGGCCGACGCCGGTGTGAGACGCTCGCCTGATGGCTCGGGCACATGACAATTACCGGGGCATCCGGCTGGTCGGGGTCGGTTCGGCGGTGGCATTGCTGATAGCGGTCGCGCCGGTCGCCCATGCGGATTTCGACATTGACGATCTGTTTGATCCGGCCCTCTGGGTCACCGCGCCGCCCGCCGATGCCACGACCGCGGACTTCTCGGACTCGGCTGCAGCCGGCTCGGGCGTCGATCCATTGGCCTGGTACATCGACGCCGGGGGCCTGATCGGCCTGATCTATGCCCCGCTGCACGATTTCGGTGAGGAGTGGATCACCAGCTCATTCGGCACACAGCTGGACAACCTGATCAACCCACTGTTTGCCTTTGACGACCACTGCGGTCTGATCTGCGACGGCGACGTCGGGACGTCGGTCGACCCGACCGGGGGTGGCGGCGGCTGGTTCTTCGGTGATGGCGGCGCCGGCTGGGGTAGCGACCAGGCCGGGGTGGCAGGCGGTGAGGGTGGCGCGGCTGGGCTGTTTGGCAATGGTGGCACCGGTGGTGACGGCGGCGCCGGCGCCGACGGTGGCGCGGGTGGCGCCGGGGGGTACTTCGTCGGTGGCGGCGGTGGCGGTGGTAACGGCGGTGATGGGGCCGCTGGTGAGGCCGGCGGCAACGGTGGTGCCGGTGGCATGGGTGGCTATTGGACGGTCGGGATCGGTGGCAACGGTGGCAACGGCGGTGCCGGTGGCGCGGTAACCGGCGCCGACAGCGTCGCTGGAGCCGGCGGCAACGGCGGGGCCGGCGGTCTGGGCAGCCGCGGGGAGCTCGCATTCCCACTCCTGGTGGGCCCGCTGCTGACCGTCGGTGTCGGAGGAAACGGTGGGGCTGGCGGTGATGGTGGTGCGGCCAGCGGTCTTGACAGTATTGCCGGGGCAGGCGGGCTCGACGGTGACGGCGGCGCCGGTAGTCCAGCAGATGGTGCACCTGGTCTGGGGGCTGGCGGTGACGGTGGTGTCGGTGGCCACGGCGGTGCCGCGAGTGGAGCGAGCAGCGTGGCCGGTGCTGGAGGTAACGGCGGCACCGGAGGTGAACCGAACGGGGGATTTGTCATTATCGCCGGTGCGGGCGGTAACGGCGGCGAGGGCGGAAACGGAATCGACGGCGGACAAGCAAACCACGGCGGCAACGGCGGGGTCGGTGGCGCCAGTGACGGCGCTGTTTTGATCGTGCCTCCATCAGGCTCCGGTGGTGATGGCGGCAGCGGTGGCGCCAGTGACGGCGGTACAGGCGGTCAGGGTGGAGTCGGCGGGAACGCCGGGGCGGGTGGTTTTCTCAGCGCGCCGACCGGCGGGGGCGGTGGCGGCGGGGGTGGCGCCGGTGACGGTGGGACTGGCGGCAGGGGCGGCAACGGCGGTGACGGCGCTTCAGGTGATTCAGCTGGCGCTGCGGGAACCGGCGGGATCGGTGGCGCCGCCAATGGTGGGATCGGTGGGGACGGCGGCAACGGAGGCAACGGTGGTAGCGGCAGTGCGCTCAGCACCGGCGGGAACGGCGGTGACGGCGGGCAAGTCGGTCCGGAAGGCAACGGTCGCGGTGGAGACGGCGGCAATGGCGCCAACGGCCTCTCGTTTGGAGCCGGTGGCAACGGTGGCAACGGCGGTAGCGACGGCACCCCTGGCGCCCCCGGCACCCCCGGATAAGGGGATCGCGGCCTCCGACGGATCGTCCAGCACGAAGCCAGCTAACGGCAAGGGTGTGGGCGTAGCGTCTGCTCGCATCGCCGACGAGGCAGTCGCTGTGATTCGTAGGGAGGCGTAAGAAATGCACATTCGTAGCATTAGCCGCTGGGGTGTCGGTGCGGGTGTGGCCGGTGGAGCCGCCGTGGCTGCCGCACTGGTCGGAATGGGTGCCGCGCACGCCGATGACGGCACCGATGAGATCAACGGCTGGACGGTCACACTGACCGGCGGCAGCGCCAATGGCAGTCTGTTTCCCCGGCCACACTGTCGGACCCCAGCGATTCATTGGGGCTGGGCACCGCGCCGATAGTGGGCGGCTTTGACAGCGTGCCAGCTACATCGCTCAGTGCCATCGGGTCGAACGAGTCATTTGCTACGCCCCTGTCGACAGCCGATACCGCCGACAACCTCTTCATCCAGGACAACTGGTTCCCGGGATTCGAGATCGCCTCCGTTCAAGCCGGCCAGAACGAGGGCGTCATGTCGCTTCTGGTGCCTGATGCTGATGGCAAAGTCATTGACCTTTTCAACTTCAGCACCCCGGACCCTGCGCCGCTGTTCAACCCGGACGCCACCGGCCCGATCGACATCGGCGGGGTTCCACTGGCCGACTCGCAGGACGGGGCATTGCTCAACGACCTCTTCGGCGCGGCGTTCCAAGGTGACAGCGCCGATTGGAGCAATGCGATGACGCTGTTCGATGACTGGCTCGGTATCGACCCGTCGACTGGGGCTGACTTCGTTCTCTGACGCCAAGACCTGAGAGAAACTACTCGGCCCGGGTGCGGACACCCGGGCCGAGTTGTCGTTGGACAGGACGGTTCAGGCGTCCTCGGCCGCTTCCTCGTCCGTGCTGGTGAAGACTTCCTTGGTCCGTTCGACGGCGTGAGTGGCGATCTCCATGGAGTCCTGGACGATCGCGCTGACACCGCCGGAGATGTCTCCGCGAATGATGTCGCCGGCGTCCTCGACGATGTCCGAGGCCTTCTCGACCGCGTGCGCGGCGATGTCGCGTGCAGCGTTGAATGCGTCCTTGGGGGTGATGGCCATCCGAGTCTCCTGTCGTTAGCTGTCGAGTCCGACTCTAGACGGCGGACACCGTGCGCGCAGTCCCTAGACGACCCGGGCGCCCGGGGCGCCCTCCGGCTCAATTGTGGCCGCCCCCAAGGGGGAGTGGCGGGCCCGGCGCAGTCGCCGCTCCAGCCCGATGGCCCCGGCCGAGAGCACCAGATTTCCGGTGATCATCAGCGCCGCGATCACCAGCAGTGCCGGCAGGTAGTTGCTGTACTGGGAGCCGACGACGGTGCCTTGGCGCACCATCTCCACAAACGTGATCTGGTAGCCGATTGCGGTGTCCTTGAGCACCACCACCAGTTGGGACACCAGCACCGGCAGCATCGCGGTGACGGCTTGCGGCAACAGGACCAGCCGCATCGACGCGCCCCAGCCCAGCCCCAACGCGGCGGCCGCCTCGGATTGCCCGCCGGGCAGGGCTTTCACGCCCGCCCGGACGATCTCGGCGATGACGGCCCCGTTGTAGAGGGTCAGCCCGGTGACCACTCCGGCCAGCGCGATCTGTTGCGGCGGGAAGACGTTGAGTAGCCCGTAGATGAAATAGGCGAAAATCATCATGATCAGCACCGGAATCGCCCGGAAGAACTCCACGGTCACCGCGCAACTCCAGCGCACCGGCCTGATCTGCGACAGCCGGCCGACCCCGAGCGATACCCCCAAGATCAGCGCGAGTCCGATGGACCAGCCTGCCGCGGTCAATGTGCCGATCACCCCGGGCAGCACGTAGGTGCGCCACAGGTCCGCGGTCAGAAACGGTGTCCACTTCTCCGCGGTGAGCTGGCCCTTGGCTGACAGTCGCGAATAGATCACCCATCCCAGCAGTCCGGCAACCAACACCGTCGCCACTGACATTGCGTGGTAGCGGGCGCGGGCGCGGGGCCCAGGGGTGTCGAACAGCACCGTCGCGCGCGGCGCGGACCTCATCGCGACACCGCCCAGCGCCGGTCCAGATATCCGAACAACAAGCCCAGCGGCAGAGTGAGCACAACGAAGCCGGCGGCGAACACTGCGCCCACTCCGAGCAGCGCCGCGGTGTTCTCGGTCATCGACTTCATCAGCAGCGCCGCCTCGGCGACCCCGATCGCTGAGGCCAAGGTGGTGTTCTTCGTCAGCGCGATCAGCACCGAGCCCAGCGGAATGATCACGGCCCGAAAAGCCTGCGGAAGCAAAATGATCCGAAGATTCTGGGTGAAGCTCAGTCCCAGCGAGCGAGCGGCCTCGGCCTGGCCGATGCCCACGGTGTTGACGCCAGAGCGCACCGCCTCGCAGACGAACGACGCCGTGTACACACTCAAGCCCAGCACGGCCAGACGAAAGTTGCTGTCGTCTATCGATGTTGGCGACTGCGGATCGGTCAGCGAGACTCCCAGCGTCTGGGCCAGGCCGAACGAGCACAGCAACAACAGCAGGGTCAGCGGGGTGTTGCGTACCAGATGGACATAGCCGCCGCCGAGCCACCGCAGCACCGGTACCGGGGCCAGCCGCATGGCGGCCAGCCCGGTGCCCAAGATCAGCGCGAGCGTGCCGGACAGCACCGCCAACTCGACGGTGACGGTGAAGGATTGGAGGATCTGTCCCCGGTACTCGGCGAGCATCATCGTTCGATCGGCGGCGGTTTGGGCACCGCGAACCCGGCGGGACCGAAGTTGTCCACGAACGCGGCCCGCCACGATCCGTCCCGTTCCATCTCCTCGAGGGCGTCGTTGATCCGCTGGCGCAACCCGTCGTTGCCCTTTCGCACACCGATTCCGTAGAGCTCTTGAGAGAATCGTTCGCCGACCAGTTTGAAGGCCCCGGGGCTCTGGGCGGAGTAGCCGGCCAGGATCACGTCATCGGTGGTCACCGCATCGATCGCACCGTTGCGCAGCGCCTCCACACACGCCGAATAGGTGTCGTAGCGCTGCAACTGCACGCCCGGATAGCGGTCCTTGATCCGTTGGGCCGGTGTGGAGCCCGAGACAGAACACAGCTTTTTGTGCCACTGCAGCGACGCGGTACCGGTGATGTCGGTGTTGTCGGCGCGCACCAGCAGCGACTGCCCGGTGAGCAGGTAGGGGCCGGCGAAGTCGACCTTCTGGCGCCGGGAATCGGTGATCGAATAGGTGGCCACCAGGTAATCGACCTGGCCGTTGCGCAGCAGCATCTCGCGCTGACCGGACGGGGCCTCGATCCAGGCGATGCGGTCGGGCGGGTAGCCCAGCCGGGCCGCCACGTAGCGGGCCACGTCGACATCGAATCCGCCGAGCGTGCCGTCGGGCTTCTTGACGCTCAAGCCGGGTTGGTCGAACTTGACGCCGACAGTGATCTTGCCGCTGTCGTGAGCGGTACACGCCGTGCAGAGCGCGGCCAATGCGGACGCCACGGCCAGGACCGCCCAGGCCCGTGCCAGCACCTGCAGGGATCGGGCAGTCCGCATCAGTGGTCGAGGACCTTGGCGAGAAAGTCTTGGGCCCGTGCAGATTTCGGTGCCCCGAAGAACTCTGCGGGCGCGGATTCCTCGACGATGGCGCCGTCGGCCATGAACACCACCCGGTCGGCGGCGCGGCGGGCGAAGCCCATCTCGTGGGTGACCACCACCATGGTCATCCCGTCGTCGGCCAGCGTGGTCATCACATCGAGTACCTCGCTGATCATCTCCGGGTCCAAGGCACTGGTCGGCTCGTCGAACAGCATCACTTTCGGGTTCATCGCCAGGGACCGTGCGATCGCCACCCGCTGCTGCTGTCCACCGGACAACTGCGCGGGATGTTTGTGGGCCTGATCGGCCACGCCGACCCGCTCCAGCAGTGCCATCGCCTGGCGCTGCGCCTGCGCTCGGGGCATCTTGTGCACCTTCATCGGTGCCAGTGTGACGTTGTCCAGGATGGTCTTGTGTGGAAACAGGTTGAACGACTGGAACACCATGCCGACCTGGGCCCGCAGCCGGGCCAGCGCCGCGCCTTCGGCCGGCAGCGGCTGGCCGTCGACGGCTATCGCACCGGAGTCGATGACTTCAAGCCGGTTGATGGTCCGGCACAGGGTGGACTTGCCCGAGCCCGACGGGCCCAGGATCGCCACCACCTCGCCACGGGCGACCTCGAGGTTGACGTCTTTGAGCACATGCAGGCCACCGAAGTACTTGTTGACGTGGTGGATGGCGATCATCGGCACCAGATCCGGCCCGCCGCTGGTCATGGGATCTGACCCTACCCAGGAAGGCTTCGCGCGGGCGCCGCTATCGGCCTGGTCACTCCGATCGACTCAGCCGCCGTACCATAGTCCGGGTGAGTTTGCCGGTGATTTCCGAACAGATGCGCACCTACGAGGTGCGTACCTACGGCTGTCAGATGAATGTTCACGACTCTGAACGCATTGCCGGCATGCTCGAGCAGGCCGGTTACCGGCGGGCACCCGACGACACCGACGCCGACCTGGTGGTGTTCAACACCTGCGCCGTTCGGGAGAACGCCGACAACAAGCTCTACGGCAACCTGAGCCACCTGGCCCCCAACAAGCGCAGCAATCCCGACATGCAGATCGCCGTCGGTGGCTGCCTGGCGCAAAAGGACAAAGACAGCGTGCTGAGCCGCGCGCCCTGGGTGGATGTCGTCTTCGGCACCCACAACCTGGGATCGTTGCCGGCGCTGTTGGAGCGCGCCCGGCACAACCGGAGCGCCCAGGTGGAGATCGTCGAATCGCTGCGGGAGTTCCCGTCGTCGCTGCCCGCCGCGCGGGACTCGGCCTATTCGGCCTGGGTGTCCATCTCCGTCGGCTGTAACAACAGCTGCACCTTCTGCATCGTGCCGTCGTTGCGTGGCCGCGAAGTGGACCGCAGCCCCGAGGACATCCTTGCCGAGGTGCGGGCGCTGGCCGCCGAAGGCGTTCTCGAGGTGACCCTGCTGGGCCAGAACGTCAACGCCTACGGTGTTTCGTTCGCCGACCCGGAACTGCCGCGCGACCGCGGTGCGTTCGCGTCGCTGCTGCGGGCCTGCGGGAACATCGACGGGCTGGAGCGGGTCCGCTTCACCTCACCGCATCCGGCCGAATTCACCGACGACGTCATCGAGGCGATGGCGCAGACCCCGAACGTGTGCCCCACACTGCACATGCCGCTGCAGTCCGGTTCGGACAGGGTCCTGCGGGCGATGCGCCGCTCCTACCGCGCCGAGCGCTATCTGGGCATCCTCGACAGGGTTCGGGCCGCCATTCCGGACGCCGCCATCACCACCGACCTGATCGTCGGTTTCCCCGGTGAGACCGAGCAGGACTTTGAGGAGACCCTTGAGGTAGTGGCGACCGCGCGATTCTCGGCGGCATTCACCTTCCAGTACTCCAAGCGGCCCGGGACACCGGCCGCCGAACTTCCCGATCAACTGCCCAAAGAGGTTGTCCAGCAACGCTACGACCGGCTGATCGAGCTGCAGGAACAGATCTCCTGGGACGAGAACAAGTCCCAGATCGGGCGCACCGTCGAACTGCTGGTGGCAGTCGGGGAGGGCCGCAAAGACGCCCAGACGGCGCGGATGAGCGGCCGAGCGCGCGACGGCCGGCTGGTGCACTTCGCTCCCGGGACCGCGCAGGTGCGCCCCGGTGACGTCGTCACCACGACGGTCACCGGTGCGGCACCGCACCACCTGCTGGCCGACGGGGCCCTGCTGAGCCACCGGCGTACCAGGGCCGGTGACAGC
>Ga0182738_1000715_pt1 | contig 44467 bp, 46 predicted proteins | sample eDN5th30CBELigMG_FD_128876 | JGI IMG/M metagenome (GOLD analysis project Ga0182738, IMG submission 128876) | Enriched Miracle-Growth compost microbial communities from Emeryville, California, USA - eDNA 5th pass 30_C BE-Lig MG (version 2)... ...
CGCAGTGGAATCAGGCGATGGAGGAGTTGGTGCTTGCTTATCGTGCGATGGCCTCCACGCATGAGACCAACACCTTGATGATGAACGCGCGCGACACCGCCGAAGCCGCCAAGTGGGGCTGACCCTCATGATCCGCTCGATGAGGGAAGGCAGCTCGCCTTGAACAGGGGTGCTGACCCCAACGCTGCCGAACTGACCGTCGAGCAAGCCTGGTACATCGCGGAAACCGTTGGTGCCGGGTCTTTTCCGTGGGTTTTGGCGATCACCATGCCCTACACGGACGCCGGGGAGCGGGGCGCGTTCATGGCGCGCCAGCGCGACGAGCTCACCCGGATGGGAGTTGTCTCGCCGGAGGGCACGGTCAATCCGGCCGTGGCCGAATGGATCCGGGTGGTGTGCTTCCCGGACCGGTGGCTGGACCTACGCTATGTGGGTTCGGCCGCTGGCGGGACCCCCGAGATGTTGCGCGGGATCGTCGCACGCCGCGACCAGAACGCCGGCAAGCCCGCCCGGACGGTCGTGGCACTGCGCAATGCGCAACTGGTCACGTTCACCGTGATGGACATTGACGACCCGCGCCTGCTGGTCCCGGTGCTCGGCGCAGGACTGCGGCAGCGCCCACCTGCCCGGTTCGACGAGTTCACCCTGCCGGCCCGGGTCGGTGCGCGCGCCGACGAACGACTGCGCGCCGGCACACCGCTCGCCGAAGTGCTTGACTACCTGGGTATTCCGTCCTCGGCTCGGCCCATCGTGGAGTCAGTGTTCACCGGGTCGCGTCACTATGTCGAGGTCGTCGCGGGATGCGCGCGAGACGGTCGGCATACCACCACAGACGTCGGTATGAGCCTGGTCGACGCCGATGCGGGCCGCATCCTGGTCACCCCGTCGCAGGCGTTCGACGGCGAGTGGGTCTCGACCTTCCGCCCTGGAACCGACTTTGCGACTGCTGTCGCGATTGAACAGCTGACCGCCACCCTGCCCGAGGGCACGTGGTTCCCCGGTCAGCGACTATCCAGAGATTTCACCACCCAGCTGTCCTAAAGGCAGCGAAAAACAACGTCCTCGCAGAGAAGAAGAAGAGGGAACACCAATGACCGAAGCCCCGGTGCTGACCAGCGCCGTCATGCCGATTGTCCGCATCGCGGTCCTGGCCGACAGTCGGCTGACCGAGATCGCCGTGCCGGCGGAGTTGCCGCTGCGCGAAATTTTGCCGGCGGTGCAACGCCTGGTGGCCCCGGACGCCGGCGACTCGGCTGATTCGGCCGAACCGACTACCGGTGCCACGACGCGGCTGAGCCTGGCGCCGGTCGGCGGCGCACCGTTCAGCCTGGACGCCAGCCTGGACACCGTCGGGGTGGTGGATGGGGATCTGCTGGCCCTGCGCCCGGTGCCAGTCGGTCCGGCTGCCCCCGGCATTGTCGAGGACATTGCCGACGCTGCTGTCATCTTCTCGGCTTCCCGGCGTAAGCCATGGGGCTCTAAGCATATTCAACGCGGGGCGTTGGCCGCTGGGACGGGGTTGATCTTCGCCGCCACCGGACTCGCGGCCGCGCACCACGCGGTCACCGGGGAGCCTGCCGGCCTGTTCGCGGTCGGGGCCATCGCCCTGCTCACGGTGCTCGCTGCGCTGCTGTGCCGTACGCGCTCGGCTGACGCCGCAATGACCCTGTCGATCGCGGCACTGGTACCGCTCGCCGCGGTGGGCACCCTGGCAGTGCCCGGGGTGTTCAGTCCGGCGCACCTGGTGCTGGGCGCCGCGGCGGTCAGCGCGTGGTCGTTGATCTGCCTGATCTTGCCGCCGGGCGGTCGTGGGGAGCGCGGGATCGCGTTCTTCACCGCCGCGGTGGTCGTGGGTGTCGGGGTGCTGGCGGCCGCTGCCGTCAGGACCTTCTGGGAGTTGCCGGCTCTCACCCTGGGTTCTGGCCTGATCACCGCGTCCCTGCTGCTGACCGTTGCCGCGCCGCAGGTTTCGGCATTGTGGGCGCGGCTGCCGTTGCCGGTGATCCCGGCACCGGGCGACCCGACGCCGTCCGCGCTGCCGGAGAGCGTGCTTGCCGACCTGCCTCGCCGGGTTCGCGTCACTGACGCCCACCAGACCGGCTTCATCGCCGGCTCGGTGCTGCTCGCTGTGCTCGGTTCGGTTGCTATCGCCTTTGCGCCCGAGGGGCTTTCGGGTTGGGCCTGGTACGTGGTCGCGGGCATCGCGGTGGCTTCGGTGTTGCGGGCCCGGGTCTGGGACTCGGCATGGTGCAAGGCCTGGCTGCTGGCTGAGCCGCACCTGACGGCGATTGCCCTGCTGGTCGGTTACGCGGCCACCGGCCGGTACACGGCCGCCTTCGGTGCGGTGCTGGTGCTGGCCGCCTTGGTGGCGGTGTGGGCAGTGGTCTCGTTGAGCCCGTCTGTGGCATCGCCGGAGAGCTACTCGCTGCCGGTGCGCCGGCTGGTGGGCTTCCTGGCTTCCGGCGTCGACGCCACCCTGATTCCGGTCATGGCCTACCTGGTCGGCATCTTCGCCTGGGTTCTGTCTCGATGATCGTTGCCGAAGAGCACAGCCGGAGGCGGTCGGCGGCCCGGGGGGCCGGGATCGCAGTGCTGGCAGCATTGCTGACCAGTGCGCCGGCCCTGGCGATCACCCCGCCGACGGTGGACCCGACAGTGCCGCCGCCCAGCGGAGCGCCCGGGCCCGTCGCGGCGATGGAACAGCGCGGCGACTGTGCCAGTTCGGGTTTGATGCCCGGCAGCAACCTCAGCGCCGCGACGGCTGGACAGCGGATGCTCGACCTGCCCACCGCGTGGCAGTTCTCCCGTGGCGAAGGGCAGTCGGTGGCCGTCATCGACACCGGTGTACGGCCGGGTCCACGCCTTGGGCCGGTGGAACCGGGCGGCGACTACATCGGGACCACCGACGGGCTGACCGACTGCGACGGGCACGGAACCCTGGTGGCCGGGATCATCGCGGGCCTGCCCGCGTCGGATGGGTCGGACGGATTCACCGGAGTGGCTCCGGCCGCCCGGTTGCTGTCACTGCGGACCGCCTCGGCGACGATCTCGCCGCGGCTGGGTGGAGACGACCCGCGGGCAACTCGGGTGATCACCGACATCACCGCGCTGGCGCGGGCCATCGTGCACGCCGCCGACCTCGGTGCGCGGGTCATCACCATCTCCACCACCACCTGCCTGCCGGCCGACCGCAACGTCGACCAGACGGCGTTGGGTGCGGCCCTGCGTTACGCGGCGGTGGAAAAGGACGCGCTGATCGTGGCCGCCGCCGGAGACGCCGGCCAGACCGGATCGGTCGGCGGCGGCGGGGAGGCGTGCGAGTCCAATCCGCTCACCGACCTCAGCCGGCCGCAGGACCCGCGCAACTGGGCTGGGGTGACGTCCCTGTCGGTGCCGTCGTGGTGGCACCCCTACGTGCTGTCCGTGGCCTCGCTGTCGTCGAGCGGCCAGCCGTCCGGATTCACCATGGCCGGGCCGTGGGTCGGCGTGGCCGCCCCCGGCGAGGACATCGTCTCGGTGAGCAACCGTGAAGACGGGGGACTGGCCAATGCGCTGCCCGGCAACCAAGGTCGGCTGGTGCCGCTCAGTGGCACCGGCTACGCCGCCGGTTACGTGGCCGGCGTGGCCGCGCTGGTCCGCAGTCGGTACCCGGACCTGAGCGCGATGCAGGTCGCGCACCGGATCGTCTCCACCGCCCACAACTCCGCTCGCGCGCCATCGGATCTGGTGGGCGCCGGAACCATCGACCCGGTGGCCGCACTGACCTGGGAACTGCCCCCGGCTGCGGACCCGGCTGCCTCACCCGCGAAGAAGATCACTCCACCCCCGGCGCCGCAACCCGAGGACCCGGCGCCGCGGATCGTGGCCTTCGCCGGAACCGCGCTGCTGGCCGGGTTGGTCATCGCCGTCGCCACTGGCGCCACGGCGGCCGCCCGCCGACGAAAGGAAAACCAGCTGTGAGCACGCACGGAACCACCATTCCCCGGCCCGGACCGGCCCGAATCGCCTTGGTGCTGCTGGCCGTTGTGCCCGCGGTGATGGCGAACCCCTGGGAGACCACCACGCAGCGCTGGGTGCTCGCCGTGGGCATCATCGTGACGATCCTGCTGCTCGGCTGGTGGCGTGGCCTGCACTTCACCACGATCGCTCGCCGCCGGTTGTCGATGCTGCGTTCGCGCGGCGGCGCGCACACCGACCGTCGGGACGCTGCCGGCGCACGCGCGACCGCGGCGCTGCGGATCACGGCCTCGGCGGCCGGGAACGCTGTACCGCTGTCGCTGATCGCGAGCTACTTGAACCGATACGGGCTGCGGGCCGACGCGGTGCGCATCACCAGCCGCGCCGGTGCGGGAGCCACCGACACGTGGATCGGCCTGACGTACGCGGCCGCGCCGAACCTGGCAGCGTTGCAGGCCCGCTCGGCGTCCATCCCGCTGCAGCGGACCGTTGACATCGCCGTGCGGCGCCTCGCCGACCATCTCCGCGAAATCGGTTGGGACACCGCTATCGTCGCCGACGACGAGATCCCGTCGCTGATCGACGCGGGTGCCCGGGAAGCATGGCGATCGGTGGTCGACGGCACAGGGGACCACGTCGCCGCCTACCAGGTGGGGATCGACGCGGCGCTGGCCGACACGATCAGCCGGATCCAGGCTGTCAACGCCAATGAGACCTGGACGGTGCTGGAAGTCGCCGAGGCGGACGGTCAGCAGACCATCGCGGCGGCCTGTGCGTTGCGTACCGGAACCGCGCCCGACGGTGGTGCCCCGCTGGCCGGGCTGCTGCCGCAGCAGGGCAATCACCGCAACGCGCTGCTGGGTTTGCACCCGCTGTCCGGCATCCGCTTGGACGGCCACACCACCGTGGCTGGCGACGAGCTTGCCGGCATACGGTGGCCTGTCACCGCGGCAGCCGTGGCCGCGCGCTAGCAGGCTGCCGCCAAGGGGCTAGCGCTAGAACATGTAGGGCCGCAGGAATGCGGTCATCCTGCGCAGGTAGGTCGGTTGGCTGACGTGCAGTACATGATTTCCCGGAAACCAGTGCAGCGCGCACTGATCCCAGTGGTGCCAAAGCATTTCGGACTGCTCCGGTGGTGCCAGCCGATCGCCTAGGCCGGTGATGATCAGTCGCCGTTCCTTGGCCACCAGCGGGGGATAGTTCAGCGGCGAATGGTAGGCCGTCGCAGCGGCGAAATCGTCGCCGGCGACCTGCCCCAGCCGTTGCCCGCCGTGAAGCACCAGGTTGGCCGGAAACCAGTCGCGGATCTCCGACTCGACGGAAACCACCGGAACATTCGGGATCACCGCCTGCAGTCGGGGTTCGACGGCAGCCAGCAGGGCGCTGGTGTAACCGCCGAGCGACAGACCGGTCAACGCGAAGCGGTCGACACCGGTGGACTCCAGATAGTCGATCATCGATCGGAAGTCGTGGACCGCTTGGGCCATCGCCTCGGCGAAGCCTGACATGCCGTGCGAGAAGTAACCGTATCCGCTGAAGGGAGAGTACTTTTCAGCCCGGCGACCGTGGAAGGGCAAGGTGAACAGGGCCACGTCGTACCCGGTTCGATAGAACCACGGCAGCGAGAAGAACAGCCCGTTGAACAGGTACGGCGACCCCATGAATCCGTGGATGACGCAGAGCGTCGGGCGCGGCCCGTCGTCGTGACGCCAATGCTGAAATCGCGCGATGTTGTTGTTCCCCAGAGCGCGCCACGAGTCGCGCATCGCAGGATTGACCGCTTCGAAACCGCTGCGAAACGAGACGTTCTCGACTGCGCCGCGTGCGATGTGCTCCGCGATCGGATTTGCCCGCCGCGCCGAAATCCGAGGCAGTTCCACGGGCGCGGGAAAGGATCGGATCGGGTCGTGGTGTGATGCCAGCTCGGCATAGAACGCCAGCCGCTCCCGCTCCCGCCGTGACTGCTTGCGGCCCACCGCGGTGGTGAGCACCGACGGGATCATCGCCGCGGCAACCATGGAGGCAACCGCGGTGCGCAAGCCGATATCAGCGAAGGCCGACGCATCCACGATCGCCTTCTCCCGCAACGACAACTCGCTTCGGTCCGGCAGACCGTGTTCGCCGGCATCGGCACCCGGAACATCCGGAATCGGGATGGGCGGGTTGAGCGGGGTGACGTCAGTGCTCACGGTCGCCGGCCTTTCTCGGGTGTTGGTCGCCCTGGCCCCGCGGACCCCGGTGCGACGTCAACCGGATGGTAACTCGATTGCGAACAGCCGCGCCGCATTGTCATGCATAACCCCACGTAGCCAGGCGTCGTCGATGCCGGGAAGCGCGGTGATCGCATCCAGCGCCTCGAGGTAGCCATACGGGATATTCGGAAAGTCGCTGCCGAACAGAATCCGCTCACCCGCGGTGCGCAACCGCGGATCATCGGCGGTGGGGAACGGCATCAGCTCGTGGACGAACGCGGTGAACGCCATCGTGGTATCGAGGTGCACGCTTGGCGAATTCAGGCAGATATCGAGGAATTCGTCGTACTCCGGCATGCCCATGTGCGCGATGATCAACGCCAGCCGTGGGTGGCGGCGCAGCAACCGTCGAACCGGTTCGGGTCCGGTGAAACGCCCGGGCTGCGGGCCGGAGCCACAATGGATGACGACCGGGATACCGCAGTCCTCGAGCACGCCCCAGACGTCGTCGAGCAGTGGGTCAGTAGGGTCATAGTCGCCGACTTGGATGTGTGCCTTGAAGATTCGGGCTCCGGCATGGATCGCGGCTTTGACGTAGTCGGCCGCCCCGGGCTCCGGGTAGAACGTTGCCGTCGGCAGGCAATCCGGTGTTTCTCGGGCGAATTGGGCGGCCCATTGGTTGAGCCAGGCCGCCATGTCCGGCTTGTGCGGATACACCAGCGAGGTGAACCGGCGCACTCCGAATGCGCGCAGCGTACCTACCCGCGTGGTCTCGTCCATGCGGTAGTTGATGGGCCAGGCGCGGCCGACCATCGGGCCGGCCGAATCGAAGTACTGCCATACCTTGTCCATCACCGACTTGGGCATGAAATGGGTATGGACGTCGATGATTCCCGGCAGTCCCAGATCCGACCAGACCTGGCGGACTGCTGCGGCTTCGTCTTCCTGAGTCATGTTCTCTCCCAGCTATTTTCGGAGACAAACTCGCCCAAGGGCTGGCGGTAGGCCCACTCGTCGATCTCTAATGCCGGCCGGTCCGGGAACTCCGGGACGGGGCCCAGGCACAGGATCGCCACCGGCTCCGCATCTGCGGGCATTCCCAGCAACTGCGCCAGCGCGGCGGGTTCGAACAGTGACACCCAGCCCATGCCCAGCCCCTCGGCACGGGCCGCCAGCCACAGGTTCTGAATCGCGCACGACACCGACGCCAGATCCATCTGCGGCAAGGTACGGCGACCGAAGATGTGCGCCTGCCTGCCGTCTCGCAACGCCACCACCAACAGCTCGGCGCACTCGCGGATGCCTTCCACCTTCAAGGCCAGGAATTCCTGCTCGCGACGGCCCAGGGCCTCAGCGGTGCGATGACGCTCCTCGTCGACCAGCGCATGGACCCGCTGTCGAAGGGCGTCGTCGGTGATGCGGACGAACCGCCACGGCTGCATGAGGCCCACACTCGGTGCGGCGTGGGCCGCCGCCAACAGGCGTGCCAGGACGTCCGGGTCGACGGTGCTGTCGGGCACGAATCGGCGCATGTCGCGCCGCTCGGCGATCACCCGGTACACGGCTTGGCGCTCCTGCACGGTGAACGATGGATCAGCCACGGGATCATGGTAGGAGCCACACGAAGGGACGCTCGTCATGAAACGTTCGCAACTGCTCGACCACTTTTCCGCCGACGCTGCCGCAAGCCTCGTCTACGGCGAACCCCACCAGACCCCGGATGGCGCGACGGTCATCACCGCCGCACGGGTGACCGCGTCGGGCCCAGACGGTTCGGAGGTGAGCGCGACACCCCTCGGGGTGATGGTGATTCGCGGCGAGCAGGCCAAGTGGGTGGCCGCGGTCGACGCGAACCGGATCGCGCTGGTCGGGGTGCTCACCGGGCTGCTGTCCGCAGTCATCGCTTCCCTGGCGGTACTGCGCCGCCCACCCTGGCCGGACCTGCGCCGTGGCGGAACTCCCCGCGGCGGGAACTAAGTGGTGTCGCCTTCGGCCGCGCGGGCGGCGGCGCTGATCTCGGTGGCGGCCGCAGTAGCGGTCTACGTACTGATGTTGGTGGGCTATCGGCAGGGCTGGACCTGGCTGGCCGAGGTCGACACCGCCGCCTTGGACGCGAGCTACGACGTAGCCGTCAAACACCCGATCTGGGTCCGGTTCTGGGATGGCATCTCCGGCGTTTTCGAACCGGCGGTGTTTCGGGCGGTGGGCATGGCAGCGGCCCTGGTCGCGGCGCTGCGTCATCGGCTGCGCGCCGCGCTGTTCCTGTTGGTTTCGGTGGAGGCGAGCGGGCTGCTGACCGTGCTGGCCAAGGGCTCCGTCGGGCGGCCGCGGCCGGTGACGGCCCTGGTCTCGGCGACCTCGACCTCGTTTCCGTCCGGGCACGCGCTGGGGGTGACGATCGGAGTCGGCGCGTTGTTGCTGCTGGCGCTGCCCGCGCTGCGGCGCAACGCCAGGGTGGCGGCGGTGAGCGTCGGCGTGCTGGTGGTGGCTGCGGTCGGGGTCGCTCGAGTAGCGCTCAACGTCCACCACCCCTCCGACGTACTGGCCGGCTGGGCGCTGGGCTGGGCTTATCTGACGGCGTGGGCTCTGGTGCTGCAACCGTGGCGGCGGCCGGGGTTGACCGGAGCCGCCGGCGCGCCGCAGGATGACCACGATGACCAGCAGTAACGCCGACCCTGTTGATGCACTCATCTGCTCCCGCAAGGGCTGCAGCGCTGATGCGGTGTACGGCATGCTGTGGAACAACCCGAAGCTGCACACCCCGGAACGTCGCAAGGTCTGGCTCACATGTGCCGAACACCGCGAGTACTTCCGTGACTACCTGTCGTCGCGTGGCCTGTTCAAAGCCGAGGCGCCGGTCGAAGAGCTGCCGCGCCGGGCGGGGTGGTGAACACGGCGTCGTGAAAGCGGCCACCTGAACCCCGGCGCGCCGGGAGCGGTGTTTGACCCGCTTTCGGCAGGCACAGATGATGAGTGAATGCGCCGACTTGGGAGTTTGTTCAGCGCTGCCCTGTGCACGGTTGCGGCGGCGCTGACCGCGGCCCCGGGAGCTCAGGCCGACACCATGCCGTGGTTTGCCCGCTCGGTCGGCAACGCCAGTCAGGTGATCTCGGTTGTCGGGGTGGGCGGTTCCGACGCGAAGATGGACGTCTACCAGCGCAGCGCGACGGGCTGGCAACCGGTGGCTGCCGGGATCCCGACCCACGTCGGTTCGGCCGGCATGGCGGCCAAGGCGAAGAGCGGATATCCGGCCACCCCGATGGGCGTCTTCACCCTGCCGTATGCGTTCGGCACCGCGCCGAACCCCGGTGGGGGACTGCAGTATGTACAGGTCGGGCCGGATCACTGGTGGAACGGCGACGACCACAGCCCGACGTTCAACACCATGCAGGTGTGCAAGAAGGCGCAATGCGCGTTCGACACCAGTGAGAGCGAGAACCTCGAAATCCCGCAGTACAAGCACGCTGTGGTGATGGGGGTCAACACCGCCCGCACCCCCGGGGACGGCGCCGCCTTCTTCTTTCACACCACCGACGGCGGCCCGACCGCGGGCTGCGTGGCGATCGACGACGCCAAGCTGGTGCAGATCATTCAGTGGCTGCGCCCAGGCGCGGTGATGGCGATCGCGAAGTAGTTCGTCAGCCCTCTTCGCAGTACGACGCTCGCGCGATGCTGACGAACTGCGACGCCCTGGTAAGGGTGAGGCTGGGATTGGCATTCTTCACGGCCTTGGCCGCCTGATTGGGCGAGTGCCCCCCGGCGAGGTACTCGCACACCGAATGCCCGCCAGCGACCGCGTCGGACGCATCGGGGTAGGAGATACCCATCTTGTCGAGGGCACCGAGGAAGCCGTTGTCATCGGTATCGGCGCCCGCCGGTGCGGCCAGACCCAGCAGGCCAGCCGCCGCGAAGGCGCTCACTGCGAGTGTGCGGCACATGCGAACCGTCATCGTCTTCCTTCCGTCAATCGGTGATCGAGTCGGGGCAGAACGCCACTTGGGAGAACGTCACGAACCGGGCGGCGTTCTTTACCGACATGCTGCGGTTCGAGATCCGCACGGCACGTGCCGCGGAATCTGAGTGATGTCCCGCGCCCAGGTAGGCGCAGACCTCCCGGCCGACGGCGACGGCGTCGACCGGATTGGTGTATTCGATACCGGCCTGCTCGATCGCGCTGATGAACAGGGCGTCGGTGTCCGGGTCGGCGTATGCCGGCGCTGCGCTTACCAGCGCCGCGATGCCGATCCCAATCAAAGTCCATCGTGGATTTATCACAGTGCCAACAGCATTACTGACCTGAATTAACCGCCAGCGGCAAGTAAATGAACCATCGGTGAACACCATTGGTACGGTGTGCGCCGGATACGTCGCGCCGGCAGATGACCGCCTAACAGTTCATTTACTCGCCACCCTGCCGACCACTTCGCCTTAACCTCCGGTTCACCTACATGCCGTTCCGTAAGGATCGGAATAGCCGTTCGCAACCGCTGAAGGCCCCTGGCGTACCTAGTGCCGGTGCCATGAGCGAGGAGACATCGTGTACCTGGACTACGGGGTGCTGCCCCCGGAGATCAATTCGGGACGCATGTACGCCGGCCCCGGACCCGGTTCCATGCTGTCCGCCGCCACCGCGTGGGAGAACCTGGCCGCCGAGCTGAACATCGCCGCGACGTCCTATGACTCGATCACCTCAGGCCTGACTGCGGGTCCCTGGACCGGCCCGGCAGCGACGGCGATGGCAGCCTCCGCGGCCCCGTACGTGACCTGGCTGCGTGGCATCGGCGCTCAGGCCGAAACCACGGCTCGCCAGGCGACCGCCGCGGCGGAGGCCTACTCGACGGCAGTGGCCGCAGTGGTGCCCCCACCGGTGATCGCCGCCAACCGCGTTCTGCTTAAGCAGCTGGTTGCCACGAACTTCTTCGGGCAGAACTCCCCTGCGATCGCCGAAGCGGAGCGCCAATACGCCGAGATGTGGGCCCAGGACGCGGCTGCGATGTACCGTTACGCCAGCTCCTCGGCGGCCGCGTCGGCGTTGGCCGCGTTCAACCAGCCGCCGCAGACCACCAATGCGGCTGGCCAGACCGCCCAGTCCGCCGCGGTTGCGCAGGCCGGATCTGCCGCGGCCGGCAACGGCGCGGCCACCGATATTTTCACTTCATTGATTTCGATCATCGGTCAGATATCGCCGTTCACGGGGTTGGCCACCCAGGGTCTGAGCGCCACGATGACTGGTTGGTCGGGTACGGCGAACATGCTCAGCAACGTCAACAACGGGATCGGCCTGGCAGCTTTTCAGGCGGAAAACCCCGGCGGCCTCGACGAAATCCTCCACCCGCCCAAGATCGGGCCGGCCGGTCTGGGGCTGGGCGGTCTGGGCCTGGGCAAAACGGGGCTCGGCAGTGCCGGGTTGGGCGCCGGACTGGGCAGTGCGGGGTCGTCGGCGAGCGCCGGCACTGCACTCAAGATCGGGGCTTTGTCGGTGCCCCACGGTTGGGCCATGCCGGTCACGCTGACCTCGGCGGCCGCGCCGCTACCGGCCTCCGCTGTGCCGGCGGCGCCGGCCCTGGCCGGAGGGGTGCCCGGCGGGGCGTTCGGTGAGACCATGCTTGGCACTCTGGCCGGTCGCGGTCTGGGAGCCGCGACGTCGCGTGCGGCCGCTCATCGCCGTACCGTGGTGCCCCGTCCCCCGGCCGCAGGTTAATCCGCCACCGACATGGACTTCGCTTTCCTCCCCCCGGAGGTCAATTCCGGCCGGATGTACACCGGCCCGGGTGCAGCACCGATGCTCGCCGCGGCGGCCGCCTGGGATGCCGTGGCCGCCGAACTGGAGACGGCCGCGGTCGGCTACTTCGAAGCGATTTCGAGTCTGATCGGGCACGCGTGGTCCGGCCCCACATCGGTGGCGATGGCCGCTGCGGCAGCTCCCTACGTGGCGTGGCTGCAGGCTGGCGCAGCCAACGCCGAGCAGACCGCGATCCAGGCCAAAGCGGTTGCCTCCGCCTACGAAGTCGCCTTTGCCGCCACTGTCCCGCCGACGGTGGTAGCCGCCAACCGGACCCTGCTCGCCACCCTGGTCGCCACCAACTTCTTCGGCCAGAACACTCCTGCGATCGCCGCGACCGAGGCGGCATACGCCGAGATGTGGGCCCAAGACGCCGTCGCGATGTACGGCTACGCGGCGGCGGCGATGCCGGCAAGCGCACTACCGGAACTCGAACCGCCGCCGCAGACCACCAACTCGGCCGGGCCCGGCGCCCAGTCCAAGGCGGTATCGCACGCGGCAGCCAGCAACGGCCAGGCATTGGCCCAGGCGACGCTGCAGCAGTTGGTGAATCCCGCTGCCCCATCGGATCCGCCGTCGTGGTGGGAAGCGCTTACCGCCGAACTGGGCCAGGTGTCGCCGTTCACCAGCATTGCCTCCAGCGGCCTTAGCTTCGACTCGAGCATGTACACCGTGGTGAGCAACGGCGCCGGTTGGGGGCGGCTGGTGTACGTCCGCGGGGGGCCGGAGGGGGCGTTGACTTTCCTGGGGATCGGGCCGCGCGGTGTGCTGTCGGCGTCCACGACGCCGGTGATGGGACCGGGCATGGGCAGGGCGATCCCGATCGGCGGGCTGTCGGTGCCGCCGAGCTGGGCGACCGCTGCCCCGGAGATGAAGCCCATCGCCTACACACTGGCTGCCGCCCAGACCCCAATGCCGGTTACCACCGGGCTGCCGCCGGGAATAGCGTGTCAGGAGGCGATGATGGGAACGACTGCGGGCCAAGGCGCAACGCCCGACACAAACGCTCGCCGCAATCAGAAGACCAACGGCAAGAACGACGATCAGGACGGCAAGCCGATCACGACACTGACCAATGGCAGTGGCTGGCTGGCGTCGTCCTGGGCGTATCACACCCGGCAGCGTGACGGTCAGCCGCTGCCGACGCACTGGCGAACCGGCTAGCGACTGTTCGGCTAACCGCGATCGCGTTGCAAGTAGTGGGCGACCATGTCGAGCAACGCTCGCCGCTCGGTCTGCCAGTCAATGGGGCCGCCCATAATCATCTGCGCCAACACAATTCCCCGTAATGCTGCCCAGATCACCTCGGCCACACCGGAATCCGCAGGGTCGTCGGAGACCAGCCGGCCCAACCTGTTGATCGCCGTGTTCATCTGAATCAGGTGCTCGTGGGACTGCTCACCCAAGCTGCCGCGCGTGGCCCGCAGGATCTCGAACGCGGCCAGCGAAGTCGGGCTGGCATAGCAGCGCCACGCGGTGTCGACGACGGCTTCGACGCGCTCCCGCAGTCCCAGCTCGCTGACGTCGACGGCAGACAGGCTCGTCAGTAGTTCGGTCACCCCGTCGTCGACCACGGCCATCAGCAGGCCGTTGCGGTCCCCGAAGTGGTACTGGATGACCCCCCAGGTCACCCCGGCTCGCTCGGCGACGTGCTTCGCCGTCGCCGCGCCGAACCCCTCTTCGGTAATGCAGCGCACCGTTTCGTCGATGATCCGGGCGCGGGTGTCATCGCCGCGCTTACGGGGCGCGCTGGTTCGCCGGGTGGGGCCAGACGGACGGGCAGAACCAGCAGAAATAGTCATTGTTGACTTTATAACATAGACGCAACTATTTTTTAGCCCGTGACCGAATCCAGGTATGCGTCGCTGTCCCGTGACGAGTTGGCTGTGCTCGTGCCCGAACTGTTGCTGATCGGGCACATGATCGACCGATCCGGAATGGCCTGGTGCATCTCGGAGTTCGGCCGCGAGGAAATGGTGCAGATCGCCATCGAGGAGTGGGCGGGCTCCAGTCCCATCTACACCCAGCGCATGCAGCGCGCGTTGGGCTACACCGGCAACGACGTGTTCACCATCTTCAAGGGCCTGCAGTTCGACATCGGTTCCCCGCCGCAGTTCATGGACTTTCGTTTCACCGTCCATGACCGCTGGAACGGCGAGTTCGAGTTGGCCAGCTGCGGCGCGCTGCTCGACGTGGAGCCGATGGGTGACGACTACGTCTTCGGCATGTGCCACACCATCGAGGACCCGACCTTCGACGCCACCGCGGTGGCCACCAACGTCCACGCCCAGTGCCGACCCGTGCACCGGCCGCCTCGCACGCCGTCGGACCGACAACCGCACTGCCACTGGACCGTCATCATCGACGAGTCTTACCCGCCGGCCCAACCGATTCCCGCGTTGGCGGTGATCAGTGAAAGTAAAGCCGCTACTTGGCAACTCGACGTCATCGACGCTGCCGACGAAGGCTTGGCGGACTACTCCGGACCGCTGTTGGCCGATGTCGACTTCACCGCGTTCTCCCATTCGGCGCTGGTCCGCATCGCCGACGAGGTCTGCTTGCAGATGCACCTGCTCTACTTGTCCTTCGCGCTCGCGGTACGCGCCCGGGCAAACTCCGACGAGCTGGCCGCATCAGTGGGCCGGCGCCAGCTCACCGGGCTGGCCGGGCTGGGCGCCCAGCGGATCAAAAACGCGCTGAAGCTTCCCGCGGACGTCGACGGCGCGCTGCGCACCTTCGAACTGCACCCGCTGCTCAATCCGATCGGTTACGTGCGCGCCGACATCGGTGGGAACACCATCGCGGTGCGCCCGTCGCCCGCACACGACGACGGTGCCTGGATCACGCTGTGCTCGCCGCAGGACGTCAATCCGCTGCAGGCCATCGCGACCGCGGTGAACCCGCTGCTGCGGGTGGAGGTCGAGGGGTCGGACACCGAGTGGACGGCTCGGCTGACCGAGACCGACAGTGAGGCAAAAGAACTGCCCGAGGTGATGGTGACCAAGGTGAGCAGCGGCGCGGATTTCGTGTTCCGCACCCGCAAATCGTTGCCGCTGACAGTGGTGTGAATACGCTGATAGCCCGCCGACCGCCGGTGTGTCGGCGATCCTGAACGGTTCGGCCCCGCCTATGGTGAGGCCATTCCAGCCGTTGTCGATCCAAGGTAGTCAGCTATGTACGACCCGCAGGACGACGAGGCCACCAGGGAAGCAGAAGCGGTCGACGCGACCGACATGGCGCCGACCATGATGTCTGCTCCTGGCTCCGGTGCTGTTGTGGACGCGTTCGCCTGGTCGCAGGAGGACGGCAGTGCTGGTGCCGAACCGGTGCCCTACGTCGAGGACCCCTACTACGACCAGGATCTGACTACCGGACGCCGTCCGACGGTTTCGGTGCCTGCTGCCCCGATTCCCGGCCGTCGAGCACCTTCGCGGCTACCGCGGTTGGTGCTGATTGTGGGGATCGTGGTGGCGCTGATCGCGGTTGCCGGGGCGCTCTACAGCTTGACGCGCGGCCAGGACGACGAGACGCCGGTTGTCCCCGAAACCAGCGCCGTGGTGCCGACGACCCCGACGCCCAGCGCGCCGCCGCAGACCAGCGCTCCCGCACCGCCGCCGGTGGCCACGACATCAGCGCCGCCGCCGCAGACCACCACGGAGCCGCCGCCGACTACGACGACGGCGCCGTCCACCACGACGACCACCACGCCGCCCACCAGCACCACGACAACCACGACGGCGGCGCCCACCACCACGACCACGCCGCCGCCGACCACGACGGTTCCGCCGACGACCAGCGAACCGCCCAGCACCACGGTGCCGCCGACCACTACCGTGCCGATGACCACTGAATACCTGCACATTCCGTTGGTGCCGATTCCGATTCCGATCACGGTTCCGCAGAACTAGCCGCGCCGGCCGGCGTCGTCTGAGATCGTGGCCGGATCCGCCCTGCGCAGGCACACTGGGGTGTGGCGACCAGGGTGAAAGGAGCTCGCAATGGGCGACAACGGCGCCTTCGGATTCGATTCCGAGGATTTGGACCGAATGATGCGTGAGGCCGGCGAGGGGCTGCGTGCGGCATTCGACCGGTTCTCCGGCACGTTCGGCTCCGCCGGGGACCATCGGGCGGGCTTGGGTGCGATCTTCGCTGACCTGGCCCGGGCCGCGCGGGCCGAGCCGGCGACCACCGGCGAGACCGGTGACGGGGTCTGGGCTATCTATACCGTCGGCGACGACGGGGCGGCGCGGGTCGAGCAGGTCTACGCCACCGAGATCGACGCGCTGCGGGCTAGTCAGCGCAATCCCGACCCGAAGCGCCGGGTGCGGTTCCTGCCCTACGGGATTGCCGTGGGCGTGCTCGACCACAGTGCCGACGGCGATGAGGTGACATAGGCCACGCGGGCGGGCTTGCCTTGTTTGACACCGGTGCGGTGTGGGTTAGATTGCCACCGTGTCCGAGATGAACCGCCGCCAGATCATGATGATGCTGGGTGCCGGCGCATTGGCCGCCGCGGCCCCCACCCCCCAGGCCAGAGCCGTTCCCGCGGTTCCCGGAGCGCCGGGCGACCCGGCGCAGCCGCCGTCGGCCCCGGCTGACCCCGCTGCGCCTGCTGCGCCTACGGCCGCCGCCAAGCCCGGGGGCTTCATCTGGCATGACGAGTTCGACGGCCCGGCCGGCTCGGCCCCCGATCTTTCGAAGTGGACGATCTCGAACCACCGCACCCCGATCCGTCGCCCGGTCGGCTGGGACCGGCCCGAGTACTTCTACCAGTACCGCGACAGCCGCAAGAACGTCTTCCTCGACGGCAAATCCAACCTGGTGATCCGGGGCACTCAAGAAGGCAACACCTTCTTCGGTGGCCTGGTGCACGGCAACTGGCGCGGCGGCATCGGCACCACCTGGGAAGCCCGCATCAAGTTGAACTGCCAGACCGCGGGCTGCTGGCCCGGATGGTGGCTGTCCAACGACGACCCGGGCCGCGAGGGCGAGATCGACCTGATGGAGTGGTACGGCAACGGCGAGTGGCCCTCGGGCACCACCGTGCACGCCAACCCCTACGGCACCGCGTTCGAAACACATCCGATCCCGGTCGACGGCAACTGGCACAACTGGCGCGTCACCTGGAACCAGAGCGGGATGTACTTCTGGCAGGACTACGTCGAGGGCATGGAGCCCTACTTCTCCGTTCCCGCGGTCGGCATCGAGAACATCGACGAGCCCGGCCGGGAGTGGCCGTTCAACGACCCGGGCTACACGGTGTTCCCGATCCTGAACCTGGCCATCGGCGGATCCGGCGGCGGCGATGCGCGGGTGGGTAGCTACCCGGCGGACATGCTGATCGACTGGGTGCGGGTGTTCTAAGAAGGTCGTCGTGACGTGAGCCAGTCGGGTTCTTCCCGGCCGGATCACTTGTTCATGTGGGCACCCTGAGATGTGTCATGGATCACATTTTACCCCGAGTTGCATTATGTTTCCGCTGGTTCTGTGAGGCCGGGGCGTTGAGCCGCTACTGAAGTGGCGGAGTTTTGGCGTCGCTACACGTAACGTTGAGGTAACGTTTCACTCGCTGCGGATAAGACAGCACTGGGGAAATAAAGACTGCTTCACAGGCAGATCTATGGGAGGGATTCTTAGATGACTCATGTTCGCAACCGTGTTATCGGGGCCGCAAGCGCAGTCGGTGCGTTCCTGGCGCTGGGCCTGAGCCCGCTCGCCGCCGCTCCGGCCGCCAACGCGGATTTCGACTTCGACTTCGGCGATGTGCTGAGCGCGCTTGGTTTGGAAGGCCCTTCCGACGGTGCCGCGGGCGTCGACAGCTTGAGCTTCGACGGTTCGGAACTGCCCGGCTCCGCTGCTGGCTTTGGCTTGGACGGTATCTACGACTCGATCTACGGCGGCATCCACTCGCTGGGCGACATGCTGATCCCGCTGTTCAACATCGTCAACCCGATCTTTGCCTTCGGTGACAGCTGCGGCCTGGTCTGCGATGGCGCTGATGCGTCCATCAGCGCCGACGGCGTGCTGACCGAGGCCGGCAACGGTGGTCTGTTCTTCGGCGATGGCGGCAACGGGATCGGCGGCTCCGCTGGTGGCGACGCCGGCCTGATCGGTAACGGTGGCGACGGCGGCGCTGGTGCGCTGGGCGCTGTCACCACCGCTGACGGCACCGTGATCGCGGGCGCCATCAACGGTGGCGACGGTGGCGCCGGCGGCTGGCTGATGGGCAACGGTGGCGACGGTGGTGCCGGTGTTCTCGGCGGCAACGGCGGCGACGGCGGGGCGGCAGCAGCGCTGCTCGGCTCCGGTGGTAACGGCGGCGTCGGTGGTACCGGCGTTGCCGGTGGCCCCGGTAATGACGCGACCAACACCACGGCTGCCGCGAACGGCGGTGTCGGTGGCAAGGGTGGCAACGGCGGCAACGGCGGCAACGGCGGCGCGATCATCGGCAGCGGCGGCAACTCCGGCAACGGTGGTGTCGGCGGCGCCGGTGGTGCCGGCGGTGACGGCACCGCCTTTAACACCACGTTCGACAACAACGGTGGCAACGGTGGCAACGGTGGCGTCGGTGGCGCGGCCGGTGCGAAGGCTGGAACCTCCGGCTTCCTCGGTGGCTCGGCCGGCACGATCGGCGACGGTGGCAACGGTGGCGCCGCGGGCGCCGGTGGTACTGCTGGGCTTGGTGCTACCGGTGGAACCGGCGGTACCGGTGGTGCCGGCGGGGACTCGACTGCCGGCAACGGTGGCAACGGCGGTGCCGGTGGGACCGGCGGAGCGCGGGGCTCGGGCGGTCTGGCATCCGGTACGGGTGGCGTCGGTGGCGCCGGCGGCGACAGTGCCACTGCTGCCGGCGGCAACGGTGGTGTCGGCGGTACCGGCGGTAGCGCTTCCGGTGGCCTCACGGCCGGTGACGGTGGCCACGGCGGTGCTGGTGGAGCCTCCGGTGACACCGACGGTGCGGCGGGCCAGCCCGGTGAGGACAACAACGGCACCGCCCCGGGCGCCGGCGGCGCGGGTGGCGCTGGTGCCACTCCGGCGGCTGCCAGCTAGTAGTTCGCTACAACACACGACGGAAGCCCCGCACACCTTCAGGTGTGCGGGGCTTCTGCCATTGATGCCCCGGCCGCTGAAGTGGTTTCATGCGAGGGTGGCCGAGATGAATCGACGCAGCCTGATGTTGACGACGGGAATCGGCATGCTCGCCGCTGCGATGCGCCAGCCAGAAGCATGGGCTCGGCCGGGGCCCGCTGATCCACTGCCCGCCGCCCCATCGCAGACCTATCTCTTCAGCGACGAGTTCGATGGCCCGGCTGGTTCCGCGCCGGACCCGGCGAAGTGGGCGGTGGCGCAGGCCCGGGAATCGATGAAAGACCCGACGTTTTGGGAGCGTCCCGAGAACGTCGGCCAATACCGTGACGATCGCAAGAACGTGTTCGTCGACGGCAAGTCGAACCTGGTGCTGCGCGCCGCCAAAGACGGCGATACCTACTACAGCGGCAAAATCCAGAGCCGGTGGATGGGCGGTATCGGGCACACCTGGGAAGCTCGGATCAAACTCAACTGCCTGACCGCCGGGGCTTGGCCCGCCTGGTGGATGGGTAACGAGGATCAAGGCGAGATCGACGTGCTGGAGTGGTACGGCAACGGCAGTTGGCCGTCGGCGACCACCGTCCACACGAGAGCGAACGGTGCCGAATGGGCGACCAAACAGATTTCGATGGACTCCGCCTGGCACACCTGGCGGTGCCGCTGGGACGCCGACGGTATCCGATTCTGGCGCGACTATGTCGAGGGTGCTGCGCCCTACTTCACCGTTCCGGCGAACTCGATCGCGGACTGGCCATTCAATAATCCTGGCTACCAAGTGTTTTCGGTGCTAAACCTAGCGGTGGCCGGTTCAGGTGGCGGCGATCCTCGACCGGGGAGCTATCCGGCAGAGATGCTCGTCGACTGGATCCGAGTTTCCTAAAGCGGGCTTACCTCGGTCCCGCTGGGATCGGCACCACGTTCGTGGGCTTCGAGCCAAGCCACGCCTTGTTCGGCTGCTCGGATCAGCGCACCCCGCTCGCCGAAATAGCCCGCAATCAAGCCGAATCCGGGCAGTGAACCTAAGCGCTGGTAGAGCTTCTTGGGGTGCGGGCGCTTGCTCACCTCGTCGAATGTCGCCCGCAGGATGCCGGCCAGTTGCCAGACCGTCCGGGTGATCACCACCGGAGTCGACGACGTGATCGACGCCAGCGGCTTCCACCCCGGCGGCGGTGTTACGGGAAGCGGTGCGGGATCGGGTTGTGTTGGTACCTCCACGGTCTCGGGCAGATGCCGCCCGCACAGCACCTCGGCGAGCAACCGCGCCTGCTCACGACGGTCGGTGACGCCGTACTCACGGGCCAGCGCGCACAACACGATGGCGTGATTGACGAATCCCGCCAGCTCGCCCACCGGGACCAGCCTGGCCAGCAATCCGAATGCCCCGGGGGAGGCGACTACCAGAGTGTTGATCGCACCGACCCGGTGCACCCACCAGTGCACGCGTTGCTCGCGACTCATCCGCTCCCAGGCCGCGGTGCCGGGCAGATCCGCGGAGTTGATGAGCTGTGCCCCGGCGTTCAAGGCGCGGTTGGTGGCGCTGGGACCGCGGCCGGCCTCATGACGGCGTCGCCGCAGCCGAAACCGCCGGATGCGATGGGTTAGGCCATGCGGTGGCCGCAGTAGCCGGTGAGAGCGTTTACGCAGCCCGATCGGATCAGCCTCGGCGAGCAGGTCGAGCAGCGGATCGATCGCTGCGACTGCGCGGCCCAGTGCATCAGCGACCTCGGCGTCGGTCAGGGTGGCGTGCGGCTTCGGAAACAGGCCCATACCGGTGATTGTGGCGGAATCAGCCGGCGTGGGGGGCGTTTGGCGCGAGTGCGCCGCGCAGCGCGACTTCAGCCAGCCGCCGCGCGTGGTCCTCGGTGAGCGGGTAATGTGCCTCGCCAGGGTTCGTTCATCTGCCGTTGCAAACGGAAAACATCGTTGACACATAACGCCGTTAGCGTTCGCGCTATGAGAATCGCCGTCACAGCGGTATTGCTGGCTACTGCGTTCACGGGCGTGGCTGCCCCCGCTACGGCCGCTGCGGGCTGTGAAGATCCCGGTCAATCACCGTGTACCGGAACCGTTCCCACCGCCGATGAGGTGCTCGCCGCGATGGCCGAGCTGACCGACCCGAACATCCCGGCGGCGAACAAGAGCAACATCGTGACTCCCGGCTTCACGCCCGAGGAAGCCCAGACGATCGATCAGCGGCTGCGGGAGACCCAAGAGGCCGGGTTGCTGCCCTACGTCTTCGAGGTGACCGATATACAGCCCGCCGCCGGCAATATGGCTGGAGCGACCGTCACCGCCGAGGGGGGATTCCGTGACCGCAGCGCGCCCGAGCCCATCGTGCTGTCCGAACAGGGCGGGCGTTGGCTGATCACGCACGACACCGCGGTGACCGCCCTGGGCCATTTCTGGCACAACGCCAACCGGCCCTTCGTGCCCATCGTGCCGCCGCTCAAGTGAGCGCCGGGTCGGGGTGGAACGTGCCTGAAGGTGAAGACCGCGGCATCGAAGAGCTTGCGACGCTCAAACGTGGAGCCGATGACGGGAATCGAACCCGCGTATTCAGCTTGGGAAGCTGATGTTCTGCCATTGAACTACATCGGCGCTGGTGCGTTAGCAGGCTAGCATCCGGCCTCCACCCACTCCGCGCGTATGCGGAATCGTTGGCCGAACGGCCGCAAATCGAACCAAACCGCACACTCGGTGGCCACCACGAGCTTGGTCATCCGGCCCAGCCCGCGGGCCGAACGATACGCTCGTGCCGTGCTGCTCTCCGATCGCGATCTGCGGGCCGAAATCGCTGCTGGCCGGCTGGGCATCGACCCGTTCGACGACGCGCTGGTACAGCCGTCCAGCGTGGACGTCCGCCTCGACAGCTTGTTCCGGGTGTTCAACAACACCCGCTACACCCACATTGACCCAGCTAAACAGCAAGACGAGCTGACCACGCTGGTCGAACCCAAACCCGGCGAGCCGTTCGTGTTGCACCCCGGCGAGTTCGTGCTGGGCTCCACCCTGGAGTGCTGCACCCTGCCGGAGGATCTGGCCGGCCGACTGGAGGGCAAATCGAGCTTGGGTCGACTGGGCCTGCTGACCCATTCCACCGCGGGTTTCATCGATCCCGGCTTCTCCGGACACATCACGTTGGAGCTGTCCAACGTGGCGAATCTGCCGATCACGTTGTGGCCGGGTATGAAGATCGGCCAGCTGTGTCTGTTGCGATTGACCAGTCCGGCGGAGCACCCGTACGGCAGTACGCGCGTAGGGTCGAAATATCAGGGCCAGCGCGGGCCGACGCCGTCCCGCTCGTACCAGAACTTCATCAAGTCCGGTTAGCCCTCGGACCTGACGGCCGCCTCGCGGCTGCGATGAAGCCGGTATCGGCCAGCCCTGGTGGGGGTTCGGCCCGCATGCCTGGCCGATGAGCAGTAGCAGGGGGAGGTTTCGTGGAGATCGTTCTTGGGGTGTCGGTGGCACCTTCGGCGGTCCGCATGGTGTTGGTGGAAGGTGAGAACGCCGACGGGGTCACCGTGGAGCATGACGACTTCGACGTCGTAGACGGTGCCCAAGCCGCGCCAGAGCGGGTGGTGTCTGCGATCCTGGGGACCCGCGAGGGCGCCCGGGAGGGCGGCTATGAGCTCAGCTCCACCGGCGTGACCTGGAGTAGCCCGGCCGAGGCGAACGCGCTACGCGAGGCGCTGGCCGGCCGCAAGGTCGAGAACGTGATGCTGGTGTCGGCGTTTCTTGCCGCAGCGGCGCTGGCCCAGTCGGTGGGTAGTGCGACGCGTTACGCCCGGACTGCGCTGCTGTTCGTCGAGCCGGAAGCCGCCACTTTGGCCGTAGTGAACTCTGACGACGGCTCGATCGCCGAGATTCACCGCCAGCCACTGTCGAATGATGACGAGAGGGCGGTCGGTGAGATCACCGAACTGGCGGCCGGTGCGCAACGGTTGGAGTCGAACCCCGACGGTCTGTTTGTGGTGGGATCCGGCGTCAACGTGGCGATGATCAAACCGGAGTTGGACAAGGCCACCCCGCTGCCGGTCAGCGTGCCGGAGGAGCCGGACATGGCGTTGGCTCGCGGCGCGGCGCTGGCCAGCGCGCATGCCCCGTTGTTTTCGTCCTCCACCCGGGCGCAGGCCTGGGCGCAGGACCCGGGCACCGGTGAACTGGACCCGGCACTGGCCAGTGCCGGGTACGCCTACATCGCGCCCGACGGCGCCAACTACGACGAGGTGGACTACAACGCCACCAGTGACAACGAGCCGCTGGCCTACAGCGCGCTGCCGGCCAGTGGCGTGGTTCTGGGTGGCGCGCTTCCGGATCTCGTCGACGACCCCGAGCTGGTCGACTCCCGGATGCTGGACTTCAGCACCGGGATCCAGCCGCGGGAGCGTAAGCCGATCTTGGTCACCGGCGGGGTCGCGGCGCTGTTCGTGATCGGGGTGCTGGGCTTGGCGGTCGCCTTGGCGGTGGGAATGCGGGCGGCCAACCAGCACCGACCCGACGTGCGGGCCAATGTCGTCAGCCATCCGCCGGTGGCCGTCGTCACGCCCGCACCTGCGCCTCCGCAGGCTCCGCCCGCCCGGCCCGCCCCGGCCGGCGAACCGGCTCCGCCGCGGGCTCCCGCTCCAGCCCCAGTGCCCGAGGCTCCTGCTCCAGCAGCCCCCGCACCGGTGGCACCGCCTCCACCGCTACCGGCGCTACCGCCGCCCCCGCTGCCCAACTTGGGGATTCCGGGCCTGCCCGGCGGTCCGCCACTGTTCGGCCCGCCTCGCGGCGGGTGGGGCCCAGGCGGCGGCGATTGGGGCCGCGGCCCTGGTCCTGGCCGTGGGCCCGGGCCCGGGCCCGGCCGTGGACCCGGACCCGGACCCGGATTCCCGTTCAAGATCCCCGGCCTTCATTTCTGAGTGGGCGCGCACATCCAACAGTCGTAAGATGGGCTAATAATTCGCCGACCCTAGTGGAGGAGGTGCGGTGGACATCGTTCTGGGGGTCTCGACGGCACCGCCATCGGTACGCATGGTGCTCGTCGAGGGAGAGCGCGCCGGTGGCGTGACCGTCGACGAAGACGGATTCGAGGTGGACGCCGACGCGATGGCGTTCCCCCACCAGGTCGTGTCGGCCATCCTGGGTACCCAGGAAAGTGCACGCGAGAGCGGCTACCGACTGGCTTCGACCGGGGTGACCGTCGCTAACCAGTTGCAAGCGGGCCAGCTGCGCGACGCGCTGGCCGGTCACCAGGTCGAGAACGTCATGTTGGTGTCGGCGTTCTTGGCCGCGGCCGCACTGGCGCAAACGGTAGGCGGGTCGGTCGGCTACGAGCGGACCGCGCTGATGTTCGTCGAGCCGGACGGGGCGACCCTGGCTGTCGTCGACTCGTCGGATGGATCGATCGCTGAGGTACAGCGGGTGGCCCTGCCTTCCGATGACGCCGCCGCGATGGGCGCGCTGACCCGGCTGGCCGCTGAGGCCGGCCGCCTGTCGTCGCGACCCGACGGCTTGTTCGTGGTCGGTTCCGGAGTCAACGTCGGCATGGTCAAGCCCCAGCTGGACGCGGTCAGTGCCATCCCGGTGAGCGTGCCCGAGGAGCCCGAGACCGCGCTGGCGCGGGGCGCGGCGCTGGCCAGTGCCCACGTGCCACTGTTCGACTCCTCGACGTCGGCGCTGGCGTGGGCCCGTGACCCGGGCACCGGCGTGATCGACCCGGACCTCGTCGCGCTCGGCTATTCCTCTCAGGCCTATCGAACCGACTATGACGCCACCATGGGCGAGTACGCGCTGGCCTACAGCGCGGTTTCTGACGACACCACCGACAGTGGCTACCTGAGCCTGGTCGCCGCTGACGGCTTTGATGGCACCGTCATCGAGGACGAGGATCACCCGCCGAGTTCCGGGGTGGATCAGTTCGACGAAGGCAAGCCGGCGCGGCGCCGCAGGCCCTTCCTGCTGGCCGGCAGCGGGCTGGCGGCGTTCTTCGTCGTCGGGGTCTCCAGCCTGGTGGTGGCGCTGGCGGTCAGCATCCGGCCTACCGCCGCAGATCACCCGCCGCCCACCGGGCACATCGTGGTCCCCACCCAGCAGGCGCCGGCCCCGGCGCCCGTCCCCGAAGCGGCGCCTCCACCTGCGCCCGCGCCGCCACCGGCGGCCCCGCCCGTCACTCAGGTCCCGGTCGCGCGGCCGGCGCCGGCCGCGCCTGCTCCTGCACCGGCGGCTCCTGCTCCCGCCCCGGCGGCTCCTGCTCCTGCACCCGCGGCTCCGGCTCCTGCGCCGGTGGCCCCGGTGCCGATACCGATTCCGGTGCCCATCCAGGTGCCCGCGCCGGTCGAGGCACCTGCCCCGGCTGCACCGGCCCCCGCGCCACCTCCGATCCAGCAACCCGAGCTACCGCCGATCCTCCGGCCGCCGTCCAACAACGGTGACAACCCGTCCTGGCTGCCGGGCAACAACAATGGCGGTGGCAAGAAGGGCGGCAGCCCGTCCTGGCTGCCCGACAATGATGGCGGCGGCAAGAAGGGTGGCGCCCCCTCACCCTGGCTGCCCGGCATCGGCGGCAACGGCGGTGGTGGGAATCCATGGTTCCCGGGCCTCGGCGGTAGCAACGGTGGGGGGCGCGGCGGCGGTGGCGGCTCCTGGTTCCCGGGCCTCGGCGGTGGCGGAGGGCACGGCGGTGGTGGCGGCAAAGGTGGCTGGCCCTTCTGAGCCGGCGCAGAATCCACTAGCCTGACGGCGTGGACTACGCCGCAGCCCTACTCGATGAGACATACGCGTTCGGGGAGCTGATCCGCAGCGGCGATCCGCAGTTGGCGATCCCCACCTGCCCGGAGTGGAATCTCACGCAACTATTCCGGCACTTCGGGCGCGGAAACCGTTGGGCCGCACAAATCATCGCCGATCGTATGGACGGTCCCCTGGACCCGCGTGAGGTTGTCGACGGTAAGCCGCCCGCAGAGTCGGACGCAGCGATCGACTGGCTGCACGACGGCGCGCAACGGGTGTTGGACGCCGTCGACCACAGTGGGCCGGACACGCCGGCGTGGACGTTCATGGGACCCCGCCCAGCCTCCTGGTGGGTGCGCCGCCGGCTGCACGAGGCGACCGTGCACCGCGCCGATGCCGCGCTGGCGCTCGGGGCTGACTTTGCGCTGTCACCGGAGCTGGCCGCCGACGGGATCGGCGAGTTGCTGGACCTGATCCCCGTACTGATCGCGCGCAACGGACAAGCGTTGCCGCTGGCCGACGGCCACAGCGTGCACCTGCACGCCACCGATGACGGCCTCGGGTCGGCAGGGGAGTGGACCATCAGCCGGCCGACCGGGACCGACACGGTGAGCTGGTCGCATGAGCACGGCAAAGGCTCGGTGGCACTAAGGGGCTCGGCCCGCGACCTGTTTTTGGCGGTGATGCGCCGGGTAGCGGTGGCCGATACCGACATCGCGATCTTCGGCGACGCCGCGGTGTGGCAGAACTGGGTCGACCACACCGTTTTCTGACGGGGCGGTAGTTTTGGCGAGCATGAGCACATCGGAGATCGCAACGGTCCTCGCCTGGCACGACGCCCTGGCCGCCGGTGATCTGGACACCCTGGAAAAGCTGTCCAGTGACGACATTGAGGTGGCCGACGCCGGCGGCGCCGGGCAGGGACATCAGGCATTGCGCGGGTGGGCCGCTTCGGCGCAGGTGAGTGCCGGAATCGGCCGGATGTATGTGCACGACGGTGTGGTGGTGGCTGAACTGATTCCCGCAGGGGCGGGTGCAGCCCAGGCGGTCGCCTTCCGGGTGGTACACGACCGCGTCACCGCGGTCTTCCGCCACCAGGACCTGGACAGCGCCTTGGCCGCCACCGACCTCAATGAAGCCGATCGGGTCGACTAGCCCGCTGTGGCCGATAGCGGCGACCCGCGTCGCCCGGCTGCGGCGCACGCGCAATCAACGCGGTTAGGCTAAGCGGCATGCGCGGGATCATCCTGGCCGGTGGCTCCGGCACCCGCCTGCATCCGATCACCAGGGGCGTGAGCAAGCAGCTGCTGCCGGTGTACGACAAGCCACTGGTCTACTACCCACTGTGCACGCTGATGCTGGCGGGCATTCGGGACATTCAGGTGATCACCACCGGTCATGACGCGTCGGCCTTCCAGCGACTGCTGGGTGACGGCAGCGCATTCGGAGTCGACATCAGTTACGCCATCCAGGAGCAGCCCGATGGTTTGGCGCGTGCTTTCGTGATCGGAGCCGACCACATCGGCACCGACTCTGTCGCGCTGGTGTTGGGGGACAACATCTTCTACGGCGCGGGTTTGGGGACCAGCCTGCGCCGTCACCAATCCCTTTCCGGTGCGGTTATTTTCGCGTACTGGATGGCCGACCCCTCGGCCTACGGTGTGGTCGAGTTCGATGCGAACGGGTCTGCGGTATCGGTGGTGGAGAAGCCGGCCGCCCCCAAGTCGCACTATGCGATACCGGGGCTGTATTTCTATAACAACGACGTCGTCGAGATCGCCAGGGATCTCAAGCCTTCCGCGCGCGGCGAGTACGAGATCACCGACATCAACCAGACCTACCTCGATCAGGGCCGGCTCACGGTCGAAACACTGGCTCGGGGCACCGCATGGCTGGACACCGGGACTTTTGATTCACTGCTTGACGCCGGTGATTACGTCCGCACCGTCGAGCGCCGCCAGGGCCTCAAGATCGGCGTGCCCGAAGAGGTGGCCTGGCGGATGGGTTTCATCGACGACGCAGCGCTCGCCGACCGTGCTGCGGGACTGTGCAAGTCCGGCTATGGCGACTACCTGATGGGGTTGTTGGATCGTCGGTGACGGGTGGCTCACTGACGAATCGCGTCGGCCGCCCGCCGCAGCGATAACTCGGCGTTTTCCCGAGTGTCGCCCATCCCGACGAACATGTCGATGGTCATCGGGCCGAGGATGTGGGTCAGGGCCCGGCCGTCCTGCTCGAACGTGCCGACAAGTTCCAGCAGCACCACACCGTGGATCATGCTCCAGATTCGCCCGGCCAGTTCGACAGTGTCGTCCGCGCGGATCCGGCCGGTGGCGACGATCCGCTCAACCGCGGTGACGAGTTGGTTGAAGGTCGCCGTCGCCACTGGCATCTCGGGAGCGTGAAACTTCTGCGGCGCGGCGAGCCCGAACATCAGCCGATAGCGCTGGGGACTGGCCAGCGCGAACTGCCGATAGGCGTGGCCCATGACGAAGAAGTCGGCCATCGGATCGTCGGTCTTGGGGGCGGACGCCAGGGCGGCGCCGAAACGCTCGAACGCGGCGGAGACGATCGCTTCCAGCAGGCCGTTCATCCCGCCGAAGTGGGTGTAGACGGCCATGGTGGAGGCCCCGATCTCGGCGGCGACCTTCCGGGCTTGCAATGACTCGGGGCCCGCACTGTCCAGCAGACGAGTGCCGGCCTCGATCAGACGGTCACGCGGGCTCAAATCCACCCTTGCCATGGTGCCATAACAGTGTTATACATGGTCCATAACATCGTTATGGACCGGAGGTGTCCGATGACTAATCCCTACCTGCAGGGCGGGTTCGCGCCGATCGCGCAGGAGTACACCCTCACTGAGCTGGCGGTGACCGGGACGATCCCGGATTACCTGGACGGGCGCTACCTGCGTAACGGGCCTAATCCAGTCGGCGAAATCGATCCGGCCTTCTATCACTGGTTCATCGGTGATGGCATGGTCCACGGCGTGCGCCTTCGCGACGGCAAGGCCGAGTGGTACCGCAACCGTTACGTGCGGGGACCGCAGACCGCAGCCGCACTTGGCGAACCGCCGCGCCCCGGCCGGCACGGCGGGGCCTCCGGGATAGGCGCCAACACCAACGTGATTGGCCACGCCGGGCGAACCCTCGCGCTGATTGAGGGTGGCATCTCCTGCTACGAGCTGACCGACGAGCTGGACACCGTCGGGATTTGTGACTTCGACGGCACGCTGCCCGGCGGGTACACCGCGCATCCTAAACGTGACCCCGATACCGGTGAACTGCATGCCGTTTCGTACGCGTTCAACCGCGGAAACAGTGTCCAGTACTCGGTAATCGGTACCGACGGTCGGGCGCGGCGCACCGTGGATATCGAGGTCACCGGGTCGCCGATGATGCACGACTTCTCGCTGACCGAGAACCACGTCGTCTTCTATGACCTGCCGGTCACCTTCGACACCCGCCAGGTCGCCCAGGGTGCGGCGCCGCCGGGTCTGCGGCTACCGGTGCGGCTGATCATGTCGGCTCTGATCGGGCGGGTGCGCATCCCGGACCCGATCATGGCCCGGTTGCCGATGCCCAAGAACAGCGTGCGCACCATGCCGTATCGGTGGAACCCGAAATACCCGGCGCGGGTCGGGGTAATGCCTCGCGAGGGCGGCAATTCGGATGTTCGGTGGTTCGAAGTAGAGCCCTGCTACGTGTTCCATCCGATGAATGCCTACGACGAAGGCGACACCGTCGTACTCGACGTGGTCCGGCATCCGAAGATGTTCGACACCGAGATGCGTGGCCCCGCCGAGGGCCTGCCCACGCTGGAGCGGTGGACGGTCGACCTGGCCGACGGCAAGGTCCGCGAATCCCGGGTGGACGACCGTGGTCAGGAGTTTCCCCGCGTTGACGAACGACTGGTAGGCAAGCGGCACCGGTTCGGCTACGCGGTCAGTATCGGCAACGGCGTGGTCCCCGACGCGACGCTACTCAAGCATGACCTGGTCGGCGGGTCGGCAGCAACACGTGCATTCGGCGATGGAAAACAGTTAGGCGAGTTCGTCTTTCATCCGAAGTCAGCGGGCGCGGCCGAAGATGACGGCGTCCTGATGGGCTTCGTCTATGACAGCTCGACCGACACCACCGAATTGGCGATCCTGGACGCCGCCACGCTGCAGGATGTCGCGAGCATCCACCTGCCGCACCGCGTTCCCGCCGGGTTCCACGGCAACTGGGTGCCTACCGGGCAATAGGGGCGACATGACCACGAGATTCGTTACGCCATCGGATTCCGCGGTACGAGTGGGTGACGCGGAGCGGGGGTATACCGCCGATCATCTCGGTCAGGCATTCACCCAGGGATACCTGTCGATGGAAGAATACGAGACGCGACTGGCCGGGGCGTTTGAGGCTCAAACTGCCGGAGCGCTCAGGGATCTGCTCACCGATCTGCCTGTCGCGCAGATCATCAAGCGCGACCCTCGTCGTCGCGAGCAGCGCAGCGCCGCCGCGCGACGAGGCGTCTTGATTCACCTGGGCGCTTACCTGGCGGTGTCGGTGTTGATGATCGCCGTCTGGTTGGTGACCGCGGTGTTCGCCGGCGCGTGGTACTTCTGGCCGGTCTGGCCGATCCTCGGGTGGGGCATCGGCATCCTCTCGCACGCGATTCCGGTGGGAGCATGCGCGCGAAGTCGAACTAGGGCCGGTAGCTGACCAGGAAGTTGCCCAGGCGCTCGATGGCGCTGGACAGGTCGCGGGCCCACGGCAGGGTCACGATGCGCAGGTGGTCCGGCGCCGGCCAGTTGAACCCGGTGCCCTGGGTGACCAGGATCTTCTCCTGCAACAACAGGTCCAGCACCAACTGTTCGTCGTTGTCGATCGGGTAGACCTCGGGGTCCAGCCGCGGGAACGCATAGAGCGCACCGCGGGGCTTCACGCAGGAGACGCCGGGAATCTCGTTGAGCTTGCTCCAGGCGACGTCACGCTGTTCGAGCAGCCGCCCACCCGGCAGCACCAGATCATCGATGCTCTGGTGGCCGCCCAACGCCACCTGAATGGCGTGCTGGGCCGGCACATTCGGGCACAACCGCATGTTGGCGAGCAGGTTGATGCCCTCCAGGAAACTGGTCGCATGCTCCTTGGGGCCGGTGATCGCCAGCCAGCCGGAGCGATAGCCGGCCACCCGGTAGGCCTTCGATAGGCCATTGAAGGTCAAACACAACAGATCCGGCGCCAGGGTGGCAAGGCTGGTGTGCTCGGCGTCGTCGTAGAGGATCTTGTCGTAGATCTCGTCGGCCAGCAGCAACAGCTGGTGCTTGCGGGCCAACTCGGCGATCTGGCTGAGAACCTCGCGACTGTAGACCGCCCCGGTCGGGTTGTTGGGGTTGATCACCACCAACGCCTTGGTGCGTTCGGTGATCTTCGATTCCATGTCGGCGATGTCGGGCTGCCAACCCTGGGTTTCGTCGCACAGATAGTGCACCGGCGTGCCACCGGCCAGCGATGTCGATGCCGTCCACAACGGGTAATCCGGGGCGGGGATCAGCACCTGGTCGCCGTTGTCCAACAGCGCCTGCAGCACCAGCGAAATCAACTCGGATACACCGTTACCGAGGTAGACGTCGTCGACGTCGAAGCGGGGGAATCCCTCAACCAGCTCGTAGCGGGTGACCACCGCGCGCCGGGCCGGCAGGATGCCCTGGGAGTCCGAGTAACCCTGCGCATACGGCAGCGCCTGGATCATGTCCCGCATGATCACGTCGGGCGCGTCGAACCCGAACGGTGCCGGGTTGCCGATGTTGAGCTTGAGGATGCGGTGCCCTTCGGCCTCCATCCGGGCGGCTTGGGCGTGGATCGGACCGCGGATCTCGTAGAGGACGTCTTGCAGTTTGGTCGACTGCGCGAAAGTACGTTGCCGTGGCTGACTGCCGGTGGCAGGCCAGGGCATCTGGTGCGGCAACGAATGAGCGGTCACGTTGACAATGGTCCCATAGTTGTCCAATCAAAATTTGCTCGAGAAACAAGTTGGGGCCGTATGTGCACCCATACGGCCCCAACCTGTTATCTCAGCGTTTGCCTGGCGGGCGCGCCCCGCGCTGGATGCCCAGCCCCTTGACCGGCGGCTGTTCCTTGGGCGCCTCCGCTGCCGGAGCAGCCTCGGGTGCCGCCTGCGCCGTCTCCGGCTCGGAAACCGGTTCAGAAACCGGCTCTGCGGCGGCCTGCGCCGGCTCGGCTGCCGGGGCGGCCGGAGCCGCCTTCTTAGCGCCCGGCTTGCGGGCGCCCGCTGCCATGCCCAGGCCCTTGACCGGAGCAGCCGGAGCCGCCGCGGGTGTGGCCGGCTCAGCCGGTGCCGCGGGTGCCGCAGCGCTGGCCTCGGCGGCGGGGGCGGCGGCCGGAGCCGCTTTCTTAGCGCCCGGACGCTTGGCGCCCCCGGCCATCCCCAGCCCCTTCACCGGGGCTGCCGGTGCCGCGGGTGCCGCAGCGCTGGCCTCGGCGGCGGGGGCGGCGGCCGGAGCCGCCTTCTTGGCACCCGGGCGCTTGGCGCCCCCGGCCATCCCCAGGCCCGTCACCGGGGCCGCGGCCTTGGCCTCGGCAGCCGGCTTCTCCGCCGTCGCGGTGGAAACGGCAGCCGGTGCCGGTGCCTTCTCCTCGACCTTCTTCGGACCGGCCTTGGCGGCGGCCTCGGCGGCAGTGCCCTTAGCCGGCAACGTCACCGTGGACATGTCGAGGGACTCCAGCAGCAGCTGGGCGATGTCACGCACGTCCACGTCGGAACGTCCGGAGGCCTCGATGCGGTCGTCGATGCCGTCGCTGACCATCACCCGGCAGAAGGGGCAGCCGGTGGCGATGGTGGTGGCACCGGTGGCCAACGCCTCGTCGACGCGGTCGTGGTTCACCCGCTTACCGATGTGCTCTTCCATCCACATCCGGGCGCCACCGGCGCCGCAGCAGAACGAGCGGTCGCGGTTACGCGGCATCTCGACCAGGTTGGCACCCGATGCCTCGACCAGCTCACGCGGCGGCTCGTAGACCTTGTTGTGGCGGCCCAGGAAGCACGGGTCGTGGTAGGTGACCTCCCGCGACACCGGAGCGACCGGAATCAGTCGTTTGTCCCGTACCAACCGGTTGAGCACCTGGGTGTGGTGCAGCACCGTGTATTCGCTGCCCAGCTGCGGGTATTCGCGAGAGATCGTATTGAAGCAGTGCGGGCAACTCGCGATGATCTTGCGGTCGATCTTGTCCAGGCCGTCGAACACCTCGTTGAGCATCTCGACGTTCTGCGAGGCCAACTGCTGGAACAGGAACTCGTTGCCGGCACGCCGGGCGGGGTCACCGGTACAGGTCTCCCCGGTGCCCAGCACCAGGAATTTCACGCCGGCGGCGGCCAGCAGCTCCGCGGTCGCCTTGGTGGTCTTCTTGGCACGGTCCTCATAGGCGCCCGCGCAGCCCACCCAGAACAGGTACTCGAACCCGTCGAAGCTGTCGACGTCCTGGCCGTAGACCGGAATGTCGAAGTTGAGCTCGTCGATCCAGGAGGTGCGCTCCTTGGCGTTCTGCCCCCACGGGTTGCCCTTGTTCTCCAGGTTCTTGAACAGCACACCCAACTCGGAGGGGAACTCCGACTCCACCAGCACCTGGTAGCGGCGCATGTCGACGATGTGGTCGATGTGCTCGATGTCCACCGGGCACTGCTCGACGCAGGCGCCACAGTTGGTGCACGACCACAGCACGTCGGGGTCGATCACGCCGCCCTCTTCGGCGGTGCCCACCAGCGGGCGGACGGCCTGCTCCGGGCCGGAGCCGCCGATCCGCTCGAAGCCCTTCTCCGGCACGTGGTGGCCGGGCAGCGGCTTGGCGTCGGTCAGGTCGATTTCCATGTCCGGCGCCTCGGAGGTGCCGAGCAGGTAGGGCGCCTTGGCCATCCAGTGGTCACGCAGGTCCATGATGAGCAGCTTGGGGCTCAGCGGCTTGCCGGTGTTCCAGGCGGGACACTGCGACTGGCAGCGGCCACACTCGGTGCAGGTGGCGAAGTCGAGCATGCCCTTCCAGCTGAAGTCGTCGATCTTGCCGCGCCCGAACACCGCGTCTTCCGGCGGGTTGTCGAAGTCCAAGGGCTCGCCCTGGTACTCGATCGGCAGCAGCGGGCCCAAGGCGTTGGGCAGTCGCTTGAAGGTGACGTTTATCGGGGCCAAGAAGATGTGCAGGTGCTTGGAGTTCAGCACGATCAGCAGGAAGCCCAGCGCCACTGCGACGTGCAGCAGCAGAGCGGCGGTCTCGATGTTCTCGTTGGCTGCGACCCCCAGCGGCGCCATGAGCTTGCCCATCAGATGCGACAGGTAGGCGCCTTTGCCGTAGGGCAGGGTGCCGGTGTTGGCCGCGGCCCCGCGCAGCAGCAGGAAGGTCCAGACGACGTTGAGGATCATCACGAGGATCAGCCAGGCACCGCCGTTGTGCGAGCCGTAGAACCGGGAGGAGCGGCCGTGCTCGGTCGGGTTGCGCAGGACCCGGATGACCATGAACACGAAGATCGACAAGGTGACCGCGGTGATGAAGAAGTCCTGCATGAAGCCCAGGACGTCCCAGTGGCCGACGATCGGTATGGCGAAGTGTGGATTGAACATCTGGCCGTAGGCCTCGATGTAGACCGTGATCAGGACGAAGAACGCCCACATGGTGAAGAAGTGCGCGATACCCGGGATCGACCACTTCAGCAGCTTGGCCTGGCCGGCGACCTCACGGATCTGGGTCTCGATCCGGGTCTTGATGTCGTTGGTCCGCTCGGCGCCGACCTTCTGACCGGACATGACCAGTCGGAAGAGCCAGAACACCCGGCGTGCGGCCAGCAGGCCAACAAGCCCCGTCATGGACAGGCCGACCACCAGCCTGATCAGCATCTGGGTATTTTCGGTCACGGAGAGCCTCTCCCATCCACAAGTTACCGCTCAGTAACTTAGCTATGGTTACTGACGGGTAACTTACCGCCAATCTTGCGCAGCACCAGTTCAAGCCCTGCTCGGTGCTCGCTCATAGTGCCACTCCGAGGCGGCTCAGCGCGACAAAGGCTGGCCTAACTGTATCGGCGAGCGACCGTTCGAGCGGGCTATCGCGGGCGCTGAGGCAACGCCGAACTCAGAGCCCAGGCAGCGGGATGACGATCTGCGGTGGCTGTCGCGTCGGCGTAGGCGTGGCGGGCGCAGCCGTGGTGCTCGGTGCGGTCGTCGTTGGGGCCTCGGTCGTGGTCGGCGGCGCCGTGGTGGTGGTGGGCGGCTCGGTGGTCGTGGTGGTGGTCGGTGCCTCGGTGGTGGAAGTGGGTGGCTCGGATTCTGTCGCCGGCGGCGGGCTTTCGTCGGTGGCTGCGTCGGACGGGGCCTGTCGCGGGGTCGGGGCGGCGGGCTCTTCGGCGGGTGCGGTGGACGTCACTGAACTGGTCGCCGGCGCGGAAGGGATCGGCTCTTTGTTCACCAACCGGACCATGCCCCACACCAACAGAGCAATCAGGATTGCGGTCAGCACGCCCAGGCTGACCAACGCGACGGGCCGCAGGTACCAGGGTGTTGGTGGTGGAGGTTCGGTCCACTCGGGCTGGCGGCTGGTGGGCTCGCGGTGCTCGCTGTAGTAGGCCGGTTCGCCGTAGTTACCGTTGCCACCGTAGTCGTAGCCGGCCATCCGGGTCGGCTCGTTGTTGGGGTCGTCCGGCGATCGGTTCACACGAACCGAGGGTAGGGGCCGCGCCTGACGAAATCCCGCGACGACACTGGCTGAAACCCGTCAGCTGTCCAAACGGCGACGTGCGACAAGCTCGAAGACAGCTCGCCAGCCGAGCAGAAATACGGCGGTGACCGTCGAAGCGACCAGGATGAAGCTCGTCACCACACCGGCAGAGGTCGCCTCGCGCAACAGCATGCCGACCAGCACCGTCGAAACCCAGACCACCACCCCGGTAGGCCAAAGCGCGGTGGGATTGCGCCAGGCGCGCGATAACAGCCAGCCCAGCACCGTGCCGCTCAGGAACGGCCAGGCGGTGGTCGCCAAGCCGCTGAGAGTGATGCCCTCATCGTGGCTGCGCCGGCCCAGAGCGCAAAAGATCAACACGGCCACCACATCAATGCCGAGCCAACCCGGCTTGCGCGGTGATTGCATGCGGCGAGGGTACCGGGCCGGTGATCTACCGCCTTGGCGGCAATGTGATCACCGTCGGCAGCTCGGGAACTTTGGGAATCGGCGGAATGGTGATCACCGACGGGAGATGCGGTAGGTGGCGGTGTGTCGGCTCGCTCGCGGGCGGTGCCTGTTGTGCCGGCGGCTGCTGCGGCGGGGCCTGCCGGGGCGGGGCCGCCGTCGGTGCGGTGGTGCTGGACGCACTGGAGGAGCTGCTGCTGGTCGTGCTGCTCGTGGTGCTGGTAGTGCTGGTGGTGCTTGACGAACTGGTTGCCGGAGTGGTGCCCCCGCCGGGTCCGCGGCTGGTGAGCTGGATGATTCCCCAGACCACCAGCGCGAGCATCACCGCGATAAGTCCGAACCACGCGATCAGCACCGATCGGCGGCGAAACCACGGAATGTCCGACAACGCAGCGAAATCGGTGCCCTGCGGGTCGGTCGGCTCGTCGAAAGTGCTGTACGAGGCGTATTGGGTCGGGGAATCGCCGGGGTTGCGTACCGGATTGGAGGGCCCGAACGGAGCCGGGGGAGGGCCGGGTGGCTGCGGGCCGCGTTGGCCGTAGGGCATGGACCGAGTTTGGTCCTCGCTGGGTTTGCCGGAGCTGTCCGAAGATCCGAAGCGCGCCATTTCACCGATCGTATCGGAAAGTACTTGCCGGCGGCTGGGGCGAAAAATCAGAAGGTATCGACGTTATCGATGCTGACCAGCATGCCGTGGCCGGTGCGGTCGTTGGTGAACCGCGTGCCGTTTATATCGGCTTTGATCGTCCAGCCTTGCGCCTGGTAGGTGAGGTACTCGATAGTGACGACCGGGATATCGCCCAGGTTGCCCAACACCCACTGCACGGTGCCCTCGGCGCTGACACTGACGCCGTTGGCGTGCTGCCCGTCCTTGAGGGGTGTGTTGGTGAATTGCGCTTCACAGTCGACCTGTGATGACGAGATCTGGCAGCGAGTCCGGCCGGATTTCGTCTCGATGAAGACGTAGCCGTTGTCGTCGGGCGGCAGCGGGATAGCGTCGGCGGGCCGGTTCGGTGTGGCTGGCTTGGTCGGGCTGGTCGGACTCGGCGGTGCGGTGCTGGTACGTGGTGGCCGGAACGACGGCTCCGGCGGTCCCCCGCCGGGAGCGGCGGTCGGGTGGCCGTCGACGGTGGTGCTGCAACCCGTCAGCAGCAGCCCGGCCGCCAGCGCCAGCTTTCCGGCCGTCCTGCGCTTCGACTGGTTTGGTACCCGCACTGATTCCCCCGCTGACATATGTTGCGGCCCAGCGTACGCATTCAGTGACATCAGTGGCTGCAGTGACGCGCGGTACTACCAGTGTGACGCCCGGCGCTGGGGGAAGGGTCTGCGATCAGGACAGGTCACGGAAGGCCAGCGCCGTACCGGCGACCGCCGTCACCGCGGCCAGCGCATAACCCAGCAGCGACCACCATCCGGCTTGCAAGTAGGCGGTGATGGCCACGAGCGCGATGGCGCAGAAGACCAGCACCATTCCATACAGCGGGGGCTTGGCTGCGTAACGGTTGCGGGCCATAAGTTTTCGGGCCTTCTACTCGTCTCGATCCGACTGCAAGGCCACAGCCGATGTCTGTTCGGGAGGCGTCGCGGCGAGCGCGGCCGCGGCCTGCACTCGTCCGCGCACCAGATACCAGCCGATGATCAGTGCCGGCGTACCGATGAGCAGCACTCCCCACACAAACGGGCCGCTGCGGTGATCGAACAGCATCAGGGCCAGCACGCCGGCCAGGAACGCCAGGGTCACGTATCCGCTGTAGGGCGCCAGCGGCATCCGGAACGACGGCCGTTTCAGCACCCCGGCGTTGGCCAGCCGGAGCAACCGCAGCTGGCAGGCCACGATCGTCGCCCACGCCGCCATGACTCCGACCGCGGCGATGTTGAGCACGATCTCGAAGGCTTGTCCGGGGCGCAGCGCGTTGAGGAGGACGCCCAGCAGGCCGACGCCGCTGGTCAGCAGGATGCCGCCGTAAGGCACCCCGTTCTTGGAGATCTTGGCGGTGAACGCCGGGCCGCTGCCGTTGACCGCCATCGAGCGCAGGATCCGCCCGGTGGAGTAGAGCCCGGCGTTGAGGCTGGAGAACGCTGCGGTCAGCACTACCAGGTTCATCAGACTGCCTGCGCCGGTGAAACCGACCTTGGAGAAGAACGTGACGAAGGGGCTCTGATGCTCCTTGAAAGCGGTGTAGGGCAGCAGCAGTGCCAGTAGGACTACCGATCCCACGTAGAAGATCGCGATGCGGGCGACCACCGAGTTGATCGCCCGCGGCATGACCTTCTCGGGGTTCGGGGTTTCGCCGGCGGCGGTGCCGACCAGTTCGACCCCGGCATAGGAGAACACCACTCCGGAGGTCACCAACACCAGCGGGAGCAGGCCTGTCGGCAGGAGTCCACCGTTCTCGGTCAAGAGGTGCAGGCCGGTCTCCTGGCCGTCGACCTGGTACCGGCCGCCCAGGAAGATGGTGCCGACCACCAGGAACGTCAGCAGCGCGAGAACCTTGATCAGCGCGGCCCAGAACTCCAGCTCACCGAAGAGTTTCACCGAGATCAGGTTCATCGACAGCACCGCCAACAAGGCGATCAGGGCCAGCGTCCACTGTGGGATCACCTCGAACAGGTGCCAGTAGTGGAAGTAGCTGGCGATCGCGGTGGTGTCGACGATGCCGGTCATCGACCAGTTCAGGAAGTACAGCCACCCCGCGACGTAGGCGGTTTTCTCGCCGAAGAATTCGCGAGCGTACGAGACGAACGATCCCGGCGACGGTCGGTGCAACACCAGCTCGCCGAGTGCGCGCAGGATGAGGAAGGCAAAGGCGCCGCAGATCGCGTAGACGATGAACAGGGCCGGCCCGGCCGAGGCGAGCCGGCCACCGGCGCCGAGGAACAGTCCCGTCCCGATGGCTCCGCCCAGGGCGATCATCTGCAGCTGCCGCGGGGCTAGGTCCTTGTGGTAGCCCTCGTTCTCGCGGGTCAGTGCAGCCGCGGAAATCGGGTGCGGGGCGGGGGAAAGTGACATCGGTGCGAGGGTAACGCACCGGGATTGCTGGTCAGGACCAAAGCCCATGGCGCTCGGGGCCTACCGATTCGCTATAGCGAGCTGAACCCGGTGGTGCTATCCAGCGAAGGCGACCGCCGCCGCTGCGGCCAGGTAGAGGACCTCCTCGGCGGTGCGCACCGGCAGCCGCGTCGTCATCGCTGGGGGCGGATCAGGTGTCCGGGCGGCGTAGATGTTGGCCGGGAACATTGCCAGCATCAGGACCAGCAGGCAGACGGCCGCGGTGACCCGGGTGGCAGGGAGTAGCAGGCCCACCGCACCCAGCAGTTCGAGCACACCGGTGATGCTGACCAGCAAACCCGGCGCGGGCAGTGCCGGTGGAACGATCGCGATCAGCTGGTTGCGCAGCGGCGGCACGAAGTGCGCCACGCCGGTGACGAAGAACATGGCCGCCAAACCGACGGCGATCGCGCGAGCCCAGGTGTCCACGTAGCCGACACCGAACCACCCGACGATCCGGGCGGCCAGGCTGCCCATCAGCAGTGTGATCAACGGAACCACGACGCCCCCAGATCTAGGCAGTGACAAGTTGTGGCGTCGAGCTTAGATCCGGTATCTAGCCGGCGTCAAGATTGGCCCGGTAGGGTGGCGCCATGGCCCGCTCGACCTACCACCATGGCGATCTGCGTGCGGTGATCCTGGCCGAGGCGGCGCGCCTGGTGGCCGAGCAGGGGGCCGACCGGATTTCGCTGCGCGAACTGGCGCGCGCGGCCGGAGTCTCGCATGCCGCGCCGGCGCATCACTTCATCGATCGGCGGGGGCTGTTCACCGCGTTGGCCACGGAGGGATTTCAGCTGCTGAGCGCCGCGCTCACCGCAGCGCGGGGCCGGTTCGTCGACGCCGCCTTGGCCTATGTGCGGTTCGCGCTCGATCATCCCGGCCACTACGAAGTCATGTTCGACAAGTCGCTCTTAGATCCCTCCGATGTCGAGCTGTCCACCGCGGAAGCCGCTGCGGGAGCTGAACTTTCCCGGGGAGTAGCGACGTTAAAGGACACCTCAGCGCATGCCGATCCGGCCGGTGCCGAGCTGGCGGCCTGGTCGTTGGTGCACGGCTTCTCGACGCTGTGGCTCAATGATGCGGTGGCTGCCGACGTGAAAGCCGCCGATCCGATGGACACGGTCGAGCGGATTGCGCGCCTGCTGTTCGACGGGTGACTACGGTTGCGGTTATGGCCGATCGACCCGCGCGAGTCGCAGACGTGCACGAGATTGCCGCGTCGATGCCCCATGTGACCAGAATCGAAGGGCCGAAAGGCAATTCGATCTATCAGGTAGGCGGCAAGTCGTTCGTGTTCTTCCGTACTCCGCGGCCCGACGCCAAGGACCCCGCTACGGGTGAGGCCTACCCCGATGTCATCGTGATCTGGGTCGAATCCGACGCCGACAAACAGGCCCTCATCCAAGACCCCGCGACACCGTTTTTCAGCACGGATCATTTCAACGGTCATCTGTCCGTTCTGGTTCGGGAGGCAGACCTGCACACGATCAGCAAGAGTGAACTGGCCGAAGTAGTCCAGGACGCATGGCTTTCTCGAGCTTCGAACAGACGACGAGCGGCCTGGCTGGCTACCCACTGCGCCGACGGCCCGACCCGATGAGCAACCGAATCGGCGTGGTGGGTGCCGGCATCGCCGGGCTGGCGACCGCGATCGGGCTGCAGCGTCGCGGCCACGACGTCACCGTTGTCGAACAACGGACCGACACCTCATCGGGTGCCGGCATCAGCATCTGGCCTAATGCTCTGGCCGCCCTGGATCGCCTCGGTCTGGGTGATGAGGTCCGTGCGGCGGGCGGCCGGATCACCGCGGGCGCGGCGCGCTGGTACGACGGTTCGTGGCTGCGTCGTCCCGCAGCCGAACGGATGGTCCGGGCACTTGGTGAACCGCTGGTGGTGGTGCAGCGCTCGGTGCTTCGCGACATCCTCGCCGACGCGCTGGCGGCGGGCAGCTTGCACTACGGGCTTGCCGCCACGGACGTGACGATGGTGGGAGACGGTGTAGCGCTGCAACTCTCGGATGACACGGTCAGTACGTTCGACGCGGTGGTCGGCGCCGACGGCATCCATTCGGTTCTGGCTCGCCATCTCAACGGCCCGTTGCGCCGGCGCTACGTCGGCTACACGGCATGGCGTGGAATCGCTACCTACGCCCTGGATCCCGACCTGGCGGGCGAGACGATGGGGCCCGGAATCGAAACCGGGCACGTGCCGATGGGGCCGGATCTGACCTACTGGTTTGCCACCGAGCGGGTCCCCGAGGGACAACGAGCGCCCGAGGGGGAACTGGCCTACCTGCAAGCCAAGTTCGCCCATTGGTGTGAACCCATCCCGAGCATGCTGGCCGCTACCGCGCCCGCCGACGTGTTGCGCGACGACCTCTACGACCGCGGTCCTGCCCGGCACTGGGCGCGCGGCCCGATCGTGTTGGTCGGGGACGCGGCCCATCCCATGCGTCCGCATCTGGGCCAGGGCGGCTGCCAGGGCCTGGAAGACGCCGCCATCCTGGCTGAGTTCGTCGACCAGGCACCCGATCTGCCCACCGCCTTCGCCCGGTTCGTCGCCTTCCGTCGGCCACGGGTGGCACCGCTGGTCCGGGAGTCGGCGTGGTTCGGGAAAGTCGTCAACGCGCGGCCCGGCTTCCTCAGTGCCGCCGCCAGCCGCGCCACCGGTCTGATTCCAGAAACATTGCTGATGCGGCACCTGGCAACGATCGCCGCAGGGTCGGCGTTTGTGCTGCCGGCGGCGGGGGCGCCGCGATGAGGCCAGGGCTGTGGCTTCGGTGGGCACTGTTGCAGGGGTTTCCGCGGGCGTTTCTTGCGGTGCAGGCGCGGCGCGGCGACCCGATGGCACGCTTGCTCATCGGCCCAGTGCGTGGCGGCGATCCGGAACCGCTGACCGAACAGATCCGTGCGCGTGGTCGATTGACGCGCACGCCGTTCGTCTCGGTGACGGCCGACTATGAGCTGTGCCGGGCAATCCTGCGCGACGACAGGTTCGGAGCGAGTAACCCGGCCAACATCAATCTGCCCAGAGCGGCCCGCTGGTTGATCGACCGAACGGACCCGCAGCTGCCGAATCCGGCTGAGCCGCCCTCGATGCTGGTGGTCGATCCTCCTGACCACACGCGCTACCGGCGCGCGGTGGTGCGCGCGTTCACGCCTCGCGCGATCGACAAGTTGCGGACCCGGATCGTCGAGATCACCCATGAGCTGCTGGACCGGATGGAATCGGCAGCGCGTCCAGATCTGATCGCCGACTTCGCGGGGCCCTTACCGGCGTTGATCATCGCCGAGATTCTCGGAATCCCCCAGGAGCAGCGGCCACAGATGCTCGACCGGGGTGATCGTGGTGCACCGTTGCTCGATATCGGGGTGTCGTGGAGCACCTTTCGATGTGCCATGCAGTCCCTGCGGGAAAACGATCACGAGTTCAGCGACCACATCGAACGGTTGCGCAACAACCCCGGTGACGACATCTACAGCCAGATCATCCGCGACGGGGAGCTCGACCGACGCGAACTGGGGGTGACGGCATTGCTGCTCGCCGGCGCGGGTTTCGAGACCACCATCAATCTGATCGGCAACGCGATTGTGCTGTTGCTACGCCACCGAGAACAGTTGATGAAACTGCGCGAGGACCCCCAGTTGTGGGCGGGCGCGGTCGAGGAAGCCTTGCGCTTCGACAGTCCGGTGCAGATGACGTCGCGCAACGCCCTCTGCGACCTCGAGCTCGCGGGATACGACCTCGCCGCGGGCGAAACGGTGGCACTACTACTGGGCGGCGCCAACCGCGACCCCGGCGTCTTCCATGATCCCGGCCACTTCGACGTCACCCGGGGCAACGCCAAAGAGCATCTGTCGTTCAGCAGCGGGATCCACGCCTGCCTCGGCGCCAACCTGGCCCGCATGGAAGCCACCATCGCGCTGCAAGCGCTGTTCGAACGGTTCCCCGACCTGCAGCTCGACGGCCCCCCGACACCTCGCGGGCTGGCCACCCTGCACGGCTTCCGGAACATCCCGGCGACCATCTGAGCACGGCCACTGTGCCGCTGACCGGCGCAAGGGTGCCGCCGCGGGAACAAACCCGGGACCCGGCCCGTTGACCACTTCGACAAGTTGAGTCATAAGCGCTCAAGTCTGGGTTGACAGTAGGGCTGCCGAAGGAGCATCCTTGAGCGCAGTCCGCTCAGACTAGGGATATCGTCTACCAGGGAGGAACCACAATGGCTCGTGCGGTCGGAATCGACCTCGGGACCACCAACTCGTGTGTCGCAGTGCTGGAGGGCGGCGACCCCGTCGTCGTCGCCAATTCGGAGGGTTCGCGCACCACCCCATCGGTCGTCGCGTTCGCCCGCAACGGTGAAGTGCTGGTCGGCCAGCCCGCCAAGAACCAGGCGGTCACCAACGTCGACCGCACCATCCGCTCGGTCAAGCGCCACATCGGCACCGACTGGAAAGTCGAGATCGACGGCAAGGACTACACCTCGCAGGAGATCAGCGCCCGCGTGCTGATGAAGCTCAAGCGCGACGCGGAGGCCTACCTCGGTGAGGACATCACCGACGCCGTGATCACCGTGCCGGCCTACTTCAACGACGCTCAGCGCCAGGCCACCAAGGAAGCCGGTCAGATCGCCGGCCTCAACGTGCTGCGCATTGTCAACGAGCCGACCGCGGCCGCGCTGGCCTACGGCCTGGACAAGGGGCACAAGGAACAGACCATCCTGGTGTTCGACCTCGGTGGCGGCACCTTCGACGTCTCCCTGCTGGAGATCGGCGAGGGCGTGGTCGAGGTGCGGGCGACCTCCGGTGACAACCACCTCGGTGGCGACGACTGGGACGACCGTGTCGTCGACTGGCTGGTCGACAAGTTCAAGGGCACGTCGGGCATCGACCTGACCAAGGACAAGATGGCCATGCAGCGGCTGCGTGAAGCCGCTGAGAAGGCCAAGATCGAGCTGTCGAGCTCGCAGAGCACCTCGATCAACCTGCCCTACATCACTGTCGACGCCGACAAGAACCCGCTGTTCCTCGACGAGCAGCTCACCCGTTCGGAGTTCCAGAAGATCACCCAGGATCTGCTGGACCGCACCCGCAAGCCGTTCCAGTCGGTGATCAAGGACGCCGGCATCTCGGTGTCGGAGATCGACCACGTGGTGTTGGTGGGTGGTTCCACCCGCATGCCCGCGGTCACCGAGCTGGTCAAGGAGCTGACCGGCGGCCAGGAGCCCAACAAGGGCGTCAACCCCGACGAGGTTGTCGCCGTGGGCGCCGCGCTGCAGGCCGGTGTGCTCAAGGGTGAGGTGAAAGACGTTCTGCTGCTTGACGTCACCCCGCTGAGCCTTGGTATCGAGACCAAGGGCGGCGTGATGACCAAGCTGATCGAGCGCAACACCACCATCCCCACCAAGCGCAGCGAGACCTTCACCACCGCCGACGACAACCAGCCGTCGGTGCAGGTCCAGGTCTTCCAGGGTGAGCGTGAGATCGCCTCGCACAACAAGCGGCTCGGCTCC
>Ga0182738_1000716_pt1 | contig 44454 bp, 39 predicted proteins | sample eDN5th30CBELigMG_FD_128876 | JGI IMG/M metagenome (GOLD analysis project Ga0182738, IMG submission 128876) | Enriched Miracle-Growth compost microbial communities from Emeryville, California, USA - eDNA 5th pass 30_C BE-Lig MG (version 2)... ...
CAAGGCATCGATGGAGATCCCGTCCAGCCATGCGGGCGTGGTCAAGTCGGTCGCCGTCAACGTGGGCGACAAGGTCAGCGAGGGCTCGGTGGTGCTGACGGTGGAAGCGGCCGAAGGCGCCGCTGTCGCCGCGCCGGCGCCGGCGGCCCCCGCGCCGGCCGCCAGCCCGGCGCCGGCGGCATCCGCTCCGGCGCCCGCGCCCGCCCGCGCGCCTGCGCCGGCTGGCAGCTACGCCGGCAAGGTCGACATCGAATGCGACACGCTGGTGCTCGGCGCCGGCCCCGGCGGCTACTCGGCCGCCTTCCGCAGCGCCGACCTCGGTATGAAGACCGTGCTGGTCGAGCGCTACGCCACGCTGGGCGGCGTCTGCCTGAACGTGGGCTGCATCCCCTCCAAGGCGCTGCTGCACGTCGCCGCGGTGATGGACGAGGTCAAGCACTTCGCCGATCTCGGCGTCGACTTCGGCGCGCCCAAGGTGGACCGCGCCAAGCTGCTGGCGCACAAGAACAAGGTGGTGGGCAAGCTCACCGGCGGCCTGGCGGCGATGGCGAAGATGCGCAAGGTCACGACCGTGCGCGGCGTCGGCACCTTCCTCGACCCCTACCACCTGGAAGTCGACGAGACGACCGGCGACGGTTCCCAGACGACCGGCAGCAAGAAGGTCGTCAAGTTCCGCAATGCCATCATCGCGGCCGGCTCGCAGGCGGTGAGCCTGCCCTTCATGCCCAAGGACGACCCGCGCGTGGTCGATTCCACCGGCGCGCTCGAACTGGCGACCGACCCCAAGCGCATGCTGATCCTGGGCGGCGGCATCATCGGCCTGGAGATGGGCACGGTGTACTCCACGCTCGGCGCGCGGCTGGACGTGGTCGAGATGCTCGACGGCCTGATGCAGGGCGCCGACCGCGACCTGGTCAAGGTCTGGCAGAAGATGAACGCGCCGCGCTTCGACAACATCATGACCTCGACCAAGACCGTCGGCGCCGAGGCGACCAAGGAAGGCATCAAGGTCATGTTCGAGGGCGCCAACGCGCCCAAGGAGCCGCAGGTCTACGACCTGGTGCTGCAGGCGGTGGGCCGCAGCCCCAACGGCAAGAAGATCGGCGCCGAGAAGGCCGGCGTCGCGGTGACCGACCGCGGCTTCATCCCGGTGGACGTCCAGATGCGCACCAACGTGCCGAACATCTTCGCCATCGGCGACATCGTCGGCCAGCCGATGCTGGCGCACAAGGCGGTGCACGAGGCGCACGTGGCGGCGGAGGTCATCGCCGGCGAGCAGAAGGGCGACCGGGAACTGGCGAGCGCCGCCTTCAACGCCCGCGTGATCCCCAGCGTGGCCTATACCGACCCCGAGGTGGCGTGGGTGGGCCTCACCGAGGACCAGGCCAAGGCCGAGGGCATCAAGGTCAAGAAGGGGCACTTCCCGTGGACCGCGTCGGGCCGCGCCATCGCCAACACGCGCGACGAGGGCTTCACCAAGCTGCTGTTCGACGCCCAGACGCACCGCATCCTGGGCGGCGGCATCGTCGGCACGCATGCCGGCGACATGATCGGCGAGATCGCCCTGGCCATCGAGATGGGTGCCGACGAGATCGATATCGGCAAGACCATCCACCCGCACCCCACGCTGGGCGAATCCATCGGCATGGCGGCGGAAGTGGCGCACGGCACCTGCACGGACCTGCCGCCGCAGAAGAAGGGCTGAGCGTCCTGCGCGACGCGCACCCAACGAAAAATCCCGCCGACGGCGGGATTTTTTATGGGCCTTGCAGGCCCGGTGGAAAGGGCGGAGGGCTTATTCGCCCGACGCGCCGTCCTCGATGACCCGCCGCGCGCCATTGAAGCGGCGCTGCCAGTAGCTCACGTTCATGCTTTCCACGCGCACCTCGGCGCCCGTGCGCGGCGAGTGGATGAACTTGCCGTCGCCGATGTAGATGCCGACATGGCTGAAGGCGCGGCGCATGGTGTTGAAGAACACCAGGTCGCCCGGACGAAGCTCGCTGCGGTCGATCTTCTCGGTGGCGGCCGCCTGCTCCTCGGCGCGGCGCGGCAGCAGCTTGCCCACCGACTTGTCGTACATCGCGCGCACGAAGCCGCTGCAGTCGAAGCCCGTCTCGACGCTGTTGCCGCCGCGGCGGTAGGGTACGCCCAGGAAGCCCATGGCGCTGAGCACCAGTTCCGAAGTACGGTCGCTGACCGAATGGCGCACGTGCTCGATGCGGTCCATCAGCCCGGGGCGGGCCTGAATTCCCTCCGTCTCGTCGGTCGGGGCTGCGTGGGCGGAGGCGGCCAGGACGAAGGCGAGCAGGGAGAGGGGGATTCGGCGCATGGGCGCGTAGGATATTGATGACACTGAATCATGTCAATTTGGAAGTTACATTCGAAATCCTGCATAACTCTTTGAATCAAAAAGATTTTCTGCAGTGCAGCAAAATTAAAGTTGTAACAGGTGCGATCTAAATTGCCTTTGGTCATGCATGGGCAAGACACAGGTGTCACGGAAATGAGGTGCAAAGTGTTCCTTTCTGTGTGCAACGGGTGGCAAGAGATGACAACTTCCAAGGCGCGATCGCTGGGGCGAAACATCGCCTGGGCCCTGCTGGTGCTCGGTGCGTCGGTTTCGGCCCAGGCGCAGGCCCAGCCGCAGCCGCAGGTGGTGGCCGCGGGGCTGGAACACCCCTGGGCCGTGGCCTTCCTGCCGGAACAGCGCTTCCTGGTCACCGAGCGGCCCGGGCGGCTGCGGGTGGTCGAGGCCGACGGCCGGCTGGGCGAGCCCGTCGCCGGCGTGCCGGCGGTGGCCGCGGGCGGGCAGGGCGGCCTGCTCGACGTGGCGACGGACAGCGAATTCGCCCGCAACCGCACGCTGTACCTGTGTTTCTCGGAGCCGGATGCGGCCGGCCGCGCCAACGGCACCGCGCTGGCGCGCGCTCGGCTGTCCGACGACCTGCGACGGCTGGAGGGGGGGCAGGTCATCTTCCGCCAGCAGCCCAAGGTGGCCAGCCGCAACCACTTCGGCTGCCGCATCGTGGAAGGGCGTGACGGCACGCTCTTCCTCACGCTGGGCGACCGCTTCAGCCGCAAGGAGGATGCACAGACGCTGGACAACCACCTGGGCAAGGTCGTGCGCGTGGGCAAGGACGGCAGCGTTCCGAAGGACAACCCCTTCGTCGGCCGCGCCGGCGCGCTGCCGGAAATCTGGAGCTATGGCCACCGCAACAGCCAGGGCGCGACGCTCGGGCCGGACGGCCGGCTGTGGATGCACGAGCACGGCCCGCAGGGCGGCGACGAGATCAACCGGCCGCAGCCCGGCCGCAACCACGGCTGGCCGGTGATCACCTACGGCGAGAACTACGGCGGTGGCGCCATCGGCGAAGGCATCACCGCCAAGGCGGGCATGGAACAGCCGCTCAAGTACTGGGTGCCGTCCATCGCGCCCTCGGGCATGGCCTTCCTCACCAGCGACCGCTACGGGCCGGCCTGGAAGGGCAACCTCTTCGTCGGCTCGCTCAAGTTCGGCTACCTGGACCGCATCGAGCTCGCGGGCGACAAGGTGACGGCCGAGCACAAGCTGCTGGAGGCCGGCCGCGAGCGCATCCGCGACGTGCGCCAGGGGCCCGACGGCCTGCTCTACGTGCTGACCGACGCGCAGGACGGCAAGCTGATCCGCCTCGTGCCGCGCTGAAGCGTGCGGCCGCCGCGGGCCCGATCGCGGAGACAATGGCAGCCATGCTGCTCGACGCTTCCTCCTCCCAGCTCGTGCTGGTCGACTACCAGGCCCGCCTCATGCCCGCCATCCACCAGGGCGAGGCCGTGCTGGCCAACGCCGTGCGGCTGGCGAAGCTGGCGCAACTGGCCGAGGTGCCCGCGTTCGGCACCGAGCAGAACCCGGCCCGGCTCGGCGAGAACGCGCCCGAACTGCGCGCCCTGTGCCGCCGCACGCTGCCCAAGATGCATTTCAGCGCCGTGGCCGAGGGCTTGGCCGACTGGCTGCGCCCCCCGGCCCGCGCGCCGCAGGGCAACGCGCGCAGCCTGCCGCGCCACCTGCAGAAGGAACGCGCGGCCGCCGCGCCGGCGGCGCGCGAGAGTATCGTGATCGCCGGCTGCGAGGCGCATGTGTGCCTGCTGCAGACGGCGCTGGAGCTGCTGGAGGACGAGTTCGAGGTCTGGGTCGTCACCGACGCCTGCGGTTCGCGCACCGAGCGCAACCGCGACGCCGCCTTCGACCGGCTGGCCGGCGCGGGCGCCGAGCTGGTGACGACGGAGATGGTCGGCTTCGAGTGGCTGCGCAGCGCCGAGCACCCGGCCTTCAAGGCGCTTCAGGCACTCATCCGCTGACGCCCGGGCGCCGCCACGCCGGCCAGCGGCGGCGGCTCGCCGGCCAGGCTGCGCAGCGCATCCACGTCGCGCACGATCACCGTGTAGCCGGCCACCTCGATGCAGCCCAGCTCCGCCAGGCGGCGGAAGCTGCGCGACAGCGTCGCCTGCGCCATCACCAGCTGCTGCGCGATGGAGCGCTTCTGCACCGGCAGGTGGATCGCCGGCGCGTGGTCCGGCCCCGGCTGGCTGGGCTGGCGCAGCAGCCACAGCGCCAGGCGGCTGAGCACATCCTTGGTCGCGAGTTCGTGGCGGCCCTCGGTCAGCTCGCGCACGCGCTCGGCCATCACGCGGCCCATCGCGTGCAGCAGCGCGGCATCGGCCTGGGCGCAGGCGATCAGCGTCTGCAGCGGCAGGGCCAGCAGTGTCACCGGCACCGGGCAGGTGGCCGACTCGATCCAGGCCGAGTCCAGCCAGGCGCCGGCGATGTCGAACCACTGGCCGCGCTCGACGATGCGGTTCTCCACCAGGCCGCCGTCCTCGCCTGGCCGGCCCACCACGATGCGGCCTTCGGCCACCAGCCACCAGGCCGGCGGGAAGGCCGGCGGGGCGCCGCGGACCAGGCCCGGCGGCAGCAGGTGCGGCTGCAGCGCCGCGGCCAGCCGCTCCAGGCTCGCCTGCCGCAGGCCGGACGGGGCGAAGGCCATGCGCAGCAATTGCGCATCGGCGCGCAGGCCCGTCCCGGGCGCGGCCGCGGGGGGCCGGGGACGCGCGCAGGCCGGCCCGGGGGACGGCGGGCGCGGTGCGGGGGACAAGGCCGGCGGCATCGACGGAGACTCCTGCAGGTTGGCAAGGCAAAGGGAAAGAGGGATGCTGCGAATCTGCCAAGAGCCGGCGGCCGCGGGTTTGAGCCATCTCAAGGGTCGGGCCCGTGGCGGCCGTGATGCGGGTGGCGCGTGCGCCATGTCAGACATGCGCAAGGCCGCCTTCCATAATGGGCCGCATGCGGTGGCGCCCCTGGCGGCGCTCCTCCGCCCCCGATCCGAAAAGCACAAGGCGGCCCTGCGCTGCCAGGAGACAGCCATGAGCACCCGATTCGAGGACTTCTACCGCCGCTCCATCGAGGAGCCCGAGGCCTTCTGGGCCGAGCAGGCGCAGCTGATCGACTGGCACGTGCCGCCCCGGCAGATCCTCGACGCCGCCCGCCCGCCCTTCTACCGCTGGTTCGTCGGCGGGCAGACCAACCTGTGCCACAACGCGGTCGACCGCCACCTGGCCGCGCGCGGCGACCAGCCGGCGCTGATCGGCGTCTCGACCGAGACCGGCGCCGAGCGCACCTGGACCTTCCGCGAACTGCATGCCGAGGTGCAGCGCATGGCCGCCGGCCTGATGGCGCTGGGCGCGGGCCGCGGCGACCGGGTGCTGATCTACATGCCGATGATCCCCGAGGCGGTGTTCGCCATGCTGGCCTGCGCGCGCATCGGCGCCGTCCACTGCGTCGTGTTCGGCGGCTTCGCCAGCGCCTCGCTGGCCTCGCGCATCGAGGATGCCGAGCCGAAGGTGGTGGTCAGCGCCGACGCCGGCTCGCGCGGCGGCAAGGTGATCCCCTACAAGCCGCTGCTGGACGAGGCGATCCGACTGTCCGCCCACAAGCCGCCGGCGGTGCTGCTGGTGGACCGGGCGCTGGCGCCCATGGAACTGACCGCGGGCCGCGACCACCTGGCGGCCGACCTGCTCGCCCGCCATGCCGGTGCCGAGGTGCCCTGCGCCTGGCTGGAGGCCACGGACATCAGCTACACCATCTACACCAGCGGCACCACCGGCAAGCCCAAGGGCGTGCAGCGCGACGTGGGCGGCTACGCGGTGGCGCTGGCGGCCAGCATGAAGCACATCTTCGACGGCCGGCCCGGGGAGACCTACTTCTCCACCAGCGACATCGGCTGGGTGGTGGGCCACAGCTACATCGTCTACGGGCCGCTGCTGGCCGGCATGGCGACGCTGGTGTACGAGGGCCTGCCGACCCAGGGCCTGGACCGCCAGCCCAACGGCGGCATCTGGTGGCAGCTCGTCGAGAAGTACAGGGTCACCGTCATGTTCAGCGCGCCGACGGCGGTGCGCGTGCTCAAGAAGCAGGAACCGGCGCTGCTGAAGAAGTACGACCTCGCCAGCCTGCGCTCGCTGTTCCTGGCCGGCGAGCCGCTGGACGAGCCCACCGCGCGCTGGATCAGCGATGGCCTGGGCGTGCCCATCATCGACAACTACTGGCAGACCGAGTCCGGTTGGCCGATCCTCACCCTGGCCAATGCGGTGGAGCCCAAGGCGCCCCGCTTCGGCAGCCCCGGCGTGCCGATGTACGGCTACAAGGTGAAGATCCTGCACGAGGCCACCGGCGAGGAGCTGACCGCCCCGGGCGAGAAGGGCGTGGTCGCCATCGAGGGGCCGACGCCGCCGGGCTTCATGCAGACCGTGTGGCGCGACGACGAGCGCTTCGTCCAGACCTACTGGAAGAGCATCCCGGGCAAGCTGGTGTATTCCACCTTCGACTGGGGCATCCGCGACGAGGACGGCTACTACTACATCCTGGGCCGCACCGACGACGTGATCAACGTGGCCGGCCACCGCCTGGGCACGCGCGAGATCGAGGAGGCCATCTCCGGCCACCCCAACGTGGCCGAGGTGGCCGTGGTGGGCGTGGCCGACCCGCTCAAGGGCCAGGTGGCGATGGCCTTCGTCGTGCCCAAGGCCGGCGGCGCCGCCGGCGACGCGGCCGAGGCGCTGAAGCTGGAGGGCGAGATCATGCAGGCCGTGTCCGAGCGGCTCGGCGCCCTGGCCCGGCCGGCGCGGGTGCGCTTCGTGGCCGGCCTGCCCAAGACGCGCAGCGGCAAGCTGCTGCGCCGCGCCATCCAGGCCGTTTGCGAGCAGCGCGACCCGGGCGACCTGACCACCATCGACGACCCCGGCACGCTGCAGGCCATCCGGGCCCTGGTGACGGCCGGCTGAGCGGCCCGTGTTCGGGTCCGGCCCGCTTGTCCTGGCGGGCGCACGTGCCAAGAATGCCCTTTCTTCCCGGCGGAAAGACGGGATTCGCGCCGCGCCTGCGTTCCGAGGGGCGGCCGTCATCCATTTGACGTGGCACAATGCGAAGGTACTCAGGCCCTTCCCAGCCACAGTCGCATCCGCCAACCGGTTCAGCCGTGTCGCGGAAGGTTTTTCTAACCAGCTAATGCTTCCTGAAGGGAAGCGGAGGTCAGCGGAACATGAGTGATTCCCCGTCCATCTACACCGCCTATCAAGGCAATTCGTACCTCTTCGGCGGCAACGCGCCCTATGTCGAGGAGATGTACGAGAACTACCTCGCCAACCCGGGCAGCGTGCCCGACAACTGGCGCTCCTACTTCGACGCCCTGCAGCACGTGCCTGCCACGGACGGCAGCGACGCCAAGGACGTTCCCCACCAGCCGGTCATCAACGCCTTTGCCGAGCGTGCCAAGCAGGGCACCGCCAAGGTGGTGCAGGCCAACGGCGCCGACTCCGAACTGGGCCGCCAGCGCACCGCCGTCCAGCAGCTGATCGCCGCCTACCGCAACGTCGGCGCCCGCTGGGCCGACCTCGATCCCCTCAAGCGCACCGAGCGCCCCGCCATCCCCGAGCTGGAGCCTTCGTTCTACGGCTTCACCGACGGCGACATGGAGACGGTGTTCAACACCAGCAACACCTTCTTCGGCAAGGACACGATGTCCCTGCGCGACCTGCTGAACGCGCTGCGCGAGACCTACTGCGGCACCATCGGCGCCGAGTACATGTACACCACCGACCAGACGCAGAAGCGCTGGTGGCAGCAGAAGCTCGAAAGCGCCCGCACCAACCCCAAGCTGAGCACCGAGCAGAAGAAGCACGTGCTGGAGCGCCTGACAGCGGCCGAGGGCCTGGAGCGCTTCCTGCACACCAAGTACGTCGGCCAGAAGCGCTTCTCGCTCGAAGGCGGCGAGAGCTTCATCGTCTCGATGGACGAGCTGATCAACCGCGCCGGCGAGAAGGGCGTGCAGGAGATCGTGATCGGCATGGCCCACCGCGGCCGCCTGAACGTGCTGGTCAACTCCCTGGGCAAGGCGCCCAAGGACCTGTTCTCCGAGTTCGACCACACCGCCCCCGAGGACCTGCCCAGCGGCGACGTGAAGTACCACCAGGGCTTCAGCTCCGACGTGAGCACGCCCGGCGGCCCGGTCCACCTGTCGCTGGCCTTCAACCCCTCGCACCTGGAGATCGTCAACCCGGTGGTCGAGGGCTCGGTGCGCGCCCGCATGGACCGCCGCGGCGACGCCGAGGGCGACTCGGTGCTGCCGGTGCTGGTGCATGGCGACGCCGCCTTCGCCGGCCAGGGCGTGGTGATGGAGACGCTGGCGCTGGCCGAGACGCGCGGCTACTACACCGGCGGCACGGTGCACATCGTCATCAACAACCAGATCGGCTTCACCACCAGCGACCCGCGCGATTCGCGCTCCACGCTGTACTGCTCCGACATCGTCAAGATGATCGAGGCGCCGGTGCTGCACGTGAACGGCGACGACCCCGAGGCGGTGGTGCTGTGCACGCAGCTCGCCCTCGAGTTCCGCCAGGAGTTCAACAAGGACGTGGTGGTGGACATCGTCTGCTTCCGCAAGCTGGGCCACAACGAGCAGGACACGCCCGCGCTCACCCAGCCGCTGATGTACAAGAAGATCGCCAAGCATCCGGGCACCCGCAAGCTCTACGCCGACAAGCTGGCGGCGCAGGGCCTGGGCGAGACGCTGGGCGACGACATGGTCAAGGCCTACCGGGCTGCGATGGACGCGGGCAAGCACACGGTCGATCCGGTGCTGACCAACTTCAAGAGCAAGTACGCGGTCGACTGGAGCCCCTTCCTCAACAAGAAGTGGACCGACGCCGCCGAGACGGCCATCCCGCTGGCCGAGTGGAAGCGCCTGGCCGAGAAGATCACCACGGTGCCCGAGGGCTTCACCGTGCACCCGCTGGTCAAGAAGGTGCTCGACGACCGCGCCGCGATGGGTCGCGGCGAGATCAACGTGGACTGGGGCATGGGTGAGCACATGGCCTTCGCCTCGCTGGTGGCCAGCGGCTACGGCGTGCGCCTGTCGGGCGAGGACTGCGGCCGCGGCACCTTCACCCACCGCCACGCCGTGCTGCACGACCAGAACCGCGAGAAGTTCGACGTGGGCACCTACGTGCCGCTGTCGAACGTGGCCGAGAACCAGGCGCCGTTCGTCGTCATCGACTCCATCCTCTCGGAAGAGGCGGTGCTGGCCTTCGAATACGGCTATGCCTCCAACGACCCCAGCACGCTGGTGATCTGGGAAGCCCAGTTCGGCGACTTCGCCAATGGCGCGCAGGTGGTGATCGACCAGTTCATCGCCTCGGGCGAAGTGAAGTGGGGCCGCGTCAACGGCATCACGCTGATGCTGCCGCACGGCTACGAGGGGCAGGGCCCGGAGCACAGCTCGGCGCGCCTGGAGCGCTTCATGCAGCTGGCCGCCGACGCCAACATGCAGATCGTGCAGCCCACCACGGCCAGCCAGATCTTCCACGTGCTGCGCCGCCAGCAGGTGCGCAACCTGCGCAAGCCGCTGGTGATCATGACGCCCAAGTCGCTGCTGCGGAACAAGGACGCGACCTCGCCGCTGTCGGAGTTCATCAAGGGCGGCTTCCAGACGGTCATTCCCGACAGCAAGGCGCTCAAGGCCGAGAAGGTCAAGCGCGTGATCGCCTGCTCGGGCAAGGTCTACTACGACCTGGCCAAGAAGCGCGAGGAAAAGGGCACTGACGACGTCGCGATCCTTCGCGTGGAACAGCTCTATCCGTTCCCGCACAAGGCCTTCGGCGCCGAACTGAAGAAGTACCCCAACGCCGTCGACGTGGTGTGGTGCCAGGACGAGCCGCAGAACCAGGGCGCCTGGTTCTTCGTGCAGCACTACATCCACGAGAACATGCTCGAGGGCCAGAAGCTGGGCTACGCCGGCCGTGCGGCCTCCGCCTCGCCGGCGGTGGGTTACTCGCACCTGCACCAGGAACAGCAGAAGGCGCTGGTCGACGGCGCCTTCGGCAAGCTGAAGGGTTTCGTGCTCACCAAGTAAGGAAGACCTGTCGGAGGCCGGCCCCAGCGCCGGCCTTCGCGCATGCACGCCCACGGCGCACGTGCCGCTCCCCAGAACGAACATCAGAGAACACACATGTCCATCGTTGAAGTCAAGGTTCCCCAGTTGTCCGAGTCCGTGGCCGAGGCCACGATGCTGCAGTGGAAGAAGAAGGCCGGCGAAGCCGTCGCGGTCGACGAGATCCTGATCGAGATCGAGACCGACAAGGTCGTGCTCGAGGTGCCGGCGCCGGCCGCCGGCGTGCTGGCCGAGATCGTGGCCGGCGACGGCGCCACCGTGGTGGCCGACCAGTTGATCGCCAAGATCGACACGGAGGGCAAGGCCAGCGCCGCCGCCCCCGCGCCGGCCGCTGCTGCAGCTCCGGCGACCGCGCCCGCCGCCGCTTCGTCCGCCTCGCCGGCGCCCACTGCCGCCGGCAAGGGCGACGTGGCCATGCCCTCGGCCGCCAAGCTGCTGGCCGAGAACAACCTCACCGCCGCCGACGTGGCCGGCACCGGCAAGGACGGCCGCGTGACCAAGGGCGACGTGCTGTCGGCCGTGGCCCGCGGCGCCGGCGCGCCGTCCGCCGCGCCCGCCGTGCAGATTCCCACCGGCGCGCCGAAGGCCGCGCTGCCGCAGGTGTCCGCCCCCGGCGGCAAGCAGGGCCTGGGCGAGCGCCCCGAAGAGCGCGTGCCGATGAGCCGCCTGCGCGCCCGCATCGCCGAGCGCCTGCTGCAGTCGCAGGCCACCAACGCCATCCTGACCACCTTCAACGAGGTCAACATGGCGCCGGTGATGGAACTGCGCAAGAAGTTCCAGGACGCGTTTACCAAGGAGCACGGCGTCAAGCTCGGCTTCATGAGCTTCTTCGTCAAGGCCGCGGTCCACGCGCTCAAGAAGTACCCGGTGATCAACGCCAGCGTGGACGGCAACGACATCGTCTACCACGGCTACTTCGACATCGGCATCGCCGTGGGCTCGCCGCGCGGGCTGGTGGTGCCGATCCTGCGCAACGCCGACCAGATGAGCTTTGCCGACATCGAGAAGAAGATCGCCGAGTTCGGCAAGAAGGCGCAGGAAGGCAAGCTGGGCATCGAGGAGATGACCGGCGGCACCTTCTCCATCTCCAACGGCGGCACCTTCGGCTCGATGCTGTCCACGCCGATCATCAACCCGCCGCAGTCGGCCATCCTGGGCGTGCACGCCACCAAGGACCGCGCCGTGGTCGAGAACGGCCAGATCGTGGTGCGCCCGATGAACTACCTGGCGATGAGCTACGACCACCGCATCATCGACGGCCGCGAGGCCGTGCTCGGCCTGGTGGCCATGAAGGAGGCGCTGGAAGATCCGTCGCGCCTGCTGTTCGACCTGTAAGGAGCGGCGAATGGCAGACAGCAAGCAATTCGACGTCGTCGTCATCGGCGGCGGCCCCGGCGGCTACATCGCCGCCATCCGCGCGGCGCAGCTCGGCTTCAACGTCGCATGCATCGACGAGTGGAAGAACAAGGACGGCAAGCCCGCGCCGGGCGGCACCTGCACCAACGTGGGCTGCATCCCTTCCAAGGCGCTGCTGCAAAGCTCGGAGCACTACGAGCATGCCGGCAAGCACTTCGCCGAGCATGGCATCAACGTCAAGGGCCTGGAACTGGATCTGGCGAAGCTCCTCGGCCGCAAGGACGCGGTCGTCAAGCAGAACAACGACGGCATCCTGTACCTGTTCAAGAAGAACAAGGTCGCCTTCTTCCACGGCCGCGGCTCCTTCGTGAAGGCCGCCGAGGCCGGCTACGAGATCAAGGTCGCCGGCGAGAAGGAGGAGAGCATCGTCGGCAAGCAGGTCATCGTCGCCACGGGCTCCAACGCCCGCGCGCTGCCGGGCGCGCCCTTCGACGAGGAGAACATCCTTTCCAACGACGGCGCGCTGCGCATCCCCGCCGTGCCCAAGAAGCTGGCGCTGATCGGCTCCGGCGTGATCGGGCTGGAGATGGGCTCCGTCTGGCGCCGCCTGGGCGCCGAGGTGACGGTGCTGGAAGCCCTGCCCACCTTCCTGGGCGCGGTGGACGAGCAGATCGCCAAGGAGGCCAAGAAGGCCTTCGACAAGCAGGGCCTGAAGATCGAGCTGGGCGTCAAGGTCGGCGAGGTCAAGTCGTCGAAGAAGGGCGTGTCCATCGCCTGGACCAACGCCAAGGGCGAGGCGCAGACGCTGGAAGTCGACAAGCTGATCGTCTCCATCGGCCGCGTGCCCAACACCGTCGGCCTGAACGCGGAAGGCGTGGGCCTGAAGCTGGACGAGCGCGGCGCCATCGTGGTCGACGACGAGTGCCGCACCAGCCTGCCGGGCGTGTGGGCCATCGGCGACGTGGTGCGCGGCCCGATGCTGGCGCACAAGGCGGAGGAAGAGGGTGTGGCCGTGGCCGAGCGCATCGCCGGCCAGCACGGGCACGTCAACTTCAACACCATCCCGTGGGTCATCTACACCAGCCCCGAGATCGCCTGGGTCGGCCGCACCGAGCAGCAGCTCAAGGCCGACGGCGTGAAATACAAGGCCGGCACCTTCCCCTTCCTGGCCAACGGCCGCGCGCGTGCGCTGGGCGACACGACCGGCATGGTCAAGTTCCTGGCCGACGCGGCGACGGACGAGATCCTCGGCGTGCACATCGTCGGCCCGATGGCCAGCGAGCTGATCTCCGAGGCCGTCGTGGCGATGGAGTTCAGGGCCAGCAGCGAGGACATCGCGCGCATCTGCCACGCGCACCCCTCGCTGTCGGAGGCGACCAAGGAGGCGGCCCTGGCCGTCGACAAGCGCACGCTGAACTTCTGATGCGCTGAGCCGAGCCCCAGCCGCTCGCCGCCGGGCCACGCGCCTGCGCGAGCGGCTTCTTCGTTCCACGTCCCCCGGAATCCTCTTGCAGTCCGTCAAGCAAGCCTACGAAGCCGAACTGAAGGCGCGCGGCTACACCGCCGACCCGGCGCAACTGCGCGCCGTCGACGCGCTGGACCGCTGCGCCCGCGAATGGGTTGCCTACAAGGCCCAGCGCTCCAATGCCTTCAAGAAGCTGATCAACCGTCCCGAGATCCCGCGGGGCGTCTACATGTACGGCGGGGTGGGCCGCGGCAAGAGCTTCCTGATGGACTGCTTCTTCAACGCGGTGCCGCTCAACCGCAAGACGCGCCTGCACTTCCACGAGTTCATGCGCGAGGTGCACCGCGAGCTGGCCGAGCTGCAGGGCATCCAGAACCCGCTGGACGAACTTGGCAGGCGCATCGCGAAACGCTTCAAGCTGATCTGCTTCGACGAGTTCCACGTCGCCGACATCACCGACGCGATGATCCTGCACCGGCTGCTGGTGGCGCTGTTCGACAACGGCGTGGGTTTCGTCACCACCTCCAACTTCAAGCCCGACGACCTGTACCCCGGCGGCCTGCACCGGGACCGGATCCTGCCCGCCATCGACCTGCTCAACCGCAAGCTGGAGGTTATCAACGTCGACAACGGCACCGACTACCGCCGGCGCACGCTGGAGCAGGTGCGGCTGTACCTCACGCCCAACGACGCGGCGGCCGAGAAGGAGATGCGCAAGACCTTCGAGAAGCTGGCGGAGAAGGGCGACGACAACCCGGTGCTGCACATCGAGCGGCGCGAGATCCGTGCGCGCCGCCGCGCCGGCGGCGTGGTCTGGTTCGACTTCAAGACCCTGTGCGGCGGCCCGCGCTCGATGAACGACTACCTGGAGATCGCCAGCCAGTTCCACACCGTGCTGCTCTCGGACGTGCCCGCCATGCCGGTGCGCATGGCCTCGGAAGCACGCCGTTTCACTTGGCTGGTGGATGTGTTCTACGATCGGCGCGTCAAGCTGATCATGTCCGCCGAGGTGCCGCCCGAGGCGTTGTACACCGAAGGGCCCCTGGCGCACGAGTTCCCGCGCACGGTCTCGCGCCTGAATGAAATGCAATCCAAGGAGTTCCTCTCGCAGGAGCGCCGTGTCGTCGATACCCGCCTGACATGAAACTGGCCCCCACGCTCATCGCTTCGCGTATCGCTGCCCCCCGGAGGGGAAGCGTCGGCGCCTTCGGGCGGCCGGGCGGTGCCGGCATGAAGCTTCTGCGTGCCCTCCTTCTCCTGCCGGCCCTGCTGGGCGGCGCGCTCGCCGGCGCGCAGGAGGACTTCCAGGCCGAGCGCGACCGCATCGCGGCCGAGCGGCAGGAAGTCGAGACGCGCTTCCAGCAGCAGGAGACGGCCTGCTACCAGCGCTTCGCCGTCAACGACTGCCTGAGCCAGGCGCGCCGCGCCCGCCGCAGCGCCGAGGACGACCTGAAGCGCCAGGAAGCGGCCATCAACGACATCGAGCGCAAGCGCCGCGGCGCCGAGCAGTTGCGCCGCATCGACGAGCGCCAGGCCACGCCGCGGACGCAGGACCGTCCCGAGGAGCAGCAGAAGGCCCGCGAGGCGCAGCAGGCGCGCGAGCAGCGCGCCGCCGACCACGCGGCCAGCCGCGCCGCCATGGCGGCCGAGGAGGCGCAGAACCGCCAGGACGCGGCCGGCAAGCAACGCCAGTTCGCGGAGGACCAGGCGCGCGCCGCGCGCCAGCGCGCCGAGGCACCCACCGAGCGAGAGCGCTTCGAGAACAAGCAGCGCAGCGTGCAGCAGCGCCGCGCCGAGCGCGAACGCAAGAACGCAGAGCGCACCAAGCCGCCTGCGGCCCCGCTGCCGCCGCCGCCGCGCTGAGGTGACGGGCGGGGCGCCTAGGCTTGCGGCGTGTGCCGCGGCAGGGGATCCAGCCGGACGATGGCCACCGACAGGTTGTCGCCCGTGCCGCGGGCGCGCCGGCGTGCTTCGTCCACCAGCAGTTGCACCGCCTCGCGCGGCGATTGCTCGGCCACCACGGCGCCCAGCTCCTCGGGCGTGAAGTAGTGCCACAGGCCGTCGCTGCAGGCCAGCAGCGCATCGCCGGGGCCCAGTTCTTCCAGGGTGTGCACGTCCAGCGGCGGCGGCGTGCTGCGCATGCCCAGGCAGCCGACCAGGATGTTGGCCTGCGGATGCAGCATCGCCTGGTCCTCGGCCAGTTCGCCGCGCTCGATGAGCACCTCGACGTAGGAGTGGTCGCGCGTGCGCCGCACCAGCCGGCCCTTGCGGAACTGGTAGATGCGCGAATCGCCGGCGTGCACCGCCGCGCCGCGCCCGTCGGGCGTCAGCAGGAAGGCCGCGAGGGTGCTGTGCGGCTCCTGTTCGCTGGCCGCGGCCGTGAGCTTGATGACGGTGTGCGCGTCCTCGACCAGGCGGCGCAGCAGCTCCTGGGGGGTGTCGCGGTCCGGCGAGAAGCGGGCGAAGAGCTGCTGCGCGGTCAGCAGCACCTGGTCGGAGGCCTTGCGCCCGCCGCTGCGTCCGCCCATGCCGTCGGCCACCACCGCGAGCACGCAGCCCGGCACGCGCGGGTGGCTGAGCAGCGCGACCTGGTCTTGCTGGTAGGGGCGGTCGCCCTGGTGCAGGCCAGTGGCGGCGGCAAGTCGGAAGCCTCGGGGCATGAACGCGGCGATCGCGGCCGCGAGGCCTGCGGGTGCGTGGACGAAGCGCTTATTATCAGTCGATCGTTCCCTCCGGCCCGCGTCCTCGGGCCCCGCGCATTGGACTCCAACCTTCATTCCGTCACGCGCCGACTGATTGAGTTGCGCATGGAGCATGCCGACCTGGACGCCAGCATCGACCGGCTGGCCGAGACCGCGCCCGCCGACGAACTGCTGCTGCGCCGCCTGAAGAAGCGCCGGCTCGCGCTGCGCGACGAGATCGCGCGGCTGGAACTGCTGGCCGACCCGCAGGAACCCGCCTGATGCCCTTGCGCGAGGAGGTCGAAGGCGCCTTCGCCGAGCAGGGTGCGCTCGCCCGCGCGGCGGACGCGTTCCGCGTGCGCCCCGGCCAGACGCACATGGCGCTGGCGGTGGCCGACACCATCGAGCAGGGCGGCGTGCTGGTGGCCGAGGCCGGCACCGGCGTCGGCAAGACTTTCTCCTACCTCGTGCCGGCGCTGCTCAGCGGCGAGCGCGTGCTGCTGTCCACCGCCACCAAGGCGTTGCAGGACCAGCTCTTCGGCCGCGACCTGCCGCGGCTGCTGGAGGCGCTGGAGCTGCCCCTGCGCAGCGCGCTGCTCAAGGGCCGGGCCAGCTACCTGTGCGTGCACCGGCTGGAGCAGGCGCGGCAGGACGCCTCCGTCGAGCGCGGCGCGATACGCACGCTGGCGAAGATCGAGCAATGGGCCCAGGCCACCCGCACCGGCGACCTGGCCGAGCTGCCGGGGCTGGACGAGCGCTCGCCCGTCATCCCGCTGGTGACCTCCACCCGCGACAACTGCCTGGGCGCGCAATGCCCGAAGTTCAAGGGCTGCCACGTCAACCTCGCCCGGCGCGAGGCGATGGCGGCGGACGTGGTGGTCATCAACCACCACCTGTTCTTCGCCGACCTGGCGGTGCGCGAGTCCGGCATGGCCGAGCTGCTGCCCAGCGTGCGCGTGGTGGTGTTCGACGAGGCGCACCAGCTCAACGAGACCGGGGTGCAGTTCCTCGGCCTGCAGCTGGGCACCGGCCAGGTGCTGGACTTCGCGCGCGACCTGCTGGCCGCCGGCCTGCGGCTGGCCCGCGGCCTGGCCGACTGGATGCAGTTGGCCAGCGCGGTGGAGCGCGCCGCGCGCGAGCTGCGCATGGCCGCCGGCAAGCCGTGGCAGGGCAGCCGGCTGAAGTGGGCCGGCGCGGCGCCCGAGGGGGTGGAGGCGGGCCCGTGGCTCGACGCGCTCGAGGCCGTGCGGCAGGCGGCCCAGGAGGCCGCCGCCGCGCTGGACACCGTCAGCGAGATCGCGCCGGACTTCGTGCGACTGCACGAGCGCGCCGTGCGGACCGCCGAGCGCGCCGCGCACTTCGCGCAGGACTGCGAGGCGCCCTCCGTGCGCTGGCTGGACGTGGGCACGCAACTGCGGCTGGTGGAGTCGCCGCTGGACATCGCCGAGACCGTGCGCCAGCGCCTGCTGAAGACCGACGCCTCGGCCGAGCAGCCCGCGGGCAGCCGTCCGCGCGCCTGGGTCTTCACCTCGGCGACCCTGGGCGACGACTCGGCGCTGCGCTGGTTCACCGAGCCTTGCGGCCTGGAGGACGCGCAGATCCTGCGCGTGGTCAGCCCCTTCGACTACGCGCAGCAGGCGGCAGTGTTCGTGCCGCGCGGCTTCCCGAAGCCGAATGAGCCCGGCCACCCCGCCGCGGTCGCACGGCTGGCCGCGCACGGCGCGGCGCGCCTGGGCGGCCGCACCCTGGTCCTCACCACCACGCTGCGGGCGCTGCGCGCCATCGGCGAGCAGATGCGCCGCGAGGCGGAGGCGGCGGGCATGCCTTACGAGGTCATGGTCCAGGGCGAACTGCCCAAGCGCGTGCTGATGGAGCGCTTCCGCGAAGGCGGCCAGGGCGGGCGCGCCGGCTGCGTGCTGGTGGCCTCGGCCTCCTTCTGGGAGGGCTTCGACGCACCCGGCGATGCGCTGCAACTGGTGGTCATCGACAAGCTGCCCTTCCCGCCGCCGGGAGACCCGCTGGTCGAGGCCCGCGCGCGCCGGCTGGAACTGCAGGGGCGCAGCGGCTTCAACGACTACTTCGTGCCCGAGGCGGCGGTGGCGCTCAAGCAGGGCGCAGGGCGCCTGATCCGCCGCGAGAGCGACCGCGGCCTGCTGGTGCTGTGCGACACGCGGCTGCTGAGCATGGGCTACGGGCGCCGCCTGCTGGGCGCGCTGCCGCCGATGCGCCGCCTGGACGACCCGGCACAGTTCGAGGCCGAACTGGACGCGCTCGCCGCGACCGCCGGCCAGGACCACGCCTGACCAGCGCCCGGACGTGGAAACGGCCGCGCGAGGCGGCCGTTGCGGATCGGATCAGCGCAGGCGCGCCGTCGTCATCACCAGAGCTTCCACCACGGGTCGTCCTTGGCGCGGAAGCCCTGCGTGAGGTAGGTGCTGTTCGGGTAGTTGGTGGTCAGCACGCGCTTGGCGTCGTCGCGCAGGTCCGTCATGCCCAGGGCGTCGTAGGACTGGACCATGATGTACAGCGCCTCTTCCAGCGCCGGCACCTCGCGGTAGTCGGCCAGCGCGATCTGCGCGCGGTTGATCGCCGCCAGGTAGGCGCCGCGCGTGTAGTAGTAGCGGGCGACGTGCACCTCGTACTGCGCCAGCGAGTTGACGACGTAGTTCATGCGCTGGCGCGCGTCCTGCGCGTAGCGCGACTCGGGGAAGCGGGTCACCAGCTCCTTGAAGGCCAGGAAGGACTCCTTGGCCGCCTGCTGGTCGCGCTCCGACAGGTCCTGGCGCGTGAGCCACGCGAACATGCCCAGGTCGTCGTTGAAGTTGATCACGCCCTTGAGGTAGAGCGCGTAGTCGATCGCGGGGCTGGCCGGGTGCAGCTTCATGAAGCGGTCGACTGTCGCGATGGCCTGGGCGCGCTCGCCGCTGCGGAACTGCGCGTAGGCCTTGTCGAGTTGCGCCTGCTGCGCCAGCGGCGTGCCGGCGGCGCGGCCCTCCAGCTTCTCGAACAGCGGGATGGCCTTGTCGTAGGAGCCGCCGTCGGCTTCTTCCTTGGCTTCCTGGTAGATGCGGTTGGGGCTCCAGTTCGCGGTGCGGTCCTCCTGCGTGGAGGAGCATCCGGCGATCAGGGCGGCAGCGCCGCACAGGGCCAGCAGGGTGGGGGCAGCCGATAATTTGGCGCGCAACGTCACAGGCAGCTTTCGTGAAGGAAACCCTTTCAATTATATCGGCCGGCCCCCTGCCGGAAGACCCGGCGCAGGCCCTGCAGGAGGAGGGCGGCGAGGCGGCCGAGGCGAGCGAGCTGCGGCTCTTTTGCATCGACGCCGCGCTGCACGGGCAGCGCCTGGACCGCGCCCTGGCCGTGCTGGTGCCGGAGTTTTCGCGCAGCTATCTGCAGCAGCTCGTCGAGGCCGGCGCCGTGCAGTTGCAGGGCCGCACGGTGCGCAAGCCGTCGACGGCCGTGCGCGCCGGCGAGCGCGGCAGCGTCGAGCTGCGGCCCACGCCGCAGAGCCAGGCCTTCCGGCCCGAGCCGATGGCGCTGGAGGTGGTCCACGAGGACGCTCACCTGCTGGTGATCGACAAGCCCGCCGGCCTGGTGGTGCATCCGGCGCCCGGCCACTGGAGCGGCACCCTGCTCAACGGCCTGCTGGCGCGCGACGGCGCCGCCGCGCGTCTGCCGCGCGCCGGCATCGTGCACCGGCTGGACCGCGACACCAGCGGCCTGATGGTGGTGGCGCGCACGCGCGAGGCGATGGAGGCGCTGGTGCGCATGATCGCGGCGCGCGAGGTCACGCGGCAGTACATCGCGCTCGGGCACGGCCGCTGGAGCGGCCCGGCCGCGCGGCAGGTGGATGCGCCCATCGGCCGCGACCCGCGCAACCGGCTGCGCATGGCGGTGGTCGACCCGCGCCAGCACGCCGGCAAGCCGGCCCGCACGCTGATCGAGTCGCTGGGCGGCACCGACGAGCTGTGCCTCGTGCGCTGCACGCTGGAGACCGGGCGCACACACCAGATCCGCGTGCACATGGCATCGATCGGCCATCCGCTGGTGGGCGACGAGGTCTACGGCGGCCGGCCGGTGGACGGCCTGGCGCGCCAGGCGCTGCATGCATGGCAACTGGCATTCGTGCATCCCGTCACGGGCGAGGCGATGCGCTGGCGCCGCCCGCCGCCGGCCGACCTGGCGGCGCTGCTGCGCTCGCGGGGGCTGGACTACAATCGCACCTGACGGCTCGCCCTGCCGCCGGTGACAGCCCACCGGACCGCGCCTCCCCTGTCGCGCCTGACGCGGCGCCACTGCCGTCCCACCGCTTCTTTCTCTTTTCTGTGTTCTGAACGCGCGCCTTCGCCGGCGCCTCTTCCCGGACGACGCGAACCATGAATACGGCGGATGCCAAGCGCATTCTCGAAACCGCCTTGCTCTGTTCGGCGCAGCCGTTGCCGCTGCGGGACCTGCGCGCGCTGTTCAACGACGAACTGGGCGCCGACACCCTCAAGACGCTGCTGGCGGAGATGCAGGAGGACTGGACGCAGCGTGGCCTGGAACTGGTGAGCGTGGCCTCCGGCTGGCGCTTCCAGAGCCGCCCCGAGATGCGCGACCACCTGGAGCGCCTGCATCCCGAGAAGCCGCCGCGCTACACCCGTGCGGCGCTGGAGACGCTGGCCATCATCGCCTACCGCCAGCCCGTCACGCGCGGCGACATGGAAGACATCCGCGGCGTGACCATCAATTCGCTGATCCTCAAGCAGCTGGAGGATCGCAACTGGATCGAGGTCATCGGCCACCGCGAGACGGTCGGCCGCCCCGCGCTGTACGCCACCACGCGCCTGTTCCTCGACGACCTGGGCCTGGCCTCGCTCGACCAGTTGCCGATGATCGAGGCGCCCCGCCAGCCGGGCCTGCCCGACGGCGGCGAACAGTCCTCCCTGCCGATCGACGAGCCCGAGGCGGCTGCGCCCGCGCAAGCGGACGCGGCAGCGGAGCAGGGCGGCACGGCCGACGAGGCCGCGGCCGCCGCCTCGGACGCGCCGCCCGCGGCCGACGCCGATCCCGCCATCGCACCCGACGAGCCCCAGGCTCCGGCGGTGCCCGATCTCCCTCCCGAAGCATCCTCCCCCGAGAACCAGCCATGAGCGCCTCCGATCCCGACAGCCTGCCCGACGAGCCGATGGGTGCCGAGGACAAACCGGCGGCCCCGCCCGTGCCTGCGACGGACGCGGAAGTCGCCGGCCCGCCGGCCGAGCCGAAGCCGCGGCGCCGCAAGCGCGCGCCGGCCAAGGCGGCGCAGGAGGCTGCCGATGCGGTGGAAGACGCGCCGGTCGTGACCGACGCGCCGCCGCCGCCTGCCGACGAGCGTCCCGCAGAGCGCATCGAGGACGTGGACGGGGAAGACGTCGACGATGAAGAAGAGGACGAGGACGAGGATGACGATGACGACGAGTTCGACCGCGCCCGCCGCGCCGCCGAGCGCGAGCAGCGCAACGCGCCGCCGCCGGAGCCGATCCAGTTCGCCGACGTCGTCTCCGGCCGCTTCGACGAGGACGAGCAGCACCCCGAAGTCGCGCTGCCCAAGCGCGTGCTGCTGCCGCAGGCCGACGCGCCCAAGCTGCACAAGGTGCTGGCCCAGGCCGGCCTGGGCTCGCGCCTGGAGATGGAGCGCCTGATCCTCGAGGGCCGCATCTCGGTCAACAACGAGCCGGCCCACATCGGCCAGCGCATCCAGTACGGCGACCAGGTCAAGTTCAACGGCAAGCCGATCCGCTTCCGCATCGCGCCGCCGCCCCCGCGCGTGATCGCGTACCACAAGCCGGTGGGCGAGGTCGTCACGCACGACGATCCGCAGAACCGTCCCACCGTGTTCCGCAGGCTGCCCCGGCTGCAGCAAGGCAAGTGGCAGTCGGTCGGCCGGCTGGACCTGAACACCGAGGGCCTGCTGCTGTTCACCAACTCGGGCGAACTGGCCAACCGGCTGATGCACCCGCGCTTCGGCCTGGAGCGCGAGTACGCCGTGCGCGTGCTGGGCGCGCTGTCGAACGAGGAGAAGCAGCGCCTGCTCGACGGCGTGCAGCTCGACGACGGCCGGGCCCAGTTCGGCACCATCGAGGACGGCGGCGGCGAAGGGTCGAACCACTGGTACCGCGTGACGATCTCCGAGGGCCGCAACCGCGAGGTGCGCCGCCTGCTCGAGGCGGTGGGCCATGCCGTCAGCCGGCTGATCCGCATCCGCTACGGCGCCATGGTGCTGCCGCGCGGTCTCAAGCGCGGCGCCTGGCTGGAACTGGACGAGCGGGACATCCGCGCCCTGACCAAGGCCGCCGGCGCCGAGGCGCTGCTGGCGCGCTCGGGCCCCGGCGAGGCCGGCGGCGGGCGCAACGGCGGCAACCGCAACAGCAACAACAAGCGCCGCCGCGGCGGTCCCAAGGGCAGCGGCCCGCGCCCGGCCACGCCGGGCGGAGCGCGCGGCTTCGGCGGCGGCGGTGGTGGCGGAGGAGGGCAGGCGGCCGGCCGCAAGAGCCGCGGCAATGGCCCCAAGGGCGGCGGTGGCGGCGGCAGCAGCGCCCAGCCGGATCCGATGAAGACCTCCTTCGGCTACATCGGCAGCGACAGCTTCTCGCGCCAGCAGCGCGGCCCGGGTGGCGGGCGCGGCGGCCCGGGCGGTGGCATGCCGGGCGGCGGCGGTGGCGGCGGGCGCCGCCGCAAGCGTTCGCGCTGAGCGGCCACATTCAATCGCCGGGCCAAGTCACGGATTCCGCTGCGGTTTTTGCCCGCGGCGACGGCCGGGACGTCATTCGTCCGGGCTAAAATAACGGGCTTTGTCGAGGCCGGGGGTGTCTTTCCCGCACGGCCTTGCGCATCCGAACAACCACGCATTTCCGATTCAACAGAAAGCACTTCCATGGCCATCGAACGCACCCTGTCCATCATCAAGCCCGACGCCGTCGCCAAGAACGTCATCGGCAAGATCGTCTCCCGCTTCGAGGCCGCCGGCCTGAAGATCGTGGCCGCCCGGCTGGTGCACCTGTCGCGCGCCCAGGCCGAGGAGTTCTACGCCGTCCACAAGGAGCGTCCCTTCTTCAAGGACCTGGTCGACTTCATGATCTCCGGCCCGGTGTTCGTGCAGGCGCTCGAAGGCGACAACGCGATCGCCAAGAACCGCGACCTGATGGGCGCCACCGACCCGAAGAAGGCCGCGCCCGGCACCATCCGCGCCGACTTCGCCGACAGCATCGACGCCAACGCGGTGCACGGCTCCGACGCGCCGGAGACGGCCAAGGTCGAGATCGCCTTCTTCTTCCCCGAACTGAAGTAAGCCCGTCGGCGACCGCACGGGCGCACGCATGAACACCGCCGTCAACCTGCTCGACTTCGACCTCGAGGGGCTGGCTGCGTTCTGCGAGCGCCTGGGCGAGAAGCGCTTCCGCGCCACGCAGCTGTTCCGCTGGATCCACCAGCGCGGCGCGAGCGACTTCGGCCAGATGTCCGACCTGGCCAAGTCGCTGCGTGCCAAGCTGGCCGAGACGGCGACGGTGCAGGCCCTGCCCGTAGTCTCGCAGCAGATCTCGGCCGACGGCACCATCAAGTGGCTGTTCGACGTGGGCGACGGCAATGCCGTCGAATCCGTTTTCATTCCCGAGGAGGACCGCGGCACGCTGTGCGTCTCCTCGCAGGCCGGCTGCGCGGTGGGCTGCCGCTTCTGCTCCACCGGCCACCAGGGCTTCAGCCGCAACCTGACCACCGGCGAGATCGTCGCGCAGCTGTGGTTCGCCGAGCACTTCCTGCGCCGGCACCTGCAGCGCAGCGACCGCGTCATCACCAACGTGGTGATGATGGGCATGGGCGAGCCGCTGCAGAACTACGCGGCGCTGGTGCCGGCGCTGCGCACCATGCTCGACGACAATGCCTACGGCCTCTCGCGCCGCCGGCTCACGGTGTCGACCTCCGGCGTGGTGCCCATGATGGACCGCCTCGGCGCCGACTGCCCGGTGGCGCTGGCCGTGTCGCTGCATGCGCCGAACGACGCGCTGCGCGACGACCTCGTGCCGCTGAACCGCAAGTACCCGCTGGCCGAGCTGCTGGCCGCCTGCCGGCGCTACCTGGCACATGCGCCGCGGGACTTCATCACCTTCGAGTACTGCATGCTCGACGGCGTGAACGACCAGCCCGAGCACGCCAGGGAGCTGGCGGCGCTGGTGCGCGAGCACGGCGTGTCGTGCAAGTTCAACCTCATTCCCTTCAATCCCTTCCCGGCCTCGGGCCTGCTGCGCTCGCCGGCTGCGCGCGTGCAGGCCTTCGCGCGGCTGCTGGCCGACGCCGGCATCGTCACCACGGTGCGCAAGACGCGCGGCGACGACATCGACGCCGCCTGCGGCCAGCTCGCCGGCGACGTGAAGGACCGCACCCGGGCGGCCGAGCGCATGGCGCAGCGCCGCACCGTGGTTCTGCACCGGTCGCCGGCCGGTGCGCCTGCCGCCCTGGCGGCCCATGCCAGTGAGCGCCCCCAGGGCCGGGCTGCGCCCAGCCTGCCCCCCGAGGGGGGCAAGAAAACTTGGGGCGGCCCGGCGTTTTCTTGTGAGGAGCACTGACCCGATGACATCGCCCTTCCCGCCAGTCGCCGCACGGGGCGTGCGCAGGCTGTGGTGCACCGTGGCGCTGCTCGCGCTGGCCGCCGGCTGCACCACCACCACCACGACCACGACCACGCTGGCCGACACGCGCCATGCGGGGCCGCCGGTGGCCGAGCCGGCCGATGCGGCGAACATGCAGCGCCGGGCCGAATTGCGCATGCAGCTGGCGCTGGGCTATTTCCAGCAGGGCCAGCCGGAGGTGGCGCTGGGCGAGGTCAACCAGGCGCTGGCGGCCGATCCCAACCTGGCCGCCGCCTACAACCTGCGTGGGCTGATCCACATGCGCCTGGACGAGCCCGAGAAGGCCGAGGACAGCTTCCGCCGCGCCATCGCCCTGAAGCCGCGCGACGCCGACGCACGCCACAACTACGGCTGGCTGCTGTGCCAGCAGAAGCGCTACGCGGATGCGAGCCGCGAGTTCGCCGCCGCCCTGGCCGTGCCGACCTACCAGGAGGCGTCCAAGACCCTGATGACCCAGGGCGTGTGCCAGATGCAGGCCGGCGACCGTGCGGGGGCCGAGAAGACGCTGATGCAGGCCTACGAGATGGACGCGGGCAACCCGGTCATCGGCTACAACCTCGCGCTGCTGCTCTACCAGCGTGGCGACTTCGCCCGCACGCAGTTCTACGTGCGGCGCATCAACAACGGCCCGACGGCCAATGCCGAATCGCTGTGGCTGGGCATTCGCACGGAGCGCCGGCTGGGCAACCGCGAGGCGGTGGGCCAACTCGGCACGCAGCTGCAGCGGCGCTTCCCGCAGTCGCGCGAGGCCCTGGCCTACGAACGTGGCAGCTTCGATGATTGAGCGGGCCAGCGAGTTCGGCGCGTCCCTCTCGCAGCCGCTGAGCCCGGGCGACACCTCGCAGCTGAGCGCCGGCGACATGCTGCGCCAGGCGCGCGAGGCGCACGGCCTGCATGTCGAGGTGGTCGCCGCGGCGCTGAAGGTGCCGCCGCAGCGCATCGAGGCGCTGGAGAACGACGACATCGAGGCGCTGCCCGACCCCGTGTTCGCGCGGGCCCTGGCCGCCAGCGTGGCGCGCGCCCTGCGCATCGACCCGGCGCCCGTGCTGGCCAAGCTGCCGGGCGCCCAGAAGGTGGCGCTGGCGGAGGCCGACCGCAGCCTGGGCGGCAGCATCCGCAGCCATGTGCCGGGACACGGCGGCGGGCTGGGCGGCTGGGTGCCGTCGCGGCCGCTGATGGGCGGCGTGGCCGTCCTGCTGCTGGCGGCGGCCGCGGTGTTCTGGCTGCCCCAGTCGGCCTTCGACCGGCTCGGCGCCTGGGTGGGCGATCTCACATCCGGAGCCGGCGGCAGCGCCGAGAACGGCGCGCCACCCGCTGCCGCGCCTGTGGCGGCGGCCGCGCCCGGCACCGTCGTCGAATCGGTGGCGCCGCCGACCGCTGCGGCCCCGGCCGGGCCGGCAGGCGCTGCGGCGCCGGAGGGCACCGCGGCCGCATCGGCGGCGCCCGCTCAGGACGTGCCCGCGGCCCCCGCCACGGCCGAGCCGCTGGTGCTGACCGCCGCGCGCGGCGAATGCTGGGTCACGGTGACGGATGCCGGCGGCAAGGTGCTGCTGCAGCGCATCCTGGCGGCCGGCGAGACGGTGCACCTCTCGGGCGCGCTGCCGCTGTCCGTGGTGCTCGGGCGCGCCGCCAGCGTCGACGCGCGGGTGCACGGCGAGGCCTTCGACCTCGCGCCGCTGACCAAGTCGGGCGGCGTGGCGCGCTTCGTGGTCAGGTCCTCGTGAGGCCGCACCGGATTTGGAGCGCCGAGTGACTTCTTCCCTGCAGCAGCCCATCGCCCCGGCCTCGCCGCAGCCGCGCCGTTCGCGGCAGGCGAGGGTGGTCTGGGGACCGCGCGTGGTCACCGTCGGCGGCGACGCGCCGGTGCGCGTGCAGTCGATGACCAACACCGACACGGTGGACGCGATCGGCACCGCCATCCAGGTCAAGGAGCTGGCGCAGGCCGGCTCCGAGATGGTGCGCATCACGGTGAACACGCCCGAGGCCGCCGCGCAGGTGCCCTACATCCGCGAGCAGCTCGACCGCATGGGCGTGGACGTGCCGCTGGTCGGCGACTTCCACTACAACGGCCACCGCCTGCTCACCGAGTACCCGGCCTGCGCCGAGGCGCTGTCCAAGTACCGCATCAACCCCGGCAACGTGGGCAAGGGCGACAAGAAGGACAGGCAGTTCGGCCAGATGATCGAGGCCGCGATGCGCTGGAACAAGCCGGTGCGCATCGGCGTCAACTGGGGCAGCCTCGACCAGGAGCTGCTGGCCAGCCTGATGGACGCCAACAGCCGCCGCACGCCGCCCTGGGACGCCAAGAGCGTGATGTACGAGGCGCTGGTCACCTCCGCCATCGACTCGGCGAAGCTGGCCGAGTCGATGGGCATGGACGGCGACCAGATCATCCTGAGCTGCAAGGTCAGCGGCGTGCAGGACCTGATCTCCGTCTACCGCGAGCTGGCGCGCCGCTGCGACTACGCACTGCACCTGGGCCTCACCGAAGCCGGCATGGGCACCAAGGGCACGGTGGCCTCGGCCACGGCGCTGTCGATCCTGCTGCAGGAAGGCATCGGCGACACCATCCGCGTGAGCCTCACGCCGCAGCCGGGCGAGTCGCGCACGCAGGAAGTCGTGATCGCCTCCGAGATCCTGCAGGCGCTGGGGCTGCGGGTGTTCGTGCCCAGCGTCACCGCCTGCCCGGGGTGCGGGCGCACCACCAGCACCACCTTCCAGGAGCTGGCCAAGCAGATCGACGACTACCTGCGCATGCAGATGCCGGTGTGGCGCAACAAGTACCCCGGCGTCGAGGCGATGAAAGTGGCCGTGATGGGCTGCATCGTCAACGGCCCCGGCGAGAGCAAGCACGCGGACATCGGCATCAGCCTGCCCGGCACCGGCGAGGCGCCGGCGGCGCCGGTCTTCATCGACGGGCAGAAGGCCTTGACGCTGCGCGGCGAGAACATCGCCGCCGAGTTCCACCAGATCGTCGAGAACTACATCGAGAAGCGCTTCGGCCAGGCCCACGCCGCCGAAGCCTGATTCCTGCATCCCATGGCTGAAAAGATCAGTGCCGTCAAAGGCATGAACGACATATTGCCGGCCAGCGTGCCGCGCACCGACAAGCTGCCCGATTCGGCGCTGTGGCACTGGTTCGAGTCGACCGTGCGCCGCGTGCTGGCGCGCTACGGCTACCAGTACATCGTCACGCCGGTGGTGGAGCCCACGGCGCTGTTCGTGCGCGGGCTGGGCGAGGTCACCGACATCGTGGAAAAGGAGATGTACTCCTTCACCGATTCGATGAACGGCGACCGCCTGACGCTGCGCCCCGAGGCCACCGCCGGCATCGTGCGCGCGATGGTGGAGCACAACGCCCTGTACAACGGGCCGCTGCGGCTGTGGACGCTGGGCCCCATGTTCCGCCACGAGAAGCCGCAGAAGGGCCGCTACCGCCAGTTCCACCAGCTCGACGTGGAGGCGCTGGGCTTCCCGGGGCCGGACGTGGATGCCGAGCTGATCCTGATGGTGCGCGCGCTGTGGCGCGAACTGGGCCTGGTGGAAGGCGAGCACGTGCGGCTGGAGATCAACAGCCTGGGCCAGCCGGCCGAGCGGCAGGCGCACCGCGAGGCGCTGATCCGGCACTTCGAGGCGCACGCCGGCCTGCTCGACGCCGACGCGCAGCGCCGGCTGCACAGCAACCCGCTGCGCATCCTCGACACCAAGAACCCGGCCATGCAGCCGGTGGTCGAGGCGGCGCCGCAGCTGATGGACTTCCTGGGCGCCGAATCGCGCGCGCACTTCGACGCCGTGCGCGCGGTGCTCGACGCCGCCGGCCTGGCCTACCGCATCAACCCGCGCTTGGTGCGCGGCATGGACTACTACAACCTCACCGTCTTCGAGTGGGTGACCGACCAGCTCGGCTCGCAGGGCACGGTGTGCGGCGGCGGCCGCTACGACGGGCTCATCGGCCAGATGGGCGGCAAGCCGGCGCCTGCCGTGGGCTTCGGCCTGGGCATCGAGCGGCTGCTGCTGCTGATCCAGGAACTGCGGCTGCCGGTGCCCGACGCGGCGCCGGACGCCTATGCCATCGTGCCCTCGGCGGCGGCGCTGCCGCAGGTCATGGCCGTGCTCGAACAACTGCGCGCGGCCGGCGTCGGCGTGGTCCAGCACGCGGGCGGCGGCGGCATGAAGGCGCAGTTCAAGAAGGCCGACGCCAGCGGCGCGCGTTTCGCGCTGATCTTCGGCGACGACGAACTCGCCCGCGGCGAAGTCACGGTGAAGGCGCTGCGCGACGGCAGCGGCGCCCAGCTCGCCCGCCCGCTGGCCGACGTGGCCGCCTGGGCCGCCACCCTACAATCGCCGGCTCCCTCCAACTGACAGCGCATGGCGACCCATCTCGACCTCGAAGAACAGGAACAGCTCGACCGGCTCAAGGCCTTCTGGAACACCTACGGCACGCTCATCACCTGGGTGGTGCTGCTGGTGGCCGCTTCGGTGATGGCCTGGAACGGATGGCAGTACTACCAGCGCCGCCAGGCCGCGCAGGCCGCCGCCCTCTACGACGAACTGGACCGTGCCGTGCAGGCCGGCGAGGCGGACCGCGTGCAGCGCGCCTTCGACGACATGAAGGCCCGCTTCCCGCGCACCGCCTATGCGCAGCAGGGCGCCCTGCTGGCGGCCCGCAGCCTGAATGACAAGGGCCGCGCCGAGCCGTCGCGGGCCGTGCTGGCCTGGGTGGCGGAGCAGGGCACCGACCCCGGCTACAAGGCCATCGCCCGCCTGCGCCTGGCGTCGGAGCTGATGCAGGCCAAGTCCTGGGACGAGGCGCTCAAGCAACTCGCCGCACCCGTGCCGAAGGAATTCGAGGCGCTGGTGGCCGACCGCCAGGGCGACATCCATGCCTCCCGCGGCCAGCGCGAGGAGGCCGCCGCCGCCTACCGCAAGGCCTGGACCGCCTTCGGGCCCGGCAACGAATACCGCCGCCTGGTCGAGATCAAGCTCAATTCGGTCGGCGTCGATCCCGCGACGCTGGCCGCGCCCGCAGCCGGCGCCGCCAAGACCACCCCCTGAAGCGAACCGCCGAACGCACCATGAATCTCAAGCGTCTCATGCCCGCAGCGCCTGCCCTCCGAACGGGGGCCGCCATGGTCCTGATCGCCGCGCTGGCGGCCTGCTCCGGCACCCCGAAGCCGAAGCCGGCCGAGCTGCAGCCCAACCCGTCGACGCTGGGCGTGCGGCAGGCCTGGACCGCCAAGCTGCCGGCCGTGGACATGCCGCTGCAGGTGGCCGTCAACGGCGACACCGTCACCGTGGCCGCGGCCGACGGCACGGTCGCCGCCATCGACGCCCGCTCGGGCACGCAGCTGTGGCGCGCCAGCGTCGGCTCCGAACTGATTGCGGGTGTCGGCAGCGACGGCCAGACGGCCGCCGTCGTCACCCGCGACAACGAGGTGGTGGCCCTCGCCGGCGGCAAGGTGCTCTGGAAGGAGCGCCTGTCCGCCGAGACCTTCACCGCGCCCCTGGTGGCCGGCCGCCGCGTCTTCGTGCAGGCGGCGGACCGCAGCACCACCGCCTTCGACGGCGCCAGCGGCCGCCGGCTGTGGACGCAGCAGCGCACCGTGGGCGATTCGCTGGTGCTGCGCAAGCCGGGCGTGCTGCTGCCCGTCGGCGACACGCTGGTGGCCGGCGTGGGCGCCCGCCTGGTGGGCATGAACCCGGCCAACGGCCTGTCGCGCTGGGAGGCGCCCGTCGCCGCGCCGCGCGGCACCAACGACGTGGAGCGCCTGGTCGACCTGACCGGCACCGTCAGCCGCGTGGGCGACACCGTGTGCGCGCGGGCCTACTACGCGGCGGTCGGCTGCGTCGACACGGTGCGCGGCATGCTGCTGTGGACCAAGCCCTCGGTCGGCTCCGACGGCGTGGGCGGCGACGAGCGCGCCGTCTACGGCACCGAGAACAACGGCACCGTGGTGGCCTGGCGCCGCAACGACGGCCAGCCGATGTGGTCTGCCGATCACCTGCGGCTGCGCACGCTGACGGCGCCGCTGGCGGTCGGCCGCACGCTGGTCGTCGGCGAGGACACGGGCACGGTGCACTTCCTCTCGCGCGAGGACGGCAAGACGATGAACCGCGTCACGCCCGACGGCTCGGCCATCGCGGCCACGCCAGTGGTGGCGGGCAACACGGTGGTGGTCGTCACGCGCAACGGCGGCGTGTTCGGCTATAGGCCGGAGTAAGAGCCCACCCCCGTTTCTCCCGGACTTCGTTCCGGTCGAATCCCCCCTCAAGGGGGCACACCCGACGGCCCGGCCCTTCGGCAGGCTCAGGACAGGCCAAGGCCGGTTCCCTGGGTGTTCCCGCATGGCCTGCTCCGCGGCCTTCTGATCCGCCAGCCACGGCATTTCCGCAGCCCACGCCGATTCCGGCGGCGGGATACATTTAGCCCATGAAACCCGTCATCGCCCTCGTCGGCCGTCCGAACGTCGGCAAGTCGACCCTGTTCAACCGGCTCACGCAGACGCGCGACGCGATCGTGGCGGACTTCGCGGGCCTGACGCGCGACCGCCACTACGGCAGCGGGCACGTGGGGCCGCGCGAGTTCATCGTGATCGACACCGGCGGCTTCGAGCCCGACGCGGCCGCCAACGACATCTTCCGCGAGATGGCCAAGCAGACCCGCCAGGCCGTGGCGGAGGCGGACGTGGTGATCTTCGTGGTCGACGCCCGCGAGGGGCTGTCGGCGCAGGACCATGACATCGCCGAGGAGCTGCGCCGCCTGGGCAAGCCCTGCCTGCTGGCGGCCAACAAGGCCGAGGGCATGAAGGACAGCGGCCGCCTGGCCGAGTTCTACGAGCTGGGCTTCGGCGACGTGCATCCGATCGCTTCGGCGCACGGGCAGGGCGTGCGCGCGCTGGTGGAACTGGCGCTCGATGCGGTGCCGCCCTCCATGGAGGACGAGCCGGACGAGTCGATCGACGCCGAGTCCCGTCCCATCCGCCTGGCGGTGGCCGGGCGGCCCAACGTGGGCAAGTCCACCCTCATCAACACCTGGCTGGGCGAGGAACGGCTGGTCGCCTTCGACCTGCCGGGCACCACGCGCGACGCCATCACCGTCTCGCTGGAGCGCAACGGCCAGCGCTTCGACCTCATCGACACCGCCGGGCTGCGGCGCAAGGGCCGCGTGTTCGAGGCGGTCGAGAAGTTCTCGGTGGTCAAGACGCTGCAGGCCATCGAGTCGGCCAACGTGGTGCTGCTCCTGCTGGACGCCACGCAGGGCGTGACCGACCAGGACGCCCACATCGCCGGCTTCATCCTCGAGGCGGGGCGCGCGGTGGTGATCGCCATCAACAAGTGGGACGCGGTGGACGACTACCAGCGCGAGCAGGTGCGGCGCCAGCTGGAGAACCGCCTGCCGTTCATGAAGTTCGCGCCGCTGCACTTCATCTCGGCCAAGAAGCGGCTGGGCGTGGGGCCGGTGTGGCAGTCCATCGTCCAGGCCCATCGGGCGGCCATGCGCAAGATGCCCACGCCGGTGCTCACGCGGCTGCTGCAGGAGTCGGTGCAGTTCCAGGCGCCCAGGAAGAGCGGCATGTTCCGTCCCAAGCTGCGCTACGCCCACCAGGGCGGGATGAACCCGCCGGTGATCGTGGTGCACGGCAACTCGCTGGAACATGTGAGCGAAAGCTACCGGCGTTTCCTGGAGGCGCGCTTCCGAAAGGAGTTCGATCTCGTGGGAACCCCGCTTCGCATCGAGTTCAAGACCTCGCACAATCCCTATGCCGACAAGGAGGGGGCTTGAAAAGCCCCTGCGCGGTGCCAGATGCCCCAGGCAGGTGCCATGGCCCTGCCGGTCCCGCAGCCGGTATTGGCCTATTTTTCGCAGGCTTTTGACGCACCTTGCTGCACCGCGGAAACGCTGTGTTAAGGTGCCCGGTCCAACAACTTCCTCCTATGGAACACGGAGAATATCGTGAGCAACAAAGGGCAACTCCTACAAGACCCCTTCCTGAACACCCTGCGCCGCGAGCACGTGCCGGTCTCGATCTATCTGGTCAACGGCATCAAGCTGCAGGGCCAGATCGAGTCCTTCGACCAGTACGTCGTCCTGCTGCGCAACACGGTGACGCAGATGGTCTACAAGCACGCCATTTCCACCATCGTGCCTGGCCGCGCGGTCAACTTCTCGGTCACCGAGAACGACGACGCCGGCAACTGAATGGCGCAGGGCAGGGCGGCTGCGGCCGCCCTGCTTTTTTGATTCGAGCCGTTCCGATTGTCTGAACCCATCACCCGCCGCGAAGGCGCCGCCGTCCTGGTCGGCGTCGATTTCGGCCTCCCCCATTTCGACGCCGACCTCGAGGAACTGGGCCTGCTGGCGCAGACCGCGGGCCTCACGCCCGTCGAGCGCATCACCTGCAAGCGCAAGGCGCCCGACGCCGCCCTCTTCGTGGGCAGCGGCAAGGCCGACGAGATCAAGGCTGCGGCCGACCTGCACGGCGCCAGCGAGGTCGTCTTCGACCAGGCCCTGTCGCCTGCGCAGCAGCGCAATCTCGAACGCCACCTGGGCGTTGCCGTCTACGACCGCACCTTCCTGATCCTTGAGATCTTCGCCCAGCGCGCGCGCAGCCACGAGGGCAAGCTGCAGGTCGAGCTGGCGCGCCTGCAGTACCTGAGCACCCGGCTGGTTCGCCGCTGGTCGCACCTGGAGCGCCAGCGCGGCGGCATCGGCGCGCGCGGCGGCCCGGGCGAGACGCAGATCGAGCTGGACCGCCGGATGATCGGCGACGCCATCCGCCGCACCCGCGAGCGGCTGGCGAAGGTGCAGAGGCAGCGCGGCACCCAGCGCCGGCAGCGCGAGCGGCGCGACACCTTCAACATCTCGCTGGTCGGCTACACCAACGCCGGCAAGTCCTCGCTGTTCAACGCGCTGGTCAAGGCGCGCGCCTATGCGGCCGACCAGCTCTTCGCCACGCTCGACACCACCACCCGCCATCTCTATCTCGGCGAGACGGGGCGGCGCGTGTCGATCTCCGACACGGTGGGTTTCATCCGCGAACTGCCGCACGGACTGGTCGATGCCTTCAAGGCCACGCTGCAGGAGGCGGTGGATGCCGACCTGCTGCTGCACGTGGTGGACACCTCCAACCCTCACCATCCCGAGCAGATCGAGGAAGTGCAGCGCGTGCTCGCCGAGATCGGTGCCGACCAGGTGCCGCAGCTGCTGGTCTTCAACAAGCTCGATGCGCTGGAGCCCGAGCGGCGCCCCGTGCGCATGAGCGACGAGATGGAGCTGGACGGCGTGCGCGTGCCGCGGCTGTTCGTCAGCGCCCACACGGGCGAGGGCCTGCCGGCGCTGCGCGAGGAGCTGGCCCGCCGTGCGGCGGCCGGTGCGCCCGGGGCCGAGCCTATTGCCCCGCCGGCGCAGACCGAATTGCAGGGCGTGCCACACTGAGCCGGGCACAATATCCGCCGCTCAAGTGAAGTCGTAAGAGAACCCAACGAATGAAGTCAATGCCTCCCAGCGCCCCCGGGGCCGGACTGCGTCTGGCCCGCCCCCCGAGGGGGACAAGAAAACTTGGGGCGGCCCTGCGTTTTCTTGGGAGCCGGGTTCAGGGCATGTTCAACCTGAACGACGGCCGCTGGGGGCGGAGCGACGAGCCCGGCTCCGAAAGCGGCGATCGCCCGCCTGCCAGCCGGCCCGAGGCGGATCCGCCTGCGCCGCCGCCCAATGGCAACGGGAACCGCCCGCAGGGGCAGGGTCCCAACGCCGGCCCGCCGGACCTGGACGAACTCTGGCGCGACTTCAACCGCAAGCTCGGCGGCCTGTTCGGCGGTGGCCGCGGCGGCAGCCGTCCGCCCCTGTCGGGGCCGGGCGGCAACGGCCAGGGGCCCGACATGAAGAACGCGGGATTCGGCCTCGGCCTGGTGGGTGTGGTGGCGCTGCTGATCTGGCTGGGCACCGGCTTCTTCATCGTCAACGAAGGCCAGCAGGCCGTCATCACCCAGTTCGGCCGCTACAAGGAGACCGTGGGCGCCGGCTTCAACTGGCGCCTGCCGTACCCCATCCAGCGCCACGAGCTGGTGGTGGTGACGCAGATCCGCTCCACCGACGTCGGCCGCGACGCCATCGTGCGCTCCACCGGCCTGCGCGAGTCGGCCATGCTGACCGAGGACGAGAACATCGTCGAGATCAAGTTCGCCGTGCAGTACCGCCTGAGCGATGCGCGCGCCTGGCTGTTCGAGAGCAAGACGCCGGGCGAGACCGTCGTGCAGGTGGCCGAGACGGCCGTGCGCGAGGTGGTCGGCAAGATGAAGATGGACGCCGCGCTGGCCGAGGAGCGCGACCAGATCGCGCCGCGCGTGCGCACGCTCATGCAGCAGATCCTGGACCGCTACAAGGTCGGCGTCGACGTGGTCGCCATCAACCTGCAGCAGGGCGGCGTGCGCCCGCCCGAGCAGGTGCAGGCCGCCTTCGACGACGTGCTCAAGGCCGGCCAGGAGCGCGAGCGCGCCAAGAACGAGGCCCAGGCCTACGCCAACGACGTGGTGCCGCGCGCCGTGGGTACCGCCTCGCGCCTGAAGGAAGAGGCCGAGGCCTACAAGGCCCGCGTGGTGGCGCAGGCGCAGGGTGATGCGCAGCGCTTCAGCCAGGTGCTGGCCGAATACCAGAAGGCGCCGCAGGTCACCCGCGACCGCATGTACACCGACGCGATGCAGCAGATCTACAACAACACCACCAAGGTGCTGGTCGAGAGCAAGCAGGGCTCCAACCTGCTGTACCTGCCGCTGGACAAGCTGATGCAGTTGTCCGGCCAGGGCGGCGGCGCCGCGCCGGCCGACGGCGCGCCGCCCAGCGTGGCGGGCACGGCGCCGCCGCAGGCTTCCTCCATTCCCGTGGCCCCGCTGGAATCGCGGGCCCGCGACAGCGGCCGCTCGCGCGACCGCGAAACGCGCTGAAGGGGGCTGACACATGAACAGAATCGGATTCATCGGCGTCTCGATCCTCATCCTGCTCTTCCTGGGCAGCTCGATGCTCTTCGTGGTCGACCAGCGCCAGTTCGGCGTGGTCTACCAGCTCGGCCAGATCAAGGACGTGCTCACCGAGCCCGGCCTGAAGTTCAAGCTGCCGCCACCCTTCCAGAACGTCTCGTACATCGACAAGCGGCTGCTGACGCTGTCCAGCCTCGACACCGAGCCCATGCTCACGGCGGAGAAGCAGCGCGTGGTGATCGACTGGTACGTGCGCTGGCGCATCGTGGACCCGTCCGCCTACATCCGCAACGTCGGCCTGGACGAGAACGCCGGCGCCGTGCAGCTCAACCGCGTGGTGCGCAACGCCTTCCAGGAGAACATCAACAAGCGCACCGTGCGCGAGCTGATCTCCACCCGCCGCGACGACGTGATGAACGACGTCAAGCGCGAAGTGCTGGCCGTGGTCAAGGGCGGCAGCGGCTGGGGCATGGACATCATCGACGTGCGCGTGACGCGCATCGACTACGTGGAGGCGATCACCGAGTCGGTCTACCGCCGCATGGAGGCCGAGCGCAAGCGCGTGGCCAACGAGCTGCGTTCCACCGGCCAGGCCGAGGGCGAGAAGATCCGCGCCGACGCCGACCGCCAGCGCGAGGTGACGGTGGCCAACGCCTACCGCGACGCGCAGAAGATCAAGGGCGAGGGCGACGCGCAGGCCGCCGCCGCGTACGCGGATGCCTTCGGCAAGGACGCGCAGTTCGCGCAGTTCTACCGCAGCCTGGACGCCTACAAGCAGAGCTTCAACAAGAAGAGCGACGTGATGGTGCTGGATCCGTCCTCCGAGTTCTTCCGCGCGATGCAGGGCTCGGGCAGCGGCACGGCGGCGGCGCCACGCCGCTGACGTCCGCGCCGTGAGCTGGGACGTCTTCTGGAGCGCGCTGGCGCTGGTGCTGGTGCTCGAGGGCATCTTGCCCTTCGTCTCGCCCGGCGGCTGGCGGCGCGGCTTCAGCCAGCTTCTGCAGCTGCGCGACGGGCAACTGCGCTTCTTCGGGCTGTGCTGCATCGTGGGCGGGCTGCTGCTGCTCTGGATCGCCGCGCCCTGAGCCCCTGCGCCGGGGCGGGCCGCATCGGGCCGCTAGAATCCCTTTTTAACCACGGCCTGTCGCCCCATGTCCGCCTGGGTCCTTCCGGATCACATCGCCGATGTGCTGCCTTCCGAGGCGCGCCACATCGAGGAACTCCGACGCCAACTGCTCGACACTGCCCGCGGCTACGGCTATGAGCTGGTGATGCCGCCGATGCTGGAGCACCTGGAGTCGCTGCTGTCCGGTACCGGCGAGGCGCTCGGCCTCCAGACCTTCAAGCTGGTCGACCAGCTCTCCGGCCGCAGCATGGGCCTGCGCGCCGACACCACGCCCCAGGTCGCCCGCATCGACGCCCACCTGCTCAACCGCCAGGGCGTCGCCCGCCTGTGCTACTGCGGCCCGGTGCTGCACACCCGGCCCGACCGTCCCCACGCCACGCGCGAGCCGCTGCAGTTCGGCGCCGAGATCTACGGCCATGCCGGCCGCGAGGCCGACCTGGAGGCCCTGACGCTGGCGCTGGACTGCCTGCGCGCTGCCGGCATCGAGCGCCCGGTGGTGGACCTGGCCGACGTGCGCATCGTGCGCGCGCTGTTCGGCGGCGTCATCGTCCCGCCGGACGTCATCGAGGACGTGCACGCCGCGCTGGCGGCCAAGGACGCCGCCACGCTGGCCGAACTCACGCGCGATTTCCCCGCCGCCGCGCGCGAGGGCCTGGCCGCGCTGCTCGACCTGTACGGCGACGTCGCGGTGCTGGACGAGGCCGCTCGCGTCTTCCAGGCCACGCCCGGCGTGCAGCCGGTGCTGGAGCAGCTGCGCTGGCTGGGCGGCGAACTGGGCGACGCGCGCGTGGGCTTCGATCTGGCCGACCTGCGCGGCTACGCCTACTACAGCGGCGTGCGCTTCGCCGTCTACCACGAGGGCGCGGCCGACTCGCTGGCCCGCGGCGGCCGCTACGACGAGGTGGGCGCCGTGTTCGGCCGCAACCGCCCCGCCGTGGGCTTCAGCCTCGATTTGCGCGAGCTGGTGCGCGTGGTGCCGCCGCGGCCGCTGCGCGCCGCCGTGCGCGCGCCGTGGGGCGAGGACGCCTCGCTGCGCGAGGCCATCGCCGCGCTGCGCCGCCAGGGTGAGACGGTGGTGTGCATGCTGCCGGGCCACGGCAGCGAGATCGACGAATTCGAGTGCGACCGCGAGCTGGTGCAGCGCGGCGGCAACTGGACGGTCGCGGCGCTCTGAGCCCGCGGTCCGGCCGATCCATTTCCTTTCTTTGCGAGCGATACGAGCATGAGCGTGACAACCGGACGCAACGTCGTCGTCGTCGGTACCCAGTGGGGCGACGAGGGCAAGGGCAAGCTGGTGGACTGGCTGACGGAAAGCGCCCAGGGCGTGGTCCGCTTCCAGGGCGGCCACAACGCTGGGCATACGCTGGTCATCAACGGCGTGAAGACGGCGCTGCACCTGATCCCCAGCGGCATCATGCGTCCCGGCGTGACCTGCTACATCGGCAACGGCGTGGTGCTGTCGGTGCCGAAGCTGCTGGAAGAGATCGAGGGGCTGGAGAAGGCCGGCGTGGAGGTGCGCTCGCGCCTGCGCATCAGCGAGGCCTGCCCGCTGATCTTGCCCTTCCACGCGGCGCTGGACGTGGCGCGCGAGGCCTACCGCGAGAAGGGCGGCATCGAGAAGATCGGCACCACCGGCCGCGGCATCGGCCCGGCCTACGAGGACAAGATCGCCCGCCGCGCGCTGCGCGTGCAGGACCTGAAGCACCCGGCGCGCTTCGCCGAGAAGCTCAAGGTGCTGCTGGAGCTGCACAACCACGTGCTCACCCAGGTGCTGGGCGCGCAGCCCATCGACTACCAACCGGTGTACGACGAGACGATGCGCCAGGCCGAGCAGATCCGGCCCATGATCGCCGACGTCTCGCGCGAGCTGAACGAGGCGCACCGCAACGGCGCCAACCTGCTGTTCGAGGGCGCGCAGGGCACGCTGCTGGACGTGGACCACGGCACCTACCCCTACGTCACCTCCAGCAACTGCGTGGCCGGCAACGCGGCCGCCGGCTCGGGCGTGGGCCCGGGCATGCTGCACTACGTGCTGGGCATCACCAAGGCCTACTGCACCCGCGTCGGCGGCGGCCCCTTCCCGACCGAGCTGGACTGGGAGACGCCCGGCACCGTCGGCTACCACCTCTCGACCGTGGGCGCCGAGAAGGGCGTGACCACCGGCCGCAGCCGCCGCTGCGGCTGGTTCGACGCGGCGCTGCTCAAGCGCTCGGCGCAGGTCAACGGCCTGTCGGGCCTGTGTATCACCAAGCTCGACGTGCTCGACGGGCTGGAGGAGCTGCAGCTGTGCACCGGCTACGAGCTGGACGGCGAGCACACCGACATCCTGCCGCTGGGCGCCGACGAGATCGAGCGCTGCAAGCCCGTCTACGAGACGCTGGAGGGCTGGAGCGAGAGCACGGTGGGCGTGACCCAGTACGACAAGCTGCCGGTCAATGCGCGGCTGTACCTGCAGCGCATCGAGCAGGTGACGGGCGTGCCGATCGACCTGATCTCCACCAGCCCGGACCGCGATCACACGATCATGATGCGGCATCCCTATCTGGCCGACTGACACAACCCACCACAACCCGACGGAGAAGAGCGCATGCTGACCGAGGATGGCAAACACCTGTACGTGAGCTATGACGAGTACCACAACCTGATCGAGAAGCTCGCGATCAAGGTGCACCAGTCAGGCTGGGAGTTCGACACCATCCTGTGCCTGGCGCGGGGCGGCATGCGGCCGGGCGACGTGCTCTCGCGCATCTTCGACAAGCCGCTGGCCATCATGTCCACCAGCTCCTACCGCGCCGAGGCCGGCACGGTGCAGGGCTACCTGGACATCGCCCACTACATCACCACGCCCAAGGGCGAGATCGCCGGCAAGGTGCTGCTGGTGGACGACCTGGCCGATACCGGTCACACGCTGCAGGCCGTGGTGGAACTGCTGCGCACCAAGTACACGCCCATCACCGAACTGCGCAGCGCCGTGCTGTGGACCAAGGGCGTCTCGACCTTCACGCCCGACTACTCGGTGGAGTTCCTGCCCACCAACCCCTGGATCCACCAGCCATTCGAGGGCTACGACTCCATGCGGCCGGCCAAGCTGCTGGAGAAGTGGAAAATTTAGACCACCCCCAGCCTGCGCGGACTTCGTTCCGCTCCGGCAACCCCCTGCAAGGGGGCACACGCAGCGGCCCGGCGGAGCCGGTTCCGCGCGTGTTCGCGCACGGCCTGCTCCGCGGCCCCTTGATCGAGAAGATCCGCTGTTACCCGGGGCCCGGCGGCGTGCCGAACAGCGCCGTGTAGCGGCGCTGCATCTCCTCGGGCGTCACGGTCTCGATGGCGTGCCCGATGAGCCAGCGGTGGCCGAAGGGGTCGCGCACGGTGCCGGAGCGCTCGCCGTAGAAGTGGTCTTCCGGCGCCCGCTCCAGCGTGCCGCCGGCGGCGACGGCTGCGGCCACCAGCGCGTCGGCGTCGTCCACGTGCAGGTGCAGCGTCACCGGCGTGGCGCCCAGGCCCTCGGGGCTGCGCACGCCCATCTCCGGGTATTCCTCCGACAGCATCAGCGTGTGGCCGTCGAGGTCCAGCTCGGCATGGCCGACGCGGCCGTCCGGCTCCGTGAGGCGGAACAGCTCGCGCGCCCCGAAGGCGCGGGTGTAGTAGTCCATCGCGGCGCGGGCGTCGCGCACGCACAGGTAGGCGTACAGGTGGTGAATGGCCATGACGGCTCCTGGAGGATCGGCGATGGCCCGATTCTCGGCAGCGCCCGGCGGGCCGTCTTGCAGGAATTTGACCCGCGATTCAGTGCGGCACGTGCCGCGGTGTCGTCGGATCGGCCCGCCGGCGCCAGGCCGAGGGCGTGAAGCCTGCGATCTCCCGGAAGGCGTGCGTCAGGTGCGACTGGTCGGCGAAGCCGGCCGCCGCGGCGATCTCCGCCCAGCCCTGCGTGCCGCGGGCCGCCAGTTCCAGGGCGCGGCCGAAGCGCCGCAGCCGCAGCAGCTCGCGCGGCGCCAGGCCCGTGGCCTCGCGGAAGCAGGCGATGAAATGGCGGTGGCTGAGGCCGCTGGCGCGCACGAGGTCGTCCACGCGCGCATCGCCGCGGTTGAGGCGGGGAAGGGCGCCGGCCAGCGCAGGATGCAGGGCCGGCGGACGGCCCTGCGCGCGCCGGGCCAGCCAGCGCTCGAACGCCGCGAGGCGCGCCGCGCCGCCCCCGGCGGCGTGCAGTTGCCCCAGCAGTGCGTCCACCTCGGCGCGGCCGAGCAGCAGGTCCAGCGGGGTGTGGCCGTGGGCCAGCGCGTCCTCGGGCACGCCCAGCAGCACGCGCGCGGCGCCCGGCCGCAGCATGGCGCCGACCGAGGCGGCCGGCGCCGAGACGTCGCGCACGTGGAAGGCCGTGCGCGCGCCGCCCACCACCGCGTGGCCCAGGCAGTGGCCGCCCGGTTCGGCCGCACCGTCGAAGATCAGCAGTGGCGGCCCCGACAGCCGCAGCGCGATGTGCGTGCCGCCGGTGGGCAGGACGTGCTCGCGCATCCCGGGCCGCGCCGCCGCGTCGCCGGCCGGTGCGTGCGCCCACAGGGTGTGCACCAGCGCGCGCAGCGGCGGGGCGGGGGCGCGTCGGAGATCGGCCATCGCGCCATCCTACGCCGCCGGTGCGGCGCAGGGCGGTGTACTAGCATCGCCCCATGACCCGCACCGCCACCGGCCTCATCCACCATCCCTACACCCCGCCCGACAGCTTCGCCGCGCCGCAGCCGGGGGTGTTCAAGGCCTCCACCGTGTTCTTCAAGGACGTGGCCGCCATGCGCGCGCGCGACTGGCGCAGCAAGGCCGGCTACACCTACGGCCTGCACGGCACGCCCACCACCTTCCTGCTGGAGGAGCGCCTGGCCACGCTGGAAGGCGGCACCGCCTGCCTGCTGGTGCCGAGTGGGCTGGCGGCGATCTCGCTGGTGAGCCTCGCGCTGCTCAAGCGCGGCGACGAGGTGCTGATCCCCGACAACGCCTACGGCCCGAACAAGGCGTTGGCGACGGGCGAACTGGCCAACTTCGGCATCACCCACCGCCTCTACGACGCGATGGACCCGGCCGATCTCGCAGGCAAGCTGTCGGAGCGCACGCGCCTGGTGTGGCTGGAGGCGCCGGGCTCGGTCACGATGGAGTTCCCCGACCTGCCGGCGCTGGTCGCGGCCTGCCGCGCGCGCGGCGTGACCACCGCGCTGGACAACACCTGGGGCGCGGGCCTGGCCTTCGATCCCTTCGCGCTGGGCGCGGACGTGTCGGTGCATGCCCTCACCAAGTACCCCAGCGGCGGCGGCGACGTGCTGATGGGCAGCGTCGTCACGCGCGACGACGCGCTGCACCTGAAGCTCAAGCTCACCCACATGCGGCTGGGCTTCGGCGTCGGCGCCAACGACGTCGAGTCGCTGCTGCGCTCGCTGCCCAGCCTGCCGCTGCGCTACGCCGCGCACGACCGCGCCGCGCGCGAGCTGGCGCGCTGGCTCGAGGGGCGCGAGGAAATCGCGCAGGTGCTGCATCCGGCGCTGGAAGACTCGCCCGGCCACGCGCACTGGCGGGCCCTGTGCGGCGAGCGCGGCCTGGCGGCCGGCCTGTTCTCCGTCGTCTTCGACGAGCGCTTCGGCACCGAGGCGGTGGACGGCTTCTGCGACAGCCTGGCGCTGTTCAGGCTGGGCTACTCGTGGGGCGGCCCGGTCAGCCTGGTGGTGCCCTACGACATCGGCCTGATGCGCGACGCGGGCGTCAGCCGCTGGCCGCACAAGGGCACGCTGGTGCGCTTCTCCATCGGCCTGGAGGACGTGGACGACCTGCGCGCCGATCTGGCGCAGGCGCTGGCGCGGATGGCCTGAAACCCAGGCATTCCCCGAGAGCGGTGCGCGTGCGCGGCGCGAGTTATCGCTTACAGTGGGACGCGGCGCGGCCTCCGCATGGAGGGGCCGCAGCAGGTCGAAGAGGAGCGAAACGACATGGCCACACCCAACTACGGATTCGAGAAGCGCCAGCGGGAATTGGCCAAGAAGAAGAAAAAGGAGGAGAAGCTGCGCGCCAAGGCCGAGCGCAAGCTGCAGCCGAGCAGCCCGGGCCTGATGCCCGGCGACCCCGAGACCGACGTGGCCTCGCTGGAGCGCGATCCGCCCACCGTCCCCTCCGAGCCGACCAAGGACGGCTGAACCGCCCTCCGGCCGCAGCGCAAGGAACAAGGCCGCCCCCGGCACTGCCGGCGGCGGCTTTTTTTGTCGCCGGGCCGCCCCAAGACAAAAAAGCATCCCCCCGAGGGGTCTTTTTTGTCCTGGCGCTACTTCGCCAGCAGCTTGCGCAGCTCGGGCCAGACGTTGTCGAGCATGCGGGCCTGCGCGCCGGCGTTGGGATGGATGCGGTCGGCCTGGAAGAGGCTGGCCGCATCGGGCGCGTCGGCCACGCCGGCCAGCAGGAAGGGCACCCGCGCCGCCTTCGTCTTCTCGGCCACGCGCGGGAAGATCTCGCCGAAGCGCCGGGTGTAGTCGGCACCGTAGTTGGGCGGCACCTGGATGCCCACCAGCAGCACCCGGGCGCCGATCTTCTGGGCCGCCTGCGTCATCTGCAGCAGGTTGTCCTCGGTGCCGGCCAGCGGCAGGCCGCGCAGGGCGTCGTTGGCGCCCAGCTCCAGCACCACCACGTCGGGCCTGTGCTGCGCCAGCAGGCCCGGCAGGCGGGCGCGGCCGCCGGCGGTGGTGTCGCCGCTGATGCTGGCGTTGACCACGCCGGCGCGCACTTTCTCCTTTTCCAGGCGCTGCTGCAGCAGCGGCACCCAGCCCTCGCCGCGCTTGAGGCCGTACTCGGCCGAGAGCGAGTCGCCCACCACCAGCACCAGCGGGCGCACCGCTCCGGTGCCGGCGGCCGGCTGCTGGGCTTGAGCCATTGCGGGCCAAGACCCCACGCCGGCGGCGAGCACGCCGGCCGCCTGCGCGGCGCGCAGGCTAAAGTCACGTCGATTCATGGTTGCCGCGGTCACGCGCGTCCTTTCCTTCCAAGCCTTCTCTGTTCATGCCGTCCAGCCCGCCCATCGTCAGCGTCGAGCACGTCTTCAAGTCCGTCACCGATTCCACCGGCACGCTGGACATTCTGCGGGACATCGATTTCACCCTCGGCGCGCGGGAGACCGCCGCCATCGTCGGCGCCTCCGGCTCGGGCAAGAGCACGCTGCTGGGCATCATCGCCGGCCTGGACGTGCCCACCCGCGGCACCGTGCGCATCGGCGGCGAGGACCTGTTCGCCCTGGACGAGGATGCGCGCGCGGCGCTGCGCGGAAGGAAGATCGGTTTCGTCTTCCAGAGTTTCCAGCTCCTGGCCAACTACACCGCGCTGGAGAACGTGATGCTCCCGCTGGAGACCGCCGGCCGCAGGGACGCGCGCAAGGCCGCCGCCGACATGCTGGCGCGCGTCGGCCTGGGCCAGCGTCTCGGGCACTACCCGAAGGTGCTCTCGGGCGGCGAGCAGCAGCGTGTGGCGCTGGCGCGCGCCTTCGTCGTGCAGCCGCAGCTGCTGCTGGCCGACGAGCCCACCGGCAGCCTGGACTTCGCCACCGGCGAGCAGGTGATGCAACTGATGTTCGAGCTCAACCGCGAGCAGGGCACCACGCTGGTGCTGGTGACGCACGACCGCGGCATCGCCGCGCGCTGCGAACGCCGCATCACCATCGAGGCCGGCCGCGTGGCGGCCAACGAGACCACGGCCTTCGACGAGGCCG
>Ga0182738_1000717_pt1 | contig 44407 bp, 37 predicted proteins | sample eDN5th30CBELigMG_FD_128876 | JGI IMG/M metagenome (GOLD analysis project Ga0182738, IMG submission 128876) | Enriched Miracle-Growth compost microbial communities from Emeryville, California, USA - eDNA 5th pass 30_C BE-Lig MG (version 2)... ...
CCGTGTTGTGGCCATGTATCGGCGGACAACCGCCGGACGCAAGCTCGATTCGAGTGTGTGGAATGCGGGCTCACAGAAAACGCCGATGTGGTAGGCGCGATCAACATTCTAAGGGCGGGACACCCCCGGTTCGCCTGTGAAGTGAGTGATGCGGCAAGGTCGCCAGCAGCAGGAACCCACCGAAGCGATTCAGTGCAGCGTGCTGCACTGAGCGCCGTAGGAATCTCCGGCCTTTAGCCGGGGAGGATGTCAAAAATTCATTCGATCCGGCTGCTTCAGCCAATAGCAAAATGCAACACATATACGAAAAGGCAAGAAAGATCACGATGGTTATCTTCGATGTGGATGGAGTGCTCACGGACGGGAGCCTCTATCTCACGGATGGCGGCGAGGAGATCAAGGCGTTCAACAGCCAGGATGGCCATGGCCTGAAAATGCTCAAGGCCACGGGAATCAAGGTGGCACTTATCACTGGCCGTCAGTCTCGTTGCGTGGATTTGAAGGCAAAGGATTGGGGCGTTACCCTCGTTTATCAAGGCGCAAAAAACAAGCTTCCCGCGTTCGAGGCCTTGCTTGAGGACCAGCACCTGGATGCATCATCGTGTGCATACGTGGGAGATGATCTGATCGATCTGCCGATCCTGCTGCGCTGCGGTCTTGCCATCTCCGTGCCTGCCGCGCCTGCCCTGGTGAAAAAGCACGCGCACTATATAACCCGTCTGGAAGGAGGGCGGGGCGCGGCGCGCGAGATCTGCGAAATGATCATGCAGGCACAGGACACGCTGGACGCGCATCTTGCGACTTATCTCACATGACTGGGTACCTTCGCCTCGGGTTCCTTTTCGTTATAATAGCCCTGTTTGCATCATTGCTATTCCTGCTGAATCAGGACGGGCACGCGCCTTTGCTTGCGCCGGAGAGTGTATCGGTACGGGCTCCCGATTATGTTTTGGAAGATTTTTCTGCCATTCGAACGAATGAGAATGACGCAGGATACAAAATGCTTCTCGGAAAAAAAATGGTGCATTATCCCGACGATGATTCGGCTGAGCTGGAACAACCACGTTTAATTACTATCGAACCCGGTAAACCTCCGGTACAACTGAAGGCGAATCATGCCAGGATGTCTGCCGAAGGCGAAGACATTTATTTGAGCGGCAATGTGGTGATTGTCCGAAATGCGGGTAAAGGCCGCGGTGAGACAATCTTGACGACCAGCCTGTTGCATCTTATTCCCGCCCAGGATATTGCGCGAACAGACAAGCCTGTGGAGATAATTGAAACGAATGCCACTATCAGAGCGATTGGAATGGAAATGAACAATCGTACCGGCACCACGCAGTTGCTGTCACAAGTAAAGGTCGTGCATGACAAGAAACGCTAGGTTCTCTTTCACGATTTCCATGAAGCCCCTGTCTGCTGCTTTTCTCGCCGTGATGCTCTTCAGCGCACCGGCTCTGGCCGAGCGGGCCGACAGCGACAAGCCCGTGCACCTGGAGGCAGATCGCGCTACCGTGCAGGATGCCAACAAGCTGGCTACCTTTATCGGCAATGTCGTACTGACACAGGGAACACTGATTATTCGCGCAGACAAGATGACAGTGAAAGAAGACGTCAACGGTTTTCAATACGCCACTGCATTCGGAAATCTCGCCAGTTTTCGCCAGAAGCGCGATGGCAAGGATGAATATGTGGAGGGCTGGAGCGAGCGTATGGAATACGATGGCAAGGCCGACAAGGTTCAGCTTTTCAAGAAAGCAAGGTTGAGACGCGGGAAGGACGAAGTTCATGGAGACTATATTTCCTACGATGCGATCAACGAATTCTTTCAGGTAAACGGCGAGGGTGGAACAAGCGCCCAAACCCATTCCGAGGGCAGGGTGAGGGCTGTGATACAGCCCAAGAAGAAGGAGCCCAAACCCGAGGCAGACAATTCATAAACGAACATCGTTATGGAACTTCCCCTCTCTCCAGCCGGCGATCACACCGACCATGCTTCCCAGGCTCCTGAAGCTCCCCTGGTTTCTTCAGGGAAGAGGAGTGAATTCAGGGCGGAGAATCTGAAAAAAAGCTACAAGTCGCGCACGGTGGTGCATGATGTTTCCCTTTCGGTTAAAAGCGGAGAAGTCGTCGGCTTGCTGGGCCCCAATGGCGCAGGCAAGACCACCTGTTTTTACATGATGGTGGGCCTTGTGCCGCTGGATGGGGGCAACATCGTCCTCGATGAGCTTGACCTCAGCGAGATGCCCATGCACGAGCGAGCGCGCCTCGGCTTGAGCTATTTGCCGCAGGAGGCTTCGATTTTCAGGCGACTCTCGGTAGCTGACAATATTCGCGCTGTACTGGAATTGAAAAACTATGGGGCTGACGAGATGCAGCAGCATCTCGACAATTTGCTGCATGATCTGCATATCAGTCATATCCGCAACAGTCCAGCCATCAGCTTGTCCGGGGGGGAACGACGACGCGTTGAAATTGCCCGGGCGCTCGCGACAAATCCGCATTTCATCTTGCTGGACGAGCCGTTTGCCGGGGTGGATCCCATTGCCGTGCTGGACATCCAGAAAATTATCCGCTTTCTGAAGGAGCGGGGCATCGGTGTGCTGATCACAGACCATAATGTCCGGGAAACACTAGGAATCTGTAATCATGCCTACATCATAAGCGATGGCAGGGTGCTTGCGAGCGGCAGTCCAGACGAAATCATTTATAATGAAAACGTAAGAAAAGTCTATCTGGGAGAACATTTCCGCCTTTGAAAATAAAGCTTCGCTTTACCTGAAACCGGCTTTATTGCTGTTTTTCCAATATGAAACCAACCCTTCAAGTCAAGCTGTCTCCGCATCTAGCGCTTACGCCGCAATTGCAGCAGTCCATCCGGTTATTGCAACTCTCCACGATAGAGTTGAACCAGGAGATAGAGCGCATCGTGCAGGAGAACCCCCTGCTGGAACTTGATGACAGCATCGGCAGCGACAGTACGGATTATCATAATGTCATACCGGCGGAATTGGTCGCACCGTTGTCGAATGAGCTGGAGGTTGTCGAGGAAAGCACGTCCGTTCTCTCCATTGAAGCAGAGAGCGACGTAAAACATCCGCTTGATGAGCGGGAGTGGCTTTCGGATGACAATGTTTTTCGCCACAACCGGGACGATGAGGACGAACGCGATATTCCGCAACAAGCGGCGGAACCGCCAAGTCTGCGCGACCACCTCAACTCGCAGCTCAGCCTGAGCCAGATCTCCCAGCGGGATAGAAAGATCACAGGATTACTGATCGACAGCCTGGATGATGATGGCTATCTCGTGCAGGACCTGGAAGAACTGGTCGATCTGTTGCCCGCCGAGCTGGCAATAGATATCGACGACCTGCACATTGCCCTCGAACATTTGCAGCACCTGGATCCACCCGGCATCGGGGCACGCAACTTAAGGGAATGCCTCGTCATGCAACTGCATGCGCTGCCACCCGATACGCCCTATCTGGAGCAGGCGCTGGCGCTCGTGAACAATCATCTTGAAAGCCTGGCGTCCCGGGACTTCAGCGCCATCAAGCGGGTTCTGCACTGCAACGACGACTGTCTTCGTTCCATCCAGCAGATGATAACGCGGCTGAATCCGAGACCGGCCACGGCCTTCAGCTCCACAGTTGCCGGCTACATCGTACCCGACATCATCGTGACCAGAATCGGCGGTTCCTGGGTAGCCAGCCTTAACCCGGAAGCAATGCCGCGTCTCAGGATCAACCGGCTCTATGCCGAGATCCTGAAAGGATGCCATGATGACTCTACCCGTCGGCTGGCCAGTCAATTGCACGAAGCAAAATGGCTGGTAAAGAACGTACAACAACGTTTCAACACCATCCTCAAGGCATCGGCGGCCATTGTTGAACGCCAGCAGCAGTTTTTCGAGCATGGAGCGGTTGCGATGCGTCCGATGATACTGCGTGAAATCGCCGACGTGCTGAATCTGCACGAATCCACCATTTCACGGGTTACCACGCAGAAATTCATGCGTACGCCGCGCGGTATTTTCGAATTGAAGTATTTCTTTGGCAGTCATGTATCAACGGATACCGGCGGCGCCTGCTCCGCCACCGCTATTCGCGCGCTGATCAAGCAAATGATCAATGCAGAAAATTCAAGGAAGCCGCTCAGCGACAGTCAGATCTCGGAGGTTCTGGGGCAGCAGGGTATCATGGTTGCTCGCCGCACCGTGGCAAAATACCGGGAGTCCTTGCAAATTCCCTCCGTCAATCTTCGGAAATCGTTTTAACCCCAGTTCATTTTCATAGGAGCCACAAATGAATATCCATGTCACAGGGCGGCAGGTCGAAATCACACCTGCACTGCGCGATTATGTCGTTTCCAAATTGAGCCGGATCACTCAACGTTTCGACCAGATTGTGGATGTCACTGTGACCCTTTCCGTGGAAAAACTGGAGCACAAGGCGGAGGCGTTGGCACGAGTGCCTGGCAATGATATTTTTGTCGAGGCAGACAGCACCGACATGTATGCTTCCATAGATAACCTCGTTGATAAACTCGATCGTCAGTTGGTCCGCCGCAAGGAGAAAAATGAAAACCAGCGCACGGGTACCGTTTAAGGCTCTCCGGATCAGGGCAATATGAATCAACGATCCGGTGTAGCAATGGTCAAGAACCCGTTTTTATCAAATATGGGCTCAACACCGATTTTCGCTCCGAAACCGTGAACTTGTTCCGGAACTCCCGGGAAGAAGCCCGTGATTTTTCCCGATCCTGATAGCCAGGAGGTATTCAACCAGATGGCCGAAATCGATGCCAGACAGCTTTTCGAGGAAAAACGCGAGAAACTGGATCTCACCTGGGAAGCGGGACGGGACGGAGGCGACAGGCGTCTCGATAATGAAGCGATCGCGCATTCGACGCAGGGAATGATCGGACACCTCAATTTCATCCATCCCAACTGGATTCAGGTACTGAGCGAGACCGAGGCCGAATATCTCAACGCGCTCGATCCTGCTTCCCTCGAACAGCATATGCAGAGGCTCGCTGAAAGCGACATGCTATGCATCATTGTTACGGCGGGCGCATGTGTTCCCGATTCCATCAGGTCCCTGGCGGATTCCACGCGTATCCCTCTCTTCTGTACCCCCTACTCCAGTCTCGAAATCCTCTGGGTATTGCGTCCCTATCTCGGACGGGTCCTTGCCCCTTCCTGCAGCAGGCATGGCGTATTGCTCGACGTTCTTGGTCTTGGCGTAATGATTACCGGGGAGAGCAGTGTCGGCAAGAGCGAATTGGCGCTGGAACTGGTGAGCCGTGGACATGGATTGGTGGCGGATGATGTGGTGGAGCTCTATCGCATTGCGCCGGAAACGCTCGAAGGGCGCTGTCCGCCCATGCTGCGCGATTTTCTCGAAGTTCGGGGACTTGGAATGCTGAACATTCGAACGATTTTTGGCGAAACGGCGGTACGGCGCAAAAAAAACATGAAACTCATCGTTCACTTGCAGAAACCCAGCAGCGCTGATCTCAATGCGATGGAACGGTTGCCGATCAATGATGTCACTGAGAATATCCTGGATGTCAACGTCCGGAAAGTCATCATTCCCGTTGCCGCCGGCCGAAACCTCGCCGTACTGGTAGAGGCGGCGGTGCGGAATTACGTTTTGCAGTTGCGCGGCATAGATAGCGGTCAGGAGTTTTTCGCGCGCCATCAACAGGAACTCGAGAACGGGCAAACATAAACACGTGGACGAAAACAGAGTTAAAACCTTCTCCTCCCCCCCGCCTTTTTGCTCACGGATATTCTCATCCGGTAAGATTTGAACCTATGCAGTTGATTGTCATCAGCGGCCTGTCAGGCTCCGGGAAGAGCATCGCGCTTACCGTTCTGGAAGATAACGGCTATTATTGCGTTGACAATCTTCCGGCCAACCTGCTGCCGGAGGTGACGGTTTATCTGAAGCAATCCGGTCACGAGCGCGTCGCCGTCAGCATTGACGCCAGAAGCCGCGAAACTTTGCATCTCCTGCCACAGCGGCTGGCCGACTTGAGGCAGCAGAAAATGGATGTCCATCTGGTGTTTCTCGACACCAAGACGGATACCTTGGTGAAGCGTTTTTCCGAAACTCGTCGCCGTCATCCGCTCAGTGACAATCAATCCACCCTGCCCGAATGCATAGAGATGGAACGCGAGATGTTGCGTGAAATTCATGATCTGGCGAACCGCATTGATACCAGTGATTTGAGCGCGAGTTCGCTGCGAGCCTGGATAAGAGATTTCATCGGGCTGGAACCCGGGCGCCTGACGCTGCTGTTCCAGTCTTTTGGCTTCAAGCACGGCATCCCGCTGGATTCCGACATGGTGTTCGATGTTCGCTGCCTTCCCAATCCCCACTACGAGGCCCTTCTGCGACCTTTGACGGGAAAGGATGGTCCCGTGATCGAATACATGGATGCAAACAGCAGCGTGAATCGCATGTTCGAGGATATCCGGCGATTCGTCGATGACTGGCTGCCCTGCTTCATCCGCGATAACCGCAATTACCTGACGGTCGCGATCGGCTGCACCGGAGGACGGCACCGCTCCGTTTACTTCGTGGAGCGGCTGGCGCGTTATTTTACGAAAAACAACCAGGTTCTGGTACGGCATCGGGAATTGAATGCATAAAACGCTATTTGCCACCGGCAACATTGCAACCCTGTTGGCGAGCACCGCATTCTCCGCTCGTCAGCTGTTACCTGTTTCTAGACATTGAATTCCCGCGCCAGTACATCGAAAACTGTCACGCTTGCTTTTACCGGCGCATCCGGCATGCCCTATGGCATGCGCTTGCTCGAGCTGTTGCTCGTGGCCGGTACCCGCGTGTACCTGATGTATTCGCAGGCAGCGCAGATCGTGGCGCATCAGGAAATGCAGCTGGTATTGCCATCACGTGCCAGGGAAGCCGAGGAGCTGTTCAGTCGACGTTTCAATATAGAGCAGGGCCAGTTGCGCGTGTTCGGACGGGAGGATTGGCTGGCCCCGGTTGCCTCCGGCTCCAACCCGGCTGACGCAATGGTGATTTGCCCCTGCACCATGGGTACGCTTGCTGCAATTGCCGCGGGAATGAGCCAGAAGCTGATCGAGCGTTCAGCGGACGTGATGCTGAAGGAAAACCGCAAGCTCATCCTCGCGCCCCGGGAGACGCCGTTTTCCGCCATTCACCTCGAAAATATGCTGAAGCTTGCGCGCAGCGGTGCGATAATCCTTCCGCCCAATCCCGGCTTCTATCACCATCCCCGGGACATCCACGACATGGTGGACTTTGTAGTGGCGCGTATCCTTGATCATGTGGGAGTCGCCCATACGCTCATGCCGCGCTGGGGCGAAGAAAGTACAGCGGATTGATCCCGGTTCGGTGTCGATGAACTGTCCCAACTATCCGAGCTATCCGTAAGTCTCCCGGATTTTTCCTGCCCTGGTGGTGAGAATATCGGCGCACTGGCCAGCAGAAACGGGTTTCAATCCCGTGCGTGTCACATGATAAATTCCCGCCTCGGTGACAACGAAATCCATTGGAATATCGTGTGTGTGGGGATGCAAATTTTCCAGGCGGAGAATTTCGAACGCAACACCGACAGCGAGTGGACGCGGGTTCATGGCGGCTAGCGTGCGATCGAAATAACCGCTGCCGTATCCCAGGCGAAAACCAAGTTTGTCGAAGCCGATCATGGGGATGATCAAGGCATCCACTGTTACCAGATCGGTATTGTCAGGTACCGGAATATCATAAGCGCCGATTTTCATGGGCGCTCCCCGCCACCACTTGCGGAAACGGAGCGGCTCATGTTTATTCACTACCTCAGGGAGCGCCAGGGTGGCGCCGTGGGTCTGTAAAAAATCCATCAGCGGGCGTGGATCGTATTCGCCCCGGTGAGGCCAGCAAAACCCGACAGTACTTGTCCGTAGCGCGGGAAAGCCTTGTTCCAGCATTCCGGTAATGGCGTCGCTCCAGCGACGATGGTCGGCTTCTCCTATGCATTCCCTGGCCACCATCAGTTCCGCGCGCTGGTGCCTTCTCCAGTCCTTCCAGTTATTCATCATTCTCTCAAATATATACCGCTGTCAGTTATCTGCCATAGCCGGAATTTCAAGAGGCTCGGTCTGAGATGTATATTGTAGAAGCACTTTCCTCACCGGGGAGGGAATGGCAGCTTTCAGCGCGTCCTCAGGCATCATCCATACCCACTGATTCCCGGACTGCGGCAAGGCCGCCGGTGACAAATGGCGCGGCGAGCGGGAAATGACCTGCAGGATGAGCGGATGAATCCGCAATCTGAAGTGGGTAAAGGTGTGAGTGAATGCTCCCATCTGTGACATTGGCCGCACACTTATCCCCAACCGCAGGCAATATTCAGTCACATTCTCATTCATCTGCATTTCCGGCAAGCTCCACAGCGCACCCCAGATTCCCGTGTTCGGCCGTTTTTCCAACAGGATTCTGCCCTGTGCCACCACCAGCAGCAGCGCCGTTTCCCTTTCCGGCAACACCTTTCTCGACTTAGGGGTGGGCAACCTGTGAACACGGTTATCCCTGAACGCAATACACTCCAGGCGAAGCGGACATGAGCCGCATTTGGGGCGGGCGCGGGTGCAGACTGTTGCACCCAGGTCCATCAGCGCCTGGGTATAGTCTTCGATATCGCGTTCTATCGAGTTCTCATCCTTCGCTGGCAGCAATGCTTCCGCTATTTGCCACAACTGCGTTTCCACCTGCTTTTCGCCGGGGTAACCCTCGATTCCGAAGCAACGCGAAAGAATGCGTTTCACATTGCCGTCAAGGATCGCGGCTCGCTTTCCGAATGCGAATACCGCAATTGCCGCAGCGGTGGAGCGGCCAATCCCCGGAAGCTGACGAATGACGTCAACCTCCCCGGGAAAAATCCCACCATGCTCTCCCACAATCCGCTGCGCCGCTTTATGCAGGTTCCTCGCACGCGAGTAGTAGCCCAACCCGCTCCACTGTACCATTACTTCATCCAGCGATGCCGAGGCAAGACTTTGCATGTCGGGGAAGCATTGCAGAAATCGCCGGTAATAGGGAATAACTGTCCCCACCTGCGTTTGCTGCAGCATGATTTCCGAGAGCCAGATAAGATAAGCGTCACGCGTGTTCTGCCAAGGCAGATGATGGCGGCCATGCTCCCGCTGCCAGCCAATGAGCCTGATGGCAAAGGAATTCGAAATAGAATTCGAAACAGAATCTGAAATCTCTCCTCCCGCACTCATCAGGGCCGTATGTCCACTCTGACCCGGGATGCCGTGAAGTCGCCCGCCTTCAATAGGCCTACCCGGATCGACCCCTCCAGGTTCAAGCCCTCCAGATCATGCAGCACGTTTAATTCGAATGGCTGCTTCAGGCGACCGGTTTCTTGTCGCTGCTGCCCATCTTGTTGCCGCGATGAAAAGCGATCCAGGTTCAGTTCATCGATATCCACTTCAAAGGCGAGGTGCGGCGGAATGAAGCCGTTTGCCGAAAATATCGCCGCGATATTACCGTCTGCCAAGGTTCCGTTCAGCTTTGTCCACGCATTGCCGGCCAAGCCGTCGAGGGAGGCGCTGCCGGAAAGGCTTCCCTGAATGCCATTCGGGGGGAGACTTGTGCCCTTCGCCTCGATTTCTGCTTTCAATTCCGGCAGACTCAGCCAAAGCGCCTGGATATTGCCGTCAAGTGGCGAGGAAAAACGGACCTTTATAACCCGACCTTCGCTTTCTGATTCCAGGTCAGCCGTGAACACTTCACTTCGAAAATCCGTCAGGGTGCCCTGTATCGGCGAAAGTGAAAACTTTCCGCTGGTCAGGCGATGGGACCCGTTAATTTTTGCCACTCCCAAAACTTTATCCGCAGTCACTTTCTGTCCCTTCAAGCCCAGACGGGCGGCATTCACCCCAATATCAAAACTGCTGTCAACGCTCCTTATCGCGGCATCGAGGATGAATTCATCGGCGCTAAATTCCCCTCCTTCCTCCAAAAGGCTGGCAGAAAAATTTCCGCTGGATTGGATGAGCAACCGGGTTGTGTCCGGAAGCTGGGCCTCGGCAATGAGCTTCATCCCATTGAGTGCGAAATACTGCCTTTCTGCGTTCAAAGTCAGGTGAAAACGCACGCGGGTTGCCATATCCACTTCGGGACGCTCAGGATGAGCTATGTTAGACGTCAATTCCACCTTGCTGCGAATTGCATCATTTCCGGAATCCGCTCGCTTGTCCACCCGGTCAGCTTCCAGCTCGATGTTCCGGAATACGAAATGCGTGTCGTTGCCTTCATCGCGAAAGGCGAGCATGGTTTTTTCCATATGTACCTGACCGATATCGAACCGGAAGCGTTCCGCTTGCTCCTCGCTCCTGATCAGATCATCGATGTTGGTGCTGCCATCGGAAAAACGGATCAGATTGGCTTTCAGCCCTGTGATGTTGATTTCGTCCAGCACCAGCTCCTTTCGAAGCAATGGCAGGATTTCGAGAGAAACGTGAACCTTCTCTATGGTGGCGAATTCGTCGTCACTGTTATGTTCACTGAGGGAAAGCCTGGCGAGTTCCACGCCAGGACTGGGAAAGAATGCAAGCGTGATAGGACCATCCAGTCTCAGCAGGCGCTCCTTTTTCTCTTTCACCAGCCGGATGATCTCCGGCTTGTATGCATTGGGATCAAAAATGACAACAATATAAATGATGCTCCCCAGCAGCAGAATCGTTAAGCCGGTAAATAGGAAAAGGAAAAAAGCCCATCTTGTACAGCGGGGGTTGCGGTTCATAGGCGGGGAAAGATGGAGCGGGTGAAGGGGACATAACACCGCACCAACCCATTGAAGAAAAAAAGATTATTTCCGTTCACCCAATGGGATAAGGCCGTATTATGTACTGCCTCGTCCTCCTTCGGCAAATATTATGAAAGGTCTGCTGAGATCTTTTGACATCCATCCACTGCCACCAAGGTTGTGCTGAGTCAACAAGAACTTTGTCCTTGACTCTCGACTGCTCTCAATGGCGTCGCGCTGCTACACGAGTTATGGAGACGCAGGGCATTGTAAACAGCGCTATTGTCGATTGGGAGCGGAGTCTGAGTTGCAGATGCTCGGAGCTTGAGGACTTGCGTAAGGGGTCCCATCGCTCCAAGCCGAACAGTAAAGTGCTGAAGCTAAGCCAAATGCACTGCAAAGTGTAGTACATTACAACGATTTTACATCCCTTCCATCTCTGATCATGATCATCTCACGACATCCAAAGATGAAGATTGCCACGCTCATGGTCCGGCTTGATTTCAAGATCAAGGCTGCGGCGGGGCATGAGGCCCGCCGTCTCATTAGCTTCCTTGAAGTGTTGATCGTTAGCCACTGCTGGGCGCTGGGTCTGAACCCCGAACACTTTGCCAAGGAACCACGCCAATGACCAAAACGCCGCAGACGGTGCACAAACGTACCGCCAAACAGACGACTGCTGTCCGGGAGATTCGCTTCTACCGGGCCAATGAGAATCCGTATGGCGCCTTCAGCAATCTGTTTCAGCGTCCCATCGAATTCGAAGGAACAATCTATCCTACATCAGAACACGCCTATCAGGCGGGCAAGGCCCGCAAACCTGCCGTTCGCGAGTGGATTCTGAATGCGCCGACACCTGCCCTGGCTGCAATGGCGGCCCATGGTCTCTACGTTTGGGACGTGGTTCCCAACTGGGCGCAGATCAAATTCGATCGCATGCGCGCCGTGCTTCGCGCAAAGTTCGATCAGCATGCTGACTTGCGGGAACTGCTCCTGTCGACCGGCAGCGCCAGGCTTGTGGAAACTGGGACCGTAAACAACGCCGTCAATCGGTTATGGGGCGAGGTAGATGGCAAGGGCGAGAACATGCTGGGCGTGATGCTGATGGAACTGCGGGCCTTCTATGCTCAGCGGCCGGCGTGGACTGCCGAGCCTAAAACTTCAGCGGCAGGCAAGGCATCCGAAGGCGACAAGGAGGCTGCGTCCAAGCGGATGCCTGCGACGGCATAACCAGGTAACGCATGCAGACGGCTGTTAGTCACTTCGAGGAGGAACTCGCGCAGTTGGGGCGTAGCTATGCGGCTGCGTGCGCCGCCGACATTGAGGCGTTGAAGCTCGCGATCGCCAGCACCGCCGAGTCCAGCATGATCGGCGTGGGATCGGGCGGCTCCTTCACGGTGGCATCTCTGCTGTGCAGCCTTCATGAAGCCTATACGGGACGGGTCTCCCGTCCTTCAACCCCGTTGGAGATCATTTGCAGTCCGACGCTGGCTTCCTCGAGCCCAGTGTTTCTCGTGTCCGCAGAAGGTAAGAACCCCGACATCGTGGAGGCGCTCGAGCGGGCCCGGCACTTCAGTTCACGTACGGTCCATGTATTGACCAACCGGCAGCACAGCCCGCTGATGGAACATGTAGAGGCGCTGCCGGGCGTGAAGCCGTACGTATTTGAGTTGGTCAAGAAGGACGGCTATCTAGCCACCAACAGCCTGCTGCTTGATGCGGTGTTGGTCGCGAGGGCGTACGGCGAGCTCAACGGCTGTCGCGAGTCGATGTTCTCCGATATGGCGGCGCTGCGGGTGGGAGATCAGACCGTGGATGACTGGCTAACGGCGGCGCAGTCATTTATCTTCGAGGCCGTGCGGCGTGGTACGCTGACCGTTGTCTACTCGCCTTTGCTGAAACCCATAGCGACGGATTTGGAGTCGAAGCTCTCCGAAGGCGCCTTGTTACACACTCAGTTGGCCGACCTACGTTCTTATGCGCATGGCAGGCACCTCTGGTTGTCTCAGCGTCCCCAGGACTGTGCCATTCTTGCGTTGACCGAGCCCTCGCTGAACCAACTCTGGGAGGCTATGCGCAAGAAGTTTCCTCCCGAGATTCCCACATTGGCCATGCCACTGTCGAGTGCCGACCCAATGCACCTGATCGCAGGGTTGGTGGCACAGATGCACTTCGTGGCGGCAATTGGCCGACAACTGAGCAAGGACCCAGGTCGGCCGGATGTGCCGACCTATAGCCGGGAGATCCACTATGCAAACTTGCATGAAATGATTCCACTGCCGCAGGAGGCAGCCCCTGCCGAGGAGCAGTCGAAGTACGAGGTGCTCGGAGCCCATTGGCCTTCACAGCGAGATCACGGCACTATGCGCCGCGCGGCACAGGCGTTCCGCACCTTGATCCAGGCGCAGCGTTTCCGGTCCGTCGTCTTCGACTACGACGGAACTTTGTGCAGCTCACAGAGCAAGGATGCGGCGCCTCCACCCGAGATCGTCGAGCATCTGGTGCGGCTCGTGCGCGCAGGGGTACAAGTGGGTATTGCCTCTGGACGTGGCGATTCACTCCAGGCGTGCCTGCAAGACGCACTGCCACTGGACGTGCTCCAGAAGATTCGACTGTGCCTCTACCACGGTGGCTGGATCTCTACAGCTGATGTTCCGCCTGAGCTGCCCGGCCAGACGAGTGAGTTTTTGAGCCATGTCACTCGCATCGTGGTGCGCTTGAAATCCCTTGGTGTGCCCATCCTGGCTCACAAGACTACTCCGCCCTTTCAGGTGAGTGTACGCTTTCGCGAAGGGCTTGCAACCGATACCATGTGGTTCGTGATCGCAGACGCATTGCGCCAAGCTGGTCTCGACCTGTCGACCATAGTACGCAGCAAACACTCTGTGGACATCCTAACCAGTGGCGTGAGCAAGTCGCGCTTGATTGCGCACATCATCCAGAACGACAAGATCGATCCCTATGAAATCCTGACATTGGGCGACCAGGGCGCGTGGCCCGGCAATGACGCGGCCCTGCTGGAACACCGCTTCTCGCTCAGCGTCGACATGCCCTCGCGACGGCTGGACCGAGGATGGAAGCTGGCTCCAGTCGAGAAGCGCAATGTCGATGCCACGCTGTGGTACCTCGAACGCATGAAGGTGGGGGATGATCGGGAGTTTGGCATGGACTTGGCCATCGCTAGTACCCACGGGAAAGGAACCTATGCGTGACCAGAACGCCGCCAATCTCTTGGCTAAGGTGATGGAGTGGGAGGACCTCGATGAGGTACCGCAGGTTCTGCCGACCCTTCAACTACTGGCCGACTTCAAATACGACCACTACCAGCAGTTCAGTCCAGGTCGCCGCTTCATCGAAAGCTTGGCGCTGTGGCTCCACCAGTTCGAGCCGCAGGATCGGCAGACGGCGCTGGGACTGGTGCTCGATCACTTGGTGTTTATCTCCGACGCTGAGCTGTCGCACCTCGTGCGAACTGCATACCAGGACTGGATCGTCCAGGAAAACATGCGCCTCGTGTCAGAGGAGCATGAAATCCCGACCTTCAGGGTCCAGGAGATTGCTTGCCACCGACGCTTCAAGCAATTGCGTCTGACATCCCTTTACTTAGGGCTGAGCGACGGAGCACGCACAAACGAGTTGAGGCGCGCCAGCGACGGGGACATCAGCAACGAGCAGATTTGGCAGGCCTATGAGCTGGGCGACGAGAAAGTCGATGAAATGCTCAAGGACCTCAAGGCGTCGTTGAAAAGTGCGGGCTTCGCGTCTGATGACCCCCACTTTAACTTGATCTGGTTGCTGGACGATTTTTCGGGTAGTGGCAACACTTACATTCGATACGACGGTGAGTCACGCAGGTTCAAGGGCAAGCTACCGAAAATCTACCAGCGTCTTCATCAGAGAGGCATGGTGGACCCATCTCACTACGAGGTTTTCCTGATGTTGTACACTGCTACCCGTCAAGCGATCGACCATATCGAGTACTGGTCCGAACGCTTCACGACAGACCACGGTTTCAAGCCCTTGCAGGTGCGCGTCCTTTGTCCGATAGAGCCTGAGGTCGCCTTGTCTCGGAACAACAGTGCGAAGCTTCGTGCCCTGCTGAAAAATCCTGCTTACTGTGACAACCGCGTGGTCGACAAGCACTTTCGAGTCGGTGGAACCGACGATGCTAGTCTAGGTTTTGCCGACTGCGCGTTGCCGGTGGTGCTGGCTCACAACACGCCGAACAACTCAGTGTTCCTATTGTGGGGGCCGGAGCAGTTCAAGCCGCATGGATTGTTTCCCCGCGTCAGCCGCCATCGAGAGTTTTAATGGCCTACAACGCCAACCCCTTCCTGGAACGCATGTCCGAACGCACAACCTCGGACATGGAGTTCGTGCGGCTGTTCTCGCCCAAGATCCTGGAAAAGCTGGCCGAGGACGCTTTCGATGGTGCTGTGCATGTGTTCCGCAGTGCACCCGGCGCCGGCAAGACGACGCTGCTGCGCGCTTTCACGCCGCAAGCACTGCGGGCGTTTTGGAATTCCCGCAATCGCCTTGAGTTGTCCGAGTCGTTCCAGAAGCTGGTCAACCGCGGGTTGTTAACGGAAGGCGACAGCCCTCAACTACTCGGCGTCTACCTCAGCTGCGCCTCTGGCTACGCGGATCTTCCCTCCAGTGGGGGCCTGCAACAGGAGGCACTGTTTCGGGCCCTGCTGGATTGCCGGATCGTGCTGCGCACGCTGCGGAGCCTGAGCGCTCTGCTGGAGTTCAATGCGCCGGAGCAACTGGCTGAGGTCTCACTGGACCATGCCGCGGTGCCCGGCCTTCAAGGCATACCGGTGATCAAGAGCGCGTTGGAACTTGCTACTTGGGCCGAGGAACACGAGCATCGTATCTACGCCCAACTGGACACCTTCATGGGACCTATCAGTGCGAGCCTGCCAACCCATGTCCGCTTCGAGGGGGTACTGTGGTTGCAGTCGATCCAGTTCGCCCATAAGGGGCGGGTCGTAGGCGGCCAACGTCTGCTGATGGTCGACGACATGCACAAGCTGCGACGCAGGCAACGTGCCCTGTTAATCGACGAATTGACTGTGATGCGTCCCTCCATTCCTGTATGGCTGGCAGAGCGTACGGTGGCACTGGGAACGGAACTGCTGTCACAGGGCGCGCGCGAAGGTCGCGATCTGCGTGAGTACAACCTTGATAAGATGTGGAGTGATGCTAAGGGGATGACTCAATTTATCTCCTATGCACAGAACATTCTAGATCGCCGCATGAAGAACCAGGATGTGGTGCCCGTAAGCTCGTTCACGCAATGCTTGCGTGACAAGTTGGTCAGCAGCGAGGTGCGCGCTCAAGTCGACCATGGCATCCGACGATTCCGCAATGAAGTGGAGCGCCACCAATCCAGCCAGCGCTACATACAGTGGCTGGCACGCGCAGACCAGTATACCGTCGACCAGAACGTGGAGTCGCTGCTGGAGCTCTACGTTACGCGCATCCTTCTGGTCCGCGACGAGTCCAAGCGCCAATTGTCCTTGGACCTGACCTTGACGGAGGAAGAACTCGAAGACCGTGACAGTTCCCAAGTGCGCGGCGCAGCCGAGTTGTTCATGCACGAGGAGCTTGGTATTCCATACTACTTTGGCTTCGACCGCTTGTGCGTGATGGCCACGAACAATGTCGAGGAACTGCTAGCACTGGCTGCGGCACTCTACATCGGCCTACAGGCCAAGCAGGTGCTGCGCAAACCCGAACCGATTCTGTCCCCTGTCGAGCAGGACAAGCTCTTACGCGAGGCAGCTGGTCGCAAGCGCGATTTTATTCCCAAGTCGCATACCGAAGGCACCCGCGCTCAAAGACTGTTGGATTCCATTGGTGCATTCTGCTACGACCAGACTTTCGCGCCTAACGCTCCATACGCGCCCGGCGTCACCGGTGTGCGGCTGTCCCGTAGGGAACTGGCGAAGCTCACTGCACCATCTAATCCGCTCGGTTCCACCGGAGTGATGCTGCAAAGGGTGTTGGCGGAATGCGTTGCGGAGAACCTGCTGGTGCAGCGCGAGAGCCAGGCCACGGGTCCGCGCGACAGTGGGACTATCTTCTATCTGAACCGCTCGTTGTGCGCTCACTATGGCCTACCTCTGCAAATGGGGGGATGGCGGGACGTGTCGGTCGGGGAGTTGATGAAGTGGATGGAGCGCCGCCTGACTCCCAGCCGCAAGAGCCTGGAGACGACTTAGCGTGCTCTGGGATCACTACGTATTTCGCCGCGGTGACGCAGTTCACGAGTTGTGGGACAGCTTGCTGAAGGACCGACCGGTCGAACTGCTGTACATCGCAGGTCGTGGATTCGACGTTCGTGCGCAGGCCGTGATGCGCGAGTTCGTAGCAAGCCAAAAGGAGATCGAGCGCCGTACGGTAAGTGCGAAGCTGCTGTTGCTGGGATTCCAGAGCTATGAACTAGACGATAGTATCGAACGGCTCACTGAGGAGAATGCGGCAGTGCTAGAGTCGATGTTCTCACCGCTTGGCGGGACTGCAACGGTCACGGTCGCGATGCCCGAGGGAGAAGAAGAGGCGAGTGCCAGCGATGCGCTACGTCAACGCGTCAAGGCCGTATTGGAGGAGATTGATGGCAAGACCGACATCATCCTCGATGTCAGTTCCTTGCCGCGCGCGACGTATCTGGCGCTGCTCACCAACATCCTGCAAAAACTCGTCCCCAACAAGGTGACCGTTGAGGGTGCCACACACCCTTTGTATGCCAACGGCGTGAACTTCCAAGTGTTAGTCGCTGAGGACGCCAAGCTGGATGGACACATCCGGGCAGAGGAGCCGAGCAACGACCTTGTGAACATCCCGGGTTTCTTCGCTGCGTGGCAGGCGGAGAGTGTTCAGGACTGGCCTCTCGTTTGGTTCCCGATCCTGGGCGAAGGGCGCGTGAACCAGTTGCAGAAGATCGCAGGTTCGATTCCGACGGAAGCCGAGGTTTGCCCAGTCGTACCCCATCCTTCCAAGGACCTCCGGCGCGCAGATCGCCTGCTCGTGGAGTACCGAGAGCCGCTGTTCGACAGCCGAAAAACACCGACATCGAACATTCTCTATGCCCATGAGTCCCAGCCGTTCGAAGCCTACCGCCAACTCTTGGGCGCGATGCGGCGCTACCAAAACAGCATGGCGATCCTCGGCGGTTGCCGGCTGGTGATGACGCCACTAGGCAGCAAACTCATCACCTTGGGCACTGGCTTAGCATGCTTTGAGATGCGCCCCTCTGGATTGGAGGCCAGATACGGTGTGGCGATCCCGCATGCCGAGCCAAGGCGCTATCTTGCATCCGTTGAGGCGCTGCGGCAGTCGAAGCCTGAAATCTCGGTGCTGTTGTTAACGGGTGAAGCCTATGGAGCACCAAGGTGAGTAGTGTGGCCGACTGAGTGCTTTTCCATGACGGTAGAACACTTTTGAAGACAACAAAAGTCTGCATCAAGTCGGAACGACGCCATGCGTTTACGCAAGCTCCTCTATGGATTGTGGTACCTGCTAAAGGAAGAGTTCAAACTGAACTAGCTCCAAGCCTCGGACAATGGCTGATTCAGGATGTGCTGTGGCTGGCTAGTAGCGTCTCGGACAAGCTACCGTCCATCTATTGACTTACAACACTTCTTGGATTTCTTCGGAAGTCCGTGAATTGTTGGAGTGGAGCGGGTGAAGGGAATCGAACCCTCGTCGTAAGCTTGGGAAGCTTCTGCTCTGCCATTGAGCTACACCCGCCGCGTAGCTGCGGATTATACGGAAACTAAGCCATAAATGGCAGTGGCGGTTTACTTATTCGAAACCGGGTTCCCATCCGGATGGCCAAGCTCTTCCTTCCCGTTCACCGGAGCGACTCGAAGGTCGAACGGTATTCAGGCATGCCTCTCAAAGGGGCGAAGGGTCTAACGAGATAACAGAGCGTCGAAACCTGCTTCCTGAATCCCTGCCTGCAATCCTGAGGAACATCGGGTTCCACCCGGAGTCGACTAGGAGATGGCTGCGCCGTATAATTCAAATTATAAAATACGCATATTGTGGAAAGCCAACTTTTGGGCCAGCGTTTTTGCTGAGCGACTTTTTGGAAAATGATACAACTTATAGTCAATGGCCAACCTCAGCTTGTTCCTTCCCCGAATTCGGGGACTGATTCAGGGACAACGAATGACGCAAGACTGAACATCAGGCAATTACTGGAGCACATGGGGTTGCAGGGCAAGCGGATCGCGATCGAGCGCAACGGTGAAATCGTACCGCGCAGCCAATTCGACCAGCCAATGCTTGCAAGCGGCGACAAGCTTGAAATTGTCGTGGCCGTAGGGGGAGGGTAGCACATGGACAAGCTTGTCATCGCAGGTAAAGCTTATTCCTCACGCCTCCTGGTGGGTACCGGAAAATATAGGGACTTTGACGAGACCCGCACCGCCGTGGACGCCAGCGGCGCAGAAATCATTACCGTGGCGATCCGCAGAACCAACCTCGGCCAGAACCCGGAAGAGCCCAGCCTGCTGGATGTGCTGCCACCATCGCAATATACGCTGCTACCCAATACCGCCGGATGCTATACGGTGGAGGATGCAGTAAGAACCTTGCGCCTTGCGCGCGAATTGCTGGACGGTCATACCCTGGTGAAGCTGGAGGTCCTGGGTGATCCGAAAACACTCTATCCCAACATCGTTGAAACCCTCAAGGCAGCCGAGATCCTGATCAAGGAGGATTTCCAGGTCATGGTCTATACTTCGGACGACCCTATTGCCGCCAGGCAACTGGAAGAGATCGGCTGCATCGCGATCATGCCCCTGGCATCCCTGATCGGTTCCGGCATGGGTATCCTCAATCCGTGGAACCTGCAGATCATCATCGAAAACGCCAAAGTCCCGGTCATTGTGGATGCCGGGGTGGGTACGGCATCGGACGCGGCGATTGCAATGGAGCTGGGCTGCGACGGCGTGCTCATGAACACGGCCATTGCTGCCGCGCAAAATCCGGTGCTGATGGCGTCGGCGATGAAAAAAGCGGTTGAAGCGGGGCGCGAAGCGTATCTCGCCGGCCGGATGCCGAAAAAGCTGTACAGTGCAAGTCCCAGTTCTCCAGTGGAGGGGGTTATCGGCAACATGTCAGGGAAATAAGGACCGGAAAGGATTTTTCACTCCCCACCTGTCTTTCCCAGGCATACCAATGGTTGAACATACTCCCCATCGTCCCATCCGCAGCTTCGTTCTTCGCCAGGGACGCCTTTCAAACGCGCAGCGGCGCGCCCATGAAACATTGATGCCGAAATACGGCATTCCTTATTCCGGGAAACTGCTTGGGCTGGACCCTGTCTTCGGCAGAAGTGCGCCCAAATTCCTGGAGATCGGCTTTGGCATGGGCGAAACCACAGCGCTGATTGCGCAGGCGCATCCGCAGAATGATTATTTAGCCGTTGAAGTCCACACGCCCGGCGTGGGCAGTCTGCTCAAGCAAGTGGAAGAACTGGAGCTTACGAACATACGCATTATCCAGCACGACGTGGTTGAGGTCCTGCAACACGCTTTGCCCGCTGAGTGCCTCGATGGGGTGCATATTTTCTTTCCCGACCCGTGGCCCAAGGCGCGCCATCACAAGCGCCGGTTGATACAAGCGGAATTCGTTGCCCTGCTTTGCAGCCACCTGAAGCCCGGCGGCTATCTCCACGTGGCGACCGACTGGGAGGATTATGCAGAGCAGATACTGAACGTATTGAGCGGCGAACCGCACTTGACCAATACCGCGGCCGGATACGCGCCACGTCCGGAATATCGTCCAATGACCAAATTCGAGCAGCGGGGCTTGCGACTCGGACACGGGGTCTGGGATGTGATATTCCGGAAAAAACAGGCCGCCTAAAGATGCTTATGAAGCTTATACCCGGCTTTGCTCGGGAAGGAAAATCTGCAGTAAATCGTTCAAAAATCGCCTGCCGGCCGGAGTAGGCGCGATGCGTTGAAAATCCCGTGTTATCAGCTGCCGCCGTTCCGCCTCGTCGAACTGACGCTGGATGTGAGTGAGAGCCAGCCCTGTACGTTCAATGAACATTTGCGGGGCAAACCCATCGGTCAGGCGCAGTGCGTTCATCATGAATTCAAACGCGCGATCGTTCCGCCCTACTTCGTGCTGCTCCATGATAGGGGGTTCAGATGTTGTTTCGGGAACCGATCTGATCAGATACTCCTTCGGCTGCCTATAGCGCATCTGGCGCACGATCCTATCCCGAAAGCTTATTTTGCTGTGAGCGCCGGCACCGATCCCCAGATAATCTCCGAACAGCCAGTAGTTCATGTTATGGCGGGATTCGCGTCCAGACCGCGCAAAGGCCGACGTTTCATAATGTGCATAACCTCCCCGTGCAAGCGTCTGTTCGATCATTGCCTGCATGTCCGCCGTCAGCTCATCATCGGGCAAGGGGGGCGGGTAACGATGAAATAAGGTATTGGGTTCCAGCGTCAGATGATAAGCGGAAACATGCTGTACGCCATAAGCCACGGCTGCCTCGATATCGTCCCGCGCTTCTTCCAGCGTCTGGTTTGGCAGTCCATACATCAGGTCGAGATTCACGTTGTCGAAGCTCTTTTGCGCGATTTCGACAGCGCGACGGGCATCCTTGTCGCCATGTATGCGGCCAAGTGACGTAAGGTGCCTGGCGTTGAAACTCTGAATGCCGATGGAGAGGCGATTGATTCCTGCAGCCCGGAAATCCGCAAATTTTTGTGCCTCGAATGTTCCGGGATTGGCCTCCAGCGTTATTTCAGCCAGATGCTCCAGCGGCAGCAAAGCCCTGGCGGCGGCGAGAATCGCATCTATGGAATGGGGACTGAACAGGCTCGGCGTTCCACCGCCAAAAAAAACACTGATGACCTTGCGCCCCCATATCTGGGGCAGCGAAGCTTCCAGGTCGCGGATGAGGGCAGCCACATACTCGGCCTCTGGCATTCCCCCGCTTCGGTCGCGAACTTCATAGGAGTTGAAGTCGCAATAAGGGCATTTTTTCATGCACCAGGGAATGTGGATGTAAAGGCTCAGCGGGGGCAGAGACTTCAGTTGGAGGGCCTGGGAACCGAGAATCGCTGCGGGAGAAATAATTGCTGTCATGATGAATCGAAGAGACAAGCAAAAGGAACCATTGTTTCATCAATGGTTGAAATTGTCTTTCTCTTATGCTTGCAAAGGCTGAATAAGCGGCAAGCAGTCAAATCAGGACTGTTCCTGCCTGATCCTCTCGACAAGTTGCGCAAGCGCTTTTCCGCGGTGGCTGATCCGGTTTTTTTGCTCCATGGGGAGTTCCGCTGCGGTTTTGCCGAGGCCTGCCAGAAAAAAATAGGGATCGTAGCCGAAGCCGCCGCTACCCCGGGGATTCAGCAGGATTTCTCCCTGCCAGCTTCCGTCGGCAATAATGGGTTGCGGATCTTCGGGATGCCGCAGCAGCACCATAACGCAGTAATAGTACGCCCGGCGGTCACCCTGGTTTCGCAGCACCTCGACCAGCTTCTGATTGTTGCGTTCATCCGATTTCGGTTCCCCTGCGTAACGCGCAGATAAGATACCGGGCTTGCCGTCAAGGATATTGACACAAATGCCGGAATCATCGGCGAGTGCTGGCAACCCGGTATTTTTGCTCGCGTGGCGTGCCTTGGCGAGCGCGTTTTCAACGAAAGTGCAATAAGGTTCCTCAGCCTCGGGAAAATCGAATCCCGACTGGGGCAGCACCTCGATTCCCAGAGGTTCCAGCAAGTGGCGAATTTCTCGCAGCTTGCCGGAATTATTGCTGGCAATGACCAGTCTTTGCATATCTGTTTATCTGTTCAATGCGTTTTTCTGAACCGCGATCAATTCCCGTATTCCCTGCTGCGCCAGATCCAGCATCACATTCAGGTCATGTCTGCTGAAAGGCATGCCTTCGGCCGTCCCCTGCATTTCCACCAGGCCAAAGTCATCCGTCATGACGATGTTCATATCCGTATCGCAGCGCGAATCTTCCAGATAATCGAGGTCCAGCACCGGCACGCCCTCGTAGATGCCGACTGAAACCGCTGCAACATGACCAGTAACCGGCGTGGTTTCTATCGCCTGCTTGCGCAGCAGCGTTCCTACCGCATCATGCACTGCTACAAATGCGCCTGTGATGCTCGCGGTGCGGGTGCCGCCGTCAGCCTGGATCACGTCGCAATCCACCTGAATGGTGCGCTCCCCCAGTTTTGTCAAATCCATTACCGAACGCAAGGCGCGCCCGATCAGCCGCTGAATTTCCATCGTCCTACCGGACTGCTTGCCTTTGGCGGCTTCCCGCTGCATGCGCTCATTGGTGGAACGCGGCAACATGCCGTATTCTGCTGTGAGCCAGCCCTGCCCCTTACCCCTTAGAAAAAGAGGCACTTTCTCATCCACGCTCGCAGTACAGATTATCCGGGTATCGCCACATTCGATCAGCACTGAACCTTCCGCGTGCCGAGTGTAATGCCGGGTAATCTCAATGGGGCGAAGTTGATCCGGGCGGCGTTTACTGGGACGCATAAGTTGTACTATATCCTTCACTGTTAGCTGGGCGGTGACACATCACCGGATAAGTCGAACGCGCATACCGCCTTTCGATTGCATCGAAACGTCGACGCGTTTCCTTTGGAGGCAGCAACGATATGCGATAATGCCGTAAGCCCCGCAATTTTAACGCATCAAGGACCTTCGAGTGGATGATCGAGTGGACGAATTAGCCAAGATCTGCAGCATGACCGGCTATGCAGCGGTCGCGAAGGAACTTCCGCAAGGGTCGCTGAATCTTGAGCTTCGCTCGGTCAACAGCCGTTATCTCGATATCCAGTTTCGCCTTCCCGACGAATTCCGGCAGTTGGAAGCCGCAATGCGCGAATTTCTGACTGCCCGCCTCAAGCGCGGAAAAATCGAGTGCCGCGTCAGTTTTTCCCGGATTACGCCTGCGGAGGATTTGCAGCATATTAATACGGATTTGTTGCAAAAATTGCTGGAACTGGACCGTGCCGTCAGAGCGGTATTGCCCGAGGCTCGGGGCCTGGCGGTAGCAGATGTTCTTCGCTGGCCCGGAATATTGGGAACGGAATCTTCCTCCGCCGAGAACCTTTTCGGGCCATGCATGGAGTTGCTGCGTGCTGCTCTGGACGAGCTGACCGCTGCCCGCGGTCGTGAAGGTGCAAAACTCAAAGCCATATTGCTGGAACGCCTGGGCAATATGCGCCAGCTCGCATCCGAAGTCAGTCCGCGCATTCCTGCTTTACTGGCAACATTCCAGGAAAAGCTCAAAGCCCGACTGTGTGAAGCCATGATAAATTGCGATGACGAGCGCATCCGCCAGGAACTGACATTGTTTGCCAGCAAGATCGATGTGGATGAGGAACTGTCGCGCCTTCAGGCGCACTTCGATGAGGTAGAGCGCGTTCTGGAGAAAGGCGGAGCGATCGGCAAGCGGCTGGATTTCCTGATGCAGGAACTCAACCGGGAAGCCAATACCATTGGCGCGAAGTCCGTGGATGCGGAAGTATCGAAAATTTCAGTGGAACTCAAGGTATTGATCGAGCAAATGCGGGAGCAGGTGCAGAATATCGAGTGAAGTTTCACAGAGACTCAGGCGGTCTCAGATTATTCTTCTCACTTCCTTAAAGCCGCTATTCATGCGGCTTTTTCATTTCAGTTCATTGCAATTCATTTCGGGAAAGCGCAACATTGCAGGGTACATTTGCCGAAATTATCAGGTTTTTATGTGTACGCAGCGAATGTGTATCTACCCACCAAGAAGCCCGATACGTAGGTTTACGTGATTAAAGCGGGTACCTCTAAAAAATCTAAATCCTGAAGGTAGTGTCCGTCTTTATGTGCAAAAAGCTTTTTTAGTTGGTTATTGAATAGAATAGGAAGCGCATGAAGCTAAAAACATTTGTAAAGCGTTTGATACCTTTTCTACCGGCGCGTGCGCAAGTTTATTTGCGTGACCAAAATAAAAAGAGCCAAAGGCACGCCAGGTCCAAGAGAGAGCGGACACTGGTCCATGTTGCAGATGTTCTGCACCGTATTTCGGAATGTGAACTGGCAGGAGACTTCATGATCCACGGTTCAATAACCAACATTGGAAAGCTTGACAAGCCAGTTAGCGAACTGATGAAGGGGTGGATCGAACAAATCAACTTGACCCGTCAAACGATTCTCTGTCCAGCTTTACCGTACAATACAACTATGCTGGAATACCTGAAAGCTTGTAAGGATTTTGACGTCCGCAGCGCAAAAAATGCAATGGGTGCAATTTCCAATTCCTTAATGGCGATGCCGGGCGCTGTAAGGAGCCTTCATCCCACACACTCAGTAGTTGCGCTTGGGGCATCAGCAAGTGAATATGTAGCCCAGCACGAACTGGACAGTTCGCCGTTTGGTCCTAACAGCCCCTACCAGAAGTTGACCTTGCGACGAGGGAAAATTGTAATGTTCGGGGTAGGTTTAAATTCGGTAACCTGCTTTCATGTTTATGAGGACATGATGGGATCTGCTATGCCGCTACCAATATACCTCGATCAACTTTTCACTGTTCCATGCAAGGGACCCACCGGGAATATCACCATGGTTACGACAAGTTGCCACAACCCAAGCCTTTCGGCAATTAGAGAGTGTGAGCGCGCGCGCAGTTGGCTTGTTGAAGCTGGCGCGATCAAGACTTATACCCTTGGGGATTCTGAACTCTCCGTTCTTGATGCGAGACTATTTACGGTAACATTGTTAAAGATGTTGGCAGAAGGGAAGTCGATTTATGGTGATATAAAACTTACTCCAACCCAGCAACAATGGGCAGCGGAATGTAGAAAGGTGCTAGATTGAATATTGTTTTATCATTGGACTACGAGATTTTTTTTGGCCGGCAAGCAGGCACAGTTGAACGCACGCTGCTAGCGCCTACTGAAGCTTTGCGGCAAATTGCCAAGTACCATAGGCTTCCATTGGTTTTCTTTGTAGACGCAGGGTTTTTATTGCGTCTTAAGGAGGAGGGGCAGCGCTTCCCCGGGCTGATGCGAGACTATGATCAAATAATGCGGCAATTGGAAGGTCTTGTAGTCGACGGACACGAAATCCAGTTGCATGTGCACCCTCACTGGGAAGACTCGTTTTGGAACGGCGAAAGCTGGAACATTAATCTTCAGCGATATCGACTCCAGGATTTTGAGAATTCTGCTATTTCTGAGATTGTGACGCGATACACAAATGTGCTGAGAACCATAACGGGTGATAGAGGCGTATTTGCGTATAGAGCCGGAGGCTGGGTTATACAGCCGTTTTCGGCGATTCAAAAGGCCTTAAAAGATGAACACATTCTGATAGATAGTACTATCTTTCGGGGGGGAATTGCAAAAGGGGCGACGCATCGTTTCGATTTTTCGAACGCCCCTGCTGCCAGTCACTGGTTTTTTGACGATGACCCCCTGGAATGTAAGCCTTACGGCAAATTCCTGGAAGTGCCAATTGCCAGTTATCGCTTGTCACCCCTTTTTTACTGGCGTTTTGCCATCCGTAAAAAGCTCGGCAGCTCCCTATATCGCCAACTCGGAGATGGGCATACCATACCTCTCAGCAGATCGGATCTGGTGAGGAAACTTAGCTGTTGGACTGTCAGTACCGTATCGATAGATGGTTCTAAAGCGAGCATTTTAGAGGATGCGTATAAACAGTATGAACGGGCGGGTATGAGCGACTTCGTGGTGATCGGCCACCCGAAAGCGCTTTCACGCTTCTCTCTTGAGCGTTTGAAGAATTTTATCTCCAAACGCAAGGTAGAGGAGTTCGTCGGGTATAAAAATTATCTCACCTTATTTAACGGTGTTTAGTCCCACTGTATGACGGTGTGGGTTAATAATAAACCTGTCTGGGTCTTCAGCCGATATTTTGCACGCGTACTCAAAGGATGTTAGTTCCTTTGGGTTCTTTAGCCGCCTGGCGAAGTTGCAGGTCATATCCATGAGCGATTCTTTACATCTCGTCTGTCCTCACTGCCACTCGATTAATCGTGTCCCCACTGCACGCTTGGACGAGCAGCCCAATTGCGGACAATGCCACCAGCCGATATTCGCCGGCCAGCCGTTGGAATTAACCGGCTCAACCTTCGCGCGCTACATTAATAAAAACGATGTTCCGGTTCTGGTCGATTTCTGGGCACCCTGGTGTGGGCCCTGCAAGATGATGGCGCCGGCCTTCAAAGAAGCGGCCGTTCTGCTTGAGCCCCATGTTCGCCTCGCGAAGGTGAATACCGACGTTGAGCAAACGCTCGGTGCGCAGTACCGCATTCGCAGTATTCCAACTCTGATCCTGTTCAAGGGCAGCCGGGAGCTTGCGCGGCAGGCTGGCGCAATGACAACACAGGATATCGTAGGCTGGACGCGAGCCCAGGCTTTGGGCTAGTTGAAGGGGTAGAGGTAGAAAGAGTAGAGGCTGGTGAAATCCTGAAACTCGTTGAGTTGTGGAAGCTGTTACACTCCAGCTTTGACTCTTTGGCGGTGGAAGCCACCGGAAAGAGCGCGAGCTCAATCATAAAAACAAAAAAGCTGTAACACATACCTATTGCTGAAGAGGGATTTCAGCAGGTCGAACCAATGACTACAACGCCAGGTACTCTATATATCATCAGCGCGCCGTCGGGAGCTGGCAAGACCAGCCTGGTCAAGGCCCTGTTGCAAACGGATATCGATCTCAGCCTGTCCATTTCATATACCTCACGGCAGCCCCGTCCCGAAGAAATCGACGGACGGGATTATCATTTCATAACGCGTCAAGTATTCGAGCAGAAACTGCAAGAGGAAGAGTTCCTGGAAAGCGCGGAACTCTATGGGAATTTCTACGGCACCTCGAAAAAGTGGATTAATGAAACCATGATGTCGGGGCGCGACATTCTGCTGGAGATAGACAGCCAGGGTGCGCGTCAGGTGCGCGCGGTTTTCCCCGCAGCGGTAGGCATTTTTGTTCTGCCGCCATCACTCGAAGTACTGGAAATGCGCTTGCGCCATCGAGCCCAGGACAGCCTCGAAGCAATCAGCCGCCGCCTGGCGGCGGCGCGTGAGGAGTTGAGTCATGCGGGAGAGTATAATTACATCATCATCAACGACAAGCTGGACAGGGCGTTGCAGGACCTGAAATGTATCGTACAGGTGGAGCGTCTGAAAACGGCGAAGCAGCTTGTCCGTCACCATGGCCTGCTGGCACAACTCACCCGCACGTCCGTTTTATAAACCGGACAAGCACGCGGACATCTCTGCCTCCTCATCCTCCCCGGAGTTTTATAAACCATCAGCGGTAGCAACGGCATGTACCTTTGTCGCAAAAGTGTCATGCAAAATGAAGTGCTTGAAAGTCCTGCGGGTTGCCTTTCCACAACCAGACACTCTATACTCTAATTTCCTGATATTTTGGCAAAGGAAACCATGGCGCGCATCACTGTTGACGATTGTCTGAAAAAAATTCCCAATCGCTTCGATATGACCCTCGTTGCAACCATTCGGGCGCGACAACTTTCAGTTGGTGGAAGCCCGATGGTGGAGCCGTCGCGGGATAAACCGACCGTGATTGCACTGCGGGAAATTGCGCAAGGCCTGGTTGGAACGGATATCCTCACGACTGGCCCCCTTTAGAACGTTCAAGCACTACCGGTGATGTAAAAAACCGGTTTATTGGTGACAAGCAAACTGACGACCAATCATCAAGTGAGGATACCGCTGCCATTCCGAAACGTATGTTGATGGAATGAATCGAAGGAAATGACGATGCAGGCGCGAGGTCTGTCCAGTTCTTCCGCTACTTTGCCCGAGGCGAGTTTCCTTTTTCACGAACTCTCCAGCTATCTCACGCGTGAGGATGTATCTGAGCTTCAGAACGCCTATCTCTTCAGTCAAAGCGCCCACTCAGGTCAATTCCGCCAATCCGGCGAACCTTATATCTCTCATCCCCTCGCGGTAGCCAGCATTCTGGGCAAACTGCGCCTCGACAGCCAGACGCTGGCGGCAGCGCTACTGCACGACGTGATGGAAGATACGCACGTTTCCAAAGCCGAGATCGGGGATCGCTTTGGCAAGTCGGTCGCGGAACTGGTGGACGGTGTTTCCAAGCTGGACAAGATCGAATTCCAGAGTCAAGCGGATGCGCAGGCGGAGAATTTCCGCAAAATGCTGCTGGCAATGGCGCGGGATGTACGCGTCATACTCATCAAGCTGGCCGATCGGCTGCACAATATGCGTACGCTGGAGGCCATGCGGCCTGAGAAAAAGCGGCGCATCGCGCGTGAAACCATGGAAATCTACGCGCCTATTGCCAACCGGCTGGGGCTCAACAATATCTACCACGAATTACAGGAATTAAGCTTCCGTTACCTGTATCCCAGGCGCTATCGGGTCCTGACCAACGCCACCCGGGCCGCGCGTGGAAACCGCCGCGAGATGGTGTCGAAAATCCTGGAGACCATGAAGCAGCGCCTGAAGACCTCAGGGTTGGATGCGGAAGTAACCGGCCGCGAGAAACAGCTCTACAGCATCTACAAGAAGATGGTGGAGAAACATCTCTCATTTTCGGAAATCCTGGACATCTATGGCTTTCGCGTCATCGTGAAGGACGTGCCTTCGTGCTACATCGCGCTGGGCGCATTGCACAGCCTCTACAACCCCATCCCCGGAAAATTCAAGGACTACATCGCCATCCCCAAGGCCAACGGCTATCAGTCGCTGCACAGCACTCTGTGGGGACCTTACGGCACGCCCATCGAAATTCAGATCCGGACACCGGAAATGCACCGGATTGCGGAGGCGGGCGTTGCCTCGCACTGGCTCTACAAGAGTTCCGACGCGGATCTGAACGATTTGAACATGAAAACCCATCAGTGGTTGCAGAGCCTGCTCGAAACCATGAGTGATTCCACGGATTCGCTGGAATTTCTGGAACACATCAAGGTGGACCTGTTTCCGGGCGAGGTCTATGTCTTTACGCCCCAGGGCGAGATACTGGCGCTGCCCAAGGGGTCGACCGCAGTGGATTTCGCCTATGCGGTGCATACGGATATCGGCGACTGTTGCGTAGCTGCCAGAATTAACGGCGAGAATGCGCCGTTGCGCACCGCGCTCCGAAGCGGGGACCGGGTGGAAATTGTGACCGCCTCCCATGCCAAGCCTAATCCGGCCTGGCTGAATTATGTGGTTACCGGCAAGGCGCGTTCCCATATCCGGCGTTTTCTCAAGACCATGCAATACGATGAATCGGCGAAACTTGGAGAGCGCCTGTTGAATCAGGCATTCGCCACGCTCAAGGTCGATCCGCAGACGATCAGCGAGGCGCAATGGGAAAAACTGACGCGTGAAAGCGGCGCCAAATCCAGAACCGATTTGCTGGCTGACATGGGGTTGGGCAAGCACTTACCGGCAGTGATTGCACGGCGGCTTGCGGCTTCACCCGGTGAATCCACCGGTGCGAACGGGACGACGGACGTCATCACCATACTTGGCACCGAGGGCATGGCTATACAATTTGCCAGGTGCTGCCGACCCATTCCCGGTGACCCGGTCATAGCCTTTATCAAGAAAGATCAGGGGCTCGTGATCCATGTCGATGATTGTCCAACAGTGGCCAAAAACAAGGGCAGTTCAGACAATTGGCTGGATGTGACCTGGGGCAAGGACATCGACCGGCAGTTCGAGGTGGGTATCAAGCTGATGGTGGCCAATCAGCGGGGTGCGCTAGCCAGAGTGGCATCGGCCATTGCCGATGCGGATTCCAATATCGATAATGTCGCCATGGAGGGCGATGGCGCATATACCACCATGAATTTCGTCTTACAGGTACGCAACCGCCATCATCTGGCCCAGGTGATTCGCAGCCTGAGGCGTATTCCCGAAGTGGCAAAGATCAGCCGCGTAAAGGAGTGACGGGAGTGACAGGGAGTGACAGGAACGGCAGAGCAAGTCCGTTTCCCCACGCCGAATGCGCATGGCTGCTCGCATCTCCTGCATGTCGTGCCTGTGAGCAATCCTTCCGATCAAGTATCTTTATACACTATCTTTCATAGGCCAGAACAGGCGCCAGCCACGTCTCCGTTTCTTCCAGTGTCCAGTCCTTGCGCCTGGCGTAATCCTCCACCTGATCCTTGCCGATCTTGCCCACCGCGAAATACCTGGCTTCTGGGTGGGAAAAGTAAAAGCCTGATACTGCGGCCGTGGGTACCATGGCAAAGGATTCAGTCACGATGATGCCCGCATTTTCAGGCGCTTTCAGCATTTCAAACAAGGGGCCCTTTTCGGTGTGATCCGGACAGGCCGGGTAGCCCGGCGCGGGGCGAATGCCCCGGTATTCTTCCGCAACCAGTTGCTCGTTGCTCAGGTTTTCATCTTCGGCAAAGCCCCAGAATTCACGCCGTATCCGCCAGTGCATGTGCTCCGCAAAAGCTTCCGCCAGACGATCCGCCAGCGCTTTCAGGATAATTGCGCTGTAATCGTCATGCGCTTCCTCGAATATCTTTAACCTGGCCTCGATGCCCATTCCCGCGGTCACCGCGAACGCGCCGATGGTGTCGGCAATGCCGCTTTCCCGGGGGGCAATGAAATCCGCCAGACACAGGTTGGGCTTGCCGTCCGGTTTCATGGTCTGCTGGCGCAGGTTGTGGAAGGTCATCGCTACCCGCTCGCGGGCTTTGTCGATATAGATTTCGATATCGTCACTGTTGACCGTATTGGCCGGAAACAGGCCGAATACGGCATTTGCTGTCAGCCATTTCTGCTCCACGATCTTTTTCAGCATCACCTGCGCATCGCGGTAGAGATTGCTGGCGGCCTCGCCGACCACCTCATCCTCCAGGATGGCGGGGAAACGCCCCGACAGCTCCCATGCCTGAAAGAACGGCGTCCAGTCTATGAAAGGCACCAGTTTTTCCAGGGGATAGTTTCGCAAGGACCGGACACCGGTAAAACCCGGGACAGGAGGGGAGTAGGTTTCCCAATCCGTTTTGAATGCGTTCTTGCGGGCGTCCGCAATGGATAGCATCGGCGCGGGCCCTTTCTTGTTTTTATGCTGCGCCCGTACCCTCTCATACTCGGTCTGGATTTGTTGAATATAGTCTGCCCGTAAATCCTCCGACAACAGATTGCTGCACACGCCGACCGCGCGGCTGGCATCCGGCACCCACACGGTGACGCCGCTGTATTTGGGCGCCACCTTCACTGCCGTGTGCACGCGCGAGGTGGTGGCTCCGCCAATCAATAGCGGAATGGTAAAACCTTCCCGCTCCATCTCCTTTGCCACATGCGCCATTTCTTCCAGGGAAGGCGTAATCAAGCCGGACAAGCCGATCATGTCTGCATTTTCGCGTCTGGCGGTCTCCAGAATCTGCGCACTGGGGACCATCACCCCCATATTCACCACTTCATAATTGTTGCACTGAAGCACCACGGTGACGATATTTTTGCCGATGTCATGCACATCGCCTTTGACGGTGGCAATGACGATCTTGCCCTTGGGTTTGGAATCTCCCGACAGCTTCTTTTCCGCCTCGATGAACGGCAGCAGGTGCGCCACCGCCTGTTTCATCACGCGTGCCGATTTCACCACCTGGGGCAGGAACATCTTGCCTGATCCGAACAGATCGCCGACAACGTTCATGCCGTTCATCAGGGGGCCTTCGATCACCTGGATCGGCCGTCCGCCCTGTGCGGCTATTTCCTGCCGGGCTGCCTCGGTGTCTTCCACGATATAAGTGGTAATCCCCTTGACCAGGGCATGCGTCAGCCGCTCCTGCAGCGAACCGTTCCGCCAGGCAAGGTCTTCGGTGCTTTCCTTGCTTTGTCCCTTGAAGCTCTCGGCAAATTCCACCAGGCGCTCGGTGGCGGTAGTCTCTCCGTCTTCCGGAAGGGGGCGGTTGAGCAATACATCCTCGACCCGTTCCAGCAGGTCCTTGGGAATATCGGAATAAACGCCGAGCTGGCCGGCGTTCACGATGCCCATCGTCATCCCGGCACGCACGGCATGGTAGAGGAAGGCAGTGTGGATCGCTTCCCGCACGGGCTCATTGCCGCGGAAGGAGAAGGAAACATTCGAAACGCCGCCGCTCACTTTTGCATACGGCAGCTTTTCCTTGATGGCACGGGTCGCTTCAATGAAATCCACGCCGTAATTATTGTGTTCTTCTATCCCGGTAGCGATTGCAAAGATATTCGGATCAAAGATGATGTCCTCAGGAGGGAAGCCAACCTGATCAACGAGAATGTGGTAGCAGCGTGCACAAATCTCCACCTTGCGCGCCAGAGTGTCGGCCTGGCCAGTCTCGTCGAACGCCATCACGATGACCGCAGCGCCATAACGCCGCGCCAGTTTCGCATGTTCGATGAATTCGGCTTCACCTTCCTTGAGGCTGATGGAGTTGATGATAGGCTTGCCCTGCACGCACTTCAGCCCGGCTTCAATGACCGACCACTTGCTGGAATCGATCATGATCGGCACACGGCTGATATCCGGCTCCGCAGCGACGAGGTTCAGGAAGGTAACCATCGCCTTCTGCGAATCGAGCATCGCCTCGTCCATGTTGATGTCGATGATCTGCGCCCCATTCTCGACCTGACTGCGTCCGACGCTCAGTGCTTCCGCATAATTGTTACCGAGTATCAGGCGGGCAAAGGCTTTCGAACCGGTGACGTTGGTCCGTTCCCCGACGTTTACAAACAGGGAGTCGTCGCCAATGTTGAGCGGTTCAAGGCCGGAAAGACGAAGCTTCTTTGGAACATCCGGCACGGCCCGAGGTGGGATACTCCCTACGGCGTCCGCAATGGCCTTGATATGCGCAGGGGTGGTGCCGCAGCACCCGCCGACGATATTCACGAAACCGGATTGCGCATACCCCTTGATCAACCCTGCAGTATATTCCGGGGATTCGTCGTAGCCCGTCTCCGCCAGCGGGTTGGGCAGGCCAGCGTTGGGGTGAGCACTCACATACACGCCTGCGACCCTGGAAAGCTCCTCGACGTAAGGACGCATCAGTTCCGCCCCCAGAGCACAGTTGAGCCCTACGGACAACGGACGGGCATGAGATACGGAATTCCAGAATGCTTCCGGCGTCTGGCCGGAAAGCGTACGTCCCGAAGCATCCGTTATCGTGGCCGAAATCATGATGGGAACACGCACCTGATGCGTTTCGAAATACCGGTCTACGGCAAACAGCGCCGCCTTCGCATTAAGGGTATCGAATATGGTTTCCACCAGCAGGATATCAGCCCCGCCATCGAGCAGGCCGCGAATGGATTCGGAATAATCCTCCACCAGCTGGTCGAATGTGATGCCGCGGAAGCCGGGATCGTTCACGTCGGGAGAAATCGAAGCGGTTTTGGTGGTCGGCCCCAGCACGCCCGCGACAAAACGGGGTTTCTCGGGCGTCTTTGCTTCCATCGCTTGCGCTGCTTCCTTTGCCAGCCTGGCCCCGGCAAAGTTGAGCTCATACACCAGGTCCTGCATATGGTAGTCGCCCATCGAGGCTGCGGTGGAATTGAAAGTGTTGGTTTCGACGATGTCTGCGCCTGCCTCCAGATAGGCCTCATGAATGGAACGGATCACCTGCGGCTGGGTGAGCGTCAGGAGATCGTTGTTGCCCCGGAGGTCATGCGGAAAATCGGCAAAGCGCTCCCCGCGATAGTCCTTTTCGCCAAGCTTGTGGCTTTGGATCATGGTGCCCATCGCACCATCGAGCAACAGGATGCGGCGAGCCAGCAGGTCTTCCAGTAATTTGATGCGAGGATGTTCGTTCATGGCAATACCAGGATTCAGGTGGAGCCTGGATTCTATCATGCCCTTATCCAACGATTCCTCCGGTTGGCTCATGACAAGTCCCCGGCTGAGAAGTGTGTCTTGATAGCGTCAATGGTAGCTTCTGTCTGGAATGTTGAGGCCGTTATCCAGCCTGCGCATCGCGCATGAGGCGGGCCGGACGACGCATTCTATTCCCTGATGCCAATCCTGCCCGGGTAGGGCAGAAACCATTCGCTTCGCTCCATCTCGCTCCATTCCCTGTCCGACTCAGGGCTATGAAGGTTATGAACTTTAGAATTGTGAAGAAATTGTGAGTGCGAAGGCGAACAGAAATATCATCTCCGGAGCGTAGCATTCAAGCATCCTTCTCGGCTTGGCCAAAAGCCGGGTTGCAGCCAGACGGCGAAATCAGCGACGCGTCGGTTATCCAGACCGTAAGATCACACGGAGGACTGCGAAATGAAGGGAAATGTCAGCGATTTTATGGTGAAGCGTTTGGCCGAATGGGGCGTCAAACGTATCTTCGGTTTTCCGGGCGATGGCATCAACGGCATTCTGGGCGCGCTAAACCGCGCTGACGGGGAGATCGATTTTATCCAGGTGCGACATGAAGAAATGGCTGCCTTCATGGCTTGCGCCCATGCGAAATTCACCGGTGAGGTAGGTGTATGTCTGGCCACCTCCGGCCCTGGGGCAATCCATTTGCTCAACGGCTTATATGACGCCAGGCTCGACCACCAGCCGGTGGTAGCCATTGTGGGCCAGGCAAAACGCGCCTCGCTGGGTGGCAGTTTTCAGCAGGAAGTGGACCTTATCTCGCTATTCAAGGACGTCGCGCGGGAATACGTGCACATGGCGTCGACACCCTCGCAGATGCGCCACCTCATCGATCGCGCTATGCGCATCGCCCAGGTTGAGCGAAACGTGTGCTGCATCATTGTTCCGAGCGACATTCAGGAAATGGATGCCGAAAAGCCGCTTCGAAAGCATGGGGCGATCCATTCGGGAACTGGTTACAAGGCACCGCGCGTCGTGCCACAGGCTGAGGACATGCGCCGGGCGGCAGAGGTGCTTAACAGTGGTTCAAAAGTAGCCATGCTGGTCGGCGCGGGCGCGCTGAATGCTACGCGGGAAGTTATGGAGGTTGCCGATCTGCTCGGTGCCGGCATTACCAAGGCTTTGCTGGGCAAGGCGGCAGTTTCTGATGACCTGCCTTTTGTAACGGGCTCGATCGGTCTGCTGGGCACCAGGCCGAGCTATGATCTCATGATGGAGTGCGATACATTGCTGATGGTCGGATCGAGCTTTCCCTATTCCGAATTTTTGCCTGAGGAAGGTCAGGCGCGCGGTGTCCAGATTGATATTGACGGGCGCATGCTGAGCATTCGCTACCCGATGGAAGTGAACCTGGTTGGAGACAGCAGGGAAACACTGAGGTCTCTGATCCCTTTGCTGAAAAGAAAAGAAGACCGTGCCTGGCGAACCCGGATCGAAAAGCATGTCGGGCAGTGGTGGAAAACGATGGAAGCCCGGGCCATGGAGCCAGCCAATCCGATCAATCCGCAACGGGTGTTCTGGGAATTATCTTCGCGTCTCCCCGATTATTGCATTCTTACCTGCGATTCGGGTTCTTCGGCCAACTGGTATGCGCGCGATTTAAAGATCCGCGAAGGGATGATGGCATCTCTCTCAGGTGGCCTGGCCACCATGGGACCGGGCGTGCCTTATGCTATCGCGGCTAAATTCGCACACCCGGATCGTACGGTGATTGCCATGGTGGGAGACGGCGCGATACAAATGAATGGAATGAACGAGCTCATCACTATCGGTAAATATTGGCGCCGCTGGAGCAGCCCGCACCTCATCGTCATGGTACTGAACAACCGCGACCTGAATCAGGTGACGTGGGAACAGCGTGTCATGGAGGGCGACCCGAAATTCGAAGCTTCGCAGGAGGTGCCGGACTTTCCTTATGCACGCTATGCTGAACTGATCGGCCTGCGAGGCATTCGTGTCGATCGACCCGAAGAACTCGGCAGCGCATGGGAATATGCACTGGGCGCGGACCGTCCCACTGTGCTCGAAGCCTATACTGATCCTGACGTACCCCCGCTGCCGCCTCACGTTACTTTTAAGCAGGCCAAAGGGTATGCAACCGCAATACTGCATGGGGATCCGGACGCGCGCGGCATCATCAAGTCTTCCACCAAGCAGATTTTCGCTTGACCGGATTTTCGCTTACTGGAGTCTGAAATGGAAACAGCCGCTTCCTGCCCGCTGTCCAGGAAAGGCAATCCCTGTATCTCGGGAGTACAGGCATCCGCTTTTACCATTCCTACCGCCACGCCAGAGTCTGATGGCACGCTCGAATGGAATGCAACGACGCTGGTGCTGGTCGAAATCGATGGAGGAGGAAAGACCGGCATCGGCTTCAGTTATGCGGATACCGCTACCGCACAACTGATTCACGATACGCTGGCCGGCACCGTGATCGGTCGTGACGCTCTTGCTGTAGGGGATTCCTGGAACGCCATGGCAACTGCCATCCGCAATCTCGGCCGTCCCGGCATCAGCTCAATGGCGATTTCCGCAGTGGATAATGCGCTGTGGGACCTGAAGGCCCGGATTCTTGATCTGCCGCTCGTTTCATTGCTGGGTCAGGTGCGCCCAGCTGTCCCTGCCTATGGGAGTGGCGGCTTCACCTCTTATAGTATTACTGAATTACAAAAGCAACTTTCCGGCTGGACATCCAGTGGAATTCAACGCGTGAAAATGAAGGTCGGGCGCGAGCCGGACAAGGATATTACACGCGTCGCTGCCGCGCGCGAAGCCATCGGCGAGAATAGCAAACTTTTTGTAGATGCCAATGGCGCATATTCACGCAAACAGGGGCTGGAGATGGCATTTTCTTTTGCCGAATCGGGCGTTTCCTGGTTTGAAGAACCTGTTTCAAGCGACGATCTCGAGGGCCTGCGGCTGATGCGCGACCGAGCTCCGCCGGGAATGGATATCAGTGCGGGAGAATATGGATATCACAGCAAATATTTTTGCCGCATGCTGCAAGCGGGCGCCGTCGATGTTCTCCAGGCGGATGCGACGCGTTGCGCGGGCATAACCGGCTTCCTTGAGGCAGCCGCCCTCTGTAAAGCGTTTAATTTACCGCTTTCCAGCCACTGCGCGCCTTCGATTCATATTCACCCCTGTTGCGCCGCGACATCGGTTCGCCATCTCGAATATTTTTACGACCATGTCCGGATAGAACAGATGCTGTTTGATGGCGCAATCGAACCCAAAGACGGCCTTCTGCATCCGGACCTCGCACGGCCCGGCCTGGGGCTGGAATTCAAACGTGCGGATGCGGCACGGTACGCGGCATGAACATCCACATCCGACACGTTCATTCAACGTTGCCAGGAGCAGGATAGCCATGAAAACATCGCTTCTCGATTCACAGGCTTTGGCACGCGAGTTAGAAGGTGAGATTAAAGGTGAGGTGCGTTTCGATGACGGCAGTCGCGCGCTTTATGCCACCGATGGGTCAAATTATCGTCAAGTTCCAATTGGTGTGGTCATTCCCCAATCGGTGGACGATGTCATTGCCACCGTTGCCGCCTGCCGACGATATGGCGCACCGGTACTTTCACGCGGGGGCGGCACCAGCCTCGCGGGCGAGTGCTGCAATGTCGCCGTTGTCATGGATATGTCGAAATATCTCAATCGCATCCTTGAGCTGGACCCCGAAAAAAAAACCGCCCGGGTCGAACCGGGCTGCGTACTCGATAACTTGCGCGACGCCGCCGAGAAGCATCACCTGACCTTTGCGCCCGACCCTTCGACCCACACCCACAACACCCTGGGCGGCATGATAGGCAACAACTCATGCGGCGTGCACTCTGTCATGGGCGGCAAAACCGTCGACAATGTAATCGAACTCGATGTGCTGCTCTATGATGGCACGCGAATGACGGTTGGTAAAACAGACGACGCCGAATTTGCGCGGATTGTAGCGGCAGGTGGGCGCCGTGGCGAAATCTACGCACGATTGAAATCTCTTGCAGACCGGGAAGCCAACCAGATCCGCTTGCGCTACCCGAAAATACCGCGGCGCGTATCTGGCTACAATCTGGACGAACTGTTGCCGGAGAACGGTTTTAACGTTGCGCGTGCCCTGGTCGGTACGGAAAGTACCTGTGTGGTAATCCTCGAGGCGACGTTGCGGCTCGTATACAGCCCGCCCGGCCGGTCGCTCCTCGTGCTCGGCTATCCAGACGTATATAGCGCTGGCGATCATATTCCCGATATTCTCAAATTTGGCCCCATCGGCCTGGAAGGCATGGATGATCGTCTCATTTCGGATATGAAATCAATCGGAATACATCCCGAGGATGCACAATTGCTTCCGGAAGGCGGCGGCTGGCTGCTGGCTGAATTCGGAGGTAAGGATAAAGCCGAAGCTGACATACATGCGAAAGCATGCATGAGCGCCTTGAAGGAAACTCATGATGGGCCGTCGATGAAGCTGTTTGACGATCCCGAAGAGGAAAGAATGATCTGGAAAGTGCGCGAATCCGGCCTGGGCGCGACCGCGCACGTACCCAATAAAAAAATTACCTGGGAAGGATGGGAGGACGCAGCCGTTCCCCCGGATAAGGTCGGGGCATACCTGCGCGATTTCCGGAAGCTGCTGGAGAAATTCGGCTATGGATGCGATTTATACGGACATTTTGGTCAGGGCTGCGTCCACACACGCATTGATTTCGATCTGGAAACCCATGATGGCATCGATATCTTTCATTCCTTCCTGAATGAAGCGGCAGATCTGGTGGTGAGCTATGGCGGCTCGCTATCGGGCGAACACGGCGATGGCCAGTCAAAGGCGGAGTTTTTGCCGAAAATGTTCGGTGACGAACTGGTGCAGGCCTTCAGGGAATTTAAGTCGATCTGGGATCCGGACTGGAAAATGAACCCCGGAAAAATCGTCGATCCTTTCCTCCCGACAGAAAACCTGCGTCTGGGCACGGGCTATAACCCGCCGCAGCCAGCGACCCATTTTCATTACCCCAAAGACGCGGGAAATTTCGGCCGTGTCACATTGCGTTGTGTCGGTATCGGAAACTGCCGCCAGCAGCATTCGCAAACCATGTGCCCCAGTTATAAAGTCACCCGCGAAGAGAAGCATTCCACACGGGGCCGTGCCCGCCTGCTCTTTGAGACTATGCGCGGCGAGGTGATCAAGGATATGTGGCAAAGCGATGAAATGAGAGAATCGCTGGACCTCTGCCTTGCATGTAAAGGCTGCAAGGGCGATTGCCCGGTCAATGTCGACATGGCGACCTACAAGGCCGAGTTTTTGTCGCATTACTACGAGCACAAGTTGCGGCCCCGGCAGGCTTATGCATTCGGCTGGATAGACCGCTGGGCAAGGGTTGCAGCTTATGCTCCAGGAGCAGTCAACTGGCTTACGCAAACTCCCGGCCTGAGCGCACTTGCCAAGAATATCGCGGGGATGCCGCAACAGCGCAGGGTTCCGAAGTTTGCAACGGAAACATTTTTGCAATGGTTCAAGCATCGCAACCCGCACAATGAAGGTAAACCCGCAGTCATTCTATGGGCCGATACGTTTAATAATCATTTTCATCCGGAAACCGCCAGGGCCGCCGTTATGGTTTTGGAAGCCGCCGGCTTCCAGGTGCGAGTACCGGTACAGCACGTCTGCTGCGGGCGGCCGCTTTACGATTTCGGCATGCTGGATCAAGCAAAGAAGCAGCTGCGCCGGATACTCACCAATATGAAACAGGATATCGATGACGGTATACCGGTCGTCGGCCTCGAACCCGCTTGTGTTGCCGTGTTCCGCGATGAATTGATGAACCTTTTTCCGGGCGACGAAGTTGCCAAACGGTTGAGCCGGCAAACCTATTTTTTTAGTGAGTTTCTTCTTAAAAAAGCCCCCCGGTTTTCTTATCCGCAGCTCACAGGTAAAGCCGTACTGCATGGACATTGCCATCAGAAAGCCCTCGTCAGGATGCAAAACGAGGTGACTGTTCTTAAGAATATGGGGATGGATGTAGAAAATCTCGACTCAGGTTGTTGTGGCATGGCCGGGTCCTTCGGCTTCGAGAAGGAAAAATATGACGTATCGCTCCAGGTTGGTGAATTGGTCTTGTTACCGGCGGTACGCTCGGCCGCGAATGAAACCCTGATCGTGGCGGACGGCTACAGCTGCCGCGAGCAAATCGCCCAGACTACGGACCGTCATGCCCTGCATCTGACCGAAGTAATCCACCTGGCAATGCAACAAGGTTTCTCTGCAGCCTCTCGAAAAGAGGCACGATGAAGACAGCCCGGAAACCAGAAGTCGCTATGATCACTGGAGGTGCGCTGGATGGATGCCACTGTTCAGGAATTCGCGCGGAGAGGATTTGCCGAGGTGAAGATTACTGATTTCTGAAAATCAGGATTCCTGCAAGACAGGCAGCACCATGGAAGACAATTGAGATTACAGGCCGCGATCGGAGAGGATGGAAAGCGAAAGATGGAAAACACGGAGGCATTCGGGAGTCCCGGTATGGCACCCAATTGGACATCCAGTGCGAAACAGGGAATCGGTACGTCGTTATCGTCGGCATCTCCCGTCTGGTTTACCCTTGGCCACGGAATTCTTAATGAAATATATTTTCCGAGCGTGGATACGGCCAATACCCGTGACGCCCAATACCTTGTCTCGGATGAGAATAGTTTCATGCATGAAGAAAAGCGCCACATGAAACATGATGTCGAGTATTCGGACCCGAGGTCCTTGGCCTACCGTCAAATCAATGTGGACCCCCACGACCGCTATCGCTTTATCAAAGAGACGATCAGCGATCCCGATGCGCCTGTCGTGCTGGTGCATACACGCTTTGAAGCGTTATGCCAGGAAGCGCATAACTACAGGATCTATACGCTGGTGGCCCCTCACATCGGTAATCAGGGGATGGGGAATTCGGCCCGGCGCATTTCTGTCCAGGGCCGGGATTGCCTGATTGCAGAGCGTGCAGGGAAAGCACTTGCCGTCATCGCCTCGATTCCTTTCCTGAAATGCTCATGCGGTTTCGTTGGCGCGAGCGATGGCTGGACCGATCTGAATTTCAATTTTCGCATGGATTGGGAATTTGCTTCCGCCACTAACGGCAACGTAGCGCTGATGGGTGAACTCGATATCCGGCACGGGCATGAATGGGTGCTTGCGATCGGCTTTGGCGCATCGGGCGAGGACGCGGCACACACCGCCATAAAATCTCTTGCCCGCGGCTGGACGCACGCACATAAGCGCTATTTAAGCGATTGGCATACATTCTGCGATGGTCTGATCGACCTCAGTGCGCTGAGCACTGATAGTCGACATACGTACTATACCAGCGCGATGCTCATACGCGCGCATGAAGATCGTCTGCATCCTGGCGCGATATGTGCCTCATTGTCCATCCCCTGGGGACAAATCCACGGCGATCAGGACGTAGGCGGCTATCACCTGATATGGCCGCGCGACCTGGTTCAGGCCGCTACCGCGGCACTGGCGGCAGGCGATGTCGAATTGCCGGTGCGGGTGGTCCGTTATTTGGCGTCGATACAATCGGATGATGGCGGGATGCCCCAGAATTGCTGGGTGGATGGCCGTCCGCATTGGCGCGGCATCCAGTTGGACGAGGTGGCGTTCCCTATCATGCTCGCCTGGCATTTGCACAACAAGGGGTTGCTCGGTGGGTTTGACCCCTGGTCCATGATAAAAGCGGGGGCAGCATATATTATAAAACGAGGTCCGAGTTCTCCCCAGGAGCGCTGGGAAGAAGACGCGGGCATTTCTCCCTCGAGCCTTTCAACATTGATTGCCGCGCTGGTGTGTACCGCCGACATTGCGGCAGAGCGCGGTGACGGACAAATAGCGAGCCTCTGCCTGGAGACTGCGGATTACTGGGCCGCCAATGTCGAACGCTGGACCTATACTGCTTGCGGATCGCTTCTCGAGGGTAATCCGGAATATTACGTACGCATCAGCTCCACTGACAAAAAAACGAAATCGGGTGTCCAGGATCCTGATAACGGCTATGTTCAGATCAAAAATCTGCCGGGCGGGGCCAAGCGCTACCCGGCTCGCGACATTGTCGGGGGCGGCTTCCTCGGGTTGGTCCGTTACGGGATACGTCGGCCCAACGACGAACATATCCTGAAAACCCTGACTGTTTATGACCACGTGCTAAAGGTCGATACCCCGTACGGGCCGGGCTGGCATCGATATAACCATGATGGCTACGGGCAAAAGGCAAATGGCGACCCTTTCGATTTCACCGGTGTCGGGCGCCTCTGGCCGCTGCTGACCGGTGAGCGCGGGCACTTCGAGCTTGCCGCGGGACACTCCACGTTTCCCTACATCAGGGCGATGGAAAGCTTTGCGAGTACCTGCTGCCTGATTCCGGAACAGGTGTGGGACACCGCCAATATTCCCGAGAAACATATGCTCATCGGGCGCCCGACCGGCTCGGCCTTGCCGCTCGTATGGTCTCATGCGGAATACATCAAGCTGCTGCGGTCGACGCAGGATGGGGTGATTTTCGATTTAATAGCGCCTGTGCACAAGCGCTATGTGAACGATGGCGTAACCACTGGCATGCAAGTATGGACATTCAAGCAGAGACTGCTTGAATTTGATCCTGACCGGCCCTTGCGTATCGAAGTTTATGCGTCGGGGAACTTGCACTGGAGTGCGGACAACTGGTCGACTTCTCAGGATACCGCGCTGGGGGATGGCGGTTTGGGCGTTTATATACACGACTTCGGGGAAGGACAGTTAAATCATGCTATGGCTCTCAAGTTTACGTTTTATTGGAATCACGCGGAACATTGGGAAGGGCAGGATTTCAGCATAGCCGCCAAGAAAAACGTGGTGAAACCGCAACATAAAGAACATGGATTCAGCTCGGAAGGCGATCCTGACCGAACGGAAACATTTGAACCCAGCCTGGATTGAACGATCTTGTAAAAAATGGACTTATGCAGAATAAACCGAAGTATCGAACCACAGGCTCACGTTAAAGGGATTGCGATCTCTGGAAGGCACGGAAATTCGTACAAGCCGGTCTCGGGATCATCCATGCCGGCCCACCCGGCAGATGCAGGAATATGGGAGGCCGAGAGAGCGCAAGCATTGAGGCCTGGTTTCAGGATTAACTATCTTATTGGAGAATGGAAAATATGAACAAAGCCGCCGGACATAAACGCTGGGTAATTGCCGATGGTTACATCCCGCCTGGCAGCACCGGCAACAGCCGGCAACTGGTGAGCCATGATGCCATCTGTATTCTCAACAGCGGCGACCAGGATGCACATATCGAAGTCACCATCTTTTTTGCCGATCGTGAACCCGCCGGGCCGTATCGCATTACCGTTAAAGCATTACGCACCAAGCATGTTCGCTTCAATGAATTCACCGATCCCGAGCCGGTTCCACACGATACCGATTACGCCAGCATAATCGATTCGAATGTTCCTGTCGTCGTACAGCATACCCGCCTCGATTCCCGTCAGCCCGCGCTGGCATTGATGAGCACGATAGCCTATCCGGTTTGACTGCTCCCCTCCCTAAAGGAAGGGGATTCCCACTTCACCGAACCCGGCCTTTTACATTTACATGCAAACAGGACTTACAGTTTCTCCATGGGCTGACACCGCCAGTCCGGCGGCCAAAACATTAAGCGCTGCATTGAGGTCGCGGTCGTGCATCGTGCCGCACTCCGGACAGGTCCACTGCCGTACATTTAACGGCATCTTAGGCATAGTGTATCCGCAA
>Ga0182738_1000718_pt1 | contig 44358 bp, 40 predicted proteins | sample eDN5th30CBELigMG_FD_128876 | JGI IMG/M metagenome (GOLD analysis project Ga0182738, IMG submission 128876) | Enriched Miracle-Growth compost microbial communities from Emeryville, California, USA - eDNA 5th pass 30_C BE-Lig MG (version 2)... ...
CTTATGCGGCCAGCGCGTATCGGAGATGATGGCGAGCCCGCGCAGGCGGCCGGCGAGGATGTGCGGCAGCACGGTCGAGTCGAATTGCGCCTGGACCTGTCCGCTCAGCAGGTCCTGCGTCGCCTGCGCGCTGCCCTTGTAGGGCACATGCACCATCTTGATGCCGGCCTCGAGGTTCAGCATCTCGCCGTAGAGCTGCGTGATGGTGCCGAGGCCGGACGACCCGTAGTTGACCTTTCCTGGATTGGCTTTCACGTAGGCGATGAATTCAGCCATGGTCTGCGCCGGCACCGAAGGGTGGATGGCGACCGCTCCCCATGAGGTCGCCATGCGCGCGACGGTGACGAAATCCTTGTCCGGATCGAACGGGATCGGCTGCAGGTGGCGCGTGATCGCCATCATGGCGATCGTCGTCGCGAGGAAGGTGTAGCCGTCGGCCGGCTGGGTCCGGGCATAATCCGCGCCGATCATGCCCGAGGCGCCCCCCTTGTTGTCGAACAGGATCGGGTGGCCGAGGAGATGGCCGGTCTTCTCCATGACGATCCGCGTCGAGATGTCGGTCGGTCCGCCGGGCGGGTAGGGAATGACGACCTTGATCTGGCGCGTAGGCCAATCGTCCGCGAGCGCGGGCAGGGCGGCGGACGCGCCGAGTGCGGAAACGAATGTGCGTCGCAGCATGACGATCTTCCCGGATCGGTTGTTGGGCGAAGCATTTCACGTGCCGCGGGCCGAGGTCCAGCGATGAAGCGACGGTGCGCATTGAAAAGCGACGGCGGCGACTGTCCAGCGCCTGTCGCATTGGGAAGTCGTGATACTGTCCGTCGATGAGCACCATCGTGTACGCGGCGCGCCGCATCGTCACCATGAATCCCAACCAGCCGTTCGCGACCCATGTCGCGGTCCGCGACGGACGCATCCTCGGTGCCGGCACGCTGGAATCGCTGCGGGGCTGGGGGAAGTTCGATCTGGACGAGCGCTTCGCCGGCAAGGTGATCCTGCCGGGGTTCGTCGAGGGTCATAGTCACGCCTTCGAGGGCGGCGTCTGGAAATTCCCCTATGTCGGCTTCTTCGATCGCACGAGCCCGGACGACAAGCGCTCGCCTGGCCTGAAGAACATCGACGAGGTGGTCGCCGCGCTGCAGGCTCACGAGAAGACCATGCCGAAGGACGGCTCGACCCTGTTCGCCTGGGGTTTCGATCCGATCTACTTCACCGGCCGCCGCATGAACCTGGCCGACCTCGACAAGGTGTCGACCGGCCGGCCGGTGATCGTGCTCCATTCGAATTTCCACGTACTGAACGCCAACACGCCGGTCTTCGCCAAGGCCAGGATCACGCGGCACACCAACGTGCATGGCATCGTGAAGGACGAGGCAGGCGAGCCGACCGGCGAGCTGCAGGAGAACACCGCCAAGTTTCTTGCCTACAAGGCGGCCGGCATCGACCTGTCGACCCTGCTGTCGGACGAGCCCGCGACCTGGGGCTTCGCCCGGGTGGCGCAGCTTGCCGGCGTGACGACGGCGACCGACCTGCACAACACGCTGCCCGACAGCACGGTGGATGCCTATCTGCAGGCCACCGGTTCGGCGGACTTCCCGCTGCGCCTGCTGCCGGCCTTCGCCGCGATCGCGATGCCGCCCGAGGAGGGGATCGTGCGGCTCAGGACGTTGATGAAGAAGAACAACGAACGTCTGCGCTTCGGCCTGGTGAAGATCGTGACCGACGGGTCGATCCAGGGCCTGTCGGCGCGCATGCGCTGGCCGGGTTACTACGACGGTACGCCGAACGGCGTGTGGAACATCGGGCCGGACGAGATCGACAGGTACCTGCTCGCCTACCACCGCGCCGGCTTCCAGGTGCATATCCACACCAACGGCGATGAGGCCTCCGAGGTCGCGATCGAATCGGTCGAGCGGGCGCTTGCCGCCGCGCCGCGCTGGGACCATCGCCATACGCTGCAACATGCGCAGATGGCCGATGCGGGCCAGTTCCGGCGCATGAAGGCGCTCGGCATGTGCGCGAACCTGTTTGCCAACCATCTGTTCTACTGGGGCGACATCCACTACGCCCGCATGCTCGGGCCGGAGCGTGCCGAACGCATGGATGCGTGCGGCACGGCGCTCGGCGTCGGCGTTCCGTTCGCCATCCATTGCGACGCGCCGGTGACGCCGATCGGACCGCTGTTCACCGCCTGGTGCGCCGTCAACCGGCTGACGGCCTCGGGCCGCACGCTCGGCGAGGCGGAGAAGATCTCCGTCGCCGACGCGCTGCGCGCCATCACGCTCGGCGCGGCCTATACGCTGAAGCTCGACGAGGAGCTGGGCAGCATCGACGTGGGCAAGCGCGCGGACTTCGCCATCCTCGACGACGATCCGCTCACGGTGGCGCCGGAGAAGCTCAAGGACGTGGCGGTGTGGGGCACGGTGGTCGGGGGCAAGGTCTTCCAGGCACCCAGGTCATGACGGCTGGACGCGCCACAAACGAGAAGTCGATGACAGCGATCACCGGTGTCATGGTCCTCCCTGCGCGCAGCGCGGGGAAGTGCCCCGAAGGGGCGGAGGGGTCATGGGCTGCACCGATCCTGTGGCCCATGACCCCTCCGTCGCCGTATGACTGCGACACCTCCCCGCGCTGCGCGCAGGGAGGAAGCGCACTCGCCGCTCATCCTGTCGGCGTCCGGCGATGATTCCGCTCACCGTCATCGGCGGCTTCCTCGGCGCGGGCAAGACGACCCTGCTCAATCGCCTGCTTGCCGGCACGACGGGGCGAAGGTTCGCGGTGCTCGTGAACGATTTCGGCGCGCTCGATATCGACGGCCGGCTCGTGGCGGAGCATGGCGGCGACACGATCGCGCTCGCCAACGGCTGCGTGTGCTGCACCATCGGCGATTCGCTGGTCGAGACGCTGGTGAAGATGGCGGAGCCGCCGGACCGTTTCGACCACATCGTCGTCGAGGCGTCGGGCGTCGCCGATCCTGCGCGCATCGCCGATCTCGCCGTGCTCGAGCCGCGTCTGATGCGCGACGGCGTGGTGGTCGTGGTCGATGCCTGGAACGTGCGGGCCCGGGCCGAAGACCGGCGCGTCGGCGATACGGTGCTGCGGCAGATCAAGGCGGCCGACCTCATCGTGTTGAACAAGGTCGACATTGCCGACGACGTACCGGCCACGCGTGCCTGGCTGTCGACGCATACGGCCGCGCCGGTGCTGGAGGCGCGCCGCGCCGGGGTGCCGCTCGATCTGCTGTTCGGATTGGAGCGCCATGGTGTGGACGGCGGTGCGCCGGACGATACGTTCCGAAGCTGGTCCTACCAATGGGGCGAGCCGGTCGACCGTGGAACGCTGCTGGCGATGCTGCGCGATGCGAAGGACGTGCTGCGGGCCAAGGGCATCGTGCGCTTCGCCGATGCGCCGCAAGCGAGGTCGATCGTCCACATGGTCGGCGGTCGCATCGATGTCATCGAAGATGGGCCGTGGACCGAAAGCGGATCGCGTCTGGTGATGCTGGGTCCGAAACCCATGCTAGGCTCCCCGCAAAGGGAGTGAGCGAGAATGGCCGGCAGGTTGAAGGACAAGGTGGCGATCGTGGTGGGGGCGGGGTCGAGCGGCCCGGGCTGGGGCAACGGCAAGTGCACCGCCGTCACCTTCGCGCGCGAGGGCGCCAGGGTGATGTGCGTCGACCGCCGTCGCGCCGCTGCCGAGGAGACGGTTGGGCTGATCGTCAAGGAAGGCGGCGAGGCGATGGCCTGGGAGGCCGATTCCTCGAAGAATGCCGACGTGAAGGCGATGGTCGATGCCTGCATGGGCAAGTGGGGCCGCATCGACGTGCTCGACAACAATGTCGGCATCGGCTCGGCCGGCGGCCCGGTCGAGCTCAGCGAGGACGAGTGGCATCTCGTGTTCGACGTCAACGTGAAGAGCTTCTTCCTCACCGCCAAGCACGTGCTGCCGATCATGGAGAAGCAGGGCGGCGGCGCGATCGTGAACGTGAGCTCGATCGCCTCGATCCGCTCCCCCAAGGGCGTCAGCTACATCGCCTACAACGCCAGCAAGGGCGCGGTGAACTCGCTCACCATCGCGATCGCCTCGCAGTACGCCGACAAGGGAATCCGCTGCAATGCGATCCTGCCCGGCCTGATGCACACTCCGATGATCGACTTCCTCGCCGAGCAGTATGCCAAGGGCGAGACCGATCACAACCAGGCCTACGACAAGATGATCGCCATCCGCCATCGCGCCTCGCCGACCGGCAGGATGGGCACCGGCTGGGACACCGCGAATGCCGCGCTGTTCCTGGCATCCGACGAATCGGCCTACGTGAACGGCCACCTGCTGGTCGTCGACGGCGGAATAACGGCCCGCGCCTAGTCTTCGCGATGAGGCAGCGAGGCTACGCCTCGGGCCGACAGGACGTGTAGTCATCGTCGCGACCCGAATGACCGACACGGGCCGCGCCGCTGGCATGAGCCCTTCGCCGCGCTCAGGCCGACCGAGGCGAGAACGTCGACGCACTTGCACGCCGTTTGGCGACCCAAGGAATCTGGCCTGCTTGAGTCGCCGAACGGCATGCAAACGCGTCGAATTTCCAACGCCGAACACAGGCTGGACCCGCCCGGTTGGACCGAGGCGTAGCCGTGCCCGATCATGCTCATTGGACCGCGCGCATCCTGCGCGCTCAGAATCATGAGCGCGCAGAATGCGCGCGGTCCAATGACCCGGCGCAAGCGCTCGTCGGGGGACGAAAACAGGTCTTGTCGGTCGGAGGAGAAGCCCGAGGCCGGCAGCACGCCCAGGATGATGAGCACGATCGGGCCGATGCGCGACCGATGACGTGCTTGCGCTCGGGTTTGAGGGAATCTCTTTCTTGTCCTTGCTCAAGGCGCTCCCCGTCGCTCCGGGCGAAGCCGAGGGGTCATGTCTTCACGAGCGAGAACGGGTTGTGGAGAAAAGGTCTCTCCACTGCACTGCACTGCACTGCGCTCCGCTGCCCTCCGGTCGGGACGACGGGGAAGCCTCACGGTGCGAATTGCTCCTTGAGGATACGCTCCTCGAGATCGTGCTCGGGGTCGAACAGCAGGGTGAGCTCGATGTCGGTCGCCTCGGTCACCACGACCTTCACGACGTTCGGGATCTCGACCGAATCGGCGGCGGCCGCGACCGGACGCTTCCTGGACTCGAGGATCGTGAACTCGACCGTCGAATGTCGCGGCAGCAGCGCCCCCCGCCAGCGCCGCGGCCGGAAGGCATTGATCGGCGTCAGCGCCAGCAGGCCGGCGCCGAGCGGCAGGATCGGGCCGTGGGCCGAGAGATTGTAGGCGGTCGAGCCGGCCGGCGTCGCCACGATGGCGCCATCGCAATAGAGGTCGGGAATGCGCGTCGTGCCGTCGATCGCCACGGCGATGCGCGCGGTCTGCCGGCTCGAGCGCAACAGCGAGACCTCATTGATCGCCGTCGCCTCGTGGCGCTGCCCGCGGGCGGTGGTGGCGACCATGCGCAGCGGCGTCAGGGTGACACTGCGGGCGTTGCGGATCCGCGCCGGCAGGCCGCTCAACCGGTATTGGTTGAGCAGGAAGCCGACGGTGCCGAGGTTCATGCCGAAAATCGGCGTCCTGCGGCGCATGTTGCGATGGAGCGTCTGCAGCATCAGCCCGTCGCCGCCCAGCGCCACGATGATTTCCGCCTCGGCAGGCGAAACGGCGCCATAGCGTTGTTCCAGCGCCGCCTTGGCGGAACGCGCCGCGGCGGTGGCGGCGGCAACGAAAGCAAGGCGGGGAGTGCTGGGAGAACGGGCTGCCATCTGCGATGCTTTCGGTGCGAGAATCGCACTATAGCGACCCGGGGCCTCGATGCGATAAATTCCCCGGCACATGAGGTCGCGAGGAGGAACGTCATGGAGCTTGTGCCATTGGGACCAGGGTTCGGCGTGGAAGTCAGGGGTGTGAGCATCCTCGATGTCGCGATCGATGCCGACGCCTACAAGGCCGTTCGCGCGGCCTTCGAGGAGCATTCGCTGCTGCTGTTCCGCGACCAGCCGATCGCCGACGACATCCAGGTCGCCTATAGCCGGGCCTTCGGGCCGCTCGAGCTCACCAAGGTCGCCTCGCTCGGCGCCGGTGGCTTCTATTCGCGGCTGACCAATGTCGGTGTCAATGGCGAGATCGTGCCGCCGACCGACCGCCAGGTGCTGGTCGCCCAGGCCAATGCGCTTTGGCACACGGATTCGTCATTCAAGAAGACGCCCGCTCTTGCCTCCGTGCTGAGCGCGCGCGTGCTTCCCGGGCAGGACGGTGACACCGAGTTCACCTCGACGCGACTTGCCTGGGAGCGGCTCCCGGGTGACCTGCAAGGCAAGCTGCAGAATGCGGTGGCGACCCACTCCTATGCCAACAGCCGCGACCAGATCCACCCCGACCTCGCCAATGCCGAGGAGCGCAAGGCGCTGCCGCCGGTTCGCTGGCGCATGAACTGGCTCAATCCGAGCAACGGCCGGCGCGCGCTCTACATCGCCAGCCACGCCTACGCGATCGACGGCATGGACGACCGGGACGCGCGCCAGCTCCTCGCCGAGCTGATGGACGAGACGACACGGCGCGAGTTCGTCTACGTCCACAAGTGGCGGACCGGCGACGTGGTGATGTGGGACAACCGGGCGATGCTCCATCGCGGCCGGCCGTGGGACTACGGCAAGGAACGCTCGATGGTGCGCACCACCATTTCCGCGACCGTCGCCGACGGCCTCGACCAGGTGAAGCCGCCGCCGACGATGCACTAGGCTCGGCCCCCGCGCTCTTCCGGACCGCGAGCTTCAGGATCTCGGGATACCTCTCAACCCGAATACTTTCACCGGGCGATCGATGTCCTTGAGAGGGTGATCGCCAAGGGGCTCGAGTTCCGCATCCGGCAGCAATTCCGCCATCGCCGACGATAGCAGCACGCTGCGGTCCAGCGGGCTGCAGAGCTTCTCGAGTCGCGCGGCGTAATTCACCGCCGGTCCGATGACCGTGAAGTCGAGGCGCTGGCTGGCGCCGATATTTCCGAACATCACCTCGCCGGGATGCAGGGCCAGGCCGAAGCGTACCGTGGGCTCGCCTGCGGCGGCACGGATGCGGTTCAGCACCAGCATCGCCTCGATGGCCGAAGCGGCGGCGCGCGCCGCCGTCGATGCGGTTGCGGCACGCTCGGCCGGCGTCGGCACGGGGAAGATCGCCAGCATGCCGTCGCCCATGAATTTCAGGATCTCTCCGCCGGCATTGGTGACGATCGTGCCCATCGTGTCGAAATAGTCGTTGAGCAACGCAATGATCGTGTTGCGCGGCAGGGCGTCGGAAGCGCGGGTGAAGCCGCGCAGGTCGCAATACCAGATGACCGCCTCGATCGTCTGGCCATCGCCGCGCTTCACTTCGCCCGCGAGGATGCGCTGGCCGGCGGCGCGGCCAACATAGGCGTCGAGCAGGTTCGCCGCCGTGTCGCGCAGCGAATGGATCTCGACCAGGCGCGTGAAGGCGAACTGCAACAGGAACATGCGATCGAGATCGGTGCTGGAGAACCCGCCGGGCTTGTCGCAAACGACGCTCAGCGCATCGACATGGCCCGTGGTGAACAGGAGCGGCAGGGCTACGTAGTCGGTTGCACCTTCGTCCTTGAGCTGGCGCAGGAGCGGAGCCTGCGGCTCGACCCGGTCGAGGCGGACGCGCACGGTCTCCAGGCGCTCGAACACGGTCGGCAGGGGATTGTCGCGATACTCGGCATCCTGGTTGTCGCCGTGCGGACGGGTGCCGGTTTCGACGCCGCGGCCCCGGCGCCAGAAGTAGGCCGTTCCCTGGAACTGCGGATGGAGCGTGAGCTGGAAGTAGGCGAGGCGGTAGAGCGGGATGCCCGACAGCACGAGCTGCTCGCCGGCCGCGGCGACGAGCTCGGCGGTATCGGTGATGCGATAGGCTTCGGTAGCGAACCAGCGCGCGACCGGATCGCTATAGACGCGCTGGGCGATGTCGTCAGCCATCGAGGCACCATAAGCGCCCGGTCTTGCCTGCTTACCCTCTCTCGCCGGCGAGAGAGGGTAACTCTCACTTGAAACGCCTACTCGGCTGCTGCCAGGCGCTGGTTCTGAGCGGCGGCAATCTTGGCTCGGGCGAGCTCTTCGCCGCGCACCTTGCTCACGGCGCTGCCGCCGCCCGCCGTCTCGGTGAACATCGAGAGCTTGTCCATGTCCTCGTCATCCACCGGCGTCAGGGCAAGATCCATGTACTCGTGGCGCTTCGGATCGTTCTTGACCCGCTGGCCGATGCGCCAACCCTGCCAGGCGAGGCGGCCATAGATCTTGAGCTTCCTGAAGGTCTCGACCGCGAGCTTCCAGTGGAACACGCCGATCGGCTCGATCGGCATGCCGTGACGGCGGTCGCGGCGGTACTTCATCCGAATGATGCCGCCTTCGAGCGGATGGATGCCTTCGGCCTCGAACATGATCTTGAACATGGTCATGAACTGGGCGGGCTCGGCGGGATTGCGTCCCTTGATGGAGCCATGGCGGCGCGCGACCGTCTCGATGTGCTCGGGCGTGTAGTAGGCTCGCCAGCAGTCGAGATAGGTCTGGTAGTACTCGTCGTCGCTCATCTTCGGGTGATGCACGACGCGGTGATGGAGATCGTACTTGTTGAGGTCCGGATCCATCCAGACGCCCTGTTTCCAGAACTTCTGGTGATCCTCCGAGCCGGGCAGCGGCGTCAGCATGAACAGCTCGAGGATGTCGAGCGGCAGCTCCTTCTTGATGATCTCCATGTCGCGCAGGATCGATTCGCGCGTGTCGCCCGGGAAGCCCAGGATGTAGCCGGCCCAGGTCGAGATGCCGGCCTTGTGCCACGCCTGCAGCATCTTGCGATATTCGGTGATCTTGTTCTGCCGCTTCTTCGCGGCCAGCAGGTTGTCGGGGTTGATGTTCTCCAGGCCGATGAAGCAGCGGTAGACGCCGGCCCACTGCGCCTTGTGAATGAAGCGGGGGATGCGATGGCACTGGGTGTCGACCTGGATGAGCAGGGAGACCTCGATGCCCTCGTTCTCCTTGAGTTCGATGATGCGGTCGAAGAACTCTTCCCAATGGCGATTGCGCGCCATGTTGTCGTCGGTGATGAAGAACGACGTGATGCCCTGCTTGTGGTTCTCGCGAATGATCGCCTCGAGGTCGTCTGCGTTGCGGAACCGGCTTTTGCGGCCCTGCACGTTGATGATCGTGCAGAACGAGCACTGGAACGGGCAGCCGCGGCCGAGGTCGAAGCTCGACTTCTTGCCCTCGTTACGCGCCAGCGCAGCGGGCGGCAGATGCGGTGTCGGCGCATTCTCGATGCCCGGCAGGTCGTCCATGTAGTTGTAGAGGCGCTTCAGGGTGCCGTTCCAGGCATCGCGCAGAACCTCGTCGAGCCGACCTTCCTCGGCCTCGCCGGCGTAGATCGAAATGCCCATGTCCATGGCTTCCTGGATCTCCGGCGGCACCACCGGCAGCATCGAGAGGCAGCCTGCGGCATGGAAGCCGCCCATCGCCACCGGCAGGCCCGCTGCGAGGAACTTGCGGGCAAGGTCCACGGCATGCGGGAACTGATTGGACTGAACGCCTACGAGGCAGATCAGGCCCTTGCCGCCACCGCGCTTGAACTCGGCCGCGATCTTGTCGGGCCGGACCCGGATGTTGGTCTCGTCGAAGGGCCTGATGACGATTTCCACGTCTGGCCCAAGCACTTGGCGCTGCCGGCAATCCTCCCCCAACCCATAGAGGGCAGCCAGGGTGTTGGACGGGATGTGTGACTTCAACCAGGTGATCGGATAGCCGTCGTCGTCGTAGTGCGTTGGCTTGACCAGAACCAGTTGGAAAATCTTCTTGCTGCTACCGCCCATAGCGGACTCTCTCCCCACGAAACCGTGCGCGGCTTCGCCTTTCGACCAACTGATGACGCCAAATCGACCCTGCGCCGCCCGATGCTCTGGCGCAAGTCTCCTACCATGGAAGTGGGAAAAGAAACTTCCTTTGTGGTTCCATTCGGCGCAATAATATTCCCATTTGTCCTCAATGGACTTTCGACTGGAAGTTCCCCGTTCGCCGCCGTCCCGGCATGAGCAGGACTTCATTGCGCGGCGCCGGATTAGGCGGCACCGTGCAGGGGCCAAGGCGCCCCAACAGTCTCGGCGAGGAAACGAACAGGACCGTGACTGTCATCGAGCGCGTACCGGCGCTGGCCCCGTTCCGGGTCAGGAGCTTCCGCTTCCAGTGGCCGGCCGACCTGCTCGCCTCCTGGGCTTTCGAGATGGAAGGCGTGATCCTGGGCTGGTACGTGCTGGTTGCGACCGGTTCGGTGCTGGCGCTCGCGGTTTTCGGCTCATTGCAGTTCCTCGGCACCCTGATCTCGCCGTTTTTCGGCATGGCGGGCGACCGCATCGGCAACCGCAATCTGATCTGCCTGATGCGGCTGACCTATATTGCCGCCGCGGCGCTCCTGGCAGTGTTGTTCCTGACCGGTCATACCACGCCCGCCGTGGTGTTCGTGATCGGTGCGGCGATGGGGCTGGTGCGTCCGTCCGACGTCACGCTGCGCAATCTCCTGGTCGGCGAGACCATGCCATCCGACCTCCTGATGCGCGCCATGGGCGTGTCGCGCACCACCGCCGATTCGGCCAGGGTCGTCGGCGCGCTCTCGGGTGCGACCCTCGTCGCCACATTGGGCTCGGGCGTGGCCTATGTCGCCGTCTGCCTGATCTACATCGCGAGCCTGCTGCTCTCGCTCAACGTCGGCATCCGACGGCTGCGCGTGGTTGGCGAGACGGTGCTGTCGCCTTTCGCGGCGCTCAAGGCAGGCTTCGCCTATGTCTGGTCGACGCCCGACGTACGGGCCGCGACGCTGCTGGCCTTCCTGATGAACTTTACCGCCTATCCGTTCGTCGGCTCGCTGCTGGCGCATGTCGCCAAGGACATCTACGCCCTCGATCAGCGCGGCCTGGGATGGCTGATCGCCTGCTTTGCGGCTGGCGCGCTGGCAGGGTCGATCACGCTCGCCACCAACGGCGCCCGAATCCGGCCGGCGCGCACGATGATCGTCTCCGCGCTGCTGTGGTTCCTGGGCACTCTCGCCTTTTCCTGGATCACGGCGCCGCTGTGGGGCGAGGCGATGCTGGTGGCGATCGGCTTCGTGCAAAGCTTCTGCATGGTGCCGATGGCGGTCATCCTGCTGCGCACCGCCGATCCCGCGTTCCGCGGACGGGTCATGGGCGTGCGGATGCTCGCCGTCTATGGCCTGCCGCTCGGCATGCTGCTGAGCGGGCCGCTGATCGAGCGTCTGGGCTTCGCCTTGACAGGCACATTGTTCAGCCTCGTAGGCATCGTGTTCGCCGCAGTGATCGCCTCGCGCTGGCGGCAGCATCTCTGGCATCCCGCTGCGGCGGCGAACATGCGCTGAGCAACCTTCCGCCGTTGGCTGCCGTTGAGGAAGATGGCAGGAAAAACCCAGGCAGTCTTCTGTGGAGCGATTGCGGCATTCGCCTTGGCCGCCGGGGCGGCTCAGGCTCAGATCCCACCCATAGATACCAACCCGGCGCCGGACGAACTGCGCAATATCTTCACGCTGCAGGTCGAGAACGATGTCTTCAACCGCCTGGGCAAGTCGGACCGCGACTACACCAGCGGCGTTCGCTTCGGATGGCTGTCTCCCGCACTGCCGGATCTGCCGGCCGCCCTGGCGCATCTGACGACATTTCCGACTTTCTTCGGCGAAGGTCCGGTTTCGTCGGTGACCCGACGCATCGGCATCTCGATCGGCCAGAATCTCTATACGCCGCACGATACCGAGATTTCCGCTCCGATCCGCAACGACCGGCCCTATGTCGCGTGGCTCTATTCCAGCTTCGCCCTGCAGCAGACCTACAAGCGCATCGACCCGAAGACTGGCGGCGAAGAGCCCATGCGTCTCGATACGTTGCAGCTCGATCTCGGTGTCATCGGGCCGGCTGCGGGCGGCGAGTTCGTCCAGAATAATTTCCACCGGCTGATCGGCGTGCCGACCGCCAACGGCTGGGCCAACCAGCTGCACAACGAGCCGACGATCGGCCTCACCTTCGAGCGCCGCTGGCGAACGAATCGGGGAGTCGTCTTCGAGGATCCCAAGCTGGAGTACGACGTCGTTCCCCGGCTCGGTGTAGCCCTCGGCAACGCAGCGACCTATGCCAGCGCCGGCGGCACGATCCGGATCGGCAAGGATTTGCGCAACGACTTCGGCCCGAGCCGGGCCCGACCGGCGCTGCCGGGATCGGAAGGGTTCGTCGGCGAGGGATTTGGCTGGTATTTCTTCGTCGGCGCCGGCGGCGAGGCGGTGGCCCGCAACATCTTTCTCGACGGCAACACCGACGGCAACAGCCTGCGTGTCTCGCATCGGCCGTTCGTCGGCGAGGCGCAAGCCGGCATCGCCATCCTCATCAACGGCATGCGCATCAGCTACACCCAGGTCCTGCGCACGCCAGAGTTCTTCGAGCGCGATCGCTGGGATCAGTTCGGGTCGTTCAATATCTCGTTTCGCTATTAGCCGCGAGAGAAGCGGGCGCGCGACGCAGGCTTCGCGCGCCCGTCCTATATCCGGCCCGCCAGGAGCAGGACGATCACGATGATCAGGACCAGCCCGATGCCGCCGCTGGGGTAATAACCCCAGCCGCTGCTGTGCGGCCAGGTCGGAAGGGCACCGATCAGGATCACGATCAGAATGATCAGCAGAATGGTGCCCAGCATCGCAGGTCTCCTGTCTAGTTGAGGTTCTTCTCCGCGAACGACCAGTTCGCAAGCTTCTCCACCCAGTCCTTGACGTGGTCCAGGCGGCGATTCTGATAGTCGAGGTAGTAGGCGTGCTCCCACACATCGGCGACGAGCAGAGCCGTCTCGCCGTGAGCAAGCGGCGTATCGGCGTTGCTGGTGGTGGTTATCTTGAGCTTGCCGTCGCCGCCCTTGACGAGCCAGGCCCAGCCGCTGCCGAACTGCGCCACGGCGGCCTTGGTGAAGGCATCGTTGAATTCCGCGACGCCACCGAAGCTCGATTTCAGCGCATCGGCGATCTTGCCCGCAGGTGCGCCGCCCTTCGGCGCCATGCTTTCCCAGTAGAAGTTGTGATTCCAGACCTGGCCGGCATTGTTGAAGATGCCCTTGTCCTTGTCGTTACCGGCGGACTTCTTGACGATTTCTTCGAGGTCCATCTGCTCGTAAGGCGTGCCGACGACCAGCCTGTTCAGGTTGTCGATATAGGCCTTGTGATGCTTTGCGTGGTGGAACGAAATCGTCTTGGCTGAAACCACCGGCTCCAGCGCATTCTCCTCGTAGGGAAGCTTGGGGAGTGAAAACGGGGCTTTTGGCTTGTCCAATGGCATGACTTGACTCCTGTGCTTCCCCGAACTGAGGCTCAACGCCGCCGTGGGGAAGATGTTCCGGCGGCGCAACCTTGATTGAAACTTTACGTTAGGCGGGCAGTTCTCGTTGCATGGAGACTTCGCATGGACGCCGTCATCTATCTGGTCGGTCTGGTCGTGATCGTGATGGCAATCCTGTCGTTCTTCGGACTCCGTTGACTCGACGCCAATTGGTTACGTCTCGGCGGCCAAGCCTGAGCCGTCTCAGCGACCGAAAGATAGGGCAAGACGCTTCCCATGGGGCGTTCGATCAAATCTAGCCCGCAAACGTTTCTCAGTCGCGCGCGATCTCGATTTTTTTCAGCGAACGTTTCTCAGTCGCGCGCGATTCGGTTGCGCGGTGCGTCGCGAGGCGTATCAAGGGCGAACATTCGATCATCCAGGAGGTTCGTCGTGAAAGGCAATCCACAGATCATCGCCGACCTGAACAAGCTCCTGAAGAACGAGCTGACGGCCATCAACCAGTATTTCCTCCATGCGCGGATGCTGAACCACTGGGGGTTCGAGCGGCTGGGCAAGAAGATCTACGAGGAGTCGATCGGCGAGATGAAGCACGCCGACAGGCTGATCCAGCGCATCCTGTTCCTCGACGGCCTGCCCAATCTGCAAGACCTGGGGCGGCTCGGCATCGGCGAGACCGTGGGCGAAAGCCTCAGGGCGGATCTGCAGCTCGAAAGCGCGGCGCGCACCGACCTGGTGACGGCCGTCGCAAGGTGCGAAGCGGAGAAGGACTTCGTCAGTCGCGAGATCGTCGTCGACATCCTCGAGGATGCCGAAGAACATATCGACTTCCTCGAGACCGAGATCGGCCTGATGGAGAAGGTCGGCGAGCAGAACTACCTGCAGACGCAGATCGGCGAAGGCAAGGACGACTAGCCTCGGGAACACAGGTGCCGTCGTGAACCAAGCTGGCGACGCTGCGCCGCGGACCGACGATCACGCTTGTCAATCCTGAGCACCGACGGCCGCGACGAGTGTTGACCTCGGCGAGCGTGTCATTTTTCTCCCTGCGCTACGCGCAGGAAGGAAGCGCGCTCGCCGAGGGTCCTGTTTCATTCCCGAGGGTCTGCACTGCTCCCCTGACGCCTCATGCGGTGCGGCAACGATGAAGAAGACGCGCCGCCTGAAATCAAAAACTCCCAAAGTCTCAGGACGACCGGACGCGAGGCCGCACATTCCATGACGCACTTCGATGCAGTTTGGCGGCTGAAGCCGAGCCGGCGGGGCGGGCGCGAGACGGCCCTTCATCTCCTCCGCGCACCTTGTTAGGCTTGGCGGATGATCGCACGACGTCTTTTCCCCTGGGCTTGCGCGGCCTTCTTTGCCGGTGGCGCCGGCTCTGCGATGGCGCAGGTGCCCAGGGTGTTGCAGACGATGCCCGCCGACCGTGCCGTCCTCACCAACGCGAGCGGAGAGTTCTACGTCCGCTTCGACCGTCCGGTCGATCACATCCGCTCGCTGATGATGATCAAGCAGGACGGTGCGGTGGTAAGAACGCTTCAGCCGCGGTTCAAGACCGAGCCGGATGTCCTGTTCGCGATGGCGCTTCCCTTGCCGGCGGGCGCCTATACTTTCCACTGGTCCGTCCGGACGCTGGCCGGAACGGAAGTGCTCGAGGGTGAAGTGCCGTTCTCGGTCTCGGCTCCGCCGTAACAGCCCTATTCCTCGTAGGATGCCGTCGTGATGCCGCTCATGCGGTCGAAGATCAGGCGGATCTTCTGCAATTCGCACATGTTCAGATAGCGCCAGATCGCCAGCGACGCATCGTCGTCGAACACCACCTTGAAGTCCTGGTTGCAATCCGAGATGCGTTCGTCGAAGACGACCTCGCGCCGCTCGCCCGGCTTCAGCGCCGGCCCCCGCAGCACGTTGCGGCTCCAGGTGCCCATGTCGTGCGGCGAGACCACGAGCTCACGGATGGGATAATCCGTGCCGTTCACCAGCAGAAAACGGGTTTGTTCCTGGGCAAGCGCGGTGCCCGCGAGCAACGACAGCAAGGCGACGCTGAAGGAAAGTATCCGGAGCCGCATGAAAATCCTTTGGAAGGCCCCAGGGTAGGGCGTACGGGGCAGACTTGCCTTCCCGGGAGACCAAAGTCCATCGCGGCGGCAATGGCCGCTAGTCGGCCGCCATCAATGTCGGCGCTGCAGCCTGCTCGCGAACGATCGTCTGGTCGATCCGCTTGCGCATGTCGGCGGCACAGCCTCCGCATTGGGGGCTTTGGCCACAAGCGTGGAAGACATCGACTGGGCGACGGGCGCCGGCCCTGACGGCGGCGTCGACATCGCGTTCCCGGATGGCCCGGCAGATGCAAAGATACATGTCTTTGGCGCTTCCGCTCCGCAGTTGCGACTTACTCGCAGACAGAAGGTAAGAGGCGTTCGCAACTAGGTCAAGAGCCTTGATTCAAGCCTGAAATCCCTTCAGGCGGTGCTTCTCCAGGGCCGCCCGGAAGCCTTCGTCGAGCGGATGGGGCGTCTTGCCCTTGAGGCGCACCACCGTCATTTCCGCCGCGGCGATACACACATCGTCCTTGAAGGCGGCCGAGCCGACGGTGAGCGAGCTGCTGCCGATCCTCAGCACGCCTGTCCCCAGCTCGATCCTTCCCGGCCAGTGCGACTCGGCCAGGAAGGAGATGGTCATGCCGGCGGAGATGCCGCGCACGCCTTCCTCGCGCGGCGCCATCATGCCCATGTCGCGCATGAAGGTGAGGCGAGCGGTTTCCATGTAGGCGCAGATGGCGACATTGTTGACGTGCCCGGCTGCGTCCTGGTCGCAGAAGCGCACGGTGTCGCTGCACCAGTGCGGGTAGATCGAGCGGTCCTGCAGGCGTTTGTCGCGTGACATGGCCGGAGTGTAGCATCCCGCCCGCATGACACACCCGATCTTCACCGAAGACCACGACCTGATCCGCGCCCAGCTCCGCCGCTTCGTCGAGGAGAAGGTGAAGCCCGAGGGCCCGAAATGGGAGGAAGCGGGCTTCGTCCCGCGCGAGATCCTGCGCGAGATGGGCGGGCTCGGCTTCTTCTCCCTTCGGGTGCCGGAGGCGCTGGGCGGCTCGGGCCTCGACGCCCGCGCCTCGGTCGTGCTGGCGGAAGAGGTCGGCCGCTCGACGCACGGCGGTTTCGCCATCACCGTCCTGGTGCATACCGACATGGCGAGCCCGCACCTGGTCCGCTTCGGCACCCGGCGCCAGCTCGAGAAGTACCTGCCGGGCGTGATGGCCGGCACGACCATAACCGCGGTCGGCGTCACGGAGCCCGGCGCCGGTTCCGACGTCGCCTCGATCCGCACGCGCGCGGTGCGCGACGGCGACCACTATGTGCTGAACGGCGCCAAGATGTTCATCACCAACGGCGTGCACGGCGACCTGTACTTCATCGCCGCCCGCACCGATCCCGAGGCCAAGGGCTCGCGCGCCCTCACCATGTTCATCGTCGAGAAAGGCACGCCGGGCTTCCGCGTCGGCCGCGCGCTGAACAAGACCGGCTGGCTGAGCTCCGACACCGCCGAGCTGGTGTTCGAGGATTGCCGGGTGCCGGCCGGGAACGTGCTGGGCGAGCCCAATCGCGGCTTCTACTCGATCATGGCCAACTTCCAGACCGAGCGGCTGGTGATCGGCGCCATGGCGATGGCGGAAGCGCGCGAGGCGATTCGGCTCACCTTCGACTACGTCAACCAGCGCACGGCGTTCGGCGCGCCCCTGTGGGAGAAGCAGGCGATCCGCCAGCGCCTGTCGCGCCGGCTGGCCGAGGTCGAGGCAGCGCGCCAGCTCGTGCACCACACGGCCTGGCTCGACGCCCAGGGCACCGATTGCGTGGCCCAGGTCTCCATGGTCAAGGCGCTGGCCGGCGACCTGGTGAACGAGGTCCTCTACGACTGCGTCCAGTTCCATGGCGGCGCGGGCTTCCTGCGCGAGACGGCGGTCGAGCGCATGGCGCGCGATGCCCGCGTCCAGGCGATCGGCGGCGGCGCCTCGGAAGTCATGCTGGAGGAGGTCGCCAAGCGGTTCGGGCAGGCCTTGTCAGACTGATCGCTGCCAAGCATGTTGGCCGGCAATGACTGAACCGCGTTATTGGGACGACTACCAGGTCGGACAGAAATTTCCGCTGGGCTCCACGACCTTCACCGAGCAGGAGATCGTCGACTTCGCCCGCCAATTCGATCCGCAGAGCTTCCATGTCGACGCCGAGGCGGCAAGGGCCTCGATGTTCGGCGGCCTCATCGCCTCGGGCTGGCATGTCGCGTCGAAGATGATGCGGCTGTTCGTCGACAACTACGTCGACCATCGCACGGCGCTCGGCTCGCCCGGCGTCGACGAGCTGCGCTGGCTGAAGCCGGTGCGGCCGGGCGACACGCTGACCGGCTGGGTCCAGTGCGCGGCCAAGGTGCCGTCGAAGAGCCGGCCGACGATGGGCGTGATCCATGAGCAGTGGACGGTCACCAACCAGAAGGGCGAAGTGGTGATGACGACCAAGGGCATCAACATGGTGCGGCGGAGACCCCAATGAAGCGCGCGGTGAAGGGCCTCGACCATGTCGTGGTCATGGTCGACGGCATCGATGCGGCCGAGGCGCAGTACGTGCGGCTCGGCTTCCAGGTCCAGCCGCGAGGCTTCCACACCAGGCTCGGCACCGCCAACCACCTGATGATCTTCGACACCGACTATTTCGAGATCCTGGGCATCGTCGAGGACACGCCGTTCAATGCCGAGCGCCGCCAGTGGCTGAAGGGCGGCGGCGGGCTGGCCAACGTGGCCCTGGCGACCGACGGCGCGGACCTGGCGTTCGACGCGTTCAAGAAGGCAGGCCTCGATCCCGACGCGCCGCTGTTCTTCGACCGTGCCGTCGAGGTCGCAGGCAAGCCCGAGCGCGCGCAGTTCCGCACCGTCCGCATCCCCAAGACCAACATGCCGGTGGTCGGCTTCTTCGTCTGCGAGCACGTCACGCCGCAATTCGTCTATCGTCCCGAATGGGCGAAGCACCCGAACGGCGCGCGCGGCATCGCCGGCGTCACCGTGATCGCCGAGCAGCCGGCCAGGTGGGCGGCAGAGCTCGAGAACTATTTTGGCGCCGGCTCGGTCAAGCCGGAAGGCGGCGGCGTCGTCGCCGACACCGGCACGCAGCCGGTCCGCTACCTCACGCGCGAGGACTACGCCGCGCGTTATCCCGGCATCACGCCGGTGCGGCCGGGCGATCATCCGGCGCTGCTCGGCATTCGCGTCGACAGCCTTGCCGCATGCGAGGCACTTCTGGCGAAGAACGGCGTGAAGACCGTAAAGCCCGATGCCGCTCGCCTGCTCGTGCCGCCTTCCGAAGCCGCTCACCTGACCATCGAATTCGTGCAATGACCTTCGACCTCGCCGACCGTGGCATCTACGGCTTCGCCACGTCCGAGCATCTGCGTTTCGCCGATCTCGACGCCAATGGCCATATCAACAACGGCTCGTTCATCGAGCTGCTGGAGAATGCGCGCGTCTCCTACCTGCGCCAGATCGTGCGTTCGGGCCTGCCGCGCTTCCGGCTGGTCATCGGCCGGCTCGAAGCCGACTTCAAGCGCCAGATGTTCTTTCCCGGCACGGCGACCGCTTGCGCGCGCCTGGTCGAGGTGCACGAGCGCAAGGTGGTGATCGGGCAGGGCCTGTTCGATTCGGAAGGCCATTGCACGGCGGTGCAGAAGGTCATCATGGTGTCGCTGAACGAGGAGACGCATCGCAGCACGCCGTTCGATCCCGAGGTGCGCGCGGCCCTTGCGGCGCTCGCGGCCTCCAGGGATGGCCTGCCGGCATGAGCGCGCAGATCCCCGAAGGCTTCAAGGAGCTGCGTCTTCCCGACGATTTCGTGGCGCTGGTCGGCCCGCTATGGCTGAAGGCCGAGGGCGAGAAGCTGCGCATCGGCCTGCCGCTCGAGCCGCGTCACGGCAACCCGATGGGCTGGGCGCACGGCGGCCTGCTGGTCACCGTCGCCGACATGGTGATGGGCCTGGGCTCGGGCCATGCCACCGGTATCCGCTGGCCGCATCCGACCGTGTCGATGAGCACCGAGTTCGTCCGCGGCGCGAAGCTCGGCCAATGGCTGGAGGGCACCGCGCGGGTTGCCCGGCGCACGGTGAACCTCTGCTTCTGCAGCTGCGATCTCGTCTGCGGTGGCGAAACGGTCCTGATCGCCTCGGGCGTGTTCAAGGTCCCCGAGATCGACCGGATTCCCGCCGCCATGCGCGACAAGGTGATGGGCCGCTGGAGCGACTAGACGCGAACGCGTCCCTTCACCCAAAGGTCTCGTCGAGCCCTTTCTTCCGTCCCCCGCTACTAGCTCCGCTCCCGTCGTCCTGAGCGCAGCGGCCCGTGTCTGATCGTTCGGCGAGATCCTTCGCTGCGCTCAGGATGACGAGGATACAGAGGATGAGTGCGGAGGACAGACCACAGTCTCCTCGGTGCGAGGCGAAGTCTCGCTGGCCTGCTCGAGTCGCCAAACGGCATGCAAACGCGTCAGATTTCCAACGCCGGACACAGGCTGGACCCGCCCGGTCGGGCCGAGGCGTAGCCTTGCCCGATCATGATCATTGGACCGCGCGCATCCTGCGCGCTCATACGCGCGTATGAGCGCGCAGGATGCGCGCGGTCCAATGAGGACGACCCGGCGCGCGCTTTCGTCGTGGGATGAAAGCATGTCTTGTCGGTCCGAGGCGTAGCCTCGCTAGCGCTTCTTCTTCTTCTTCCGATAGATCTTGTAGCGGTCGAAGTCCATGAGGTGCTCGTAGCGCTCGAAGGCGTCGGCAAAGATCTTGTTCTGCTGGAAATATTCGAGATAGTCGAAGATCTTGCCCTGGCAGCGCGGCATGCCGGGGATGGTGTCGAGGATCAGCAGGTCCGGCTGGCCCTTGGCGAAATCCTCGGAGACGGCATCGAACGCGAATTTCTCGTTGTCGCCCATCGTGTCGGGCGCATTGTAGAGCGCCGGGAAATCCTCGCAGTCGGCATAGACGCCCTGCAGCACCCACATCGTCAGGAAACGCATGGTCATGCGGCCGTCGATGTAGTTCAGCATCGGCCAGAACGGGTAGATGCCGGGGGACAGCGTCATGATCGTGCGGTGCGGCGCGTTCTGCTCGACGATGTGGAGCAGGATGCCGCCGATCGAATCCTCGTACTGCCGTTGCTTGAAGAACGGCGGCGTGTAGAGCGCGGCCTGGAAATAGAGCAGCACCATCAGGGTCGCCGAGATCACGGCGACCGGCAGCCGATGCCGGCTGCGGCTGATCGGCAGGTAGCGGTCGATCGTCTGGGAGAGGGTGAAGGTCGCGAGCAGGATCGCCGCCGACAGCGCGGGCAGCATATGGTAGGGCCAGCCCTTGGCCTGGGCGATGGCGGAGAAGGCCGCGCCGATCCCGAAGGCCAGCAGGGCACGAGCGGCCAACGCGCGGGTGAGGAAGATCGCGAAGGCGCCGAAGATCAGCAGCGCGAGCAGGGTCGGCGCCATGACGTTGCCGGTCAGCACCTCCCACCAGCCCGCATCGCCGATCGGCTCGTAGGACTCGAGGGCGAGCGGCATGACAAAGCGGCCGAACTCGGAGAACACCGTGTACATCAGGACGAGGTGCGCGAGCGCAACCGCGAAGATCGACCATGGGATCAGGTCGGTGAAGGTCGTGCGCCAGCCGCGGCGTATCAGCAGGAAGAACTCCACCGCTGCGGGAATGGCCAGGTAATAGGGCTTCATGGCCAGGAACAGGCCGGCCGTCAGCCCGATCGCCAGCGCGCTGATACGCGGCAGATGGACTCCTTCGGCGCGTGCCATCGATGCCAGCAGATAGGGTGCGCTGGCCACGAACATGATGTGTTCGCGCTGGCCGAAATGCTCGTTGGGCAGCACGGTGAACAGGAAGAGCAGGACCGGCGGCAGCAGCGCCTCGGTCAGAGCGTGGTCGGCCGACGGCACCAGCCGGACCAGGCGGCTGCAGGCATGGAAGGACGCCGCGATGCCCGCCACGACCCAGGCGGTGAACCAGAAAGGGATGCTGCCATGCACCAGCTTCGCCGTGAGCACGGGCAGGGCGTGGACGATGAAGGTGAGCGGCAGGTTCTCGTCGATCACCTCGACATAGAGCTTCTCGCCGCCGACCCACCGCGCCGAGACGTCGAGGATGGCTGCCACGTCGTGGTTGATCGGCGGGAAGAAGTAACCGGTCAGCCACAGGACCGGTAGGACGAACAGCAGCGCCAGCAGCAGACGCTCGACGTGCGGCGAAGGGAAGGGCGGTTTGGCGGTCGCGGTTGGCAAGACGCGGCGAAGATATCATAAGCGCTGGTCGACATTCCTCCCTCTTGCGCAATGGAGGAGGAGAAAGCGGAGGACGTGGAGCGGGCTGAATACGAGCGCATGCACGCAGTCGAGGATCGCATGTGGTGGTATCGCGGCCTGCGGACGCTGGTGATGCAGGAACTGACACGCGCGCTGAAGGACCGTGAGGGGGGCGGAACGGTGCTCGATGCCGGCTGCGGGACCGGCGGCATGCTGGCGCGGCTCGGGCCCTCGATCGCCGGCTGCCCGACGATCGGGCTGGAATATGACCCCGTCGCCGCGGCGATGGCCTGCGCCAAATCCGGTCGCCCGGTGGTCTCGGGCTCGGTCAACGAAATGCCGCTGGGCGACGGCATGGTCGCCGGCTACGTCTCTCTCGACGTGCTTTGCCATGGCGGTGTCGACCCGGAGCGCGCCGCACGGGAGGCGCAGCGCTGCCTCGCGCCCGGCGCGGTCGCGCTGTTCAATCTGCCGGCCTATGGGTGGATGTTGTCGGCGCATGACCGGCGCGTGCACAATGTCCGCCGCTTCACCCGCGGCCAGGCGCGTGCCTTGCTGGCCGGCCATGGCTTCATGATCCTCAAGGCGACTTACTGGAATACCCTGTTGTTTCCCCTGATGCTTCTCCATCGCCTCACCGAACGCGCCGACGCCGACAGCGACGTGCGCGATTTCCCGCGCTGGCTCGACGCCCTGTTCTCGGCGGCGCTTGCCGTCGAGCGGGCCGTCATCGCGGCGGGCGTGCCGTTGCCGTTCGGCGGATCGCTGCTGATCGTGGCGGCGCGCGATGGCTGAGGTGCCCGCCTCCGCCCCGGCGCTGTCCATCGTCGTGCCGGTCTACAATGGCGCGGCGACTGTCGGCGAACTGGTTGCCGCGCTGCGCGCGCTCGATATCGACGGGGGGCTGGAAATCGTGCTGGCGGTGGACGGCAGCCCCGACAACAGCCTCGACGTCTGCAAGCGGCTCGCCGCCGAGCCCGGCGCGCCGGTGATCGTGCTCAGCCTCAGTCGGAATTTCGGCGAGCACAATGCCGTGATGGCGGGCCTTGCGCGCGCCCGCGGCGCCTTTGCCATCACCATGGACGACGATCTGCAGAATCCGCCGTCCGAGGTGAAGCGCCTCTTCGAATACGCGCGCGACGGCGACTACGACGCCGTCTACACCTACTATGCAGAAAAGAAGCATGCCGCCTGGCGCAACATCGGCAGCCGCTTCACCAACTGGTGCGCCGACCACCTGATCGACAAGCCCAAGGGTCTCTATCTTTCGAGCTTTCGCTGCATCTCGTCCTTCGTGCGCGAGCACATCACGGTAGGTTACGAAGGGCCTTTCCCCTATGTCGACGGTCTGGTCTTCCAGGTGACGCAGAATGTCGGCCGCCTGCAGGTCGAGCATCTGCCGCGCATCGAGGGCCGCTCGAACTACACGCTGTCACGCCTGTTCCGCCTGTGGCTGTCGATGTTCCTGAATTTCTCGGTGATACCGCTGCGCTTCGCCACGCTGTTCGGCATTGCCTTCGGCGCCCTGGGCGCGCTCGCGGCGGTCATCGTCGCCGCCGAGGCGATCTCCGCCAACAAGCCGCCGCAGGGCTGGGCGTCGCTGATGGTCGCCGTGCTCGTGCTTGCGGGCGTCCAGCTCATCGTCGTCGGCGTGATCGGCGAATATCTCGGCCGCATGTTCCTCACCGCCAACCGCAGGCCGCAATACCTGGTCCGCGAGGTGTTCCGGCGCGGCCCCGCCGGGCTCGAGACCGAACGTCCGCCGGTCAATACGCAGGCGGCGGGCCTGCCTTATCGCGTGCCGTCGCAGCCGGAGACCGGGGGATGATGATCCATTACGTGGTGCTGGGCATCGGCATCCTGGCCGGCATCGGCGGCCAGATGCTGCTGAAGGCCGGCGCCGATGCGCCGACGCTGGTCGGCCAGCTGCTGCGGCCGTCGACGCTGCTGGGTCTCGCGCTCTACGGCTCCGCCGCGTTCCTGTACATTTTCGCGCTGCGCAAGATTCCGGTGTCGGTCGCCTTTCCCAGCGTCTCGCTCTCCTATGCAATCGTCGCGGTGCTCGGCCACTTCCTGTTCGGGGAGCCGTTCGGCATCAAGCAGATCGGCGGCATCGCGCTCATCGTGGGCGGCGTCGTGCTGATCAACCAGGGATGAGGAGACGACCGTGACCTACGAGCAGATCAGGTACGAGACCAGGGACGGCATCCTTACCATCACGCTGAACCGGCCGGACAAGCTCAATGCCTTCACCGGCAGGATGCTGTCGGAGCTGCTCGACGCCATGGACCGCGCCGACCGCGACGACGACGTGCGCGCCGTGGTCTTCACCGGCGCCGGCCGCGGCTTCTGCGCGGGAGCGGATCTGTCGGGCGGCGCCAACACCTTCAATGCCGAGAACCGCGGCCCGGTCGATCCCGGCCTCGACGGCCATCGCGACGGTGGCGGCCTGTTCACCCTGCGCCTCTACGACTCGCTGAAGCCCACCATCGCGGCCTGCAACGGACCGGCGGTCGGCGTCGGCATCACCATGCAGCTCGCGATGGACGTGCGGCTGGCGTCGGAGGCGGCGCGCTACGGCTTCGTCTTCACCCGCCGCGCCATCGTCATGGAGGCGTGCTCGAGCTGGTTCCTGCCGCGCCTCGTCGGCCCGCAGCAGGCGCTGGAATGGGTGTTGACCGGTCGGGTCTTCCCGGCCGACGAGGCGCTCAGGGGCCGCCTCGTGCGCTCGGTGCACAAGCCGGACGAGCTGCTGCCCGCGGCCTACGCCCTGGCGCGCGAGATCGCCGACAACACCGCGCCGGTCTCGGTCGCGCTCAACCGCCAGATGATCTGGAAGATGCTCGGCGCCGACCATCCGATGGAAGCGCACAAGGTCGATTCCAAGGGCATCTACGCGCGCGGCAAGTCGGCCGACGTGAAGGAGGGCGTGACCGCCTTCCTGGAGAAGCGCCCGGCGCGCTTCCCGATGGAGGTCAGCGACGGCATGCCGTCCTATTATCCGTGGTGGCAGGAACGGACGTTCAAGTAAGCGGGGAGCGGGATCATGCTCATTGGACCGCGCGCATCCTGCGTGCTCAGATTGATGAGTGCCCAGGATGCGCGCGGTCCAATGACTGCGGCGCGACAGCACGGCGGTTGAAGCAGGCACGCGGTTGCGGCAATCTCCGCCGCAACGAACCCTCCCGGAGGAAATGATGACCAAGCTGCTGCATTTGCGGCGCCGCGCGCTTCTGGCCGCCGTGCCCGGCCTCGTCGCCGCGCCCTATGTCGCGCGTGCGCAAACCGGCAAGCCGGAGAAGAGCAAGGTCGTGCTTGCCGTCGGCGGCAAGTCGGCCCTCTATTATCTCGCGCTGACGATCGCGGAGAGGAAAGGCTTCTTCAAGGAGGCCGGCCTCGATGTCGAGATCAACGATTTCCAGGGCGGCTCCAAGTCGCTCGAAGCCCTGATGGGCGGCAGTGCCGACGTGACGGCGGGAGCCTACGAGCACACCATCCGCATGCAGCAGCGCGGCCAGGCGATCAAGGGGTTCGTGCTGATCGGGCGCGGCATGCAGATCGCCATCGGCCTGCGCAACGAAGTCGCCGCCAAGGTCAAGGGACCGGCCGACATCAAGGGGCTGAAGTTCGGCGTGAGCGCGCCCGGCTCCTCGACGCACATGCTGCTGCTGAGCTGGGCCGCCAAGGGCGGGCTCAAGGCCTCCGACGTGGTGGCGATCGGCGTCGGTGCCGGCGCGACGGTCGTGGCCGCGATCGAGAAGGGCTCGGTCGACGGGGTGTCCCAGACCGATCCGGCCCTCACCATCCTGCAGGACAAGGGCATGATCAAGATCGTGCTCGACACGCGCACGACCAAGGGCAACCAGGACGTGTTCGGCGGCGCCTTCCCGGCGGCGTGCCTCTATGCCCAGCCTGGCTTCCTGACCAAGAGCCCGAACACCGCGCAGGCGCTCACCAATGCGATCGTGCGCGCCGATGCATGGCTGCAGACCGCGTCGCCGGCGGAAGTCGCAAGCACGGTGCCGGAGGGCTATCTGCTGGGCGACCGGGCGATCTACGAGAAGTCGTTTGCCGGCGTGCGCGAGACGATTTCGCCCGACGGGTTGATGCCGGCGGGGGCCCAGGAGAATTGCCTCAAGTTCCTGGTCGGAGCCGATCCCAAGCTCGCGGCGGACAAGGACAAGATCAAGCTCGCGGACACCTGGACCAACGAGTTCGCCCAGCGCGCCCAGAAGTCCTAAGGCGACCGTGACGACGAACGCGCCGGCGCTGGCATTCGACGACATCACTTGCCGCTTCGCCGGCCGCGACGGCGGCGCAGCCTACACGGCCGTGGCCAATGCGACCCTGAAGGTCGAGGTCGGCGAGTTCGTGTCGGTCGTCGGGCCGACCGGCTGCGGCAAGTCGACGTTGCTCAACGTCGCGGCAGGCCTCCTCGCGCCATCATCCGGCACGATCTCGGTGTTCGGGGACAGGCTGGTCGCCGCCAACGGCGTGAACCGGCGGGCCGGCTACATGTTCCAGGCCGATGCGCTGATGCCGTGGCGCGCCGGCATCGACAATGTCGTCGCCGGGCTGGAGTTCCGCGGCGTGCCGCGGCCGCAGGCGGTGCGGCAGGGCGAGGAATGGCTGCGCAGGGTCGGGCTGGCGGGCTTCGGCGATCGTTACCCTCACCAGATGTCGGGTGGCATGCGCAAGCGGCTGGCGCTGGCCCAGACCCTGATCCTCAGCCCGGACATCCTGCTGATGGACGAGCCGTTCTCGGCCCTCGACGTCCAGACCCGGCAGCTCATGGAGAACGAACTGCTGGCGCTGTGGGCGGAGGACCGCAAGTCGGTGCTGTTCATCACCCACGATCTCGAGGAGGCGATCGCGCTGTCCGACCGGGTCGTCGTGCTGTCGGCCGGGCCCGGCACGCGGCCGATCGGCGACTTCAGGATCGACCTGCCGCGGCCACGCGACGTGTCGGAGATCCGCATGACGCCCGCCTTCCTCGACCTGCATCGCGAGATCTGGGCGGCGATGAAGGAAGAGGTGCTGAAGGCCTACCAGGCGCAGAAGGTGGCATGATGCGCCTGCGCGTCCTGCAGTTCGCCGTGTTCGCCGGGTTGATCCTGCTCTGGCACGTCGTCACCAAGCCGGGCCTGATCCCGGCCTTCTATTTCGAGCAGGACAACCGCGCCGCCTTCTTCTTCGGCGAGCCGGTCAAGGTGTTCTGGGTGATCATCGAATGGTTCACCTCGTTCGAGATCTTCCAGCATCTCGGCGTCACCTTGCTCGAGACCATGCTGGGCTTCGTCATCGGCTCGGTGGGCGGGCTGGCGATCGGCCTGTGGCTCGCCTTGTCGAACACGGCGTCAGCGGTGATGGAGCCCTACATAAAGGGCTTCAATTCGATGCCCCGCGTCGTGCTGGCACCGATCTTCGCGGTATGGTTCGGCCTCGGCATCTGGTCGAAGGTGGCGCTCGGCGTCACGCTGGTCTTCTTCGTGGTGTTCTTCAACGTCTACCAGGGTGTGCGCGAGGTCAGCCCGACCCTGCTCGCCAATGCCCGCATGCTGGGCGCCTCGCGCCGCCAGCTCCTGCGCTCGATCTACCTGCCGTCGGCCATGAGCTGGGTGTTCGCCAGCCTGCACAATGCCGTCGGACTGGCCTTCGTCGGCGCCGTGGTCGGCGAATATCTCGGCTCGTCCCAGGGAGTCGGCTACCTGATCCTGCAGGCCGAGGGCACGTTCGACATCAACACGGTGTTTGCCGGCATCATCGTGCTGACCGCCTTCGCGCTGGTGCTCGACGCCTTGGTCGGCGTGATCGAGCGCCGCCTGATGACCTGGCAACCCAAGGCGAGCGAGACGGAGAAGGTGTAGCGCCCCCGCCGTCATCCCGAGCGTAGCGAAGGATCTCGCGCTTCGCTCAAAGGACGTTCCTTGGTGCTGACGCGAGGTCCTTCGCTCGGCTCAGGACGACAGTGGCTATTTCCCGGTGAACCGCGCCGCGCGCTTTTCGAGGAAGTGCGCCACGCCTTCCTTGAAGTCGGCAGTCTGGAACGACAGCTCCATTTCGTGGTTGGCCTGGACCGTGGCCTCCGAGAGCGTCTGGAACTCGGCCTCCCAGACCTGGCGCTTCATCACGGCGACGGAGCGGAGCGACACGGTGTCGGCCATCAGGCGGGCATAGGCTCGCGTCTCGGCCATCAGCCTGTCGTCAGGGATCACGCGGCTCACGAGGCCGAGCGACAGCGCTTCAGGCGCGCGGAACTTGCGCGCGGAGCAGAGCAGGTCCAGCGCCGCGGGCAGGCCGACCAGGCGCGGCAGCAGCCAGCTCACGCCATGCTCGGCAATCAGGCCGCGCTGGGCGAAGGCGGTGGTGAACACCGCCGATTCGGAGGCGAAGCGCAGGTCGGCATAGAGCGGGATGACGAAGCCCAGCCCGGCCGCCGGCCCGTTGATGGCGGCGATGATGAACTTCGGGATCGCCGGGAAGTACGAGTAGTTCATGCGGAATTCGGCCAGCGTGCTGCCGCCGGGCAGGTCGGCGCCCGGCCTGGTGCTGCGATCGGCCGAGGCGCCAGCACCGATCGCCTGCAGGCCGCCCATGTCCGCTCCGGCGCAAAAGCCGCGCCCGGCGCCGGTCAGGATGATGACGCGCACGTCGGGATCGGTGCCGGCTTTTTGCATCGCGTCCTTCAGGTCGAAATGCATCTGCCGTGTCCAGGCGTTCAGCTTCTCCGGCCGGTTCAGCGTGATGGTGCAGATGTGATCCGCGACATCGTACAGAACGGTTTCGTAGGTCATGGCCGGGGCCTCCTCCTGTGCACTTTTGTAGCTCGCATGATGGGCAAAAGGGCGCGACGATACAATGCAGGCACCGGGCAGGTGGACGAATGGCTGCCGGCCAGGGCTTCATGTATCGTTGCATGTGCAACGAAAATCGAACAGAGGTTAGGAAATGGCCAAGCGGGAATTTTCCCATCCCAACGAGATGCACAAGCACGTCGGTGAGGAGATCGGCGTCAGCGACTGGGTCGAGGTCACCCAGGAGCGGATCGACCAGTTCGCCGAGGCGACCGGCGACCACCAATGGATCCATGTCGACGTCGAGCGCGCCAAGAAGGACATGCCGGGCGGCAAGACCATTGCGCACGGCTTCCTGACGCTGTCGCTCATCCCGATGCTCAACCACCAGATCTCGCACATCAACAACGTGCGCAACGGCATCAACTACGGCTGCAACAAGGTGCGCTTCACCAGTCCGGTGCCGGCCGGATCGCGGGTGCGGGCGCGGGCCAAGCTGATTGCGGCCGATCCGATGAAGAACGGCGGCGTGCGGCTCACCAACGAGATGACGATCGAGATCGAAGGGCAGGAGCGGCCGGCCTGCGTCGCGGAGACGATGTCGATCGTCTACGGCCTCTGAGCGGGGCGTCGACGTTGCTCAAGCGCGAAGAGCTGAGCGACGAGCGGATCGAGCAGATCGTCCAGGACGCCCGCGCAGCCGGCTACCACTTCTTCCTCTCCGCCGAGGAGCGTGCCGCGAGCCTGAACGCAGCGCTGGCGCGCTATGCGCCCGGCGACGAGGCGTGGATCTTCGCCTATGGCTCGCTGATGTGGAATCCGGCGCTCGACTATGCCGACTCCTCGCCCTGCAGCGTCGAGGGTTGGCATCGCTCCTTCTGCTTCTGGACGCCCCTGGGACGCGGCACTCCCGAATTGCCCGGCCTGATGCTGGCGTTGGAACGGGGCGGCACGTGCGAGGGCATCGCCTATCGCCTGGCGCCGGACCAGGTAGGAAGCGAACTGGCCATCCTCTGGAACCGCGAGATGCTGGCCGGCGTCTACAGGCCGCAGTGGGTTCCAGCGAAGCTGCGCGACGGCCGCACGGTTTCCGCGGTCACCTTCGAGATCGATCCGGGACACTGCCAGTATTGCGGCGATCTGCCGATCGAGAAGCAGGCGCATCATCTGGCCTTCGCCGAGGGACGCCGTGGCGCCAGCCGCGACTATCTCGCCAACACCGCGGCCCATGCGCGGGCGCTGGGCATTCACGACCCCTATATCGAGGACATGGTCGAGCGCGTGGCGGGGCGAAGCCGTGACGCCGTCGGTGCCGCCGATCAAGGGCGGTTGAGCACAGGCTGTCATCCCGAGCGAAGCGAAGGATCTAATGTCAGCGGCGACGGCGTCCTTTGGAGCGAGCGGAGGGTCCTTCGCTGCGCTCGGGAGGTTGCGATCCCGCTTCTCGAAAATCTCATGGCCGTCCCAAGTGCAGCACTGCAGCCACTGTGACATAGTCACGGCGTGAGTTCCCTTGTCGACCGCTGGCATGCGATGCCGCCCAATCTGCGCGGTATCCTGTGGGTCGGCATGTCGGGCGTGCTGTTCGCCCTGCTCAACGTCTTCACGCTGATCCCCTCGCAGCATCTCAATCCCTACGTCATGGCGTTCATGCGCTATCTCTTCGGGACGCTGATGCTCCTGCCGATCGTCATGAAGCTCGGCCTTCACCGCGCCATGAGCACCGATCGCCTGCCGCTCCATCTGTTCCGCGGCTGTATCCATGCCTGCGGCATGTTCCTCTGGTTCGTCGGCCTGCCGCTCACGACCCTGGCGAGCATCACGGCGCTGGGTTTCACCGGGCCGATCTTCGTCACCATCGGCGCGGCGATGTTCCTCGGCGAGAAAGTGCGCATGCGCCGCTGGATGGCGGTCGCGGTGGGCTTTGCCGGCGCCATGATCATCATCCGGCCGGGGGTCGGCGACCTCGGCGTGGGCGCGATCTGCATCCTGATCTCGACGCCGATCTTCTCCGCGTCGAACCTGATCTCCAAGGCGCTCGCTCGGACGGAAACCGCCAACAAGATCGTGATCTGGCAGCATCTCACGATCCTGATCTTCGCCTGTCCGGTGGCGCTCTGGTTCTGGCAGACGCCGGACCCGACCGATCTTCTGTGGTTCGTCGCCGCGGGCCTGTGCGGAACGCTGGGCCATATCTGCCAGCAGAACGGCTATCAGCTCGCCGACATCACGCTGCTGCAGCCGATCGGCTTCCTGTCGCTGCTGTGGAACGCGCTGCTCGGCTACTTCCTGTTCTTCCAGCAGCCGGATGTCTGGACCTTCGTCGGCGCGGCGGTGATCTTCGCCAGTGCGCTCTACATCTCCCATCGCGAGGCGGTGCGGCGCGCGGCGGTGAAATCGGCGGATACCGCCGCGGGGCAGGCGACGGAGGTCTAGCCTCCGGTCACGCTCATGTGGCGGGGCACGGCCGGGGCGCTGTGACGGCGGTCGATGATAAAGTCGTGGCCCTTGGGCTTGCGCGCGATCGCTTCGGTGATCGCGCGGTCGAGGATCTCGTCGCTCTCCGATGCGCGCAACGGTCCCCGCAGGTCTGCTGCATCTTCCTGGCCGAGGCACATATAGAGCGTTCCGGTGCAGGTCAGCCGCACGCGGTTGCAGCTTTCGCAGAAATTGTGGGTGAGCGGCGTGATGAACCCCAGCCGTCCGCCGGTCTCCTCGACCCGGAAATAGCGAGCCGGGCCGCCGGTGCGATAGTCGCTCTCGGTCAAGGTGAAATGTCGCGCGATGTCGGCACGGGCGAGCGACAGCGGCAGATATTGCTCGAGCCGTGCCAGATCGCCGATTTCGCCCATCGGCATGACTTCGATCAGGACGAGGTCCATGCCGCGGCCGTGGCTCCAGCGGATCAGGTCTCCGAATTCATGATCATTCACGCCGCGCAAGGCGACGGCGTTGATCTTGATCTGCAGGCCCGCGCTCTGGGCAGCGTCGAGACCGCGCATCACCTGGTCGAGATCGCCCCAGCGGGTGAGCTGGCGAAACCGCTCCCGATCGAGCGTATCCATGGAGACGTTCACCCGCTTTACGCCGATGGCGGCAAGCTCGCGCGCATGTTTGGCGAGCTGGCTGCCGTTGGTGGTGAGGGTCAGCTCCTCGAGGGCGCCGCTGTCGAGATGGCGACCCAGGCCGCGGAACAACGACATCACGTTCTTGCGCACCAGCGGCTCGCCGCCGGTCAGCCGCAGCTTCTTGACGCCGCGCCGTACGAAGGCGCTGCACAGCCGCTCGAGCTCCTCGAGCGACAACAGCTCCGCCTTGGGCAGGAACGTCATGTCTTCCGCCATGCAATAGACGCAGCGGAAATCGCAGCGGTCGGTGACGGAGACCCGGAGGTAGCTGATATGGCGGCCGAATGGATCGATCATGTCTGATGGATAATGGGGATGGCGCAGGTGCGCTGCAAGCCCAGGAAGAAGGCGTGGACGCCCCACGGATGGTGGGATCAGGGCACGAAGCGCAGCAGGTTTTCGACCGTATCGGCCTCGTCCGCCGGCTTGTCGGTCCTTATGCGATTGATGCGCGGGAATCGCATCGCCACACCCGACTTGTGGCGCGTCGAGCGGCCAATGCCGTCGAAGGCGATTTCGAGCACGAGCTTGTGCTCGACCTCGCGCACCGGCCCGAATCGGTTGGTGGTGTGGTCGCGCACCCATTTGTCGAGCCAGCGCAACTCCTCGTCGGTGAAGCCGAAATAGGCTTTCCCGACCGGGGCGAGCTCATGCTTGCCGTCGGCCGTCTCGCGCCAGCACCCGAAGGTGAAGTCGGAGTAGAAGGAGCTGCGCTTGCCGTGGCCCCGCTGGGCGTACATCAGCACGCAGTCGGCCAGCATCGGGTCGCGCTTCCACTTGAACCAGGGGCCTTTCGGACGGCCGGCGAGATAGGCCGAATCGGCGCGCTTCAGCATCAGTCCTTCGATGCCGTCGCTGCGCATCTCCTCGCGCAATTGCGCGAGATGGGCCCAGTCGGTGAACCGAACCAGTGGCGAGAGGTCGAAGCGCCGTCGCGGCGTCCTGGCGATCCAGGCTTCCAGCCGCGCGCGGCGCTCGTCGAACGACAGGGCACGCAGGTCCTCGCCTTCCAGCCACAGCGCATCGTAGAGGCGGACGTGCGCGGGATGCTCCTTCAGCATCCTCGGCGTCACGACCTTGCGGTTCAGCCGCTGCTGCAGGTCGTTGAACGGCGCCACCGCTTCCTCGCGACGGACGAGCAGCTCGCCGTCGAATACTCCCTCGAAGTCGATCGCCTCGATGATGTCGGGAAAGGACTTGGAAACGTCCTCGCCGGCCCGGCTGTACAGCCGCTTGACGCCGCCCGAGGAAGCGACCTGCACGCGAATGCCGTCCCATTTCCATTCGGCGCGGAAGTGCGCCGGATCGAGCGCGTCGAGCTCGGCGCGCTCGATGGCGTTGGCAAGCATCGGCGGCAGGAAGGCACCGCTCATGTTGCTGCTGGGCTTCGGCGCATCGTTCAGCAGCCAGTCGAACAGCGGGCGATAGGGTGGGCTGAGCCCATGCCAGACCTCCTCGATCTCGCTGACCGGCTGGCTGCCGATATTGGCCGCCGCCTGCTTGGCGAGCCGTGCCGATACGCCGACTCGCAGCGCGCCGGTCAAGAGCTTGAGCAGCGCCCAGCGCCCGGTCGAATCGAGTGCATCGAGCCAGCGCTTGAGGATCGCCGGGGTCTGCATCTTGGTCGCACGCTGCAAGGTCTCGACGACCTCGCCCAGGGTCGGTGGCGGACCGGCCTCGGGCTTCGTTTCCCACACCAGCGCGAGGGTCTCCGCCAGGTCACCTACATAGTCGTGGGAAAGATGGAACAGCTCCGCGCCGATCTTCTCCTCGCCGAAGCTGCGCAGCAGCGCAGGCTTCGCCGCCGGGAAGTCGAGCCCGCCGGTCAGCGCCGCCAGCGCCCAGCCGCGGTCGGGATCCGGAGTCTGTCGCAGATAGGTCTCGATCAGCCGCAGCTTCGAATTGCGCGCAGGCTGGAACGAGAGCGAGTCGAGCAGCTCGGCGAAGGCCTGCATCAGGGCCGCTCCGCTGCGCCTCGAATTCCTCTCTCCCGCCAGCGGGAGAGGCCAGGAGAGGGGGTTGCAGGGGATGTGCGCGACCCGCTCACGTCTCGTCCTCTTCCTCGCGGCCGGCGAGATGGAGGGCCTCGGCATCGATCCCCAGCGAGCGGGCCATATGGACCAGCGCTTCCTCGCGTCCGTGAGTCACCCAGACCCTGGGCGCGCCGACATCCTTCAGCGTCTGGCAGAGCTCGGCCCAGTCGGCATGATCGGAGATGATCAACGGCAGCTCGGCACCGCGCTGGCGGGCGCGGGCGCGCACGCCCATCCAGCCCGACGCCATCGACGGGATCGGATCGAAGAAGCGGCGCGACCAGCGGTCGGCGATCGCCGAGGGCGGGCAGAGGACGATCGCGCCCTTGAAGGTCTCGAGGATCGCGTCCGACACCAGCGCGATGTCGCCGAGATCGATGCCGTGATCCTGGTACAGCTTGCACAACGAGGCGAGCGCGCCGTGGATCCAGATGCGCCTGTCGTAGCCGGCCGCGCGCAGCAGCTTGATCACCCGCTGGCACTTGCCCAGCGCATAGACACCCACCAGGTGGGTACGTTCGGGAAAGGTCTCGAGCGAGCGCAGCAGCTTGCCGATCTCGCCGGCGTCGGAGGGATGATGGAATACTGGCAGGGCGAAGGTCGCCTCGGTGATGAAGACGTCGCACGGCACCGGTTCGAAAGGGGCGCAGGTCGCATCCGGCCGGCGCTTGTAGTCGCCGGAAACGACGATGCGCTGGCCCTTGTATTCGAGCACCGCCTGCGCCGAGCCGAGGATATGGCCGGCGGGGACCAGGTTCACCTCGACATCGCCGATCTTCACGCTTTCGCCGTATTTGACCGGCTGTTGGGCGGTGTCGGGCATGTCCTGGAAACGGGCGCGCATGATCGCCAGCGTCTCGGGCGTGGCGAGGGCATTGCGATGGCCTGGCCGGGCATGGTCGCCATGACCATGGGTGATCACGGCACGTGGAACGGCCACCGCCGGATCGACATAGAAATCGCCGGGCTCACAATAGAGGCCGCGCGGTGTCGGATTGAGCCACGAGCGGGGATGCAGGATGTCGGTCATTGAGCGGGAGTCATGATGTCAGCGGATATGGGGCTTCCCGGACCATCCGCGCAATTGCCGTTCGTCCCTTTCTTTCCCGTGTCGGCACGAGTTGTAGTCAACCCCGGCACCACCTGCCGGGGACTCTGGAAGTCGCTCTCGTCCATGATGAGGGCTTCGCCGTCACGGTCACCAGGCCGCCGGGACCCGGCGGATATGGCCGATCGCCCGTTCATGGCTGCCGCTTTGCTCGGCGATGGAATGATAGAGTGCGACACATGACCAGTCATTGTCCGGCCAGCGCAGCTTTGCAGTTGCGGGAACCAGACCGACGCCGTTGCTGAGATCCACTAGCGATGAACGCCAAGCAGGGCGCCCAGGAACGGGTTGAAATGCTGCAGGACGTCGGCCTGACCATAGGGCTCCCCGACCTGTTCGCGCGCTGGTTCGACAGCCGCGGCTGGACGCCCCGGCGGCACCAGCTCGCGCTTGTCGAGCTGGCCCGGCAGGGCAGGAGCGCGCTGCTGATCGCGCCGACCGGTGGCGGCAAGACGCTGGCGGGTTTCCTGCCGTCCCTCGTCGAGCTCACCGAGCGCCGCCGCGCCGGCAAGGACCTCGCCCATGCCAAGGGCAAGGGCGAGCTGCACACGCTCTACATCTCGCCGCTGAAGGCGCTGGCGACCGATATCCGCCGCAACCTCGAGGCGCCGATCGCGGAGATGCAGCTTCCGGTGCGCGCCGAGAGCCGGACCGGCGACACGCCGCAGAGCCGCCGGCTGCGCCAGCGCGAGCGGCCGCCGGACCTGCTGATGACCACGCCGGAGTCGCTGGCGCTGCTCCTGTCCTATCCGGATGCGGAGAAATTCTTCGCCAGCCTGCGCTGCGTGATCATCGACGAACTGCACTCCTTCGCGACCTCCAAGCGCGGCCACCATCTCGCGCTTTGCCTGGCGCGACTCGCGGCGGTGTCGCCGGCGGCCCGCTTCGTCGGCCTGTCGGCCACGGTCGCCGATCCGCCGGTGCTCGCCGATTTCCTGCGCCTGCGCGACGGCGAGGCCGTCGAGGTCGTCCAGGGCGAGCCGGGTGCGCCGCCCAAGGTAACGATCGTCGATGCCCACGAGCGCCTGCCATGGGGCGGCCACATGGGCCAGCATGCGGTGCCCGAGGTCTACAACATCATCCGCCAGCATCAGACCTCGATCGTGTTCGTGAACACGCGCGCCCAGGCCGAGCTGGTCTTCGACGGGCTGTGGCGCATCAACGACGACAACCTGGCGATCGGGCTGCATCACGGTTCGCTCGCGGTCGAGCAGCGGCGCCGGGTCGAGGCGGCGATGGCGGCCGGCAAGCTGCGCGCGGTGGTGGCGACCTCGTCGCTCGATCTCGGGATCGACTGGGGCAATGTCGACCTGGTGATCCAGATGGGCGCGCCCAAGGGCGTGAGCCGCCTGATGCAGCGCATCGGTCGCGCCAACCACCGGCTCGACGAACCGAGCCGCGCCATGATCGCCCCGGCCAACCGCTTCGAGGTGCTGGAATCGCTGGCGGCGCTGGAAGCCATCGACGCACGCGAGCTCGACGGCGATCCGCCGCGGCCGGCCTGCCTCGACGTGCTGGCGCAGCACATCGTCGGCACCGCCTGCGCCCAGCCGATCGACCGCGAGGCCTTCTTCCACGAGGTGTGTCGCGCCCAGCCCTATCGCGACCTGCCGCGCAAGGATTTCGACGACACGTTCGATTTCGTGGCGACCGGCGGCTATGCGCTCGCAGCTTACGAGAAGTGGCATCGGCTCAAGGAGCTGCCCGATGGGCGGTGGATGCTGTCGTCGCCGATGGTCGCGCGGCAGTACCGCATGAATGTCGGCACTATCGTCGAATTGCCGCTGATCAAGGTGAAGCTGCGCCGCGGCCCGATGCTGGGCGAGGTTGAGGAGTCGTTCGTCCAGGCGCTGGTGCCGGGTGACACCTTCGTCTTCTCGGGCCGCCTGCTGCGCTTCGAGGGCGTGAAGGAGCTGGTCGCGCAATGCTCTCTGGCGACGACCGGCGATCCCAAGGTGCCGGCCTATGGCGGCGGCCGCCTGCCGCTCTCGACTTTCCTGGCCGAGCGGGTGCGCGGCATCCTGCAGGACCCGTCGAAGCACCCCAGGCTGCCGGCCGAGGTGCGCAACTGGCTCGACATCCAGCGCTGGCGGTCGGGCCTGCCGCAAAAGGACATGCTGCTGGTCGAGGGCTTCCCGCGCGGCAGCCGTCAGTTCATCGTCGCCTATTGCTTCGAGGGCCGGAACGCGCACCAGACGCTCGGCATGCTGCTGACCCGACGCATGGAGCGCATGGGGCTGAAGCCGCTGGGCTTCGTCGCGACCGACTACGTACTCGGCCTCTGGGGCCTGCGGCCGCCGACCAAGGCGCAGCTCGACCGGCTGTTCGACGAGGACATGCTGGGCGACGACCTCGAGGCATGGATGGACGAATCGACCATGCTGCGGCGCTCCTTCCGCAACGTGGCGGTGATCGCCGGCCTGATCGAGCGGCGCTTTCCCGGCGAGGAGAAATCGCGTCGCCAGGTCACCTTCAGCTCCGACCTGATCTATGACGCGCTGCGCCGGCACGAGCCCGATCACATCCTGCTGCGTGCCACGCGCCAGGACGCGGCGCACCAGCTCGCCGACCTCAGGCGCCTCGGCGATCTCCTGCGGCGCGCGAAGGGCCGCATCGAATACCGCCGGCTCGACCGCATCTCGCCGCTTGCGGTGCCGGTGCTGCTCGAGATCGGCAAGGAGAGGGTGCTCGACGGCACCGCGGAAGACGAGCTGCTCGATATGGCCGCGCAGGAATTGATCGATGAGGCGACACGCCTGGCGTAGGCTTTCCGCGTGCTCCGCCGAGGTGAAAGCCCCGGCGAATATCCTTGTCATCCTGAGCGCAGCGAAGGATCTCGCCGAGCGACCAGACACGGGCTGCGTCGCCGGCGTGAGGTTCTTCGCTGAAGCGCGGAGGTTACTCTGCGCGCCTCAGGAGGACAGGGAAGGCACGCTGCCGATGCCAACTCGACACCAAGTGGGGGAACCAATGGATATCGCGAAGACATTGAAGGATGCGGTCGACTCCGGCGATCTGCCGGGCGTGGCCGCTGCGGCGGCGACCGACAAGGGCGTGCTCTTCGAAGGCGGCGCCGGCGTGCTGCGGCCCGATAGCGTGGTCTGGATCGCATCGATGACCAAGGCGGTGACGGGTGCTGCCGCGATGCAGCTCGTCGAACGCGGCAAGCTCATGCTCGACGGGCCGGCTGCCGACATCGTTCCCGAGCTCGCGACCAGGGGTGTGCTCGAGGGCTTCGATGCGTCGGGCAAGGCGATCACGCGCAAGCCCAGGCGGCCGATCACTTTACGTCATCTGCTGACGCACACGTCGGGGCTGGGTTACGACACCTGGAATGCCGACGTGATGAGGTATCGCCAGGCGACGGGTATCCCGGCGGTCGGTTCGTGCCGGAACGCGGCGCTCACCACGCCGTTGCTCGCCGAGCCGGGCGAACGCTGGGAGTACGGCATCTCGATCGATTGGGTGGGCAAGATGGTCGAAGCGGCGAGCGGGCAGCGGCTCGATCGCTACATGACGGAGAAGCTCTTCACGCCGCTCGGCATGGCCGATACCGGCTTCGCGATCGGGCCGGCGCAGCGCCTGCGCAAGGCGCGCATGCATACGCGCGGTGCGAATGGCATCACGGCCGTCGATCACGAGATTCCGCAGATGCCGGAGTTCCACATGGGTGGCGGCGGGCTCTATTCGACGGTCGGCGACTACCTCAAGTTCACCCGGGCGCTGCTGGCGGGCGGCGGGCCGATCCTGAAGCCGGAGACGGTAAGGCTGATGGCGGAGAACGCGATGGAGGAGGGTGTGCTCTGCCGGCCGCTCAAGAGCCAGCTTCCCGCCATGAGCAGCGATCTCGATTTCGTCGACGGCATGAAGTGGGGCCTCTCCTTCATGATCAACCCGACGGAATTTCCCGGCCGCCGCGCCGCCGGCAGCCTGGCCTGGGGAGGTCTCGCCAACTCCTATTACTGGATCGACCCGGTGAAGAAGGTAACCGGCGTATGGGCCACGCAGCTCCTCCCGTTCTACGATCCGAAGGCGGTGGCGGCGTTCGAGCGCTTCGAGCGGGCGGTCTATGCGAGCTTGTAGAGCGCGATTTGTCTCGTGGGAGAGCGCTACTGGAGTGCCGAGCTCCGATGAAAGAGGAGCCTCGACGGGACGCGATCAATGGAAGTCGCGGGAAGCGATCTTGATCTGCGGCCGGTCGAAGATGATGCGGCTGCGGTCGTAGGGCGGCTTCGGCGCGGACGGTTCGTGCGGGATGGGGCGCGACCTGGCCATATCGCGCGGATCGGGCGTCGAGGAATGGGCCTGGTCGCCGCGGGCCAGGCGCAGCTCGAAATGGCCGTCGAGGTCGGCGATACGGTCGAGATCGGCCGACCAGTCCCACAACCGCTCGACGACGAGATGGATCACGATCCCCTCGCGCTGCACGGTGCCGCTGGCGGCGAGCAGGCGCGCGCCCATGACGATCCGGCGATGTGCTTCGAAGACCTTGGGCCAGACGACGAGATTGGCGATGCCGAACTCGTCCTCAAGCGTGACGAACACCACGCCCGAGGCGGTGCCGGGACGCTGCCGCACCAGCACGAGACCGGCCAGAGCGAAACGATCGCCGTTGCGCGCGTCCCCCAGCCTTTCGGAGTGGGACATGCGCCGTTCCGACAGCATCGGCCGCAGCAGCTGCAGCGGATGGGCGCGCAGCGACATCGAGATCGTCGAATAATCGTCGACCACCTGCTCGCCCATGGTGAGCTTGGGCAGGCTGACCAAGGGTTCGAGATCGCGCGCCGGCCGGGCGTCGAACAAGGGAAGCGACGCTTCGGAGAAGGCGCGCACCGCCCACAGCACGTCGCGACGCGTGAGCCCCATCGACGCGAAGGCGTCGGCGCGGGCCAGGGCCAGGATCTGGCGCTTGTTCAGCCCGCCGCGCCGCCACAGGTCGGCCGGATCGCGATAGGGCGTGGTGCGCCTCTCGATCATGCGTTTGATGTCGGCTTCCTTGAGGCCGGCAACCTGCCGGAAGCCGAGGCGCAGGGCGCATTGCCGGACAGCGGTCTTCTCGAGGGTGCAATCCCAATCGCTCGCATTCACATCGGGGGGCCGCACCTCGACATTGTGCTCCCTGGCATCGCGCACGAGCTGGGCCGGCGCGTAGAAGCCCATCGGCTGGGAGTTGAGCAGGGCCGCGGCGAAGACTTCGGGGTAGTGAAATTTCACCCAGGACGAGACGTAGACCAGGATCGCGAAGCTCGCGGCATGGCTCTCGGGGAAGCCGTACTCGCCGAAGCCCTCGATCTGCCTGAAGCAGCGCTCGGCGAACTCCTCCTCGTACCTGTTCAACTTCATGCCGTTGATGAAGTCCTTCTTCAGCGTGTGGATGGTGCCCGAGCGGCGGAAGGTCGCCATGGCACGCCGAAGCTTGTCGGCCTTGGCCGGCGAGAAGCCCGCACAGTCGATCGCGATCTGCATGGCCTGCTCCTGGAACAGCGGCACGCCGCGCGTGCGCTTCAGGATCTTCTCCAGCTTGTCGGTGGCGTACTCGATCTTGTCTTCGTCGAGGTCGCGGTTCTTGAGATAGGGATGGACCATGCCGCCCTGGATCGGGCCCGGCCGCACGATCGCCACCTCGACGACGAGGTCGTAATACTCTTTCGGCTTCAGCCGAGGCAGCATCGACATCTGTGCCCGGCTCTCGACCTGGAACACGCCGACCGAATCGGCTTTGGACAGCATTCCATAGACCGCGGGATCTTCGGTCGGCATGCCGAGATCGTGATCTTCGTCGTAATGCCGCTTGATCAGGGCGAAGCTCTTGCGCAGCGCTGTCAGCATGCCGAGCGCCAGCACGTCGACCTTGTAGATCTTCAAGGCGTCGAGATCGTCCTTGTCCCATTCGACGACGGTACGTTTTTCCATCGCGGCGTCCTGGATGGGCACCAGTTCGGTGAGCGGCCCTTCGGTCAGCACGAAGCCGCCGACATGCTGCGAAAGATGGCGCGGAAAGCCGATCAGGGCGGCGGACAATTCGAGGGCCAGGGCCAGTCGTGGATCGCTGGCATCGAGACCAGCTTCCTTCACATGCTGCAGGTTGATGCCGCTGCCACCGCTGCCCCAGACCGTGTTTGCCATGACACCCAACGTGTCGGGCGAGAGGCCGAGTGCCTTGCCCACGTCGCGAATGGCGCTGCGGCTTCGATAGGCGATCACGGTGGCGGCCAGAGCGGCCCGGTTGCGACCTTTCGTGTCGTAGATCCACTGGATGATGTCCTCGCGCCGCTCGTGCTCGAAGTCGACGTCGATATCGGGAGGCTCGTCGCGCTCGTTGGACAGGAAGCGCTCGAACAGGACCTCGCGCTGGTCGGTATCGACCTCCGTGACGCCCAGGCAGTAGCAAACGGAGGAATTGGCGGCAGATCCGCGGCCCTGGCAAAGAATGCCTCTTCTCCGTGACTCCTCGACGATCTCGTGAACCGTCAGGAAGTAGGGCGCGATCCCCTTGCTGGAGATCAGGTCGAACTCCTTTCTCAGGTTCGTGGAGACCTTCTGCGGCACACCCTTGGGAAAACGACGGGCAGCCCCTTTCCAGGTGAGCCGCTCGAGCTTCTGCATCGGCGTCTCGCCGCCCTCGTACATGACGGGGTACTGGTAGGTGAGGTCCTTGAGCGAGAACCTGCAGCGATCGACGATCTCGCGGATCTGCGCGATCGCGTGAGGATGATTACGGAACAGCCGCTCCATCTCGTGCGCCGGCTTGAGATGGCGCTCGGCCGAGGCGAAGCGCCGGAAGCCCAGTTCCTCGACGGTGCATTTGAGGCGGATGGCGGTGACCACGTCGTGCAGCACCCGGCGTTCGGGCACGTGGTAGTGCACGTCGTTGGTCGCGACCAGGCGCACCTTCATCCGTGTCGCGAGATCATCGAGATAGGCCAGCCGGGCCGCGTCGTTGCCGCGGAACAGCATGGTGGCGGCAAGGTAGCAGCGGTCGCCATAGAGGTCGGCAAGACGTTGCAGCCTGTCGTGAAAGGCGGGATCCTCGATCTTTCGCGGCGGCAGGACGATGGCCAGGATGTCGTCGGCATATTGGACGAGCATCTCGAAGGTGAGGTTACAATTGCCTTTTCCTGCTTCCTTGTTGCCGTCGCTCAGCATTCGCGACAGATTTTTGTAACCCTCCACGTTCATCGGATAGGCGAGCAGCGAATAGCCGTCGCGGGTTTCGAGCCGGGCGCCGACGAGCAGTCTGATCCACTTGTCTTCCGGCACCCGGGGCGCCTCTTCGTTCTCGGGCTCGTAGTAATCCTTCACCGCCGAATAGGCGCGCACGACGCCGGCCAGCGTGTTGCGGTCGGCAATGCCGATCGCGTAGTGACCAAGGTTCGCTGCCCGGTAGACCAGCTCACCCGGATGCGAGCCGCCGCGCAGGAAGCTGTAGTTGGTCGTGACCTGAAGCTCGGCGTACGACATGGGAGGTGTCGACTTTCTCATGCCGAATGCCGGCCATTCCATGTCGTCCTGAGCGCAGCGAAGGACCTCACCGGACGATCAGGCACGGGCCGTGGCGCTGGCGTGAGGTCCTTCGCTGCGCTCAGGACGACATGGATGAGCATGAGGACATTCCACTTACCCCCGGGGTCATCGGCTGCGATTCTCCCGCAACAGGATCACGCTGTCGGTTTGTTTCACGCCCTTCGGCGTCATGGCGGCGATCCGGTCGGCTTCGACCAAGGCATTTATGGTCAAAGGTTGGTAGGCGGCATGGCTGAGCAGATCGCGAAGCTCCGTTTCCACCGAACGGCGATGATTCCAGGCGCGTATCCCGAGGCGCTTGATGACTTCGTCATCCAGGCTGCGGAGGGTGATGGTTCCCATGGTCCTTGCTCCAGTGAAATTCTGCAGTCACGCGCAAAAGCCGTGCAGGTACCACCTGGCGCCGTTCAGCGGCCCGTCGCGGAACAGCCAGAAGCGGCCGCCGTCGTTGTCCTCGACGCGATAGTAGTCGCGCACCGGCGGGACGATGCCGGCGGGCATGACCTTGCCGCCGGGACGCGGTCGCCACCATTCGTCGGCGATGCGCTCGGGCCCCTCCACGCGCACGAGGCGGTGGGCGTGGCGACGCCAGACGAACTGGCGTGGCGGATCGTCGGGCAACGCGGCGATGATCTCGACCGGCTCGGGCCGCTGCAGCAGCCGCGTCGGGCGTACGCCCTTCATCGAGGCGAGACGCGCCCAGGCACCGTGCGGCGCGGCGGGCGCGGAGATCGGCGCCGTGGTCTGCACGCGCTCGGGAATGTGGCTGTCGCGCGGCAGCAGGCGCACGACGTTGGCCGCGCCCAGCCGCAGCGCCAGCCGGTCGGCGAGGTCGATCGTGCCGTCCTCGCCGAGCGGGTTGGCCGTGACCGGCGCCGTCTCGGGTAGCATGTCCTGCGCGCCGGTCCAGGTCTCGACCTCGGGTGCCGACAGGATCATCAGCTCGACGCCGAAGCCGGGATCGAGCTCGCCGAGCTTTTCCTCGAACAGCTTCATCAGCTTCGGACTGTCGCGATTGGGCCGGCTGGTGCCGATGGCGGTGAGGTCGACGGAGCCGTCGACCCTGTAGAGCGCGATCTCGAGCTTGCGGGCGCCGACGCTCGCCTGCTCGAACTGCTGGCAGAGCGCGGCCAGCAGGCGGCTGGTCACGGCGGCAATGTCCTCGGGCCGGCCGATCGGCTCGGCGAAGGAAAGCCGCGTGCGGAAGGCGGGCGGCGGGCGGCGCGGCTCGATGGGTTCGTCGATCTTGCCGAGCGCCTGGTCAAGGCGGGTGAGCGGCTGGTCGCCGAAACGGCGTGACAGCGGCGCCCGCGGCAGTGGGTAGAGATCGCCGATGCGGCGCAGGCCGAGCTTCAGGAAGGTTTCCAGGATCGGCTTGTCGAGCCGCAATCCGTCGACTGGCAGTGCGGCGAGGGCGTCGCGCTGACCATTGGTCGGGCAGAAGAGGGCGGCCTGCGTCTCGGCGAAGCGTGCCAGCGCCCAGGCGGCACCCGCCGTGTCGGCCATCGCGGCACGACAGGTGAAGTCGTGGCGACTCAGCCGCTCGACGAGGTCGGCAAGCAGCGCGCGTTCGCCCACCTCGCCTGGACCGAAGAGATGGCCGCAACCGGTGACGTCGAGCAACAGGCCGGCATCACCGCCGAAGCCGCCGGCACTGCAGGACTCGGCACTCTCTTCGGCAATGGCGTCGCCCAGCGGATCGATCGCGACCCACGGCGTGTAACGGTCGCACCAGTTGGCGAGCGTTTCGATCAGGCGCCGGTCGGCCTGCGGCGCGACCGGCGTGGTGACGAGATCGGGCACGAGCGTGCGGGAATCGGCCAGCCGCATGTAAGAGCGCAGGCCGGCGGCGCGGGCATGCGGGTTGACTGCCGCAAGCCGTGGGCAGCTGTCGCGCCAGACGACGGTGGCCGCCGCCCTAGCCGACCAGTCTTTCGCGTCGAGGCGCGCCAGCCGATCGGTCGAGAGCTTGGGGAACCACAGAGAGACAATGCGCTTCATCGTTCCACTCCAGGAGCCAGGATGGCATCTCTTCGACCGAGGGCTTGC
>Ga0182738_1000719_pt1 | contig 44358 bp, 35 predicted proteins | sample eDN5th30CBELigMG_FD_128876 | JGI IMG/M metagenome (GOLD analysis project Ga0182738, IMG submission 128876) | Enriched Miracle-Growth compost microbial communities from Emeryville, California, USA - eDNA 5th pass 30_C BE-Lig MG (version 2)... ...
CTGGAAGAAGCTCGCCTGTTCAGCGGCGAGTATGACCACGGGGACGCGATCGTCTCGGTCCACGCCGGGGCCGGTGGCACCGACTCCCAGGACTGGGCCGAAATCCTGCTCCGCATGTATCTCCGGTGGGCCGAACGCCGAGGTTTCTCGGTCGAGATGCGCGAAGCATCGGAAGGGGAGGAAGCAGGCCTCAAGTCGGCGACATTCGTGCTCAAGGGTGAGAATGCGTACGGCCTGATCGCGGCCGAGCGCGGAGTCCATCGCCTGGTCCGGATCTCACCGTTCGATTCCTCCGCTCGACGCCACACCAGCTTCGCCCAGGTCGACGTCGCGCCGGTGGTCGACGAGAACGTCGAGATCGAGATCGACGATGCCGACATCCGGGTCGACACCTACCGCGCCTCCGGGGCCGGTGGCCAGCACGTCAACAAGACCGACTCGGCGGTCCGGATCACCCACGAGCCGACCGGTGTCGTAGTCCAGTGCCAGAACGAGCGCTCGCAGACCCAGAACAAGGCGGTCGCGATGCAGATGCTCAAGTCGAAGCTGATCGAGCTGGAGGAACGCAAGCGGGCCGAGGTCGTAAGCCAGGAGCGGGGCGAGGTCAAGGACGTCGCTTGGGGCTCGCAGATCCGCTCTTACGTGCTGCAGCCGTACACGATGGTCAAGGATCACCGCACGGACTTCGAAGTCGGCGACGCACAGCGCGTACTCGACGGCGACATCGACGGCTTCATCCGTGAATATCTCAACCGTACTGCCGGCTAGCGGCCCCACGGCGCCCAGCTTGGAAGGGTTCGTGTCGCGGACCCTACGCGCAGGGTCGTTCTAGGTTCAGGAGCTTTTGCTTGAGGGCTGTGCCCGCCTTGCCTCCTCCGTAGCCTCCGGTTGAGCCGTCGGCTTTGATTATTCGGTGGCAGGGGACGATCAGGGCGATCGGGTTTACCGAGAGGGCGGTACCTGCGGCCCTGGCGGCGCCGGGCCTTCCGGCCAGAGCGGCGACTTCGCCGTAACTGGCGGTTTCGCCATAGGGGATGGTGGCGGTCGCCTGGAGCACCTGACGGTGAAAGCCCCCAACCAACTGCCAGTCGAGATCAAGGTCGAATTCGCGCAGGTCACCACTCAGGAAGGCGATCACTTGGTCGGCCGCCTCGTCGACCGTCTCTCCACCTTCGACCGGGGTGAGCCCCGTACGCGCGATGACTTCCTCGACAAGGGCGTCCGGATCGGAACCCGGCAGGTTGCAGCGGACGATCCCGTCGTCGGTCGCGGCCAGCGCTACCGGACCCAGGCCGGTGTCGAACGCTGTGTGGCTGAACGTGCCCATGAGAGAGAGCATAGGCTCCTGCCATGACCCACCTTCCGGAGGGAACCTCCGAGTTGATCGCCCGGGCCCTGGCCGAGGACATCGGTACCGGGGACGTGACCGCAAACGCCACGGTGCCGGAGGGACTCGCCGCCCAGGCCCACATCGTCCTCAAGCAGCCCGGGGTGATCTTCGGCCTCGACGTGGTCGAAGAAGTGTTTCGCCAGGTCGGCGTGGACGATGCCGACCGTGCCGTGGTCGAAGGCCATTGGCACGACTCGGTCCCGCGGGACGTGATGCTTATCAACGGTCCCGCCCGGTCGATACTCGCCGGTGAACGAGTCGCCCTCAACTTTCTCGGCCATCTTTCCGGCATCTCCAGCCTCACCGCCCGCTATGTCGACGCGGTGGGGGGAACGGGGGCTCGGATCCTGGATACGCGCAAGACGCTGCCAGGCCTGCGGGCCCTGGAGAAGCAGGCGGTTTCCTGGGGAGGCGGAATGAACCACCGCTTCGGCCTTTACGACGCGGTTCTGATCAAGGAGAACCACATCGCCCTCGCGGGTGGGGTGCGGGAGGCGGTGGAAGCCTGCCGGCTCCAGTCGCCTGGACTTCACGTCGAGGTAGAGGCCGAGACCCTCGATCAGGTGGCTGACGGGATCGATGCCGGGGCGGACCGGATCCTGCTCGACAACATGGATCTCGAGCAATTGAAGCGGGCGGTCGACCTGCGTGAGTCCGGCGGCCCGGGAACCGAACTCGAGGCTTCCGGTGGAATTTCCTTGGCCAACGTCCGGGACGTCGCCGAGACCGGCGTCGACTTCATCTCGGTCGGCGCGCTGACCCACTCGGCGCCGCAGCTCGACGTCTCTCTGCTGCTCGATCCGGCCCTTTAAATAGGAACAGCCCGGAGGTGGCAGGCCCGCCGGGCTGTTCCTTCTTCAGGCGAACCTGAAGTCTGTTGAGCCGATCAGTTCAGGCGGACCTTGAGAGTCTGCTTCTGACTGTGGTTGCCGGCGGTGACCGTCACCTTCAGCTTCAGCGAAGCTGAGGCGTGACCCTTGAGCGCCTTGACGGCACCCTTGGGGCCCTTCACCTTGATCTGGCCCTTGCTGTTCTTGCCGATCTTCTTCGGCGACTTGATCTGGACCTTGTACTTCTTGCCCTTGACCTTGATCGTCGCCTTCTTCGGCGTCTTCACCTTGACCGCGCCGCCGCGAGTTGAGATCTTGGCGATCTTCTTCGCCTTGGTGCTCAGCTTGACCGAACTCGTGGAGCTGATCGAGACCAGGGCTCCGTCGTTGCCCTTCGGACCGGCCGGACCCTGGGGTCCGTCGGCACCGGTCGGACCGGTCACGCCCTGCGGCAACTCGCCGCCGGTTCCGCTGAGGGTCGCCAGCTGGACAACCTCGTTCTGCTCCGTGATCGGGTTGAAGATCGAAGCGTAGAGGGTGCTGGACCGGGCGCCCGTGGCGCTCGGGTTGAACCGGACGCGGACTACACAGCTGCCACCCGAAGCGATCTTCGGGGCGCAACTCTTGGCGTTGGTGACGAGGAAATCATCATCCTGGCCGCCATCGGTGTAGATCGAGTTGATCGGGATGTCGCCCGCATCGAGCGCGTTCAGGGTGACCGCCTGCGCAGCGCTGCTGGTTCCCAGCGGCTGGCTGCCGTCCGCATTCATGCCTTCGAGCTCGAGGGCAGTCGGATCGGACGAAAGCAGCGGCGGCTCGGACATCGCGAAAGTGAAGCGCATGTCGATCGCGCCCGGAACCGAGTCGCGGTCATTGTCCGGGTTCGCCGGGTCGTAAACGGTACCCAGGGCGCCGTTCAGCGACGGAGCGATAAGCCCGCCGACCGCGGCGTTGCTGCATGCGATCGAAGTCGGATCGATACAGGCCGCCGGTTCGAGATTCTCGATCTCGAGATCGTTGTTGATCAGGGTGCCGACACCGTCCTCATTGAACGGGATTCCGACTTCCGCGTCAGGACCGAGCCAGTCGGTGCCGTACTCGACCGGTGGCGTCGGGGCGGTAAGAGATCCCGTGGTCAGCGGATCAATCGGACCCTTGGCCGTCACGGCCCAGGTGCCCATGTTGCCGTCGGCACCGAACACGAGACCACAGGTTGGGTTCGCGACCGGGTCGCAGTTGAGCTTGAAGGTCAAGCCGACCGGGGCACTCAGATCCATCGCGCCGGTTTCTTCGTCGTAGGTACCTGTCCACTGGTCGCTCGCCGAGATCTGGATCTGGATCGAGACGGTGCCGACGAGAGCGTTTTCCAACGAGGTCGGGTAGGCCGGGAACCGGACAGAATTCGGGTTTACGGTCACGTCTCCGTTGTCGGAGATGACCGCGTCAACGGTTACGTCACCGGGCAGCAGCGCCAGGTTGAGGAAAGTCGGCTGCGAATCCGTTTCCGGGTCCGGTGCCGGTGCGTTGCCGTTTCTCACCTCCAGGTAGGAACAGTCCATCTGATCCCAGGCGGTGCATGCGGAGTCCGACGGCTGCAGAGTCAGCCGGACCGTCCGATCCGCGGCATTAGCTGTGCCTGCCATCGCGGAGAGCAACAAAAACAATGTGATGGCTGCGAGAACAGCCGTGTACAGCTTTCGCGCAGGAAGCTTTACCAGCCCCCAGGCGGGTGAATTCGAGTACCTCATTTTTCCCTTTCATCCCAATTAGGGATGGCCGAACCGAAACCTGGCCCAGCCAGCCCCCTCGTTTTTCAGCTCCTGCCGATGCTGACTCGATTCGCTTTGAAGCCTAGCGTGTTCGTGGAGAAACTGTGTGTTCACTTTAACTCGGATGGCATCCGGGCAGATCATTTCGGGCGAGGGCGACCGGTCTCGAGCCCTCCGACCTGCGGGCCTGGCCGGGACGAAGTGGCGCTCCCGTACAATCGGTTCATGCCCACGGAACTCCCAGTCCTCCAGGCGTCGGATGTGCCCCCGCCCCTCGACCCCGAGCTGATCAAGGAGCTCTCGGTCGAGATCCGCGAGCTCGCGGAAGAGCGCAACGCGATCATCCTCGCCCACAACTACGAGCTGCCCGAAGTCCAAGACGTTGCCGACTACATAGGCGATTCGCTCGGGCTGTCCCGCGAAGCCGAGAAAGCCGACGCCGAAGTCGTCGAGTTCTGCGGCGTCCATTTCATGGCCGAGACCGCTTCGATTCTCTCGCCTGAGAAGAAGGTCCTGATCCCCGACCTCGGGGCCGGCTGTTCGCTTTCCGATTCGATCACCGCGGACCAACTTCGCGAATGGAAGGCCAAGTTCCCCGGCGCGATGGTGGTCATGTATGTCAACACCTCAGCCGAGGTCAAGGCGGAAACGGATTACTGCTGCACCTCCTCGAACGCGATCAAGGTGATCCAACACATCTGGGCGGAGCACGGGGAGGACACCGAGATCCTCTTCGGTCCCGACATGTGGCTCGGCGCCTTCGTCGAACGCGCCACGGGTCTGAAGGACGACCCGGAACGGGCCGCCCGCTTCCACGTCTGGGACGGCGAATGCCACGTCCACGCCGGGATCCGTCCCGATGACATCGCCCGTACGCGAGCCGAGAACCCTGACGCCGAGTTCCTGATCCACCCCGAATGCGGCTGCTCGACCCAGGCCATGGAATACGTGGCCAACGGCGACATCGATCCCAAAGGCGTCCATATGCTCTCGACGTCGGGAATGATCGAACACGTCCGCGAGAACCCCGAAGGCGAGTACATCGTCGCCACCGAGAACGGCATGCTCTACCCGATGCGCCAGGCCGTCCCCGGAGCAAAGCTGATCGAGGCCAATCGCATGGCCTACTGCAAGTTCATGAAGATGATCACCCTCCCGAAGCTCCGCGACTCCCTGCGCGACATGAAGTTCGAGGTCAAGGTGGACGAGGCCCTGGCCGAAAAGGCGCGCCTGCCGATCGAGCGCATGGTCAGCATCGGCTAGCTCGGCCGCCGCCAGGAACCACCAGGGCGACGCTGCCTTCGTCGGCGGCCGTAAAACGGCAGCTCACGTACCTGAGTACTATCGCGGCCGTTTTCCGGCCTGTCTCCTTGGCAGCCCCGCCCTGGAGGCCCTTGGCATCCTCCCCATCAGGGTCGCGCTGCCTGCGTCGGCGGCCGGAAACGGCAGGGAGAGAATCTTCGCGAGACGCCGATTTTCGCGCTATAGCACCGAATTTTGGCGTCTCGCGTGGTTGACGCGGCTGGCGTGCGAAGCGGTGGGTCGGATTACCGGCGCTGGGGCCGGAAATCCGACCCACTGTGCGAAGCGTTCTGTTGCCACCGGGATCGGGAATAGGATGCTCTCGTGCTCGATCTGGTCGCAGCCGCGGGTGACTTTGCCTTTGGGCCGGGTAACTCGTTTCCTACCGTCGATCAGGACTATCTGCTGCAGGCACGGCAGATGCAGGCGATGTCCTTCGTCATGCATGTGCCGCTGGTCTGTTTCGGGATCGCTTTCCCCAGCCTGGTGATCTTCATGGAATGGCTGGGCCTTAGAACCGGGAAGGCGCACTTCCTGGCGCTGGCCCGGCGCTGGTCGAAGGTGATGATCACCCTGTTCGCGGCGGGGGTGGTGACCGGCACGCTGCTCAGCTTCGAGCTGGGCATGCTCTGGCCCGGGTTCATGTCCGCCTTCGGCGACGTCTTCGGCCTGGCCTTCGGCCTGGAGGGTTTCTCCTTCTTCATCGAGGCGATCTTCATCTCGATCTACGTCTACTCCTGGGACAAGATCTCGCCGCGCAAGCACATCCTGACCGGAATCCCGGTGATCGCCGCCGGGATCACGGGTTCGATGATGGTGATCGCCGTCAATGCCTGGATGAACAATCCCTCCGGGTTCTCGGTCGATAAGGCCGGCCAAGTGACCGACGTCAAGCCGTTCGAGGCGCTGTTCGCCAACGGCCATCTCTGGCCCCAGCTCACCCACATGTACATCGCCGCCTACATCGTGGTCGGCTTCCTGATCGCCGGCGTATACGCGTTCGCGTGGCTCAAGGGCCGCCGAGGGGCCTACTTCCGGACCGCGCTGGTGGTGCCGCTTGCCGTCGCTTGCCTGGCGGCCCCCGCTCAGCTCTTGATCGGCGACTGGGCGGCCCGCACGGTCGCCGACGACCAGCCGATCAAGCTGGCTTCCTTCGAGGGTCTCTACGAGACGACCGAGGGTGCCCCGGAGACCATCCTCGGCTGGTACGAGCCCGACGGCACGATCGAGTACGGGATCCAGATCCCGAAGCTGCTCTCACTGCTCGCCTACCACGATCCGAACGCGACCGTCCAGGGCCTCGACACCGTGCCCGAGGACGACCTGCCGCCGATCAACGTGGTTCGCATCGCCTTCCAAACCATGGTCGGGATTGGCACCGGGCTCGCCGCGCTGGCCGCCTGGTTCCTCTGGATCTGGTTCCGGCGCAGGCGGTTGCCACAAACGAAATGGTTCTACCGGGCGGTGGTACTGGCCGGCCCGGCCGCGGTGCTCGCCCTGATTGCCGGGTGGGTCACGACCGAGGTAGGCCGGCAACCTTGGGTCGTCTACGGGGTGATGCGGACCGAACAGGCGGTATCCGGAGCCGATGGGATCGTCTTCGGCTTCGCGGCTCTGATCGCGGTCTATGCGGTCCTCGTAGTGACCGTCTTCTGGGTCCTGCGCAGGATCGCCCGGCAACCCCTGCCGACGGAGATCGCGGCCTTGGAGGAGGTGGCCGATGGAACTGGCTGACATCCCCGCGCTGCTGATCCTGGCCGGGATCATCGCCTACGCGGTACTGGCCGGCGCCGATTTCGGAGCTCCGGTCTGGGCTGTCACCGCGCGCGGCGAGGAATCGAATCGGCTCAGGGAATCGGGACATCGCTCGATGGCACCGGTCTGGGAGGCCAACCACGTCTGGCTGATCTTCGTGCTGGTGGTCTGCTGGACCGCGTACCCGGAGGTGTTCGGGGCGATCTTCTCGACCCTCTGGATACCGCTGATCCTCGCCTGTCTCGGGATCATCATGCGGGCGATCGGGTACGTGGCCGGCGGGGTCACGGTGAGCCGGTCGGTCACCTGGCTGGCGGCGATCGCCTCGCTGCTTGTCCCCTTCGCGCTGGGGGCGGTGATCGGGGCGCTGGTTGCCGGCAACGTGCCACCGGGCAACGCCGAGGGCGACATCATCAGCTCCTGGCTGGCGCCGGTGCCGATCATGGTCGGACTGTTGCTTGTCGCCACCTCCGCTTATCTGGCTGCCGTCTATCTCGCGGCTGACGCAAAGCGCCGCGGGGAGGAGGACCTGGCCCGGGCCTTCGGCAATCGTGCCCTGCTCGCGGGGGTCGTGGCCGGGCTGCTCGCGGTGGCGGGGCTGGTCGTCCTCTATTTCGACGCGCGCGGGTTCTTCGATGCGATGGTCTCGACCAGCGGCCGGCACAACGAGTTGGGTCGGCTTTGCGTCTGCGTCTCGGCGATCGCCGGCACGGCCACTCTCTGGTTGCTCTCGATCCGGCGTTACGGCGAGGCGCGGTTCGTCGCCGCGGTCGCTGTGGCGGCGATCGTGGTCGGCTGGGGGCTCGCCCAGCAGCCGGAAGTGATGCCCGGCCTGACCATCCACGAGGCAGCCGCCTCGGACGACGTAATCATCGGGCTGCTGGTGGCGGTGGCGGTCGGGTTGCTCATCTTGATCCCGTCGCTCTACCTGCTTTACGGCCTGGTGCTCGGCGGCCGCTTCGATCCGCTCGCCGTGCCTGCGGTTGAGTCGGCCGAGGCGGGCCGGGAACTGGATCCGGCCGGCCGGAGCAGGGTCGCGGTGGTGCTGGTGATCGCCGCGGTCGGCGGCCTGCTGCTGTTCATAAGCGACGGTGGCGCCAGGCTGTACATCGGCCTGGCGCTGTTCATGATCGGCCTGGCCGGCGGCGTCGTGCTGCTGGCCCGCAGCCTCGCGCAGCTCAGGGACTGACCGGCTTCGACCCGCCCGGACGTTCCGAAATCACGTCGTCCGGCGCTTTGCCGTCCTTGTCCTTGGCACTGTCCGGAGCCTTCTTGCCGGGGATTACTTCGTTCCCCTGCTTGCCCGAGTCTTTCTTATCGGTGTTCTTCTTGCCGGCGTTGCTCGGCTGGCCCGAACCGCTGGTGTTGCCGGTGGCGCCGGTCGCCGTGGTCGTGAGGTCGCCGCTGGGGGACTCGCCACCGTTGCTGTCATCGGAACCGCAGGCGGCCAGTCCGAGTGCGGTGGCGGCGGAGATCAGTAGAACGGCAGCGAAGCGGGAGAGGGAGTTGAAGCGCATGCTTCTTTGATACCCGATCAGGACGCGATCCATACGTTGAGCTTGAAGCCGGGCGAAGCGAGCCACCCAGGAAGGCGGCTGTAGCCGATGATGCGACCCGCCTTGCCGGCGGCCCAAGGGTCGGTGCGAACCTTGCCGAGCCTGCAATTGTGGTTCTTCAGCTTCCGCCGAGCCTGGGCGGGCTTGAGTCCGAAGACGGAGGGGATCCGACACCAGTTCGGAGCCGGCCCGGCGGTCCCGCCGGTTCCGACCACGTTCTCGCCGGTCAGCTTCAGCGCGGTGCTAGCGACCCAGCGCCGGATCTGCTCGCCCGACACCCGAGTGTCGACCGAGGGGATGTAGCCGCGACAGGCTCCGTCGCCGTAGCTGGTCAAGCCGACCAGGCGGTAACCGTCGCTGGTCTTGACGACCAGAGGACCGCCGCTGTCGCCGCTACATGCTGAGGCGTGCCCGCGGGCGCCACCGAGACAGAGCATCCGAGCTGCCTGGAAAGCGATGCCATCACTGCGACGGCAGAGTCCGTCACCCATCAACACCTGGCGGGCGACCTGGAGTTTCGCCGGAACTCGATCGGCGAAAGCCCTGGTTATGCCCCAGCCGGTCGTCCAGGCCACATGCCCCGGAGTCCAGACCGCGGCCTCATCGGGACCGGCAAGCTTGATCGGTTCGACGGTGAGCGGTGAGGCCAGGGTGAGCAGGGCGACATCCCAGTCGGCGGCCCCGGCCAGCCCGCGATAGCGGCGTTTTCCGGTCCCGTCGAGGGGCATTCGCAGCCCGGTCACCCGGACAACCTGGCCCCGACCCGAGTTGAGCCGGGTTCGGCCGGAGATGATCTCGATCGTCCGGATCTGCCGTTTGGTCAAGTTGGCGACACAGTGTCCTGCCGTGATGACCAGGCGGGGAGCCAGCACCGAACCGCCGCAGAAAAAGCGCCGGCTGGCCAGGGTGCCGGGGGCGAGCCGGCGAGCCGCGGTCAGAGCGACCTGCCAGGGCCACTGGCCGATCGTGGTGTCGCGGCCACCGACGATCGAGGCGCTGGCGCCACGGCCCGCGCTCGGCGCGGGGTCTTCGGTTGCGGCATCGGCCGTGGATGGGGTCGCGAGCAGGAACGCTGCGAGGAGGCCGCACCACAGGAGGGCGGCCCGGTTGACCATTTGGGCAGCCCTGGACATTGCAGGAATCGTACCGGCTCATCTTCAGAGCACCTAAACGCATATGAGCAGTTGCTAACGTCTTGCTCACTTCAGCAAAATGAACCCGGTCGGGGAGCCCGCTGGCTGGGCGTTCTCCCCCAAGGGAAGGATTACCCCGACCCGGGGGGAATAGGGCGAACCAGATGGCATTCGGAAAGAAGAAAAAAGATTCGGCCCAGGCAGAGATCGAAGCGGCCCGTGCCCGCAAACAGGCCGAGCGACCCCGCAAGGGGGGCGCGCCGATCATCGAGATGCGCGACGTCAGCAAGGTGTATCCGGGCGGTCACCTGGCCGTCGACCGGGCCTCACTTGCGATCAACCGCGGCGAGTTCGTCTTTCTGGTCGGCCCCACCGGCTGCGGCAAGTCAACCCTGATCAAGATGCTGATCCGCGAGCTCGAGCCGACCGACGGCTCGATCTCGATTGCCGGCCGTGACATCAACAAGCTTCCCGAGAAGAAGATCCCGCAGCTCAGGCGCAACATCGGCACGGTGTTCCAGGACTTCAAGCTCCTGCCCAGCCGCACCGTCTACGACAACGTCGCCTACGCGCTTCAGGTGATCGGTGCCTCTCGGGCCGAGATCCGCCAGAAGGTGCCCGAGACCCTGCGCCTGGTCGGGCTCTCAACCAAGCTTCACAACTACCCGGACGAACTCTCCGGTGGCGAACAGCAGCGCGTCTCCGTGGCGCGGGCCTTCGTAAACCACCCGCCGCTGCTGCTGGCCGACGAGCCGAGCGGGAACCTCGACCCGGTCACCTCGGTCGGGATCATGCAGCTGCTCTACCGGATCAACAAGACCGGGACCACGGTCGTCGTCGTCACCCACGACCGCGAGATGGTCGACCGCATGCGCCGTCGCGTGGTCGAGCTCTATGAAGGCCGGGTCATCCGCGACGAGGTCGCCGGCGGCTACACCGAGGAGTCGACTACCGAGTTCGGCGTCCGCATGCGGGCCGAGATGGGCGTCGGCGTCGAAGGCCACACCAACGGCAACTCTGGCAAATCCAAGGGAGCGCACTGATGGGCAAGCTTTTCTTCTTCACCGGCGAGGCGCTCCGCGCGATCAAGCGCAACGTCGCCCCGACCACGGCAGCGGTGGTCACGACCGTGCTGACGGCGCTGCTGCTCGGTGTGCTGATCCCGGTTTTCCAGACCGCGCAGAGCAAGGGCGAGGATGTCCGCGGTCAGCTCGAGTTGCGCACCTTCCTCTATGACGATGCGACCAACGCGGAAACCCAGTCGCTGCAGAACAAACTTCAGGCGCTGCCTCACGTCGAGTCGGTCACCTTCCTGACCAAGGCCGATGCAAAACAGGAATTCCTGAACAGCGACTTCGGGAAGAAGAACCCGGACGCCCTCAAGCAACTCGGTGGCAAGAACCCGCTGCCGGCCAACTTCATCATCAAGCCCGATGATGCGTCCAACCTGGAAGGGATCCGCAACGCGATCCAGCCGGTCGGTGCCAACGGCAAGACCCAATACATCTCGCCGATCATCTCTTCGGTCGACGACCGTCAGCAGGACGCCCGTGACATCGAACAGGTGACCGGAGCTCTGAAACTGATCTTGACCGTGATCACCGTGCTTCTCGTCTGTGCCTCGCTGCTCCTGATCGGCAACACGATCCGGCTCTCGATCTACACGAGACGGCGCGAGATCGAGGTGATGCGCCTGGTCGGCGCGACTCGCTGGTTCATCCGCTGGCCCTTCATGATCGAAGGCGTGGTCGTCGGCATCCTCGGCGGCGCGATTGCGATACTTGTGCTGTGGATTGGCAAGGTCACAGTCGTCGACCCCCTTTCGGACAAGTTCGCCCTGATGAACGCGCAGGACTCGATGTCTTTCGCCGCCTTGGTCGGCTGTCTGTTCATCGCCGCGATCCTGGTCTCGGCGATTGGCTCGGGGCTGACCATGCGCCGATTCCTGAAGGTCTGAGCGCGGCCGGCCCGCCGCGGGCCACGAACGGATCCGCCGCCCGGATGGCAAATTGAAGACCGCGACCGTTGCCGTCTGGGCGGTCATCGGCGGCATGCTGCTCGGCATGTGGGCCGGCGGGCATCCAGACAACCTGCCCGATTCGCTGCGCCAGATCTTCGTCGCCGACAACGCCAAGGAGCAGTCGGTCTCCGACCAGGCGGCCGACCTGATCCAGGGCAATTACTTCCGAGTCACCGATCCGGACCAGGTCGAGGATTCCTCGGTCGATGGGATGGTGCGGCAGTTGCGGCGCCGGTACCACGACCGTTTCTCCCACTACTTCACGCCGGAACAAAACAAGCAGCTCAGCGAGTCGCTGGAAGGCAGCTTCAGCGGGGTGGGCATGACCGTCGGGACCAACACCGACAAAGGCCTCGAAGTGGGCTATGTCTTCCGCAAATCCCCGGCGGCCAAGGCCGGACTGAAAGCCGGTGACCTGATCGTCGAGGTCGACGGCGAGTCGATCCGAGGCGAGGACGTGAACCTGATCGTCGCCAAGATCAAGGGACCGGAGGGCACCGACGTCACTCTCGGAGTGCGTCAGGGAGGCAAGGGGAGGGTCAAGGACTTCACCCTGACCCGGGCGCAGATCCGGGTACCGATCACCGCCAACCGGATCCGCGAAGTCGACGGGAAGAAGCTGGGTTACGTCCAGTTGACGACCTTCAGTAAGGGCGCAGGACTGGCGCTCAGGCGAGCCGTACGGCGGGTGATCGACAAAGGGGCCGAAGGCATCGTGCTCGATCTCCGCGATAACGGGGGCGGGCTGCTGGAGGAAGCGATCTTCACCTCAAGCGTCTTCCTCGACGAGGGTGATGTCGTCGTCGAAACCAGGTCCAGAACTCAAGGCAACCAGGTCTTCAAGGCGACCGGACACAACCTGAAAACCCCACCGGTGGTGGTGCTGGTCAACCGCAACACCGCATCCGCCGCCGAGATTCTGGCGGCCGCGCTCCAGACCGACCTCGACATCCCGGTGGTCGGCACGCGGACCTTCGGTAAGGGTCTCTTCCAGCAGGTGATGGACTTGGACAATGGCGGCTCGCTCGATCTCAGCGTCGGCGAGTTCCTGACCGCGGACGGCGTCTCGCTGGCCCATAAAGGACTCAAACCGGACGTATATGCGCCACTGCCCAAGGACGCGACCCGTGACATCCAACTCGATCGGGCCTTCGGAGTGCTGTCGGACGAGCTTGTTGCCGAGACGCCGAGCGACTCGGAGTGATGAACGGCCGGGGCACCGACTCCCAGCGGGGCCTCAGGAAAGTCGCGCTGCTGGAGCGGAAGGGGCGCTTCACCTCCGCCCGCCCGCTCTTCGAACGCGGCCAGGCGATCGCCCTTGAACGCAAGGCGAGGACCCGTGAGGGGCAGATCGCCTGGGTCGAGTTCGGGGCCGGGCGTGCCCGTCTGATCCGCGATCTCGGCCGGATCGACAACGCCCGGGATGTGTGCGAGGCACTGACCCTCGAGCGTCTTGGCCGGCGTGGGTTCCCGCGAGTCATAGAAGAGGCCGCCGATTTGGCCTCCGCCACGCCGGCGGAGTTTCCCCGGCAGGACTTGACCGAACTGGCGACCTTCACGGTTGACCCAGCCACGGCCCGTGACTTCGACGATGCGGTCTCGGCCCGGCGGGAGGGCGACGGGATCCGGCTCTGGGTCCACATCGCCGATGTCTCGGCTTTCGTCCAGCCCGGCTCGGTTCTCGAACGGGAGGCATTCCTGCGGGCCAACAGCACCTACGTGCCGACCTCGGTCGAGCCGATGCTGCCTCACGGTCTGAGCTCCGGGGTCTGCTCACTCTCGCCGGGTGACGAACGGTTAGCGGTCACTTCCGAGATCGTTCTCACGGGCAGCGGTGAGGTGGCCTCAGCCGCCTTCTACCGCAGCCGGATCCGCTCCGACGCGCGCCTCGACTACGACCAGCTCGACCGCATCTTCGCCGGCCGCGAACGTGCGCCGCAACCGGTTGCGGAGCAGCTCGCGCTGGCCCGGGAGGCCGCGGCCGTGCTGGCCGGCCGAAGGCGTGGATCGGCCCTCGAAGTCAATTCGGCCGAACCGAGCTTCGAGTTCGACGAGGAGGGTCAGGTCGTTCGCGCCACGGCGGAACAGCAGACCGAGGCCCACCGCCTGATCGAACAGCTGATGGTGCTGACCAACGAACAGGTGGCCGAGCTGACCAGCGCCCGCGGGATCCCTTCTGTCTACCGTGTGCACGAGATGCCCGACCCGGACCGGGTCGAACGCATGCTGGCTCAGCTCGCCTCACTTGACTTGCCGGCGCCACCTTTGCCGGCCGGGTTGGGACCAACCACAGCCGGTGAGATCGCGATCGAAGCCTCTCGCTCGGTGGCGACGGAGGCGGCTCGTCGTGGCCACGGGGCCGAGGCCTACAGCTCACTGATCCTGCGATCGCTCAAACCGGCCCGCTACCTGGAGAAGAATCTCGGTCACGCCGGTCTTGGCAGCGACGCCTACTGTCATTTCACCTCGCCGATTCGTCGCTTCCCCGACCTCCTGGTCCACCGCGCCCTACTTTCAGCGGTCGGGGGCGGGGAAGAGCCGCCCACCACCGGCCAGGCGGCCGAGGCGGCGCTCCACGCCTCGGAGCGTGAACGGGAAGCGATGATCCTCGAAAGGGACGCCGACGACGTCTGTGCCGCCTTCCTGCTCGAGCGGGAGCTTTTCCAAGAGGGATACGACAAACGATTCGAGGGGGAGGTGTCCGGGGTGATCCGCTCTGGCGCGTTCGTTCGTTTCGGCGGCCGCCTCGGTGACGTCTACGAAGGCTTCGTCCCGGCCCGCCGCATCCGCGGGGAGCGTTTCGAGCTGAATCTGGAGGAGACATCCCTGGTCGGCGGCAGGACTGGCCGCAAGGTGAGCATCGGCGATTCCATCGCGGTCCACGTGGAGAAGGTAGATGCGCCCCAGGGAAGGGTGGATCTCGACCCTGCCGACGGCTGAAGGCTAGATTCCCTCTTTCATGGCGAAGAAGGGCAAAAAGCGGGCGCCAGCCTCCGGTGACGTGGCGACCAACCGGAGGGCGCGGCAGAAGTTCGAGGTGGTCGAGAAGTTCGAGGCCGGGATCGCGCTGCTCGGAACCGAGGTCAAGGCGCTGCGCGAAGGAAACGCGCAGATGGGTGACGCCTATGCCGCGGTCGAGGAGGGCGAGGTGTGGCTGCGAAACCTCCACATCCCGCACTACGCGCCGGCGACGATCAACAATCACGATCCGGAGCGGCCACGGAAACTTCTGTTGCATAAAGCCGAGATCGAAAGACTTATCGGCACGACCCAGCAGAAGGGCTTGACTCTGATCCCGACCCGCATCTACTTCAAGGGGCCAAGGGCAAAAGTCGAGCTCGGGCTGGCCCGTAACAAGGAGGGCAAGGATCGCCGCCGTGAAATCGCCGATCGCGACGTACGCCGAGATATCGAAAGGGAATTCAAGGGGCGGTATCGTTCCTGATCTGATGATGAAGCCAAGGAATCTCGTGCTCCTGCTGATCGCGGTGGCCGCGCTGATCGGACCCGGCGCCGCCGTGGCTGCGGACGAGCCGGCCACGACATCTAACGTTCCGACCACCGAATCCGACACTTCGGCCGACAGCGCCCCGCTGACCCTCAGCCAGGACGAGATCGACGCCCTGCAAGAGGCGACCGACTCGTCGGATGACAACAAATCGGTCTTCGAGAAGGCTTCCGATTTCGTCACGGACAACGCTCCCTGGTTCATCATCGGGATCATCGTCCTGGCGGCGATCATCGCCGGCATCCTGATCATGCGCGGCCGGCCCCGCAACAAAAAGGGCGGCACTCCGAAAGCCTCCAAATCGAACAAGGCGATGCGTAAGGCCGGCGGCATGTCGGCGACCGGCGAGGAGCCGGCCCAGGTTCCAAGTCCGTCTGAACTGCGTCGCCGAAAGCGGGCCGCGGTCCAGCGTTCCCGCGAGGAAGAGCGCGCTCGGCGCAAGGCGGGCATCGAGAACCGGAAGGCCGCTCGCCGGGGTGAAGCTCCGGTCGCTCCCGCAGCGGCCACGGCTGCAGGTGCGGGCGTCGTAGCCGCCAGCGGCATGGCCGCCGGCGAGGTCGACCCGGTCGAGGCCGAAAAACAGAGCGCTCGCGACCAGGAGACCGCCGCGATGGCGATGGAGCGGTACGGGGCGGTCCAGTCGCCGCTGGGCGATCCTGCGCCGGCTGAACTCCCGGCGTCCCAGACCGTTCCCGCCCCGGTCTCTCCCAGCCAGACGGCGCCGGCCGCTGGCGTTGTGACCCCTTACTCTGCGGCCGGGCCAGAGCCGTACGGCGAAGTGACACCGGAACCGGCCCGAGAACTCGAACCAGCCGCCGAGTACGCCGAAGGGCCGACCGAAGACCAGTTCGCCCCGGCTCCGGACGACACCTTCTACGAGGCACCATCTGCCGTCCCGGCCCCTGAAACTCCGTCCGCGCCTCCGGAAGCCGAGACCAGCATTCTCCACGAGCCTTCGATCGAAAACCCCGGACCCGACGCGATCGTCGGCAACGCGGCTGAGGCCTTCCTCGCCGGGGGCGCCGCGGGCGCTGCCGGCGGACTGGCGGCCGCCCGGACCAGCCGGTCGGATGCCCGCGAAGCCGAACCTGACCCCGAGCCCCTGGAACCGGTGATCGCGCCCGAGCCGGGTATGGCAGCGGAACACGCGCTGGCCGACCCGGAGCCGATCCTGCCGGCTGAGGCTGGCCCCTCAACTGCCGAGCCGATCGCGGGGGATGCTGAAGCCGCGGCCGCCGAGGAGAGGCTGCGGGCCAAGGTCGCGGAGCTCAAAGCCAGCCAGCAGCCCCAGTCTTCGGCATCGGCCGAGCAGTCGGTGGCGGTGCCGGAATCGCCGGGCGAGCCGGCCCCGCTTGGCCCGGACGCCGACCTCTCGCCGGGCCTGGCCGCAGTTGAACGCCGGCTAAGCGAGAACAGCACTGAGCGCGATCGAGCGCTGCGGGACGCCGAGGAGCGTCTGCGCCGGGTCGAGCAGCGGGCGGAGGACGCCGAGCGCCGGGCCGCCTTCGCCGAGCGCCTGGCTCAGCTAAAGGTCGAGGAATCGGAACGAGAAAAGCGTCTAAATGATGTGGTCAGCGGCATCGACCGGGCCGAACAGCGGGCTCGGGAAGCCGAGGCCCGGGCCGAGGCGGCCGAACGGGCGGCCGCCGCTGCCCTGGAGCAGAGTGACCTGAAGACCCGGGCGTCGGCTACCCAGGCCGCCGCCGAGCCGGTCGCCCAGGAGCTGGCCGAACCGGATACCGAGCCGGCTCGTTCAGCCGAGAATGACGCGCCGCCGCAACCACCCTCCCCTGAGGCGCCGGAGCCGGCGCGTAAGGGCCTTCTTGGCGGCTCCAGCGCCGCCGGTCAGGCGGGGTCGGATTCGATCAACCTGAACAGTGCCACCTTCGAAGAGTTGCGCGAAGCCGGCCTCTCGGTCACCCAGGCGACCCGCATCCTCGCCTACCGCGAACGTTTCGGCGGCTACAACTCGGTCGAGGACCTGGAAAAAGTCCCCGGTTTCCCCGCCGACCTGATCGAAAGCCTGCGGGGCAAGCTCACGATCTGACTTCAGTCAGGCCGTTCGCTGTGGGCTACTCGAGGGTGAAGAAGCGCCCTTTAGGGCCGAGATTGACGATTTCGGTCGCACCGACCTGGGACTCCTTGCCCCAGGATTCGTGGATGTGACCGCAGACGGTCAGTACCGGCTGCTTTTCCTCGATCGCCTTGAGGATCGCCTTCGAACCGAGGCTCATGCCGTTGCCGGCCTCGTCGCAGTGACCTTTGGGCGGTGAGTGAACCGCGAGCACCGCACCTTCCGGCAGATCGGCCAGCAGCGCTTCCGCCTCGCTCTCCTCGAGGTCATAGCTCCAGTCCCAGGGAGTCACCGGGATGCCGCCGCCGAGACCGAAAAAGGTCCGGCCGTCGATCTCGATCGAATCGCCGTGGAGGACCGTCGCGGCCGGCCAGGACGCGGCCGCCGTTTTCAATGCGTCAAACGTTTCGTTGTTGCCGGCGACCAGCACGGCCGGAGTCTCGATGCCGGCAAGAGCCGAGATCGTCTCCTTGAGGCCCTCGTGGATCGAGGCGAAATCGCCCGCTCCGATGATCACGTCGGCGTCTTTCGACATCTCGGTCAGGTTGGCGGCCTGGTCGAGGTCGCGATGCAGGTCACTGAATGCGAGGATCTTCATAGCCATAACCTCCGGGAGCCTACCCGGCGCGCTTGCCCGCCTCCCATTTCTCGCTCAGCCGCAACCAGATCTCGCTCCGGGTGGGGAAGGATGCCACGGCGTGACGGAGTTCGTCGACCGGCACCTTGCCCACGATCGCGATGGTGGCGGCATGGAGCCATTCGGCCACTTCGAAGCCGGTGAAGGTGGCGCCGACGATCAGGTTCTCGGGCCGGGAGACGACCAGGCGGCAGGTCCCCTCGACTCCCTTGCCGACAAACGACGCGCCGGCGGTCGAGTCGGAGCTCACATCGATCGCCACTACATCGAGACCCGCTTCGGTCGCTTGGGCGAGAGTCTGCCCGACCGCCGCCACCTGAGGGTTGGTGAAGGTGACCCGGGGTGGCCCGATCGTCTCCGCCCGGTTGCCGGGTTCGTGCCCGAGCAGGTACCGAACAGCGACCCAGGCCTGATACTTGCCCATGTGGGTGAGCGGGGCCCGGCCGTTGGCGTCCCCGACCGCATAGAGCCAATCGTGTCCCTTGACCCGGTAGGCGTCATCGGTCTCCAACGGCTGCTCGCCGTCGATCCCGATCGACTCCAAGCCGATCCGGTCGGTCCGGGGGCGCCGGCCGGTGGCGACCAGGAGTTTCTCGCCGGTGTATTCGCGGCCTCCGGCGAGAACTGTGACCGCGTCCTCGCTCCCGTCGACCGAGTCGACCCGGATTCCGGTGATCAGGTTGACACCATGTTTGTCCCGCAGCGCCCGGTCCACCTGATCGCCGGCGAAAGGTTCCTCGTGGATCAGCACGCGGTCCTCCGGCTCGAACAGCGTCACCTCGGAGCCGAGGCTAGACCAGGCTTGGGCGAGCTCGCATCCGACCGGGCCGCCACCGAGGATCAGCAGCGAACCCGGCACGGCGTCGGCAGTGGTGCCCTTGCGGTTGTTCCAAACCGGCACTCCGGCGATTCCCGGTACCGGTGGCAGCGTGGCCGAGGAGCCCGTTGCGATCGCGACCGCCCGGTTCGCGACCAGGACGTCCGCACCGACCCGGATCTCCCGTTCGCCGCAGATCGTCCCGTAGCCGCGAAAGAGCTCGATACCCCGGTCCTCGAGCCAAGGCAACTGGCTGGAATCGTCGAGGTCGTGGATCACCTCGTCCCGCCGCGCGAAGACGGCACCGGAATCGAGGCTGGCGGCGGATTCAGGTCCACCGAGCAGCTGGCTCACCCCAGCCATGCGCCTGGCCTCATCCAGCACCTCGCCCGGCCGCAGCAGCGCCTTCGAGGGCATGCACGCGTAAAAGGAACATTCACCCGCCACCAGGTGTTGTTCGACCAGGGCCGTCTTGAAGCCGGCTTCGGCCGCCTGGCCGGCGAAGACCTCGCCGGCCGGCCCTGCACCGAGGACGACGACATCGAATTCGTGGATGCTCAAAGTGCCTCCAGGGTCGTTTCCGGGAGTCGGGTCGTCGATCGTCTCTTTGACCCGGCTTCCTCCAAACCGTACAATGGAGGAGCACCATCCAAGGGGACGACAGGCTTCGACGTTGTCGGACCGTGCGGAGGGTTGCAGGTCGAGGATGTCGATGGCCTCGTAAAAAATCGGCACAAACCAATACGTGCGGACCATGAGTTCGCCCTCGCTGCCTAGCTGATACCTAGGTGATGAGAGTCGGCCCACCCTCGGCCCGTGGGGAGGGGTTCCGGCTTCAGAAACGGGCTAGCCCCGAAGGAGCGCCTCGGCTGGAGGGGGACATCTCAGAGGCTTGGCCATCCGTAGTGCCTGCTGGCGCGGACCCCGGATGGCGAGAACAAAGCGCCGGCTAAGCCTGTAGACGCCTTTCGACACGCGACTGCGGACGCGGGTTCAATTCCCGCCGTCTCCACTCCGAACCGGTATCGCGAGCGAAAGAAAAAGGGCCCGCCTGGTTAGCGGGCCCTTTGCTGTTGTTGCCTGGTTCGAAGCGCCTTGCTTCAGATCAGCGCCTCGAACCTTGCCGTTGATCTCTACTCGTTGACCGGCGGCATCTGCTGGATGTAGCCGAATCCGCGCTGGGCCTGGGCGACGACCATGTCCTTTTGAGCATCGCGGCGGGTCTTGGCGGCCTGAACCTGGGTCCGGAAAGTCTGGCGCCACGCAGTCCGCTGCTGCTGGATTTGCCGCTGCGCATTCGCCTTGACGTTGTTGATCCGCTGCTGGTAGAGGTTCGTGACGCTCGTGATCCGGCCAGCGAAGCGGCTCACCACCTTGTTGACGTCGGTAGTGCGGTCGCTCACCAGTCCGTTGATCTGGGTCTGGAGCTTGTTGATCTGGCGGGTCAGCTTCGCCCGCTTGGTCGGGTTGGTGGTGCGGCTGAGCTGCCGCTTGAGGCGATCACGCTTGTTCGACTTGAAGTTGATCTGCGGGGCGTACTTGTCGTAGACCCGCTGGACGGCTTCATTCTGATCGGCCTTGATCTCGTTGATCCGATCGTTCAGATCCTGGTTGAGGTTCTGGACCTGGGCCTTTTGGTTCTGGCGGATCCTCTTGATGTTGCGACGCTGCTGCTTGTCATCGAGACGGGAAATCCTGAGCAGAGTTCGCGAGTAGAGGGCTTGCACCTTCTTGTTTGTCGCGTTGCGGCGATTGGTCAGCGTCGAGCGATAGGTTTGGCGCCGGGTCGAACTGGCCGGGACCGTGCGCTTCGACTGGAGGAAGTTGACGTAGTTCTTCAGACGTTTGAAGGCCACGGTCTGTTTGATGCCCGGAACCGCGCTTTGGGCGGGGGACGGGGCGCCAGCGAGGACGAGGCCGGTGGAGACGAGAGCGAGGAGGACGAGCAGACGTTTCTTCATGGTGTCGAAACTAACACCGCTCGGTACGTCAGGTTGCGAACTCAGATCGAACGAAAAATTCCTGGCTGTCGCCTAGGGAGTGGCGCGCGGTGAAGTGGTCTTGTCGCGCGGGGTGGTCGTCTCCATCTCGGCCCGGATCACATGCATCACCGCGTTGATCAGGGCGAGGTGGGTGAAGGCCTGAGGGAAGTTGCCGAGGTGACGGCCCGAGCGGGGGTCGATCTCCTCGGCGTAGAGTTGAAGGGGGGAGGCGAAACCGAGCAGGCGCTCGCAGAGCTCGCGGGCCCGCGGCAGCTCTCCGATCTCAACCAAGGCGCTGACCAGCCAGAAGGAGCAGATCGTGAAGCTGCCCTCCTCGCCCGAGAGCCCGTCGTCGGTCTCGTCGGTGCGGTAGCGAAGGACCAAGCCGTCCTCGGTCAGTTCGTCGGCAATCGCCAAGACCGTGTTGCGGATGCGCGGGTCGTTGGCGGGCAGGAACCTGAGCAGCGGCAGCAGCAGACATGATGCGTCGAGCGCGTCGGTGTCGTAGTGCTGGGTGAAGACTCCCCGCTCATCGACCGCGTTCTCGCAGATATCGGCGTGGATTTCGTCGGCGATCACCTGCCACTCGGAGGCGAGATCATGCTCCTCGCGCAACCGGGCGAGCCGGGCGCCCCGGTCGACCGCGACCCAGCACATCACTTTCGAAGATGTGAAGTGCTTGGGCTTGCCGCGGACCTCCCACATTCCGTGGTCGGTGCCGCGCCAATGCTCGAGTGCGGCCGTGACCTGGCGCTTCAGGATCGGCCAGATCTCTTCAGGCATCCCGTCGCGGGACTTGGTGTGAAGGTAGAAGGAGTCGAGCACCGCTCCCCACACATCGTGCTGGCGCTGGTCGAAGGCGCCGTTCCCGATGCGGACCGGGCTGGCGCCTTCGTAGCCGTGGAGGTGATCGAGAACCTGCTCGGTCAGCTCCTTCTCACCGGCCACGCCGTACATGATCTGTAGGTCGTCTTCACCGGCTGCGACGTCGGCGATGAAATAGAAGAAGTCGTTCGCCTCCCAGTCGTACCCGAGGGTGTAGAGACCCCAGAGGGTGAACGTCGAGTCGCGAATCCACGAGAAGCGGTAGTCCCAGTTTCGCTCGCCGCCCGGCGTTTCCGGCAGGGAGGTCGTGGCGGCCGCGATCAGGGCACCGGTCGGGGAGTAGGTCAGCCCTTTCAGAGTGAGGGCCGAGCGCTCGAGATACCCACGCCAGGGATGGTCGGGGAAGGTGCCACGGGCCAGCCAGTTCTGCCAATGGTGCGCGGTCCAGACCAGGCGGTCGTAGGCCTCGTCGTAATGCTGCGGGGCGGGATGTTCGCTCCAGGAGAGGGCCACGAAGCGGACATCGCCTTCCTTGAGCATCGTTCTGGCCGTGGTCCGCGGTCCCTCGAAGCCGAGGTTCATGTCGGTATTCAGACGCAGCTGGAGATCGATCCCGGGCGCGGTGGCCAAGCCCTCGTGGTAGGCCTCGCCGGTGTACTCCCATTCGGCCGGAACCTGCCCGTAGTCGAACACCGGCTTGCAGTCGAGGGTCAGCTGCACCTCACCATGGACGCAACGGACCATGCGCAGAAGGACATGGTCTGCGTCGTAATCGGTGGGTGCCCGCCGATGGGTCCCGGAGCGGTCCCGGTCGTGATGCCACGGCCCGATCAGCAAGACGTCGCGAACGATGATCCAACCGTCGCCGGTGCCCCAGCTGGTCTCGAGGACATTGGTGCCCGGCAGGTAGCGACGGTGGCTCGGCACGTTGACGTCGGCCGGGCCGAGCCGGAAGTTGCCGGCGCTGCGATCGAGGATCGCCCCGAAGATGCTGGGCGAGTCGAAACGCGGCAGGCACAGCCACTCGATGTTTCCGCTCGGCGCAACCAAAGCCGAGACCTCACCGTCGGAAAGGAAGCCGTAATCAGCGATCGGCGGATACGGCGACACCCCGTGGAAGGATTCGGGAGACTGGATCTGGGCCTCCCAGGTCTGCCCGAACTGGGGTCCGGTGTGAGGGTGGGGATCGAAGCCGTTGCTCATCTCTGGGCAATGTCTCACAAATAAGTCGGGCGGGGTCCGACTCGCCGTCGCTTTGAATCCCGCCGCCCCACAGAAAAAGTGAAGACGGGTCGGCTCTGGTTTGCCGCGGCAGGAAGCCCGAACTGGCAGACTGGAAAGCCGCGTCATGGCAGTCGTCACAGCAACATCGATCGGGATCCACCTCGGCGGCGAGCCGTTGTTCTCGGATGTCTCATTCAAGCTCATGCGGGGCGATCGCATGACGCTTTCCGGGCGAAACGGGGCCGGCAAGTCAACCCTGCTCAGAATCCTGGCCGGCGAGGCCGAGAACGATTCCGGCGCGCTCAGCTTCCAGAAGGGCGCCCGGGTCGCGCTGCATGACCAGCGCCCTCCCCGCGATCAGAACCTCTCGCTTCAGGATTATGTCTTCAGCGGCCGGGCGGATGTGATCGAAACCGAACGCCAGCTAGAACGGCTCGAAGCGGCGATGTCCGAAGGGGACCACGGGGAAGAGACGATGAAGGCTTACGCGGCCGCCCAGCAGCAGTTGGAGCTGGCCGGTGGCTATCGCTGGCGGGACGAGGTTCTGGTGGTGCTGCGAGGCCTCGGCTTCGGCGAAGAGGAGTTCGATCGGTCGCTTTCCAGCTTTTCCGGGGGCGAGCTGACCCGGGCGTCGCTGGCCCGCGCGCTCGGGGCGAGGGCCGACCTGCTGCTGCTCGACGAGCCGACCAACCACCTTGACATCCCCACCCTGGAGTGGCTGGAGGAATACCTGAAAGAACTGGACGCGAGCGTGGTACTCGTCGCCCACGACCGCTGGTTCCTCGAATCGGTCGGGACCTCCGTGCTTGAGCTGGAGGCGGGCCGGGCCCGCTTCTTCTCCGGACCCTGGCATGCCTGGCGCCAGGAACAGGCTGCCCGGCAGGTCGCGCTCGGCAAGCAGATCGAGAAGCAGCAGGCCGAGATCGCCCGCATGGAGCGGTTCGTCGAACGCTTCCGCTACAAAGCGACGAAGGCCCGTCAGGCGCAGTCGCGGCTCAAGCAGATCGAGAAGGTGAAGAAGAACTCGGTCAGCCGGGATCCCGAAGACCGGCGGGTTCTCGCCTTCGACTTCGCCCAGCCGGAACGGGCGAGCCGAGTGGTGCTCAAGCTCGTCAACGGCCGGATCGAGGTGCCCGGCCGCGTGTTGCTGGAGGAAGCCAACATGATGCTCGAACGGGACGAGCATGTGGTGCTGGTCGGCCCGAACGGCGCCGGTAAGACCACCCTGATGGCGACCTTGGCCGGAGAACGGAAACCAGCTGCCGGGCATGTGCGGCTGGGCCACAACGGGAAGATCGGCTATCTCTCCCAGCACGCGGAGACGGCATCGGGCGACGGCACCGTGCTGGACGCGGCGGCCCGCGAAACCGGCCTCTCCGGCCAGAAGGTGCGCGACCTGCTCGGCGCCTTCCTCTTCTCCGGAGATGACGCCAACAAGCAGCTGAGCGACATCTCTGGCGGTGAGCAGAGACGGCTTTCGCTGGCGATCCTCGTCGCCTCGGGTGCCAACCTGTTGCTGCTCGACGAGCCGACCAACCACCTTGACATCGAGAGCCGTGAAGCGCTGGAGGACGCTCTGCTCGGCTTCCCCGGAGCGCTCATTCTGATCTCTCACGACCGCGCCCTGCTGGAAGCGGTCGGCAGTCGGACCCTGGTCTGTGAGAACGGGGCGCTGACCAACCACATGACCGGCTGGGCCGAGTATCAGAAGCGGCGGGACGAGGCCGAAGAAGAGCGGCGGGAGCGCATGGCCGAGGCCGCGAAACCGACCGGCAAGTCGGCGAATGCGCGCCGTCGCGGCTCGCCTGGAAAGGAGGTGGCTCGAGCGCGGCGCCGGGTCGAGAACCTGGAGAGGAAGATCGAGTCGGCGGAGAAGCAGCTGGCCGAACTAGAGGATGAACTGGCCGATCCGGCCGCCTGGTCGACCCCCGACAAGAGCGAACGGGCCACCCGGCGGCACGACGCGGCGAAGGAGAAGATCACGGCTCTCTACGCCGAATGGGAGGAAGCGGACCGTCTCGCGCGAGAGACCGCTGAGGCGGCAACGGCCTGAACTTCAGATACCGCGCACTTTTGTTGCCGCGGAGTCAGGGATGGCAGGTGTTAGGTTCGGGGCAAGGAATTGCCCTTGGAGGAGCTGGTGTCAAACCTAGACGAGCGGGATGACCGGAATATTCCCGATCCGGTAGAGCGCAGGCTCTATCGGGGACGGATGGCTGAGGCCGCGAGCCGGGCTGCCGAAGAGCGAGGGCCGGACCCGGACGCGATCTGGGCCGAGGCCGCGGGGCCGGGCTCCTACCGCTGGGTCTGGACGCGATGGGTCCAGATCGCCCCCACCGTTTTCGGCTGGGCCGCGCTGGCCTTGTGTGTTGGCGGGTTTCTCGGTTGGGTTCTCGACCTGTCTTGGATGGCCGGCAATTTCTTCGGCGGGCCATCCTTTCCGTTGGCGTCGGCGGGAACCGTCGGGATGTTGGCGCTCGCCTTGCTGTTGCTGCGTTCCGACCAGGGCGAAACCGCGGCCATGGCCGGCAACGCGCTGGCCTTTCTCGTCCTGGCTGCGGGGCTGGTGTTGCTGCTGCTGGACCTGGCGGGGATCGCCACACTCGACTGGGGCTCCGATTCCTTTCGCAGCCCGCCCTTCACCGCCCTGGTGACGGTGCCGGTGATGGCTCTCGGGTTACTAGTGGTCGATCGTGATCCGCCGAGATACCGCTGGCACGGATTCATGATCCCGGCGCTCGGGATCGTCCTGCTGGTCTCGTTCCTGACCAAGGGCTACGAGTCGGTGATGGTCGATGGAACGGCGCCCGCGTTCAGCTACACCGGCGCCGTCGCGGTAGTGCTGTTCTACGTCGCGTTCGCCCTGATGCGTCCCGACCGCGGGCTGGCATCGTTCCTGGCCGCGACGGGCCCGGGTCCCTCGATGGCGCGGCTCCTGGTGCCGGCCGCGTTGATCATCCCGCTGACCCTCGTGCTCGCCGAGTTGGTGGCCGAAAGCCTCGACGCTAAGGATGCCGCCCTGATCAAGGGCCTCGACAAGATCTTGATGCTGATGTTGCTGGTCGGGACGATCAGTTACACCTCTCGGCGCCTACAGCGGTTCTACGAGAGCTGGAAGAAGGCCAGTTCGGAGCTCGCTTCGCAGGCGAACGTGCTCACCCAGATGTCGGAAGGCGTGGTCGTGATGCGCATCTCCGACACGAAGATCGTGCTGACCAACCCGCAGTTCGACGCCATGCACGGCTACGAGCGGGGAGAGCTAAACGGCCAGCACATCGACGTGCTCGCGCCAACGGATCTGTCCGAGGCGGAAATCGCGATGCGAAGCCAGGTCATGCGCGAGCTTGCCGAGAAGGGTGAGACCAGCTACGAGAACCGTTCGATCCGCAAGGACGGGAGCGACATCTGGAGCCGGGTCAATGGGGTGATCACCTCGGTGCCGGGCCACGGGCCGGTGCTGATCCTGGTCAAGTACGACGTAACCGAGGACCAGAAAGCCAAGCACGCGGGCCGGGATGCCGAACTGCGGTTCCGGCAGGTCTTCGAGCAGAGCCCGATCGGCCTCTGCCTGATCAACCCGGAGGGGCGGTTCGAGCAGGTCAACCAGAGCTTCGAGCTGATTACCGGCTTCAGCGCTGAAGAGCTCGCCGACATGACCTTCAGCGAGATAACTCACCCCGCTGACATCGAGGAAGACCTGACCCTTTCCGGCGAGTTGTTCGCCGGTGAGCGGGACGGGTTCACCATGGAGAAGCGCTACATCCGCAAGAACGGTGAAGTGGTGTGGGTCTACCTGACCGTCGCCATGCTGCGCGACGCCGACGGGCATCCCTACCAGGCGCTCTCGATGGTCGAGGACATCACCGAGCGCCAGCGGCTCAGCCAGCAGCTCCAATACCTGGCCGATCACGACCCGCTGACCGGCCTCTACAACCGTCGCCGCTTCGAGGAGGAACTGAGTCTCGCGATCAACACCGGGCACGGCGAGGGCATCGCGATCTTGGTCATCGACCTCGACAACTTCAAGTTCGTCAACGACAGTTTCGGTCACACGGTTGGCGACCGGCTGATCGTGCGCACCGCGGAACTGCTCAAGAGTCGCCTGCGCTCCGATGACACCTTGGCTCGTCAAGGCGGGGATGAGTTCGTGATCGTGCTGCGCGACATCGCGCCCGCCGATGCGCTCACCATGGCCGAGGAGCTGGTCCGCCTGGTCGCGCGCGACGTTCGGGTGGAAGGGGCCGAGCATTCGGCCCGGGTCACCGCGAGCATCGGGGTGGCGGTCGCCTCCGAAGGGAAGCCGGTGCCCGAGGAGACTCTGATGATGCAGGCCGACATCGCGATGTACGAAGCGAAGGATTCGGGGAGAAACGGAGCCCGGGTTTTCCAGCCGGGGGAGGATTCCCACGTAACGCTCGGGATCGACTGGGCGGGACGACTCCGCTCGGCCCTCGAGAACGACGAGCTGCTGGTCTACGCGCAGCCGATCTATCGCCTGGAAGAAACCGGACCGCCCCATTTCGAACTCTTCGTCCGTATGCGCGACCGCAACGGCTCGATCATCATGCCAGGGGCCTTCCTGCCGACCGCCGAGCGTCACGATCTCGTGCAGGAACTGGATGCCTGGGTGATCCGCAAGGCGATCTGCACCCTGGCCGAGATCAAGGGCGGGATTTCGCCCCGCCTGCAGATCAACCTTTCCGGTCGGACGGTCGGCGACCCGAAGCTGCCTGGGTTCGTGCAAGGTGAACTCGAGCGGACCGGAGTCGACCCGGCCGACTTGATCTTCGAAGTGACCGAAACCAGTGCGATCGGCAACATGACCCGCGCACAGGAGTTCTCGGCCCGGATGAACGATCTTGGCTGCGGATTCGCGCTCGACGATTTCGGCACCGGATTCGCCTCGTTTTACTACCTCAAGCACCTCGCCTTCGACTACGTGAAGATCGACGGCGATTTCGTCCAGAACCTCGCGTCCGACCCGGTGAACCGGTTGCTGATCCGGGCCCTGGTCGAGATCTCACGCGGTATGGGCAAGATGACGGTCGCCGAACAGGTCGAGGACGCCCGCACGCTCGACATGTTGCGTGACTTCGGCGTCGATTTCGTGCAGGGCCACTTCCTCGGCCGCCCCCGGCCACTGGAACGCTCCAACCTCACGGTCCTGCCGGCGATGCCGCTTGAAGCCGCGGTCCGAAGCGCCTGAAGCTCAGTTGCGAGACTTGCGCCAGGCGACGAGCTTGCGGCCAAAGGCCGGGGTGGCGCTGGAGGCCAGGTGCTCCGCTTCCGCGCGGGCCTCGGCCGGGTCGAGCCCCAAAACCTCGCTGGTCAGGTCGGTCGCCGCGGTGCGCCGGGAGGTCAGGACCAGCGCGGCGCTCATTCCTGCCGGCGTCAGGCCCAGGTCGTCCTCGTTGATCAGTCCCATCTCGCGGATCCGCCGCACCATCTGCAGGGCTGAGGGCTGAGAAACGTCCAATTCACGCGCCAATCGGGCTTGAGTCGGCGGTTTGCCCTCCTGGCCGAGATCGAAAAGCGCCATCAGGTACCGGGCCACGCCCTCGCTCATTTCGACGCAGGGACGGGCCTCGGGTTCACCGGCGATTTCCTTCGCTTTTGGCTCGGTACTCAAACTGCCATCGATTCTATCCCGGCCATGGGACATGGGTTCGCCTGATTGCCATACTCTTTTGCCGTCAGTCGCCCAACCAGCGGAGGAATCCACGTGAGTCGCAATCGTCTTGTCCTGTTTCTGATCGCCATCTTCGCCCTGGCCGTTTTCGTCGGCTGCGGCTCCAGCGATGACTCGTCCGATGACAGCCCCTCGTCCGGCGACACCACCACCACCGCCGCCTCCGACTGCACGCCGGAAAGCATGAATACCTTCAAGGATGGGGTGCTCACCATCGGCACCGATTCGCCGGCCTACCCGCCCTACTTCGAGGACGACGATCCGAGCAACGGCAAGGGCTTCGAGAGCGCGCTCGGCTACGCGATCGCCGGCGAGCTCGGCTTCAACAATTCACAGGTCGAGTGGGCGACGGTGCCGTTCAACGCTTCTTACGCTCCGGGCGAGAAGAAGTTCGACTTCGACCTGAACCAGGTCTCGATCACCGCGCCGCGCGAGAAGGCGGTCAGCTTCTCGGTTCCGTATTACACAGCCAATCAGGCGGTGCTGGTCAAGAAGGGCAGCGACCTCGACGGCATCACCAGTCTCGACGACCTCAAAGACGCGACGATCGGCGTCCAGGTCGGGACCACCAGCCTCGAAGCGGTGGAGGATCAGATCGATCCGGACACCGATCCGAAGATCTTCGACAACTCGAACGACGTGGTCACCGCCTTCAAGCAGGACCAGGTCGACGCGATCGTCGTTGACTTGCCGACCGCGATCTACCTGCGCGACGCCGAGCTCTCCGGGACCGTCGTGGCCGGTCAGTTCGAGCAGGAGGGTGGCGACCAGTGGGGTGCCGTGATGGCCAAGGACTCGGATCTGAAGGGCTGCGTCGATCAGGCGATCGACACCCTCCGCGAGAACGGCACGCTCGAGGAGATCACCAACCAGTGGATGGCCGACTCGGCCAAGGCTCCGTTGCTGAATTGATCGGAAACTGACCACGGAAGCACGAACTGAAAGTGGTACCGGCGATCGTCGGGCCGCGCGCGAAAAGGCCCGCAAGGCCAAGACGCGGCGTGGTCAGGCGATCGCCGCGATTTCGTCGGTAGTCGTCCTAGGCGGACTCGCGACGATAGTCCTGACCAGCAGTGGCTGGCCGGATGTCCGCGAGACCTTCTTTTCGACCGAGGCCTTCAAGACCTCGTTCCCCGACATCCTCGATGGCTTCTGGCTCGACGTGAAGCTCTTTCTCGGGGTCGAGGTGATCGTGCTAATGCTGGGCTTGCTGGTCGCCGTGATCCGCACCAGCAAAGCGCCGGCCCTTTTCCCGATCCGCATGCTCGCGGCGGTCTACTGCGACTTCTTCCGTGGCGTACCGGTAATCCTGCTGGTCTACCTGGTCGGCTTCGGCATCCCGGCCCTTGACCTCGAAGGTGTGCCCAAAGACCCGATCATCCTGGCTGGGATCGCGCTTTCGCTCGCTTACAGCTCCTATGTGGCCGAGGTCTACCGGGCCGGCATCGCCTCAATTCACCCCAGCCAGACCGATGCCGGTCTGGCGACGGGACTCACTCGCTTCCAGACCCTGCGGTTCGTCGTCGTGCCGCAGGCGGTCCGCCGGGTGCGTCCGCCGCTGCTCAACGACTTCATCTCGCTGCAGAAGGACGTCGCCCTGGTCTCGGTCCTCGGCATCAGCGAGGCGTTTCGCATCGCCCAGGTCGAGGCCGCCTCGACCTTCAACTACACGCCACTGATCGCCGCCGCGCTGCTCTATCTCGCCGTGACCTTCCCGATGGCACGCATCCTCGACCACATCACCGCCCGGGAGCAGATCAACTCATGAGCGGCAATGCCGTGATCGAGATCCAGGGCGTGACCAAGGCCTTCGGCGAGCGTGAAGTCCTGGGCGGCATCGATCTCACCTTGCGTGAGCACGAGGCGATCGCCCTGATCGGTGCTTCCGGCTCCGGTAAGTCGACCTTGCTGCGCTGCATCGACCTGCTGGTCGAGATCGACGACGGGGACATCCTTCTCGACGGTGAGGTGATCACCGACCCTTCGGTCAACCCGGTCGAGGTGCGCCGCAAGCTCGGCTTCGTCTTTCAGGCGTTCAATCTGTTCCCGCACATGAGCGTGATCGAGAACGTCACGCTCGGTTCGGTCCGAGCCCAGGGGGCGGGGAAGAAAGAGGCCCGCGAGCGGGGGAGGGCGCTGCTGGAACGGTTCGGACTGGGCGGCCGCGAGGACGACAAGCCGGATCAACTCTCCGGGGGGCAGCAGCAGCGGGTCGCTCTCTGTCGCGCGCTATCCGTTCAACCCCGAGCCTTGTTGCTCGACGAGGTGACGAGCGCCCTCGACCCGGAACTGGTCGGCGACGTGCTCGACGCGGTCCGGGACCTCAAACAGGAGGGCATGACGATGATCATCGCCACCCACGAGATGAGCTTCGCCCGCGAAGTCGCCGACGAGGTCGCCTTCCTCCACGAAGGAAAGATCATCGAGCAGGGCAGTCCGGAAATGATCCTCGCCGAACCCGAACGCCCCGAGACGCAGAAGTTCCTTCGTCGTCTCCTGGCAGCCGGCCGCATCTAGCCCGGGCGGCGCCAGGAATCGAAATCGAGAACGTCAAAACAGATGCGGCACCGGAAAGTTGAATCTGTCAGCGCTATTCGCTGACAGATTCAACTTTCCGCACCCTCAACCTCAAGACCGCTGGGTGTTCTTCTTCTTGATCTTCTTTGACTTCTTGACGGCCTTCTTGATGCACTTCTTCTGCTTCTTGCTGGCCTTGCGCTTGGCCGCGCCGCGTTTGCCGCGGGTCTTGAACTTCTTGCGGCAGATCTTCTTCTGCTTCTTCAGGTTGAAGCTCTTGAAGGGCTTGACCTTGAAGCGGCTGAGCGAGGACCAGTTGCCGTCGGCATCCTGCTGACGGACCGCGATGTAGAGGCTCTTCTTCGGAGCCAGCTTCACACGGACCTTCTGGATGCCGCCCGGCTTGGCGATCTGCGGCGACTTGAGCCTGTTGCCGAGCTGGGAGAGGCTGATCTTCTTGTTCGACTTGAAGACCTGGACCTTTGCGACCTTGGCACCGCTGACGCCATCGTCACCGGAAGCCTTCCACTTGATCTGCGCCGACTTCTTCGAGCGCTTGACCACGAACTTGACGCCGGCCGGCGGGCGGGTGTCGTTGCCGTAACGGCCAGAGTTGTGCTCGTCGTGCCGGAAGTGCCACCACTGGTCGTTCAACGAGGGCTTACCGCCGACCTTCCAGAGGAAGACTTGGCCCTCGCGGGTGCCGTATGCCAGGTACTGCTGGCCGTCCAGCTTCGGATCACCGACCGCGCCGCCGAAAGAGGTCCACTGGCCGGTCCACTTCGGGAAGCCGGGGGCTTCCTCACCGTCCGGCCCACGGGCGTGGATCCAGTAGGAATCGTTCGCGGCGACCATCGAGCGGTTGCCGTCCTCGGTCAGGTTGGCGACCACGGGTGACGAGTAGAACGGGAACCCGTCCTGGTTGGTCGGGAAGTTGTCCATCGTCTTGCCGGTGAGCGGATCCCAAGCCTGGTCGAAGACATGGGCGAGAGCCGCCTGTCCCGCCTCGCCGCTGATCGCATTGATGAGGGACGCGCCGCCGGCCACCGGTTGCATGAACTCCGGCTTGCCGTCCCCATTGAGGTCACCGATCGCCGACTGGCTGGTGACCCCGACGGTGATCGCGTCGGAGGGGTAGTAGGGCGAGTAGCCCTTGCAAGCCGTGGAGGGGCAAGTCGGCTGCATGCTCTTGAAGATGCTGCCGTCGCCGTTGAAGATGACCGGGGATCCAGCCACCGGGGTGATCGCCACCCGCAGCTCGCCGGAACCGTCGAAGTCACCGATCGAAGCGGCGTTGGCCCCCTCCTGGACGAAGTCGATCGACTGCGAGTAACAGCCCGCGACAGACCCCATCTTGACCGGCCAACCCGGGATGTAGGCCCCACCGGCATGGTTGTTGCCGTCGGACTGGATGCCGTAGGCGAAGGTCTTGCTCGCAGCGTCATCGCACTCGAAGCTCGGCAAGAAGACCTGGTCGGTTCCGGTGCCGAGCACGTCACCGACCGCCGGGCTCATCATCAGCTTCGGGTCGTGGATGTAACCGGAGCCGATCTCGTCCTGCATCGACTGCGGTAGCTGGACCTTCACCGGCCAGCCGGGCACGGCACTCCCGTCTGCCTGGAAGGCATAGACATGGCCGTCGTAGCTGGACATCAGGATGTCGAGCTTGCCGTTGCCCTGCAGGTTGCCGAGGACCGGGGCCGACCAGTTGCCGCGGATCGGTAGTCGACAGCGACGGCAGCCGGAATCCGGGGTCGGGACCGGCAGCGTGTTGTACTGGTCGCTGCCGTGGACCGGGAAGCCGTCCCGCAACTTGCCGTTGGCGCTCCAGGCATAGATCCAGCCGCTGGTCGTGGTGGCGATGATCGACTGGGCGCCGTTGCCGTCGAGGTCCCCGACCGCGATCCCGCTGATCGGGTCGCGGGCATCGCGCAGGGCCTGGACCGCTTTGTAGGCCTCGGTGTCGAAGTTCTGCGGGTTGCGCGGATCGATGTCACGCAGCTTCCAGGTGTAGACCGGGAAACCGGGCGCCTGGGACCCATCCGGCGCCAGGGCGCTGACCTGACCGTCCATGGTGCCGAAGACCAGGTCGAGCTGACGTTTTCCGGTCAGGTCGACGAAGGCGGGCGCGGCGCTCATCTCGGTGCCGATCGACTTCGGGAAGCCCTGCACCAGATCCTTGTCGGCACGGGCGCCGATCGATCGGCGATCCTCGGCCTTCAGCCCATTGCCGTCACGGGCCCGCAGCCGGAGCGTGACCGTGTACTGCTCAGGGCCGTCGGGGGGCAGCACGTGGGCGGCCGGATCGGCTTTCGCGTACGCAGCCGGGATGTCGGAAAGCTTGAGCGTGCCGAGAACGCCGGACTTCGCTTCCTTGCCGGTCGACAGGGTTTGGAAATCATCGTCGCCGGGATTGGCGCCGACCGCCCATTCGAGCGTCCAACCGAGTCCGTCAGAGCCCCAGGCGGAAGGTGCGACTTTGCCCTTGATCTGGAGCTTGCCGCCCTTGGTCGGGTCGACGTACTTGTACCAGCTGGGTGAATCGATGTCGGCGGTCGGCGGGACCTTGCCGTCCATGATCAGCTTGGTCGCCTTGCCGATGTTCGGTCGGCCGTACCCGTACTGGGTCGACCAGGCCGTATGGGTCGAGTCGGTCTTCGAATCCGGGTTGCCCGGCCATTGCTTCGCCACGCCGACGTGGTCGCGCTGAGGCAGGATTTCGCTGGCCGTGTTGATCAGCACCTGCTTGACCTCGTTCGGGGTGAGGCGACGCTGGTACGGGTTGGCCGGGTCGTCGACCGCGTTCAAAGCTGCCGACTGGACCATGCCGAGGAACGCGGCCTGGAAGGGAGTCGCCCCGGATGTGGTCGTCTCGCCGCCGGAGAAGATCGAATGGGTGCCGTAGCTGGTCACGTTCGAGCGGGCCCGGAAAGACTTGACGTCCTTGCCCTCGATGTCCTGCGCCAGGCCGTTGCCCGGGAAGACATCGTCGAAGAGGTGGCCGTCGGTGTGGTCCATGGCATCGAAGTCGTTCGAGTCCATTGACATCAGGATGCCCTTCTGCTCCACCGCGTACTTGACCGCCTCGCGGACCGCGCTCGAGTAGGCGTAGGAGACGACCACGGTCGACATCGCATCGACGCCGAGATCGGCCGCGTAGGTGATCGCGGGGGCCAACCCGTCGGCCTTGCCGACCGACTCGGCCCCGGACTTGACCGGCACGATCCGGCAGTCGCGGCAGTTGCCGACCCCGGCGAAGTTGTTGTTCGCCTCGCCGCCCATCTCCCCGATCAGACCGGAGGCGTGCCCGTAGGCACGGTCTTCGGTTTGCGGGTCGTTGGTGTTCTGGTAGGCGTTCCAGCCGGAAACGTCGTTCGGGTAGCCGTTGCCGTCGTTGTCGAAGCGGCCATCAGCCGGGCAGTTGGCGACCCGGTTGTCGGTGATCTTGCAGTGGCCGAAGACAGCGATCAGATCGTCGGGCGAGAGGTACTTGGTAAGGGGACCGCCAATGTTGACCTGGTGGATGTATTCGTGAGTGCCGTTCTCGGCGCAGCCGCGGGTGGTGCCTTCCTCGTAGGTCGTGAATTGGGGGGTCGCCTCAGGGCAGGCCGGGTTGACCCGCGGATCCTTCGCGTAGTCGCGGATGTCGAACTGGCCGTTGCCGTCGAAGTCATAACGACCGAGGTCCTGGCCGTCCCAGCCCTGCGGGTAGGGCAGCTCGCCGGGGTTCAGGTAGATCGCGTCGAGGCCGTCCTTGACGCCGTTCGAGCTGTAGTTGACGCCACCTTCTACGTAGGCGACCAGAATGTCGTCGCGCCCGATGTTGCCTTGCGCCCAAGCGCCGGTCATGTTGATTCCCGATGCGCCCTCGGGGTCGGTCGCGTTACGCGCCCAGCAGGGGAGACCGCCGTCGGGGCGGGGCTGGTCGAAGACGGCGCCGCCCGGGGCCAGGCATTGGCCGTCCATCGGTCCGTAGAGGTTCCACTGTTCGCTGTCGGTACAGCCGGAAACCGGGTCTTGTAGCTCGCATCGGGCGAAGTTCGGATCGTTCGGCCAGTCCGCCTGGCTGAGCACCGGTCCGGCCGGCAAGTTGGGTGCGGGGTCCGCGGCCGCCGGGGCGACTTCGATCAGCAGGACCGCCGCCACGCAGGCGAGCACGGCAAAGACACGGTTCACGAACAAAATGGTTCCTCCCTTGACGCTCATTTTCCCTGGCCTCCTCACCTCCCGAGGAAGACCCTACGGGAAATTTACCGGCTTTTCGGCCGGGATCGGTTGCTCCACCGGACCCAGATTGGGGGATGGCTCCTCCATGGGATCAATAACCGCGCGTAGATGCGGTTGATTCGGTCCGGTTGGATTTATATAGAAGACCGCTGTCTGGCCGAGGCGATCATGGAACCCCCGGCGATCGAGCCTCAGCAGCACGCCGAGGAAGCCCAGGCAAAGCGGGATCGCGGACAGCCAGAAGCCGACCAGGCGTTTGAACGCCCTTTTCGGTCCGATCGCCCGCTCTCCTTGGTGCTCGATCCGGATGTCGAGGAAGCGCATTCCGGGGGTCTGCCCGGAGATCGACCAGAAGACGAAAAGGTAGAGCGAGCCCAGGCCCAGCCAGGCGATCCCGCCGACCGCGTAAGCGGCCCCGCTCAGCTCGCCGAGATCGAGACCGACCGCGGTTGCGAGCATGCCGAGCAGGGCGGTCGAAGTGATCATCACGAGGTTGACGATGATCGCGTCGATGGCCAGGCCCAGGGCCCGGGTCACGATGCCGACCCGATCGGTCGGGGTGACCCGCTTGCGGCGGAAGAGGATCCGGCGGGCGACCCGTTCGAAGATGTAGTCCAAGGCCCGGGTTACCCGGGCGACGCCGCGGCCGATGTCATCGACCAGGCCAAGTCCCTGGGAAGCGATTGCCGCTCGGACCTCGGGCGCCTCGGCGATCCGCTCGATCAGACGCTGGGTCTCGTTACTGTCGAGGATCCGGGCCCACAGCCGGTCGACCAGCTCCGAGTCGGCGATTTCGCAGAGCGCTTCCTCGACGGCCGGGCTGGTCATCGCATCCCGCACGGCGTTCTCGATCAGCGGCCCGTTGATGATCCGGGTGATCGAGCGTTCGACCGCCTCGCTTTCGAGCGCCCGCACGATCGCTTCCTCGATCGCGTTCTCCATCGCCTGGTCGATCCCGGTTGCCCCGACCATGCGACGGGCGCCCCCGGCGCCCGCCCCGACCAGCCGGCCGGCCAGTGAGCTCGAGCCGTTGCCGCTCACCTCGGTGGGCCTGCCGTTCGCTTCAGGATCCATGGCCTCAGGTTATTGCAGAGTCAGGGCTTTGAGCGAAACCGGGCGGCACGGGACTCCGCAGTTTCCAAGGTCTGTGCGTCGAGCGGCACGGTCTCCAGCTCGGCCGCCTTGCCCAGGCGTCGCAGCAGGGCATTCTCGGCGTCTTCTATCCCTATGCCCGGGACCGCGTCTTCCAGGCTGCCGACCGTTTGCCGCCGGTACTCGAGTCCGAGCGCGGCGTAGACCGGCTCAAGCGTCTCGGCGACCAGTCCCGAGCCGGAGACTAGGATCACGAATCCGACATGAGCGGCACCCCGGATCATCCGCTGGCCCACCCCGGCGATCTTGATCTCACCACCGGCGTTGACGCTGTACTCGCCGGGGCAATACTCGCCGGGGACCGCCCCGATGCGGGCGTCGGCCCCGAGATCTGCGAAGGCGTCGCGGACCAGTCCGGTCCAGTCGGCGAACCGCTGGTCGGTTCGTTCGGCCGGTCGCGGGTCGGGCAGGGTCAGGGTCAGACTCAACGCACCTTCGGTGAAGGCAGCGGCCCGGCCGCCGGAAATGCGTTCCATGCCCGGGAAGCCCTTCTGGGCGGCCGCCTCGACGGCGGCCTTGTAGCCAGGCGAGACCGCATCGCGTCGGCCGAAGGCGACTACCCGTCCGGGGCGGCTGAGACGCACCGTGGCCGGGCGCTGGCCGGCCGCAACCTGCTCCAGGAGGACCCGGGAGAGGGACGGCCCAAGCTCGGGCCGATCGGGGAAAGCTTCGCGCAGGAGTTGCCAGCCTGAGCGCGGCATCCGACCGGCTCTGATATGAGTGTTTGCTAACAAAAGGGAGAAATCATCCTTTCTACGCGAAATTCGATCCTCATTCTGGCGCTGATCGCTGTCCTGATTATCGCTGGGAACCTGGCCCTTCACCGGTCGGGCGGTGGTTCCGGACCGTCCGGCGCCGATGTTGCCCTGGCCGCCGTGACCTCACAGACCCCGGTCGGGGTGGCCTTCCAGGTTGGAACGCTGGTCGATGATGCGCGGGCCGAGGCGGCCGAGAAGATCGCCGAACGCAAGCAGGCCCGGCTCGAGAAGAAACTGGCCGCACAGAAGGAAGAGAGCAAGTTCGGCGATCTTCCCGGCACGGTCACCCGCGAGATCCTCGACGCGATCGGCGACTGTGAGTCCGGGGGCGATCCGAAGATCGTCTCCTCCAGCGGCCTCTACTTCGGCAAGTACCAGTTCAGCCCGGACACCTGGGAGTCGGTCGGCGGCAAGGGCCTCCCGTCCGAAGCATCGGAAGCCGAGCAGGACTACCGCGCCGCCCTCCTCTACACGCGCTCCGGTCCCAGCCAGTGGCCGGTCTGCGGCCAGTAGCCGCCGGCCCTACTTGCCGATGTCCCGCCTTCGCTGGCGGCAGGCGCAGGTGGAGACCCGAAAGAGCCCGGCCCGCAGCCACTGGGTGGCTTCCTTGCTAGTTAGGCCTTACGAGGGTTGAGGCTGGATTCAAGCTGAGAATTGCTTGAGGCTTTTGCGGTGCTTTGTCCGGGGAGCCTTTAGGATTGCCTCGTCTTGATCCTTGGGGCAATTGAAATCTCGCTCCGCTCCACGCGTTTCTCGCTATCGGAGGTTTCGGCGTGCTCGGTGGGCCGGATCGTCGAGCGCAGCCACGGCGTGACCGCCGGCGTCGACGGCCTCGACCGGCTGACCGCCTTGATCATGAGCGAAGTCGAGTACGCCCGCGACCAGGGTGCCGAAAGGGTCGAGCTGGTCGCCGTCCCCGCCCTGCGCGGTTCCCGCCTGGTCCGCCTGCTCGACCGGGTGGCCGAGGCGATCGGGGTCGACCCGATCCGGATCCCTTCCCGTCGCGACTGGGCTGCCGCCACCTTCCTCGGGGTGACCGTCCCAGCCGGTGAGTCGCTGCCGGACCCGGTCGCGGTCGCCGCGATCGGCGAGACGGCGATCGGCTTCGGGGTCGGCTCGCCCGGTGAGATCCCGGAATGGATCGGATCGAGGCCAGTCGGCGCCTCGACCATGACCCGCAAGGCCCGCTTCCAGGATCCGCCTCGTCCGGGGCAGATCGAGGCCGCGGTGATCGGGGCGTCGCGAGGGATCGCCTCGATGTTCCCGCCCGAGGCCGAGCGGGTGCTGGTGGTTTCCCCGCTGGCGGCCGTGGTGGAACGGCTTTGTGGCCCCCGGATCGGCCCGGAGGAGGCGCGCAAGGGGCTCGACGCGATCCTCGGCCAGACCAGCGAGGACATCTCCGCCTGGTTCGGGGCCGAGCCGCCGCTGGCCCGGCACCTGCCCGGCATCATCGTCGGCCACGCGGCCCTGGCGGAGGGTCTCGGGGTCCGGGTTGAGCCGGCCCTCGCCGACCTCGCCGCCAGCCGCCATTGGCTCGGCGAGCGCGAGGGCGACCTGGCCGGCCAGGGAAAGTCTTGAGCAAGGCAAGCGAACCCACGGACGGCGACGAACTGGAGGTCGGTGCCCCCGACCCCGCCGACGAGGCGCCGTCCATGCACACCCGGGAGCACGTGAAGTCGGTCCGGGTCAAGGCGCCGACCCGCGGCAACCGCCGGCTGGAGAAGTTCCTCGACGCGGTCAACCGCGACGACGAGGTCAGGACCTGGTGGTACATGGCCCAGGTCCATGCCGAGCGGCTCGGGATGTCCGACCACTCCTGGGTCCACATGCAGATCGTGCTCAACATCGCGTTGCGTCTCACCCGCCTGCTCGACAAGGGCGGGGTGAAGGGGGCGATGGTCACCGACCACGGCATGGGCGAGCGCGACGTCGAGGTCGTCGTCGCCGGCGGGGCTCTGCTGCATGACGTCGGCATGTCGATCCACCGGGCCGACCACGAGGAGTACAGCCTTTTCCTCGCCCGGGAGGCGCTGCCGCGTCTGCTCGACGGGATATACGAGGAGCCGGAAAAATCGATCATCATGGCGGAGGTGCTCCACGCGATCATCGGCCATCGCCGCCGCGGCCAGCCCTACACGGTCGAGGCGGGCATCGTCCGCGTGGCGGACGCCCTCGACATGGCCGAGGGAAGGACCAGAGTGCCGCTCGAGGCCGGGCAGGAAGGGATCCACTCGATCTCGGCCGCGGCGATCGACCGGGTCAACATCGCCGCCGGAGAAAACCGCCCGATCCGACTGGAGATAGAGCTCAACAACTCGGCCGGGATCTTCCAGGTCGACGACCTTCTGGCGACCAAGATCCGCGACACGCCACTGGCCGAACACATCGAGGTAGTGGCCGAGGTCCAGGGCGAGAGCGAGAAACGTCTGCTCTCTGGCTTCCGGCTCGGTTGAACCGTTTCTGGGTGACCTTAATGGGCGTATAGACACCTAACGTCACCCAGAATGGCGCCCCCCAGCGGCCGGATCGATTGGGAGCGAAGCCGGAGCCGGGTCGGCCGGGATGGATAATCAGTCCATGAAGACCGGTCTGGTCATCCTGCGCGAACAGTCCGGACATGAAACCGGCACTCACCCCGAGAACGCGAACCGTTTCCCGGGCGTGCTCGAACGACTCGGCACCGACAGCCGGCGGCACGGGCTGCCGATTCTGGATTCGAGGGAGGCCACGGTTGATGATCTGCTGCGGGCCCACACCGAGTCGCACGTCGAGAACGTGCGGGTCGCCGCCGAGAACGGCCCGACCTGGCTTGATGGTGACACAGTCGCATCACCACAGAGCTATGAAGTGGCTCGGCGCTCGGCCGGGGCCTCCCTGGTCGCGGTCGATGCCGTGACCGGGCCAGAGCCGGATCTCGCCAGCGCTTTCGCGATCGTCCGCCCGCCCGGCCATCACGCCACCGCCGACCGGGCGATGGGCTTCTGCCTCTTCAGCAACGCGGCGATCGCTGCCCGCTATGCCCGCGAGGTCCTCGGCATCGACCGGGTCGCGGTGCTCGACTGGGACGTCCACCACGGCAACGGAACGCAAGACATCCTCTACGCCGACCCCTCGGTGCTGTTCATCTCTTTCCACCAGTGGCCGCTCTACCCGGGCAGCGGCTGGATCGACGAGGTCGGGATCGGAGAGGGGCGGGGCTTCACGGTCAATCTGCCGATGCCGCCCGGCTCCGGTGATCGCGAGCACCTCGAGGGATTCGAAGGGGTCGCCGGACCGATCCTCGACCAGTTCGACCCGGGCCTGCTGATCGTCTCGGCCGGCCAGGACGGCCACGTCGCCGACCAGCTGGCCAGCCAGAACCTGACCGCCGCTGGCTACCACGCCCTGGCCAGGGCCGCGGCCCAGTTCGCCGCCCGCAAGGGAATCGGCCTGGTCGCCCTTCACGAAGGTGGCTACAACCCGAACACCCTGCCCCTCCTCGACCACGCCATCTACGCCGGCCTCGGCGACTTCACCCCCGACTTCTCAGGCGACACCCCGGCCCCTGAGCTGGCAGATGACGATTGGGCAGAACGACTTGCCCAGATCAGGCGAATCCAATCCCGCTATTGGAACGTCTGACTAGGAATTGAAGCGGTCGAGGTCGTGACGGCGCTGGTCCTTCTTCGCGTCTAGCTTGCCCTGGATCAGGGAAAGCACGGTGACGAGGATCGCGAAGAAGGCGATCACGCCGAAGCAGAAGAAGGTGATGTAACGGTCGTCGACCCGGCCTGCGGTACCGACCCCGTCGGCGGCCGCCGCGTAAGCGGGGAGGGCCAGAACGAAAAGGGCGGTCAGGACGGCAACGAGACTGTTACGGACACGATTCACGCCGCAAAATCTACATCATCCGCAAGTCGGCGAGCTTCGCCCCGCCTCCGAGTCAAACCCGCTGGCCCACAGAGACCAAGATTGGATCGGCCGGCTCCGAACGATGGCTATCCAATCAGTGGTGCCGCAGGTCTTGAGTCGAATCGACACATAACCTGCGGCACCTTCGGTTGACCGGTGCTCAGGCGTGGTGCGGCCGCATCCGAAAAAAGATGGATAGTGAGCGCAGCGATATCTTTTTTCGGACACCGCCGCGCCGCGCCCTGCTCAAGGCCCGGTCGATCGCCTGCCGTGTGACCACTTGTTACCGGGATGTGAAAAATGGCTTGTTTTCGGGGCTTTACGTCCGGGGAGTGCCTACACTTCCATTTAGATGATCGAAAGGTCGAAATGAGTTCCGCCAGGACTCCCCTCCGCGTCGCGGTGATCGACACCGATTCGGGCTTCATCCGGGTTCTCTCGAACCGCATGGACTCGGCCGATTGGCAGTACCGGATCCTCGCCTCGGGCGTGCCGCCGGAGGACCTGATCGCGATGAAGGTGAACGCGGTCCTGCTCGACCCCGACGTGATCGGGGAAGGGGGCTGGGAGTACCTGGAGCGGATCTGCGGGCTGCTGCCAGACCTGGGCGTGGTCGTCTGTGCCAACGGGGCGACCGTCTCGCAGCGTGTGCGTGGCCTCCGGATCGGCGCCGACGACTGGATCAACAAGCCCTGCCACCCGGAGGAAGTGATCGCCCGGATCGAGGCGGTCGTGCGGCGCCGCCGTCGGCAGTCCGGAAGCCAGGAGGCCGGTCCGCTGGTGGTCGGCGAGATCGAGATCCGCCCCGACCAGTTCCAGGCCTTCATCGCCGGGCAGAGCCTCGACCTGACCCGCCGCGAGTTCGAGCTGCTCCAGCTGCTCGGGCAGAACGAGGGCAAGGTCCTCGACCGGGAAGCGATCTACCAGCGGGTCTGGGGCTACACGATGGCCCACGGCGACCGCTCGGTTGACGTCTTCATCCGCAAGCTCCGCACCAAGCTGGAGAAGCGGTCCCCGGATTACACCTACATCCACACCCACTTCGGCGTCGGCTACAGATTTGCCGCCGAATCGCCGATGTCGGCCGCAGACGCGGCCACCGAGGTCGGCTCCGACCGGGCCACCGATGATGCGGGCGCGGAAGCGCCCGGCGTGCCGGTCTAGCGCCGCACCGCTCTCACTCAAAGAAGGGCGCCCCACCAAGGGTGGCCCGTCTTTGCCTGCCAGGTTCACAACTCTTTTACAGCAGGGCTACGCGCAGGTAACAAACTGGCCTGAAGCCGATGGAACGCTTCAAACCACAGAAATCTTCGCGAGGCCGAGAGCTTCGTGGCGCCGGGCCATCCCAGCGGTGGCCGGCAACCGATCCCGGAGGGTGTGAGTGACCGACAAGATCCGAATCCAGTACCAGGAAGAGCTGAACCACCTGGAAGCCCAGGCCCTCGGGGCCTTCGACCTCGTGGTTCGCGCCCTCGACCGTACCCTCGAGGCGATCGAACACCAGGACATCCAGCTGGCCGAGCTGGTCGCCGCCGACGACGACCGGATCGACGGTCGTTATCTGGAGACCCACCAGGGCCTGATCACCCTGCTGGCGACCCAGTCGCCGGTGGCCACCGACCTGCGCCTGATCTCGGCCCTGCTCCACGTGATCAAGAACGCGGAGCGGATGGGGGACCAATGCGTGAACATCTGCAAGCTGATCCCGATCGTCGGCCACGAACCGCCGGCAGAGGAGAGCATGGTCCGGCGCATCCTCGAGATGGGCACCCAGGCCCGCAGCCAGATCATCCAGGCGAAGACGGCTTTCGCCGATCGCGACGAAGCCGCCGCCCAGGACCTGGTCCGCCAGGACGACCTGATCGACCAGCTCAACCGCGAGTGCTTCAACCTGGCGATCGAGATCGGCGACGAGCACGACCGCCGCGAGTGGGCGATGACGATGCTGCTCGCCGCCCGGGCGATCGAGCGGATCGGCGACAACGCGGTCGACGTCGGCGAGCAGGTCGCTTTCGTGGTCACCGGACTCTTCCGTGAGTTCGAGGACGCGTCGCACCCGATCTGAGCCGGGTCGGCAAGTGGAAGCGGCAAGATCCCATCCGGATGACGGCGCCGGGCATACCCTGAGCGCCGGCCCGCTCGAGGTACGGCTCGACCAGCAGACGGTGCTCGCGGACGGCCGGGGAATCATCCTCACGGTCCGGGAGTTCCATCTGCTCGCCGTCTTGGTCAGCCGGCCCGAACAGGTGGTCAGCCGCGAGGAGATCTACGACCTGGTCTGGGGCGGGCCGATGCCGGAACAGGATCGCTCGGTTGACGTCTACATCTCGAAGCTGAGGCACAAGCTGGAGGCCTCACTGCCGCATTGGACCTTCATCCAGACCCACATCGGGTTCGGCTACTGCTTCTCGCCGAAACCGCTGGCTGGCTGACTTTTTGACTTTTTTCACGACTTTCACAGGGAAGTAACACCGGCCCGATTGACCCCTTGTTGACTGGTTCTCACTACTGCGCAACTCGCCAGAAGAAAACAACTGGAGGAAATTTTGAAACTGAAGAAGTGGCTCATAGCGGTCCCCCTCACCCTCGCGCTCGCGCTGGGTGTGGCCGCCTGTGGAAGTGACTCGGACAGCGGCGGCAGCGGCTCCAACGGTGACGCCGTCTCCGGTGAAATCGCCGGTGCCGGCGCCAGCTCGCAGGAAGCGGCCATGAACGCGTGGATCGCCTCGTTCGGCAACGACAACCCCGACGCGAACATCTCCTACGACCCGGTCGGCTCCGGCGGCGGTCGTGAACAGTTCATCGCCGGCGGCACCGCCTTCGGTGGCACCGACTCGGCCATGGACGAGACGGAGCTGCAGGACGTCGCCAAGCGCTGCGCGCCCGGTGAGTACATCGAGATCCCGGTCTACATCTCGCCGATCGCGATGGCCTACAACATCGATGGCGTCGACAACCTGAACCTCTCGGCCGATACGGCAGCCCAGATCTTCTCGGGCAAGATCACCAAGTGGAACGACCCGGCGGTGGCCGCCGACAACCCGGACGCCGACCTCCCGGACCAGGACATCGTGGTGGTCCACCGCTCGGACGAGTCCGGCACGACCGAGAACTTCACCGACTACCTCTCGCAGAACGCGCCGAAGGACTGGACCGACGAGCCGGACGGCGTTTGGCCGCTCAAGGGTGGCGAAGCCGCCAACGGCACCTCGGGCGTGGTCAGCGCGATCAAGTCGGGTTCCGGCACGATCGGCTACGCCGACCTGAGCCAGGTCGGTGACCTGAACGTCGCCAACGTCAAG
>Ga0182738_1000720_pt1 | contig 44330 bp, 39 predicted proteins | sample eDN5th30CBELigMG_FD_128876 | JGI IMG/M metagenome (GOLD analysis project Ga0182738, IMG submission 128876) | Enriched Miracle-Growth compost microbial communities from Emeryville, California, USA - eDNA 5th pass 30_C BE-Lig MG (version 2)... ...
CAGCAAGATCATGAGCCTGAAGCGAAAAGCCGGCGGTTACCGCAACCCGGAAAACTTCAAAACCGCGATCTACTTCCACTGCGGCGGACTCGACCTCTACCCACGCTAATCCCAGATGGACCGCCGGTTGACGGCCTCGCTCGACTGGATGGAATTCCCCATGGGGCAGACTCCCCTGAAAATTGGCATTCTGACCGTCTCTGATCGGGCGAGTCGGGGAGACTACCCTGATCTGAGCGGCCCGGCAATTGTCAGCTTTCTGCAACAGTCTCTGGCCGGAGAATGGGAACCGGTCACACGACTGGTGCCTGATGAACAGCCGCAGATTGAACGGGAACTGCAGGAACTGTGTGATCATGAGGAATGCTGCCTGGTGATCACCACCGGCGGCACCGGCCCATCGCCCCGGGATGTGACCCCGGAGGCCACCAGCGCCGTCTGCGATCGACTGCTGCCGGGCTTCGGGGAACAGATGCGGGCGGCCTCCTTTCCTGTTGTGCCGACCGCCATTCTGTCGCGGCAACTGGCCGGCTCACGCGGGCGGACACTGATCATCAATCTGCCAGGAAAACCACGCGCTGTGGCCGAGTGCCTGCAGGTGGTCATGCCGGTCATTCCTGATTGCATCACACTACTGGGAGGTCCCCGCCTGATACGGGCGGCAACAGACTGAGTGCCGGAGGGAGTTCGCTCTGACCCCTTTCCTGCTGCAGCGGTGAATGTCTCCTGGACGGATACGCCTCCAAGTGGGCCAGCGGACACGAAACGCCCCCTGCGTTCCATTCGTCCGGCACTCGATTGCCTGGTGCCCCCATCGCTCGGAGCCCAACGGCGCTCGCATGATCCGTGAAAGGGGTGTTTTGAAACCGGCCAGTGTGATCGCGCCATTCACCTTGCAGGGATGGGCAGATGAACAGTTTCAAATTCTATATTCGCTGCCACTTATCCCGATTTCTGTGCCGGCGTAAAATGCATTTCCTGCAGGAGGAATCAGCAGGCTGTGCACATTTTACAAGCACATTTCCAGCGGCCAGAAACGGAATAGAATATCGCTTCGGCAGTAACTGCCGAAATTCCTTCCGGTTACGCTGAGGGGTCCGCTTCGCGTCAGGAACCGCCTCTGGTTTGGTCCAGCGGTTGCATAAGCACGCATCAGCCCGACGAGTAGGCAGGGATTGACGCCCAAACTCTGGCTCTCCTTCCGATCTCTTTCTCCTTCCCAACAGCGATTGAGTGCATGGACGCATTGCCTCTCCGTTTCAGCGCGGTCCGCGCACTGAAATTTTTCACTGTTGCCATTCTGACTGCGCTGGCCTGTCACACAGCGGTTGCGGCCTCGTTTGCAACGACCAACTTCGTTGCCTCCGCACCGACAGATGAGATGGCCCGCCGGGTGGCGAATTGCGCCGAGTATTATCGCCGGGAACTGGCGATTCAGTGGCTCGGAGCCCCGTTGCCCAACTGGTATCGTCCGTGTCCGATCAGCGTGAAAGTCGGACAGATCGGGGCCGGCGGTCAGACGACATTCACCTTCGAAAATGGGGAAGTCTTCGGCTGGAAAATGCAGGTGCAGGGAACTCTGGAGCGGATTCTCGATTCCGTGATCCCGCACGAAGTCAATCACACCATCTTTGCCTCTTACTTTCGCCGCCCGCTTCCCCGCTGGGCCGATGAAGGGGCCGCCACCCTGTTCGAACATGAGTCGGAACAGGCCATTCAGCTGGAACTGCTGAATCAGGTGCTGCACACCGGTCGCCGCATTCCCTTGCGAAACCTGCTGGCCATTCGGGAATACCCTGAAGACATGCAGGATGTCCGCACCCTGTATGCCGAAGGTTTCTCGCTGGCGGAATTTCTGGTCGGCAGCAAAGGCGAGCAGGGACGCAAGGTCTATCTGAAGTTTCTGGAAGACGCCATGCAGCAGGGCTGGGAAAAAGCGATTGTCCGGCATTACGGCTTTTCCACGGTCGATGAACTCGAACAGCACTGGACGCAATGGGTGATCGCCGGTTCGCCACCGCTGAACCAGGCTGACGACAGCCTGCTGGCCTCGTCTTCCAGTCCGGCAACGGCCATGGAATCACCGGCTGACGAACTGGTGATCCGTTCGCAAAGCCCGCTGGAGAATCCTCCGCGCGTGGCCGCCAACCGTGTTTCCAATGCCCTGCCGGCAATTTCCCGTCCGTTGAAAGTGCGGAACGATCAGACGGCCCTCGATTCACAACCGATTCGCACGGCTTCGGCTCTGGAAGTGCAGTCCGAAGCAGAGTCTCAGGCGAATGAAATCAGCGAGGACTCGCGTCCGGCTCGTCCGCGTCCCAGTACGCTGCAGCCGACTGCCGAAGGCATCGGCACGCACCTGGATCAAGGGCACTATGGGTTTCCGGCAGCCCGTGGTCGTTAGACCCGTTTGGCCGTTGTTCTGTCATGTCCGGGCCTGAATTCCCTGTGTTTCGCTGGAATCCGTGTGAGAGATCATGTGCAACGCCGCTCGGGAAACCGGAGAACGGTCAAGGTCCCGCGGCATTTCTCGCTGCGGCTCTGGTGACCTGCCGACTGTTGAGCGCCGACAGTTGAGCACAGGAGTATCACGGGGCAGGGTGTCGATCCGGTTCATGCCCGCCCGGTGACGATCCGGCTGAGCTGACGGAAAAGATCACTGCCGGCGATTTCACACCATTCGAACAGCACCATCTCTGTGGTGACCAGTCTGGCTCCGGCTGCAGACAGACGTTGCAGGGCAATTTCCCGATCCCGCGGGTGCTGGCTTTCGACCGCATCGACGACAATGAATGGTTCATAGCCGCCTGCCAGCAGGTCCAGGGCCGTCTGCAGCACGCAGACATGCGTTTCGATGCCGGCCAGAACAATCTGGGGACGCTGTGGTGAGATCAGGGCCGGAACCTGCAGCAGCACCTCGGCGGCGCTGAACCGCAGCTTCTCACGCCGTTCCGGGATCAGCGCGGCAATCTGTTCGATCGTCGGGCCGAGTCCTTTCGGATATTGCTCGGTCGCCAGGCAGGGGACCTGCAGCAGTTCCGCCCCGCGCAACAGTTTGACGCAATTGGCCAGAACGGCATCCAGCTGCGGAATGACCGGGGTCAGTTTTGTCTGCAGATCGATGATCACCAGCGAACTGGATTCCGGATGCAGCAGGTCCGGGCTGCGATGAAACGGAATGCCAGTCATCGTCGGTCACCTGTTGCAGGTTCTGAAAAAACGAAGCGTGAGGAAATCGGCCGGGGCGAAAGCGGGGGGCTTTCATAAAAAGAGCCCGGACCGGAACAGCTCCCGGCGCCGGGCCCCAGATTCTGAGAACGCCGGAATTACGAGGCGTCGCTGCTGCCGCCGAAGGCATCCAGTGGTGGGCCGCCCATAATGTGGTAGCCGCTGTCGACGTGCAGGGTCTCCCCGGTAATGCCCGAGGCATAGTCGCTCAGCAGGAACATGGCGGCCTTGCCGACTTCTTCTTCCGTGATGTTCCGCCGCAGTGGCGAGAAGGTTTCATACAGGGTCAGCATCTTCTTGAAGTCCCCCACTCCGCTGGCGCTGATGGTCTTCACCGGGCCGGCACTGACAGCGTTGACGCGAATGCCCGACGATCCCAGTTCGCTGGCCATGTATTCGACCGCGCTTTCCAGGGCCGATTTGCACAGTCCCATCAGGTTGTAACCGGGGATCACCCGTTCCCCCCCCAGATAGGTGAGCGTCAGAACGGCCCCCCCGGTATTGAGCACGTTTTTCGCCCGGCCGGTCATTCCGATCAGGCTGTAAACGCTGATGTCCATGGCGGTTTTGAAGCCTTCGCGGCTGGACGCATAGACCGGGCCAGTCAGATCCTGCGGCGGGGCGAAGGCGACGCTGTGGACGACAAAATCAATCTTGCCGAACGTGTCAGCGACGGTTTTGAAAGAGGCGTCCAGGTCTTCGTCTTTCTGCACGTCGCAGGGGATGACGAATTTGGCTCCCAGGGGATCGACCAGCTTGCGGACCTTGTTTTCATTTTTGGGCCGGGCGGCATCTTTGTCCGGCAGATGGGTGAAGCCCATTTCCGCACCTTCGGCATGCAGCGCCTGAGTAATGGCCCAGGCAATTGACCGCTCATTGGCGATGCCAAAAACAACTCCCTTTTTTCCCGTGAACAACCCCATGCTGATTCCTTTGCAGCTCGTTTGAGCAGTGTTGAATGGATTCTTCCCGCACTGATGATTTCTCTTCCCTGGGTTCAGGGAAAGCCATGTTTTGTCACGACATCGTGCCGCGCGGGGAAATCCAGGGGCCAGTCGCCCTGAATAATGCCATGCTGACGATCAAAACGATATCTGACAGTCATCCGGCAATCAATAATGCCCCGGACCGGAGGACAGCAGACTTTCTCAATTTCCCGCGGAGCCGCCGTGATCGCGCCAGAAGTCTGGCTGTTGAAGCCGGTCCCGGGACAGTTTGAGAACAATTTGAGACAGAACTTTCAGGCCGCGCGGCAGGCCGTCCTGCAGAAACGTCTGTCCCGAGAAACCCTGCGGAAGAGAGCGGGCCTCGGAAAGTTCGCCCCCAAAAGCCGGCCCCCGGAACGCCGGCCGGGAAAAGAAAAAGCAGCGGAATCCCCCCAGGGACTCCACTGCTCGAGATGGTCAGATGACCGGAGATTCGCCAGACGCTGATCCCCCGGCAAAAGTCCTCGGCTTTATTTGGACTTTTTCAGGCTGAACTGCACTCCGATGCTCCCCTGTTCATCCGGAATATAGTATCCGACGCGGGGGGTGAAGTACTTGGACAGTTCGGTGAACGGCGGCAGCACCGAGAAATCGATCTTGCCTTCCAGCAGGCTGTCAAATTCTCCGTTGCGGGCTTTCTCATAGGCATCCGCAACCTGAGTCGTCGGATCCTGAAAGACCAGCATCGAGGTTTCGCCAGGCAGATATTTGGCAATCGTCTTGTACTTCTCGCTGGCCGACAGCGGGCTCGCCGGACGGGGAGAGAGTGCGGTTTTGATGGTGTCGGGCACATTGGAAATGAAAATGGTGTTGCCCTGCACAGCGGCCGCTCCCTGGGTTCCTTCACCGACCGGGGTGAAGAGTTGTGCTTCTGACTGGCTGGAGGTTTCGGCACCGCCGGCCAGTTTGAAAATTTCGCTGACGAGCTTCTGGCCCTTGGCGGAGTCGGAGACACCCAGGCTGACCAGCCCGGTCGAAGCCGCGGGATTTTCGGTGTTGACGTTGTAGAACAGCTGAACCTTGCCGGTCAGCACATCGATGACGTCCGGTTTGAGCTTCAGGTCCATTCCCGATTGTTCCAGCAGGCCGCCGGTGGCCAGGGCGAACTTTCCGGGGCCGCCAAAGGAATCGTAAATCGATTCAATGGCGCTGTAAGCGGCCTGGATATCCCAGGTGAAGGACACATACTGCTGGGCATTTTCCGGAACCCAGGCGGGCGGAGTCTGATCGCCGTTTTTGAGCTGAAAGACCTTCAGCACCCCGGAAGGGGGACCGTCGAGGTAGACCATGGATCGCGAGACAGAGTCGAAGTCTTTGGTCCCCATTTCGAAGACTCCCCCGATGGCTTTCAGCCCGGTCAGTCCCAGGGTCGGCATATAGATCATGCCGGCGAAGTTCTGGGTCTGCGGAACCATCGACAGGGTGGTGGCCGTGAGCGACACCGGATCGACATACCAGATCAGGCTGACATCGGTGTCTTCATCGGTCGAGCACTTGGCCACGATTTCCTGATAGATCTGATTGCCGGCGAAGGTGTCTTTGTGTTCTCCGTCCCAGCGGATCAGCACCGATTCCAGCACTCCGGCATCACTTCCGGCCAGGAAATAGCCCTCTTTGACGCAATAAGCGAAGGTCACCGGCACCGCATCTTCCTTGTCGGAAGTGATCACGGTGCAGGTGGTCACTTTGATCCCTTCGATTTCTTCGGTTTCCTTTTCGACTTTTTCCCCGTCGAACGAGGCTTCGGCTTTCAGCAGCAGGGCATCGAGAGTCGGCTGGTTTTCGCCGATTTCGATCAGAGTGGCCCAGCCAATCGGCTGGCCGACCGGTCGCAGCACGGCGACCGACAGTTCTCCTGAAAACAGATTGACCAGATCCGACAGGGGAATGCCGACCTTTTCGAGCACTTCGCCCTGCAGTTCCGTATAGCGTTCCAGCAGCTGGGCCCGAAATTTTTCCAGGCTCGGATCCTGAATCAGCGCTCCGGCGGCCGTGCTCTGAAACTGCTCATAAGCGAGTTCGATGTCCGGCACGGTAATGTAGAACAGCACGTTTGATGGCAGACGGTCTTCCGCCAGAATCGGTTCTTCAGCTCTGCTGAAGGCCGGAAGCATGGCCAGGGTCAGGGCCACGAAAAATGCGCTGGCGAATTTTCGGCAGGCGGAATGCAACCTCATAAACAGCATCCTTGGAGAGGGGTCAGGCAAATGGGCCCTGTGATCCGTGTGCACAAATGGCGATCGATTGAGACGGGATTGTTCCGCGAACAAATCCCCCTGAAATGTGAAGATCCTTCACCGCAGGTGAATCACGGAATCTTTTTCAGGAGGGGAACCGGGGGCCATGTCAAAATGACCCACTGTTCGACAGGCGTGCCGGCGGGCACAGGCAAGAGCAACTTGCTCTCACGGCAGATGCCGATGCCTGCAGGGGCGCAGCGGAACGTCCACGGCTTTGGTGTATCGTCCCTCAGGCAATTCAGCAAGGTGAGCCATGGAGAATACTTGCAGAAATCTGAAGCGGTTTGAAAATTCCGTTCAGAATTCTTCAGTTTCAATACTGGCGGAACGGGGAGCAGGTCGAGTCGCCGTGACAGGTCCGCCTGCCCGCCGCGCTGTCGGGCCAGGCTGGCTGGACGGTCGAGGAACTCCATGTGTGGCCGAGGCCGGCGTGGAGCGAGGGAACAGCAGTCCTCTTCGGGGCAATGTCGAGTTGCCCGGCGCGGCCGCAGCATCCGGCTGTGCAGAATCGGAACGGGCATCATGTGGCTCACGGATGCGCAGAGCGAAGACCTCATCCCCCACCCGAACGCTTTTGATTCTCATCGACTGCGATGCCGACAGGGCCATGCCGGTCGATTCTCCCCGCTGCAAGGTCAGGTGCACCACTGTCTGATCAGGATAGCTGAAGGCGAGTGTGAGATCGCGGACCGGAGGAGGAGCCCCGAAGGGGAAGCCCCGCTCCTGCTGGCTGGCATAACGGAGATCGTAAAATCCGTTGCCGGCCTGAACTTCCGGTTCCGGCAGACGTGTGCCGTTCTGCCAGGCTTCGAGGTGGGCCAGATGCAGTTGCCAGACATTGCCGACCCGCACGACCACCTGCTGCGAGCCAAATCCTGAGCGGGGATACGCTTCGAGCGAGGCCAGAATATTGTTCACGACCAGGGGGGGAGTGCGTTCGACTCCGACCATGGCCGCGCAGCGCAGCAGCACAGGGGCCGGCAGGTGTGCGACCGCCTGCGGATCGTTCAGCATCGCCACCACTTTTTCGTTCTGGTGGGAGAAGAAATACAGAGAGGCCAGAAAGACCTGGCTCTGGCTTTTCTCCAGCTCGACATCGAGATTGCGCAGAATGGCATCTTCGGCATTCTCGATCTGCCCGTGACGCTGCAGCACGCGCGCGGCCATCAGGTTGGCTTCCCAGACATCGGTCGAATAGTCGAGCGCTTTCTCGGCCGAGGCCAGGGCCTTGTCGTTCCCCAGGTGATCGAGAATCGCTGCCTGATTGGCCAGGGCCGTGGCCAGCAGCTCATCTTTCCGGAAGTGGCCGGTGCCGAGTTTTTCGAGCCGGGAATAAATCTCGACGGCTTCACTGAGCCGGCCCAGTTCCTGGCGGGTGCGCGCCACGTAATACCAGTACGGCGGATAGGCCTCCATGAATGGTTCCATGCGGCGCAGAATCCGCAGCCGGACTTCCGGATCGGTCTCCCGCATTGCCGCTTCGAGCTGGTCCAGGTCATCTCCCCGCACCAGCCAGCGATCGGGAATGTTCTTCTTGCGGGCCAGCTTCCAGAACGTGTCGAGAAACTGGCTCGAACGCTGGACCACGGTGGTCACCCGTTCTTTGTCAATCTTGTACAGATCGGAATCGCGCTGAGAGACCTGGTTGCGATAGTCCCACCAGCTGTTCGCCCCGGTGCGAATGGCACTGCCAAACTGGGCCGTCATCAGATCAGTGCCGAAGGCCACCGCATCCCAGGTGACCTGCCGGCGCACCTGGGCCGTATGATTTTTCTGGTGCATGGCGCGGGCTTTGTCGGCCAGGCCGATCTGACCGATTTCGTCCAGCACAGATGTATACAGTGCGATGACTTCCGGATCGTTGAGCTGTCCCAGATTCAAATTGTTCAGGATCTTTTCCTGCTCTTCCAGCAGCACCTGTTCTGTCGGGAATTTGCGAATGCGGTGAAACGAGGCCCGGCAGTAGTTCAGAGCCACCGCCGTGGACAGGGCATTCTCCCGCTGGGACGCATTGTCGGCGGCCGCCGGACTGTCGGCAGCCGGAGCCGCAGGACTCTCGCCGGCTCTGTCGGGGGCCGGCTTGTCGGCCAGGCTGAATGACGGCAGCGAGCAGAGCATGGCTGCGGCAGCGCCGGTCAACAGGTGTGTGCGGACAGGGCAGGAACTGAAAGACAGGAACAACGGCATGGCAATGTCGATCTGAAGGAAATTCGATCCGCAGTCTCTGTCACTCTAAACCCGCAGACTGCGATCTGAAGGATTTCCTTTGCACTTGACGTACCTGAATGCTGAATCCTGTCTGAAACGCGGGTCGGCGAAGATTTGCCGGGAGCCGGGACATCACGGAGACTGGCGAAATCACCGGAAGTCGCGGCTGTGATGCCGGTAAAGATTCGCAGGCTTGCCTGGTTTCAACTTCAGGCCTGATCAGGGGAACCGGCAGAAAATGCCGCAGGCGACCTCCGGGGCATGTCGGCCTTCCCGAGTTTACATTCCGGGAGTGCAAGTCATGCAAAATTCCGCAGGCGAATCTCTCTGCCGGGCGGGTGAGCAGACATGGGAAGGGCTCCTGTCAAAATTGACAATTTCCCGTCAGGATGTTCACAAGGAGCCTGCTGCCTCTAGAATGACGTCGAAGCCCGAGCCGGGGCGGAAGAGCGCGTCGGGCGCAAGGCCGCTAACTTTTTCTCCGACCCATAGATTTTCGAAATGCTTCTGCGTCTACTCAAATCCAAAGTGCATCTGGCGGCTGTCACCAAAACGGAACTGCACTATCACGGCAGCATCACGATTGACCGGGATATCATGGATGCGGCAGGCCTGCTGCCCTACGAGCAGGTGCTGATTGCCAACTGCTCCAATGGCATGCGCGGCGAGACCTATGTGATTGAAGGAGGCCGGGGTTCCGGCGAAATCCAGATGAATGGCGCCCTGGCCCGACTGGCCCATCCCGGCGACCGCATTATTGTGCTTTCCTTCGCCTATGCGACTCCGGAAGAAGCCCCGCGGCATCATCCGCGCGTCGCCATTCTCAACGAGCACAACCATATCGTCGAGACGTTTGACGCAGACATCGCCTGACGCCTGCGGCTCTGAAGGCACCGCCTGCGTTGCTTCTCTCGTGCAGGCCGCGCGCGTGCTCCGTTGCAGGCCCGGCTATGGGCCTTATTGGCAGGCCCATTGGCGAGCGCAGTTGCAGGGTCCGTAACGAACTCGGTTCCCCCCCGCGGCGGGCGACGTTTCCGCAGGAAACAGGCACACTGGAAACAGGCACAGCGGCGCGGGCCAGAGCCCGAACCACCGGCTTTAATCTCCGATGTGCGGCAGGCCGGCGGCGGAATCGTCGATAATCAGCACCCAGTCGTTGTTCCGTCCGGAATGCGGCGGTATGAAGGTCGGGGCCTGGCTGGTTTTTGCGAACCGATTGATCTTCTGGACCGTATTCTGGCGGGGATTGAACCACCAGGCGGTCAATTCTTTGCCGGCGAAATTTTCCAGCTGCAGGGAGATCACATTGCCGATCGGCAGATAGGCAATGGCAAACGAGCCGTCATCGGCGATCGCCACCCGGGCACAGTTTTCTTCCGGGCCGTTGTCGCTGGTGATCAGCGACTGATCGGCGTGAATCTTCCAGTACGGGCGGGCGAGAAAGAGTTCCTTCAGATAACGCATCTGCTGTGAACCGGGATGATGCAGTGCCGCCTGCCAGGGAGTACGGGCTTCGGACAGGGGCACCCGGCCGGGCTGCCAGAATTGCCAGATACTGTGATCGCCATAGGTGTGCCCGCAGGAACCGGCGAGCAGGGATTCGTAGGCCGCCTTGCGGACGTCCCATTCATCGAACCAGGGAAGAACGGCACCCGCATCGTGCCGGTGTTCCCAGGTGTCCCCTTTGACCGGGTGGTCTTCGTAGCACGGTTCGCCGTCGAGTGTCGGTTTGCGGGGAGTGCGGTTGATGTTTTTCTGGGCATCGATGTAATTCGGCCGGACAGGCCGCGCGTGTCCGGATTGAATCATGTTGAAATCGAGCCAGTCATCGGCATGAAAAATCTGGGCCGAGTTGCTGGTTCCCTGCGGGTGATAAGTCATCAGGTGCGTGCCGCCGTCGCCTTTGGCGAGTCCGCGGGCCATGGCCCGAATCGTTTCGACCTGCACTTCCGTTTCCGGATCGCGGTCTCCTCCCAGAATCCAGATGACAGGCCGGTCTTTGTAGCGGCGGCCGATCCATTCGCCATATTTTTCGGCATTGTCCGGAGTGAAGACTTCCGGCCCGACACCCCAGCGTTTCACCCATTTGTCGCCCCAGGTAGGAAGCAGGCCAATGTAGAGTCCGCGGTCCTGAGCCATCTGGACAATGTCGTCGACATGATCCCAGTAGTCGTTCCGTCCGCCGGGCCGCACGTCCGGCTTTGTCGGATCATTGTCGATCAGGGGGTTATGGCCATAGGCATTTGGGGTGTTCAGGCCGTCAATTTCGGCCAGGGCGACCGCCTGAATCACGGTGAAGCCTTTGGCCGCCCGATCATCGAGATAGTGTGCGGCTTCTTCGCGGGTCAGGCGATGGAAGAGTTCCCAGGCCGTGTCGCCCAGATAGAAGAACGGCTTTCCCTGTGCGGTGACCAGGTATTTCCCGGACTCATGCACTTTCAGGGAGCCGGAATGTTGCGCGGCAGTCGACGCGGCCGGGGGATCACGATCCTGGGCCGATGCGAAAGGCGAACCGGTCATCAGAATCCAGGCGGCCGCGACAGCCAGGCCGGAGGTCAGGAGCAGGCGAATCGGCTTGAGTGAAGACACAGGCATGTTCATTCCGTCGCAAAGGCTTAACGGGGAGAGACAGTCGGTGTGGCGGAAGAATCCGGCGAAAACTGGTCTGCCAGAATTTTCATTGTCGCGGCTTGGCGCTGCGTCACAATCTGCTGAGCCGCTTCGACTTCTTTCAGCACGGCTTCGCGCTGCTGAACCAGACGCAGGACCGTAGGGGTCAAGCGGGCCACGTCGTCCGGCTGATCCATGTCAAACAGCCAGTCATTCAGCCCGATGTCCCGCCACATGAAGCCTTTGCTGGTCTGTTCTTCGAAACGCCCGACCAGAGCCGGAATGCCGTTGCCGATGCACATGATGGGAGAGTGCATTTCCAGCCCGAACAATCCCAGCGAGCGTTTGTAGGTGCTCAGGGCTTCGTCGGTCAGCCAGTAGGTGTCACGGCACACCACCTGACTTTTGACGTCCTCCGGCAGCCGGTTATAGAGCAGTTCCCGGCCGATGGCCATCTGTGTCATGTCTTCCGGACAGATCAGCACCTTGTTGCCGGTCTCCCGGACCACGGCGGCAATGGCATCACGGAGCGGAGCATGATCATGTTCCTGCATCAGGGCATTGCGATCGGCTTTGGCTTCGTCTTTGGGCTGATTGCGGATCAGCCAGTAGGGAGTAAACCGCAGCCGAGGAATGCAGCAGAGAAACTTGCCCGCCTGCAGGCCGGCAGCTTCCAGAAACGCATCGGCAGCGGCATCGTTGACCAGATCGGTGGCGAATGCCCCGTCCGGGCCGAACTCCATGATCGGGCAGGTCACGCCCTGTTCTTTGGCCACTCCCAGCGAAACGGTTTCACGAAAGAAGATAAACCGTGCCTGGTTGAGCAGTTCGATTCCTTCCGGCGTCGTGCCGCTGAAGGTGATGCCATAAATTCCGAATGGCTTGTTGCAGTGCCGGACGAAATCACGCACGTCCCGTTGCGCCACAAACGACGCTCCTGAGCCATGCAGCAGAAAATTGGTCCAGCGCAGGGCTTCATCCAGTTCCGGCGTCGATCCGCGGCCATCTTCATTGATGCGGCCTTTGACAATCTTCAGCTGCGGAAACCGGTGTGTCATCAGGCTGCTGACTTCCGGCGTCAGATCGCCCGATGACCACAGAATGACTTCGGAGTCAGGCAGATATTTTTCCAGCAGGGCCAGCACGCCCGGAGTGTGGGCAATATCGCCAATGTTGACGATCTGCCAGGACGAGCGCAGCAGGATGCGGGGCGTTTCAGGCATGGCGGCCGTCAAAGCCCGGGGCCAGAGCAGGGCAGCTGTGGCGGCCACGGATGACTGCAGCAGAAAGTCGCGCCGCGAGGACTGACTTGAAGCGACGGGCTTTGTGGTCTCCATGTTCATACTGAAGTGCTCCCTGTTGCGCTGCCGGGGGCAGCCGCTTTTTACGGTCATCATTGCCGCCGGATTCCGGTGGGCCCAGGCGAGAGCCACCTACTCTAAACGGCATTGTCCATGTTGTCTCGCCCAGATCTTGATCAACCCCTGCGAATTCAGGCCTGAACATGACAGAACAAAAGCCAGGCTGGTCTCGAGCGTTTCACTCCCGCATGGCCCACGTTCCGCCCCGCGGCGAGTTGCGTTTCCTCAAGTGAAATACGCTGCGCGAGCCCAGACCATTTTCATGGTTCTGGTGCAGGTGAATGGACGTGATTTCCCGCAGGACTGCCCGTTGGATCGCCTGCGGAACACTGAAGACCATTTCCGAAATGGCTCTAGCTCCAGTATTGAGAAATTTTGGATCTCAGGAAAGCGACGCTCCGTTCAAGTTGGTCAAAACCGTCCACACCGTCTTCGATACTGATCCATCCATTGAATCCGACCTCCTTCAGAATGCTGAAAATCGCGTCGAAATCGTTCAGCCCTTTGCCGATTTCTCCATGCCGCAGGCGTTTTGCATAGCCGACGCTGTCTTCTTCTTTTCGCAGGTCTTCAATGGTCCCTTCGGCCAGGTAGCGGTCGCTGGCATGCATGGTGACGACCCGGTCTTTGACGCGCTGCAGCAGATCCAGCGGATCTTCACCGGCCAGAATGGTGTTGCTGGGATCGTAGTTCACCCCGAAACAGGGGTCGTGAATGCGCGACACCAGATCGCAGAAGACGTCGGCATGCTGGGCGAATTCTGGGAACTGCCAGTAGTTGTCTTTGTAATGGTTTTCGAGAATCAGCGTGACCCCGGCCGCGCGGGCATGCGGCAAACAGGCCTGAATGCACTCGATGGTATAGCGAATGCCTTCTTCCCGCGTCACTTCCGGTCGACGCTGCCCGGAAAGAACCCGGCAGTAGGTGCCTCCCAGTGCGGCCGTCATGTCGATGCAATGCTTTTCGTGGTCCACCTGCTGCTGGCGGAATGCCGGATCCGGATGCGTGAAGTCGGGAGAGGCGCACATCATCGGCAGCTGCAGATCATTGTCGTCGGCCACTTTGCGAATCTCTGACCAGTTGGCCGGATCTTTCAGCCCGATCAGGCCGGTGTACATTTCCAGCCCGTCAATATCCAGCTGGGCCGCTTTTTCGATCCATTCGCGAACGGTCATGGTGCCGTGCACACACAGGTCATCCATGTACAGTTTGGGAAATGCAGCCAGCTTCGGCATGTTCAATGTCTCAACAGAAGGAAACAAACAGGAATCGCGGAGTGCAGACAGGCGCTGCGGCCGGGGAATCGTCCGGCAGGAAATCAGCAGGAGAGTGTCGGCTTCAGCACCGCCTTGGGAATACTGCCTTCATGCATGGTTTCAAACGCTTCGTGCCAGTTTTCCAGTGACCAGATTCCCCCGATCACCGGATCGAGATCCAGCAGGCCGGTGGACAGGAGCCGGAGCACACGTTCCCAGATCGGCCAGTTGTGGCTGAAGCTCCCCTGCAGGCGAATGTTCTTTTGAACCAGCGGATCGAGCGAGAAACCGATCGGGTCGCGTCCCCAGCCCACTTTACTGATCCAGCCGGCAGGCCGGACCACATCAATGGCCGTTTTTAATGTAATCGACACTCCGGCCGCATCGATCACGCCGTCGGCCCCCAGGCCATCGGCGGCAAATGCCCAGTCCCGGCAGTCCCCGATGATCGGTTCGCAGCCGAAGCGTTTGACGGCTTCAAATCGGACACGGTCCCGTTCCAGGCCGACCACGCCGACAATGGCTCCCTGCAGGCGGGCCATTGCGGCGCACAGCAGGCCGATCGGGCCCGGTCCGAGAACCAGAATGCGGTCGCCGGGTTTCACATTTCCATTGGCGACAACGGCGCTGTAGGCCACACAGCAGGGTTCTGTCAGGCAGGCTTTCTCAAAAGACAGCGCATCGGGCACGCGGTGCAGGCACCGGGCGGGAACACGCACGAACCGGGTCATCGCCCCATCGGTTCCATATCCGAACCCTTTACGGGCGGGATCCAGGTTGTAAAGCCCTTCTCGCGACAGTGGATTATACGGATCAATGATCGCCGCCGTTTCGCTGACCACGCGGTCGCCGGGCTTCCAGGGATGGGCCCGCTCCCCGGTCTCGGCAATGATGCCGCCGAATTCATGTCCGAGAATGACGGGATAATTGACCGGCCAGCTGTGATCGGCGGTCCACTGATGCAGATCGCTGCCGCAGATTCCGACGGCGGCAACTTCCAGCAGAACATCTTCCGGCCCGATCGAGGGAATGGCCACTTCCCGCAGCTCCACAGCGCCGCGCTGGTTGGCGAAATTCACAATGGCCGGTTGCAGCGAACGTGACGTGGCGATGGGACGCTCCCGCGGAGAGAAGGTGTCAGGAATGCGGATGCAAGGCAGTGTCTGTCACGATATTTGGAAGTCGCGCCGGTCCGCAAGTGTCGTGCGCTGTCGCGACTCAAAATCTCAGTCTGCTCAAAATGCCGGCCAGGAACCTGTCGGTTTCTGGCGACAGCAACTCAGTCCATTACGGCAGAATTCAGTGGTCCCCTGCTGTCCGGCGCGGTCAGGCCTTTCCGGTGCGGGCCGAACCTGTCGGGACATCGCCATAGCCATGTACTTTTTCGCAGATCAGCCGTAATGAGGCTTCCAGATCGCCATCCGCAGTGCGAAAGGCATCGGCATCGACGGTCAGGGGGGCACCCAGCACGACCAGCGGGGCTCCATAACCGGGAGTGGAGACCGCCTGTTCCAGTGTCAGGCCTCCCACCGCCTGAACCGGCACCTGCACCGCATTCACGACATCGCGCAGCTGATCGAGCGGGCTGGGCTGGCGCCCTCCCCGGGCCACAATCCCGCGCCGTTCGTCATAGCCGATATGGTGAATGACAAAATCGCAGCCGAGTTCTTCCAGCCGGCGGGCAGCCGCGACCATGTCAGGGCAGCCCAGGTTGTCTCCCATCACCTTCACCCCATGATCGCGTCCCGCCTTGACCACGCAGTGAACGGTCTCTTCATGCGCACGGGCCATGACCACCACATGCGTGGCTCCGGCCTGTGCCATCATCTCTGCTTCCAGATAACCGCCATCCATGGTTTTCAGGTCGGCGACAATGGGAACATCCGGAAACGCTTTGCGGAGTGCCCGGACTCCGTGCAGGCCTTCGGCCAGAATCAACGGCGTTCCGGCTTCCAGCCAGTCAACTCCCGCCCGAATCGCCATTTCAGCGGTCTGCAGAGCTTCATCGATATGGGTGAGATCCAGCGAGATCTGCACAACGGGACGCATGGGGATGTTCCTGAATAAAAGGGGAGATTGTATCGGGGGGGGCGAGTGTCGGACGGCAGACAGCACACTAAAGCATCCTGGCAGTGGAGCCAAGCAGTGCCGGCATGGCAAGTTGTGGAATGGTTGCCATAATGCGGAAGACTTCAGGATCGAATCATCCTGGCCGCAGGACCTTGCAGGTCAGGTTTTCACAGGAGAAAGAGTCTATGGCTGGTCTTCCTGCCGTCGGTCGCAAGGCCCCGGCCTTCACGCTGCCTGCCGTGCCGGACGGACAGGTGAAGCTGTCGGATTGCGCCGGAAAATATGTGGTGCTGTATTTCTACCCCCGGGACAATACTCCCGGCTGCACCCAGGAAGCCTGTGACTATCGCGATTCCCTGGCCCGGCTGAAGCAGGACGATGTGGTGGTGCTGGGGGTCAGCACTGACAGCGTGGCCTCGCATGAAAAATTTCGCGCCCGCTACGAACTCCCATTTCCGTTACTGGCCGATGAAGACCATGTCGTGGCCGAGAAATACGGCGTCTGGGTGGAGAAAAAGAATTACGGCCGCACCTACATGGGATTGCAGCGCTCCACCTTTCTGATCGGCCCCGACGGACGCATTCTGGCCGTCTGGCCCAATGTGAAAGTCAAAGGCCATGTCGATGCCGTCATGCAGACCCTGCACGACGCTCGAACGACTCCTTGACTGCTTCGCGCGGCCTGCACTGCGTGGCCAGCTGGAGGGGCCTTTTTATGGTCCTTGAAGTTTTTGCGAAGGAGGGGGAGTCGTATTGGCTCCCCTGTTTCGCAGCAGCTCCGCCATCTGCTGTTTCAGCGCGCGGATCATGTGTGACTGCATGACATGCAGTTGTTCGAGACCTTCCAGATCGCGTTTCAACTGATTCAGGGAATCATCATCCTGCCCATCGATCGATGTCGGAGGTTTCTCTGATTTTCGCCGTGACATTGCCGTCGAGGTCAATCCTTTCCTTGCCCTGTCTGCAGGGCATCCTAGGCGGTGTCTGGTCACGGCAGCGAGGGATTCTTTCCCCGACAGGGCAAAATCAGTCTGTTTTGTGGAAAATAAGAGAAACTTTCTCAAAAACAGACCCGGAAAAATGAATCCCTGGCAACAGCTCAGCGTTTTGAGAGGCAGGCCCCGGAAGATCTGGCCAGGAGTGTGTATCAGATCAGGACGTGCTATCCTGTTCAGGTCTCCGTTTCTCTGAGAGTTTTCGCGTGTCGCAGCCTGCCGGTCTGCCGTTGTCAGGCTGATGCGCCGGTCTGGTGCGCCAGCGGCTGCGGAACAGGAACGCCGGAAAGTGACAGGGACGTGACAGGAAAGAATCCTGTGAAGCGATCACACAGGGCTGCGGTCTGTTCTTCAGACAGAAAGTGAACAGGGTTATGGCCAAGAAGCGGTTTCTGGTAACCGGGGCATCCCGGGGCATCGGACGGGGGTGCGCGGTCGAACTCGCCCGTGCCGGTGCGGATGTCGCCGTGAACTTTCGTTCGCACCCCGAAGAAGCCGAAGACGTGGCCAATGAAATTCGGGCACTCGGTCAACAGGCCCTGACGGTGCAGGCCGATGTATCGGTGCAGTCGGACGTTGAGGCGATGGTGCAGAAGGTCGTCTCCGAATGGGGAGGCATCGACGGGCTGGTGTCGAATGCCGCTTTCAGCGACCGCGAACGCATGATCAATGCCGACATGGACGGCTTCCGGCGGACCATCGATGTCAGCATGTGGGGGGCCTTTTATGCCGTGAATGCGGTCTCACGGCAGATCGTTGCCGAGAACCACCCGGGCTCGATCGTCGTCGTCAGCTCTCCGCATGCCGTGATTCCGATTCCCACGGCCATGGCCTACAACATGGCCAAGGCCGCGATCGATCACATGGCACGCACGGCCGCCATCGAACTGGCGCGATACCGGATTCGTGTGAACATCGTGCATCCAGGCTGGATCGACACGCCGGGCGAACGCAAATTCTTCACCGAAGACCAGCTGCAGAAAGGGGGCGAAAGTGTTCCCTGGGGACGCATGGGGCGTCCGGAAGAAATCGGCCGGCTCGTCAGCTTCATGATGGGTGACGACTGCGATTACATGACCGGCAGCACCGTGCTCATGGATGGCGGCATCAGTCTTCCCTGGTGGTCGAACCGAGATGAAGGACAGCAGTAAGATTTTCAGTACGACAGAACTTCTGGCAATCCTCCACAGTTAAGGACAATGCAATGACATTCTCACGGCCATGGATTTCCGGACTTGCCGCAAGCCGGATGCAGATTCTCCACCTCACCGCCCTGGGAGGCCTGGCATTCATGCTGGGCTGTCCTGATTCGGCTCAGACATTCCGTGAACTCGATCACAAGGATGATGTGACCAATACCACACCGGACGATCATCATCACGATACCGGACCACACGGCGGTCATATTGTCGAGCTGGGAGATTATCACGGGGAAGTGACTTTCAGCCCGGAGCGGGTGCTGACGGTTTACATTCTTGATGGGGCCGCCACGAAGCCGGTCGCGCTGGAAAAGGCGACCGCCAAAGTTCACGCTCATGTCGGAACGGATGAAAAGGAAATCGCGCTGACTTCCAGCCCGCAGGAAGGAGAGACCGACGGCAAGACCAGTCGGTTCGTCGCCGCGGCCGATCAGGTTCCGGAAGCCATCAAAGACATCGAAGACCTGCAGGGAGAGGTCATTCTGGTGATTGACGGCAAGGAAACCGTCGGTCCGATCGAGCATCATCACGACCATGATCACGACCACGATCATGATCATCCTGAACCGACGAAGAAGTAATTCGCAGGCCCCTGCAGGCGGCTCTCGCCTGATCGGTGCGCCAGACCTGCACGTCGGGATACCTGAGCATTTCACTTCCGGAGGGGCCGCGCTCTGCCACGCGGCGCGCGGCGTTTCATTCTCTGAATGCCCTGCGCGAACCCGGTCGGGAGTCATCTGCTCTTGTCATCCCGGCGTGCTGTTTTGTTGGGGGAGTGCACTTGATTATTTTTCGGCAGCCGTAATCTCTCTGACGTTTTTCGATCAGAACGCCGATGGGCAGGGGGCGAAGATGCGAAGAAAAATCCAGTCGGCGATCCTAGAACTGACCCAGGGAAACCTGGTTCTGCAGGAGGTGGATGCGATTGTGAACGCGGCCAATTCTGCCCTGGCCGGAGGCGGAGGCGTCGATGGAGCGATTCATCAGGCCGGCGGCCCGGAAATCATGGCCGAAACCCAGACTCGTTATCCTGACGGATGCCCGACGGGCGGTGCCGTCATCACATCGGCAGGGCAATTGCCTGCCAGCCATGTGATTCATGCCGTCGGCCCGATCTGGCAGGGGGGCCGGCAGCAGGAGCCGGACCAGTTGCAGGCGGCCTATCGCAGCAGTCTGGAACTGGCGGTGCAGCATGCCTGTCGTTCGATCGCGTTTCCGGCCATCAGCACCGGCGTTTATGGCTATCCACTGGATCGTGCGGCGACCGGGGCGCTGGAAGAAGTCATCCGGTTTCTGAAGCAGCATGGCCAGCCGGAACTCGTCCGGTTCGTGCTGTTCGGGCCGGCGGCCTATGGAGCCTTCAGCCGGGTGCTGGAAGAACTGATCCCGGGATAGACCATTTTCATGGTTCTGGCGCAGGGGCGCGATTTACCAGCAGAGTGCCCTTGTTTTCTCTGAGCACGCAGCGTTCGCAAGTGTATCCGCCCATGCACCAGTGCAGATAGCAGCCTGCAGTGTGCTTACAGCGTGCGAACTTCGTGGAGCTTCTGCACAAATGCGGCGGCCAGAGATTCGATGCGCTGCATGTCCCCGCGTGCCAGAGCCTCTTTTTCGATCAGGGAGGAGCCCAGACCCACGGCGCAGGCACCGGATTTGATAAAGGCCGGCAGCGTCTCCAGATTCACGCCGCCTGTCGGCATGAGTCGTACCTGGGGGAGCGGCCCATGCAGAATCTTCAGATATTGCGGGCCGCCGATCTCGGCCGGAAAGACCTTCACAATGTCGGCACCGGCCTGCCAGGCGGTCAGGATTTCTGTCGGAGTAAAGGCTCCGGCCATGCACAGCTTGCCATAGCGGCGACAGAGCTGAATCACCTCGACATTCACCACCGGCGTGACGATGAACTCAGCGCCTGCCAGGATGGCCGCGCGGGCCGTTTCCGGATCGAGCACGGTGCCGGCTCCCAGCAGCACGCTGTTCCCCAGTTCCCGGCTGAGCTGCTGCAGAATCTGCAGGGCTCCAGGAACGGTGAACGTCACTTCAATGACTTCGATTCCCCCGGCCAGCAGGGCATGGGAAACATCCAGCAGCAGGTCTCCCCGTTCGGCGCGAATGATGGCGACCAGCCCCTGATCCAGAACCCGCTGCAGATCGGCTGACTGACTCATTTCCATGACCCTGGCTGAAGCTGAAAGGAAGAGACTCAGGTACGGTGGATGTTTTCTGAGGAGAAATCACAGTGTTGTCGATGCTGTGTCGACAGACGCGGCGATCAGTCAGGCGCGGTGATCACCTGTTGCTCCAATTGGTGAGGACGTTTCCGGAAAGGCAATCGCTCATATCGCCGGCCTGTGGAAGCATGCCCCTGCCGGAAAGCAACGGATTCCGGCGGCGCGGCCTTGAAGCCGCTCAGTCGGTCGACGAATAGAGCTCGGCGAATTCGAGCACGCGCTTGTCGATCAGTTCCCAAAAGGCATCGTGATCGTATTCCGACAGTTTCTGATAATGCTTGCGATTCAGAACTTCGCGGTTGCGCACGGTCCCTTTGACGACCAGTTCCAGAATTCCGCTGGGAGTGAACGGCGAAATGAGAACTTCCAGCCGGCTGTAGCGAGATTCGGCCCCTTTTTTGGGAACCAGGTGCAGATCATCGCGGGAAAGGCGTCCACCCCAGCCTTCTTCGCTCATGACGGACTGCATTTTGAAGCCGGGCAGGTGGTCAACCAGCTTGCGCAGGCAGCTTTCGATGTGCTCGGTGGCTCCCAGCCGGTACTGGCTGTGCAGGGTGCGCAGTTCCTCCAGCGACAGTTCCCGGGCCAGCTCGGCGCGGTCGCGCGCATCGCGAACTTTTTCGCCGCGTTCAATCGCTTTCCGCAGTCGGTCGTCAAAATCCATTGGTGCTGTGATGTTTGTCAGTTCAGAAGGGAGCAGCATGATTCAGACCCTAATTCTAGACCATTTTCATGGTTCTTGGGCAGGCGAACGGGGCCTTTCAATGAATGAAAGTCCATATTGTCACCGGCAGGACACTCAAAACCCGTTCGGGCCGGGCTGGCGTGCCGGTGCGATCGCAACTGATGAAGAGATCAGACGGGGAATTGTGCTGCCGGGTTCGCGCTGCCTGAAATCTGTCGGCAGGCGGCAGGGCAGACACTCTCCGGCGGCCTCGCAGATGACTGTTGAGGACAGAATTGTTCGCGGAAAGTGCTGCCTGAGCAAGGGGAGAAGGGGAAGGAATGATTCTGCGGGAATGGCGATTGAAATCAGCAGCTCCCGGAAACGTCGCTCTGCTCAGATCGTCATGGCCGAAAACCCGCCGTCGACGACCAGATTCGTCCCGGTAACAAAGCTGCCGGCGACATTCGAGGCCAGCAGCAGTACGGCTCCGGACAGTTCTTCCGGCGTTCCGAACCGGTCCATGGGGGTGTGTCCCATGATTTTGCTCACGCGGTCGGGTGTCAGCACCTTGCGGTTCTGTTCTGCCGGAAAGAAGCCCGGCGACAGGGCGTTGACGCGAATGCCATGTGGAGCCCATTCCCGGGCGAGATTCTGGCTGAGATTCAGCACTGCCGCCTTGCTGGCGGAATAGGTGAACACCCGGGAGAGCGGAGTGATGGCTGACAGGGAGGCAATGTTGATTACCGACCCGGCCGTCTTCTGATCGAGCATGTACTTGCCGAGCACCTGACAGGCAATCCGGACGGCCGACAGGTTGATGCGCACGATGCGGTCCCATTCATCGTCCGCGATTTCGAGAAACGGGGTGGCCGAGTTCACGCCGGCTCCGTTGATGAGAATGTCACAGGAGCGGCCATGAGATTTGAGATGCTCGACCAGGCTTTCCAGGTCGGACCGGCAGCTGGCATCGGCCTTGAAAAATGTGGCCTGCCCATGCCAGGCATCCACGATTTTCTGTCCGGCGTCCTGATTGCTCCCCACGACATAGACAAACGCGCCTGCGCTGGCGAGTGTCTGGCAGATGGCTCCTCCCAGCACGCCGGTGCCCCCAATCACCACCGCGGTCTTGCCCTGCAGACCAAACAGACGTTCCAGATAACCGGCAGCAGACGAATGGGACATATCGATCACAGACTCAACGGACAGGGTGGAAAAATCAATTGACACCACACATCCTAAAGAGGAGTAGAAAAAATCGAAAGTCGCGCTCCAGGCATCTGTCGCTGTCACACGCCTGGAAGCCGGCCCTGCAGGGAGAATGCTGTTGAAGATCACACAGACACGCCGTCAGGCCTTGCAGACTCTGGGAATGGGCGCGGCCCTGACTGGCTGGATGACCTCGGCCGCGCGGGCTCAGCCGCCGTCGTCTTCCCGCATCCGGATTGCGCAGATCGGCACCGGTCACGGGCATGCCGGCAAGCTGTCGGTTTATCGGCAGTCGCCTGATTATGAGGTCATCGGCATTGCCGAGCCTGATCCGATGTTGAAGCAGCGGGCTCAGAAGCAGGCGGCGTATCGGGATCTTCCGTGGATGGAGGTCGATGAACTGTTGAATCAGCCTGGCCTGCAGGCCGTGCTGGTCGAAACACAGGTGCGCGACTTGTTGAACACCGCGGAGAAATGCATTGCCGCCGGAAAGCACATTCATCTCGACAAGCCGGCCGGCACGTCGTTTCCCCAGTTCGACCGGTTGCTCACCCGTGCCCGTCAGCAGCAGCTGATTGTGCAGCTCGGATACATGTACCGCTACAATCCGGGCGCTCTGCTGATTCGCGAATTTCAGAAGCAGGGCTGGCTGGGCGAGATCTTTGAAGTCCATGCCGTGATGAGCAAGCTCGCCGATCCGGCCTTGCGGCAGGAGATGGCCGAATTTTCTGGCGGGATGATGTTTGAGCTCGGGTGTCATCTGATCGATATGATCGTGACACTGCTGGGAGCCCCGGAGCAGGTGACCCCTTTTCTGCGGCACTCCAGCCCGATCCGTGATTCCCTGATGGACAACTGCCAGGCGATGCTGGAATATCCCCGGGCTCTGGCCAGTGTGGTCTCCAGTGCGAATGAAGTCGATGGAGGGCGCCGGCGGCACCTGGTGGTCTGTGGAACGCAGGCGACCATCCAGATTCAGCCGCTCGACAACCCCGGAGCGGTGGTGACGCTGCTGAAGCCGTGCGGAGAATATGCGGCCGGAACGCACACTGTGAAGCTCCCCCGGTTTTCACGTTATATCGCCGACGCGGCCGACATGGCCCGCATCATTCGCGGGGAGAAAGAGAATGACTTCTCTTATGATCATGAGCGGAACGTGCAGAAAACGATCCTGCAGGCGAGCGCGATGCCCCTGACCTGACTGGTTGACCAGACGGAAGCGGTTTGCAGAGTCAGTTTGCAGAATCCGGGGCCGGCGACAGGGCATTTCCAGACGCCGGATCGGTCGGCATCGCCGGCAGGTTGCGGGTGGTGCCGCAATGTTCGCATGTCGGCAGCAGCGAATGCCGTGTCTGATGGCAGGCTTCGCATTCTTCATACAGCCGGGTGCTGCAGGCCGGGCAGCAATAGGCCCCTTCCGGCTCAGGCGGCAGGGCCGGAACGCCTTTCAGCTTTTTGATGCTGCGCCGGGTCCAGTACAGATATTTCAGCGGACCCCGGCGGATCGGAAAGGAGCAGATCGGGCACAGGAAGACTTCATAGGCTTCGCGATATTGTTTCAGCAGAATCTCAAGACCCGGGACGGCAATGGACCGGATGACATTCAGCAGCACCCGGGTGACTCCCAGCAGAAACGTGATGATCAGAATGTATTTGAATGCCCGGGCCGGGAAGTATTCATGCATCACGATCAGAACCTTTACGCCGACGGCAATACTGAACGCCAGAATCAGCGGGAAGTAAATGCTCTTTCGCAGACGGTTGAGCAGCAGGGCCGAAATCACCAGCAGCGGAATCAGCACCGACAGCTTGATGCCGGCGATGGTCATCTGATGGCGAAACCATTGCCGGTTGAATTCCTCATGCACCGGAATCCGGGCGGCCTCCAGTTCTTTCTCCACGGCCAGTGAATCGAGTTCCACGGTATTGAGTTGTTCCTGCAGCCCGCTGAGTTCGCTGGTCAACTGCTGATACTGCTCCTGATTCGACAGAAACAGCCGCTGGCTGTCGGCCAGGGCCTGCTGTTCCGCAGGTGTCGGCCTGATGTCTTTTTCCAGATTCATTTTCTGGAACTGCAGCAGCTGATTCATGGTCTTTTCGGTGCCGGCGGTGCTGGTTCCAAGAATCGACTGCCGGGATTGCAGCACCCGTACCTGGCGCTGCAGGTCGCTTTGGCGTTCTTTCAGCCGGGTCTCCCGGTCCCGCAGCGCCTCCGGGATCAGTGCTGTTTCGATCTTCGGATACTGCGGGCCTTCCAGATTGCCCACATCATTGATGACAAAACCGATCAGCCAATAGGCCAGCAGCCCGAACAGCAAGGTGAAGGTCCACAGCATCCACTGCTGAAACCAGGTTCCCTGTCGCGGCGTGCCGGGGGCGGAGGAAGTCTGCTGCATGGACCTGTCCATTCAAAAGAAAAGGATCTCTTCAGCGGGAGATCGGGCCGCTCAGGCCGTGGCCGGTGCGATTTTCTGAGAGGTAACGGGCCGGAACGCATCCTTCCCGCAGGGACTGTGTTACGTCCCGCGGCGCATGCGTTTCCAGCAGGCGAAATGCACGCTGTGCAGATCGCGTGGCTGCAGCGTGTGCCCTTCCGGGTCTGGAAGACAGGCCCCGGAAGGGAGCGTTCAGAAACAGGACTCAGAAAACAGGGCGAGAGTCGCGGCCGAAGACCACGCCGGATTTCTCAAAAAATTCAGAGAGTCAGGACTCGGCAGCGCGGCTCAATGAATGCGGCCCGGGCACGATTTTGAAGAACAGGCCAAAACAGGTTCCGGCCCAATCGCGCGGCGCTGTGGGGCACCAGCCGGGAACAGGGCGACGAATTACCAGCGGAAGAGTCCGGTTCCCCAGGTCAATCCGGCCCCGAAGCCGCACATCAGCGCGGTGTCTCCCCGCTGCAGACGGCCGGCCTGAATGGCTTCGTCGATGACAATCGGAATCGAGGCCCCTGAGGTGTTGCCGTACTTCTGCAGATTGTTGAACAGCTTTTCTTCCGGAATTCCGAGCTGCTCGGCAGCCGCCCCGATGATGCGGATGTTCGCCTGATGCAGGAGGAACAGAGAGACGTCATGCACGGTCATGCCGCTCTTTTCGAGGATCAGCTCGATGGTGTCGGTCAGCATGCGGACTGCCCATTTGAAGACGCTGCGTCCGTCCATCCGCATGAAGTGGGCACCGGCGGCGACCATTTCCGGAGAGAGAGGGTGCTTTGTTCCGCCGGCCGGTCGGTCGAGCAGGGGACCGCCACTGCCGTCGGACCCGAGCTGATAACAGATCAGGCCCTGGTGAGGATTGCCCCGGGTGATCAATACCGCTCCGGCCCCGTCCCCGAACAATGGATAGGTGCGCTGGTCGTGCGGGTTGACGATGCGGCTGTTCAGATCGGCTCCGACCGCCAGGGCATATTTGGCATTTCCGGTCGCCACGAACTGGGCGGCGGTCACCATGGCATACATGAAGCCGGCACAGGCAGCGGCCACATCGAACGCCGGGCAGTCGAGGCCCAGCTTGTCCTGAACCAGGCAGGCCGTGGACGGACACTGAAAGTCGGGAGTGAACGTTCCGACAACGAGCTGATCCACCTGCTGTGGATCAATTCCGGCCGCGCGAATCGCTTTGCGGGCCGCCTCCACGCACATGTCGCTCGTCGCCATTTCCGGCGGGGCGTGACGGCGCTCCAGAATCCCTGTCCGCTGCACGATCCATTCGGCGTCACAGCCATATCGTTCATTCAGCATCGCATTTGTCACCACCTGGTCGGGAAGATACGACCCTGTGCCAACAATCTGCACGCCTAATAACGAACTGGTGCGTCGAGTGAACAACGTTCGGTCAGTTCCGGGAGAGATTGATTTTGCGAAATCCTGATCGGCAGCTGTCGCCACGCCACAAACTCCTTGTCGGCGAACGAACTGAAAATGAATCTATCTCAGCCTGACCCCATTCAGCAATTTTCTCAAGATATCGCGAATTGACATCAAGAGCTAGGGCAGGTCCCCCTTTCCTGTCGCTCAATTTTATGTCCGCGCCGCAGGCCAGGCCACCCCGGGGGGGAGCCTGTGGGCGGTCGGCACAGAACAGAGCAGGCCGGATCGGCGACCGATGGCCAGCTGTTTTCAGCTGAGAGATTCCTTTTCTGTCCAGGGGGCTGCTGTCTGGGGCAGACAGGACAAACAAGAGCATTTCCCAAAATGCGGCGAGCCGCAACCAGTCCACTCCGACTCCTTACGGGAATCTGAATGAAATGGTTGCGGCAACGTGCCGACGGGATCGCCCCCGGACAATGCTTCACGCTCAAAAAGTCTGGACTGTGACTTCCTGAGAGGATTGCAGGCCTGTTGTTCACCGGCATGCGCCCAGCAGGACCGGTTCCGACAGGGCTTTAGCGGCGAACAGGCTGTTCGAACTTGGATTCGTTGGAGACCGACTGGGCCGGCGTCACCCGATTGAGGTTGGCGGCCGGGGTGTCGATGGGGGCGGCCGGGGCTCCGACGCCGCTCCAGTTGGCGACATTCCAGACCGGATATGTTTCGACAACGCTGGTGCCCAGATCCTGCAGCATCAGCTTCAGCCGGGCCGAGGTCAGGTCTGAGTTCGGAATGGTCCGCTGCATGACAAACCGGCGGCTGTTCGGGACATAGGCAAAGAATTTTCCTTCGCCGAGCTGGTCGTTCTGGGCCAGCAGCCGCAGCAATGCCGAACGCGGAACGTCATTCGAAGCCTTGGGAAGTTCATCCAGCCAGGCAATCAGCCACAGCGAACTGCCGTCCTGGCTGAGCATGGCCGACATGGACAGAGCCCAGTCCTGATCCTGCATGGCAGCCTGGAAGGCGAAATCGTAACGGGATTCTTTCCGGTCTGCCGTCAATCCGAGTGAGGCAATGATCTGGCCCAGTTCATCACGGGTGATTCGCCGTCCTTCGGCCTGCTCCTGAGCAGCTACCGGAGAGACCGGAGCCAGAATCATTCCGGTATGAGCCAGAACACCTGCCAGCAAGACGCTCTTGAACAATTTCATGGGACAGACACTCCTTTGTCCGGCAGCCGGGCGCGCCTGGCGATTCCATCGTCAGGGTTCAGAACAGGCACTGGCTGCGTCAATTCCTGATGACTTCGTGAGGAATTCGAGGCAGATCTGTGACCAGGTTTCAAACTGGTCGCGGTCGCGTACCAGATCTGCGGGTGGCTCGAATCCTGTCTTGATGATCGACTTTTCCCGTGGGAGAACTTTGGGCGCTTCCAGGTCAAAAATGTGAACTATCCCCAAATGGACCCGGCCAACGTCGGTCTGATCATCATTGATCAGGGCGACGCATTTTTCTGTAAATGCTGATTCCAGAATGACTTCCTCTTCGATTTCGCGCCGCATGGCCACTTGGTAGACATTGCTGCCGGAAGTCTGGTCTTCCGCCGAAATGTGGCCGCCGATTCCGATCGAGCGTTTGCTGTGCAGGCGGCCTTCTCCCTGCTCGGTGCCGCGCGTGTACTGAAAAATCTGCCCGTTGCAGCGGAAAATGCAGTAAGGAATCAGCTGTTTGTAGCCGGGATCTTCTTCGACCTCATTGCGGGGGCGATAACTGATGGAACCGGAATCGAGCAGGACTTTCAGGTAACGGTCGACATCCGTGGTATATCCCTGAAAGTGCCCGATGTCATGAAACAACCGGGTCGGCACCACCAGAACATGTTCCACAGGGGAATCTTGACTCGTCACAATGACTTCCTTCACAGGCAGAAAAGACACAAAACAGGAGACCAGGCCGCACGCGAAATTCATCGGTCGAAACGCAGACGGCCCAATGCCTGATGCGCAGTGACGGGCAGACGCGATCGACTTTAACGACCCAGCAGGCGACGCACGCCTTCGCCGATATCGGCCGATCGCATCAGCGATTCTCCGACCAGAATGCCATGAATGCCGCTGCATGCCAGGCGTTCGACATCCTCGCGGGTATGAATTCCGCTTTCGCCGATCACCAGTGTCTCGGCCGGAATCTGTTCCCGCAACCGGATGCAGTGCCCCAGGTCCGTGGCAAAGTTTCGCAGGTCGCGGTTGTTGATGCCAATCATGGGAAGTCCCAGGGCCAGCACCCGTGAGATATTGTCGGACTCGTAAATTTCCACCAGAGACTGCATTCCCAGGCTGGCGGCGAGTTGCGACAGCGTCGACAGCGACTCATCGTCCAGGCATTCGGCAATCAGCAGAATGCAGTCGGCTCCGGCAGCCCGGGCTTCCCAGACCTGATACGGCGAGACAATAAAATCTTTGCGGAGCACCGGAATCGAGACGGTCTGCCGGATGTCCCGCAGAAAATCGAGATGCCCCTGAAAGAACTGTTCATCTGTCAGAACGCTCAGGCAGGCGGCTCCGTTGGCCTCATAGGTTCTGGCAATTTCGACCGGGTGGAAGTCGGCGCGAATGATTCCAGCCGAAGGGGAAGCCTTTTTGACCTCTGCAATCAACCCTGTCGGATGTGCCTGCCGCAGTGCCCCGACAAAGTCACGCGGGGGAGGAGCCGAAGCGACTGCGGCCTGCAGCCCGGATAACGGCCGGGACTGCTGCGCCGCCTCGATTTCCGTCCATTTGTGACGCACAATCTCGTTCAGCACATTCGACATGAATCGACTCTTTCCGGTGCCTGCGGCCACAGACCACTGAGAACGGATTCTGAAGTTTTGGGGCCGTGACCAGTGCCGTCCTCCCCGGAAAGGGGAAGAGGAATCTTCTGCCGGCGGATTTGTTTTTTGAGTGGTCTGACAAAAAAACATGCCGCCTTCCGCTGTTGCACGGAAGTCGGCATGAATCGTCTGAACATGAATCGTCCGAAACAGAGAGCTGACGTGTCAGCAGGCAACACGCGCTCCCGAGCCCCCGCCAGAATCACCGGCATCAGTGCCCTGGCAGGGCTTTGTTCTATTGGGCGTCATCGCGTAACGTTTTCCTCTATCGAATGTTACGGTTTGACTGCGCCTGGTTTTTAAAGTTGACAACGCTCTAGTTGTGATCGTGATCATGATCACAGTTTTCGTGATCGTGCTCGTGCTCGTCGGCGTCCACATCCTGAGCAGAGTTTCCGCAGACCGACCGGTTCAGGGCTTCCACGTCGGCACTGGCACCGGCTGCCAAGGGCACGTCTTCGAACTCGGCGTGCTCCAGAATCACGTCGACCGCTTTGCGCTCGCGAATCTGGGCTTCCAGGTTCTCGATCATCCCTGATTTGACCAGTCGAGCCCGGACGCGACGCGGGTTTTCACCACGCTGCAGGGCCATCAGGCCGATTTCCGCATTCAGGTCCGTGGCCGTGACTTCGAGATTTTCTTCGTCGGCCAGACGATCGAGTACAAAATGCTCTTTCAGATTTTTGCGGGTGGTGCTCAGGGACCGCTGACGCAGTTCGTTTTCGCGGGCCAGAATCTCTTTCGAGGTGAAGCCGGCCTGCTGCATTTCGAGGATTTCCCGACGCAGGGCATTTTCAACCTGTTTTGAGACAAGATCTTCCGGCAGATCCCAGTCGGCCGATTCGGTGATCTGCTCGAGCACCTGGCGACGGCAGGACTGACGCTGTTCGTATTTCACCTGACGGTCGAGCATGCCCCGAATCTGTTCTTTCAGATTCTCTTCGGACGAGGCACCGATCCGTTCCAGGAACTCGGTCGTCAGGTTGGGGGCTTCCAGCCGTTTGACGTCGAGCACTGTGAAGGTCGCCTGCAGGGTTTCGCCCCGCAGTTCGATCGTTTCGGCTTCCATGGAGACCTGGACGTCGATGGTTTTCACGTCGCCGGCCTTGGCGCCGGTCATGAACTTGTCGAAGCCATCGAGTTCGGCATCGCGGAAGCGCAGTTTCGGACGCACCCGAACCGACACATCATCGATTTTGGCCACAGCCTGGCCATCGCGTTTGAATTCGATGTTCACGGTGACATAGTCACCGGCTTTCACGGCCGAATCGACCGGCACCAGCTGGCCGTACTGTTCCAGGAACTGGGCCAGGTAGTCTTGCACTTCGACATCCCCGATGTCGCGGGCAGGCCGTTTGATCTTCAGCCCTTTGTACTGGGGCATGTCGAACTGGGGGCGAACTTCGACGTCGAATTCGTATTCGAAGTCTCCCTGTTCCGGAATTTCGATGCTTTCCAGATCCAGGTTCGGCTCGTTGATCGGTTCCAGATCGGATTCGTCACCGAGCTGTTCCAGGCTGGCCATCAGCACGCGCTGCTTCACCTGGTCGGACAGTTCCGTTTTGAAACGCTTCTTGACCAGTTCCGGGGGAACGTGCCCGACGCGGAAGCCGGGGACATTGGCCCGGCCGGAATAGTCTTCCAGAATCGATTCATAGGCTTCGTCGATCGAAGCGCGGGGGACACTGACCCGGACGTGCTTTTTGCAGGGTCCGATGTCTTCAATTTTGACGTCCAGAACCATCCGCGGCGGAGTGGACTCGGAATCTGGCACATTCGCCGTTCCCGCGGCGCCTTCGTTGACGGACTCAGCCATGGCTATTCCCCTAAATGACAATCGGCCAGCGACCACTCAGGGATCACGGGCCGGATGTTCGAGCTCCTCGTGAAAATAGAGGTCTCGATTTCTGATTTCTCTATGCTGACAAGTCTACAGAAGAGCGGGTGAAGGGACTCGAACCCTCGGCCTCCACGATGGCAACGTGGCGCTCTGCCAATTGAGCTACACCCGCAATCACTTTCCTGCTGGAACCTGGAAGGGCAGCAGGACCGGAGAGTTTAGGGATTCATTTCCCGGTCAGTCAAGCGACGGGTTCGAGAACTGCCCGAGTTCCTTCAATTGTGGAGATTTTCGGCCTGACTTCCCTGTTGAGAATGGGGCGACGGGGGGATCTGATCTGTTTTTGCAGGGCTCAAGACGCCGCCGGTACTTTCCGGCAGCCCCCTGGGAGCCTTCCGAAGGCCCCTCGGAGCCGGTCAGGATTTTGGTCATCTTGCGGCCTCCTGCCGGCGCTCGCCGGCCCTGTTCAGGTTCAAAGGGTCTCAGGGGGAGAAGCCAGGGTCTCAGGGGCAAGAGGGCCGAAAGTCGAGGGCCGAATAGAGTATTGTGATGGCAGAACCGGAAAATCTGTTGCGGAAGCCTCGGATTCGGGCAGGCGGGGCAGGCCCCAGGCTTTTCCCATGGTCTGTCCTGTTGCGAATTGCCTGCGAACTTTTCCATTGGTACGATTTTAGGAAGACACGCATCGCCTCCCTCCTGGGTGCGCCGGAATTCCTTTCCGTCGCCTGTCGCCGATTGCCATGGATATTCGACAGAATCCACTTTGGCTGAGCATTCCCTTAGGCAGATATTTCCGCACGGAAGTCCGCCTGAGTCTGTGGTATTTCCTGATTGTGCTCACGGCCTGGGTCCGTCTGGGATGGCAGCTCGGGCTGGTCGTCAGCGGAATTCTGTTTGTCAGCATTCTGATTCACGAATTCGCGCACGTCTTTGCCGCCCGGCGGACAGGCGGTTCCGGTCATGAGATTCTCCTGTGGCCCCTGGGGGGGCTGGCCATGGTCACTCCGGCTCCGAATTTTTATTCCGAGTTCTGGACGATTCTGTGCGGCCCGATTTCGAACCTGGTGATCTGCCTGCTGACGCTGCCGGTCGTGGCGACCGGGCACCATCTGTCGGCCTGCCTGTCGTTTCTCACGCTGCCGCATGTCGATCTGCGGGGAGAACCGTGGCAGGCGCTGGTGCTGCTGACCTTCAGTCTGAATTTCAAGCTGCTGGTCCTGAATCTGCTGCCGATTTATCCACTGGATGGAGGACAGTTGACGTTCAATGCGGCCAAACTGAAATGGGATCGCCAGACGGCCCGCGTGGGAACGCTCTGGGTTGGAATGTTTCTGTGCATCGTGCTGGTCTGTGCCGGCCTGCAGCTGAAGTCGACGGATCTCATTTTTCTCGGCAGCGTGCTGATGATGTACGGCACCTATGAGCATCTGGCGTCGCAGATCACCCGGCCGTATGACGATTCTTTTATGGGATACGACTTCTCCCAGGGTTATACGAGTCTGGAAGGGGAGCTGGACCGGGATCAGGCTCCGCGCCCCGGCCTGCTGGCGCGCTGGCGTCAGCAGCGTGCCGAACGCAAACAGGAGCGGGAACTGCATCAGCGGCTCGAAACCGAACGCCGCGTGGATGAACTGCTCGCCAAGGTCCACCAGACCGGAATGTCCTCCCTGACAGAAGCCGAGCGACGTTTTCTGCAGCGGGCCAGCGGCCGTTACCGCAGTCCTGGCAAAGAGTGAACGCCGTTCGCGCTGCATAAATTTCTGCCGAAGCCTGCGGCCGGTCTGTCTGGAGGCAGGCTGTTTCTCTCGACAGGCTCCCGGCAAATCAGGATGATCCGCCGCAGCGGGCGTTTCGCCGGACCGGCGGACTGCCTGACAGTCTCTCTTCTTGACGATCAACGATTTCAGACCCCTGGTTATCTCATGCGCTGGACACAGACGTTTATCCCGACCATGAAGGAAGATCCTGCGGATGCGGAGATTCCCAGTCACAAGCTCATGCTGCGGGCCGGGCTTGTCCGGCAGCTCATGGCCGGGGCTTATACCTATCTGCCGCTGGGATATCGGGCACTCCGCAAAGCCGAAAACATTGTGCGGGAAGAAATGGACGCGGCCGGCGCCGTGGAACTGTTCATGCCGGCCCTGCAGCCGATCGAGCTGTTCGAACGCACCGGACGCATCGACTCGTTCGGGAATGTGCTGATCAAGTTCGAAGTCAGCCGCCGGGGAAACAAGGTTCCACTGGCCCTGGGCCCGACTCATGAAGAAGTCGTGACCGATCTGATTGCCCGGCACATCAGCAGCTATCGCCAACTGCCGCTGACGGTGTATCAGATTCAGACCAAGTTCCGGAACGAAGAGCGTCCCCGTTTCGGCGTATTGCGGACCAGCGAATTTCTGATGAAAGATGCCTACAGCTTCAGTACGTCCGTCGAGCAGCTGGACGAGGCATATCGGAAAATGTACGACGCCTATGTCCGGATCTTTGCCCGTTGCGGGCTGGAAGCGATTCCCGTCGAGGCCGAAAGTGGGCCAATTGGCGGCGATGCCTCGCATGAATTCATGATTCCGGCCAACGCCGGGGAAGACTCCATCCTGCGCTGTGACAGCTGCGGCTACGGAGCCAATGTCGAGCGGGCGGAAACCGGGCGCAAGCCTTCGTCTCCGGTGGAAGTCTCTTCCGAAGCCAAAGGGCTGGCCGAAGTGGCAACCCCCGGGGCCGGCAGCATCGACGCGGTCTGCAAGATGCTCAAGTGCAAGCCGCACAAACTGCTTAAAACCCTGATCTACTCCGCCGATGGGGCTCCGGTCGCCGTCCTGCTGCGAGGGGATCATGAGGCGAACGAAAACAAGATTCGCCGCGCACTCGGGGCCGGGACGGTGGAACTGGCCGATGACGCCACCGTTCTGAAGGTCACCGGCGCTCCGACCGGTTTCGCGGGCCCGGTGGGAATTCAATGCCGGATCATCGCTGATCATGATGTGCCGTTGATGCCGCTGGCCATGACCGGGGCGAACAAAGTGGATGCCCATTTTGTGAATGTCGCGATCGGACGCGATTATCAGCTTCCGGTCACGGCCACAGGCGAATATGAAACCTTCGATCTGCGGAATGCCACGGGAGGGGACCCGTGTCCACGATGTTCCGGGACGCTGGCCCAGGTGCATGGCATCGAAGTCGGGCATGTCTTCAAGCTGGGAACCAAATACACCGTTGCACTGGATGCCACTTTCCTGGATGAAAAAGAGCAGCGCCATCCCATCATCATGGGCTGCTACGGAATCGGGGTGAACCGCATTCTCGCCGGTCTGGCCGAAACCCGGCACGATGAGAACGGGCTGATCTGGCCGATCTCGGTGGCCCCTTACGAAGTTCTGGTCGTTCCGCTGAACGTGACCGATCCCCAGGTCATGCAGGCTGCCGAACGAATCTATGCCCAGCTCAAAGGGCAGGGAGTCGACGTGCTGCTCGATGACCGCGATGCCCGGCCAGGCTTCAAGCTCAAAGATGCCGATCTGATCGGAATTCCGCTGCGGGTCGTGGTCGGCGGCAAAGGCCTGAAAGATGGAGTCGCCGAGGTGAAGTGGCGGACTCAGACCGATCCGATGCTGATCCAGCTCGACAGCGTGGTCAATGAAGTGGTCAACATGGTCCGGTCGAAGCAGGCCGAACTGCGAGGGTAATGCAGACGGGCCATGAAAGACGCATCGCGCTCGGGGGGGAATTCGCACATTTTCGAGTGGCGGGATTCCGTCCCACCGGTATTTCTGTCCGAAAAACATGGTCCCCCATTTGGCATGGAGCCGACTGCAAGGCGTGTGCATTTCGAGCGGCAGGGTTGATCCCCGCCGGAGTTGCTGCTCGAAAATCGCAAGCTCACCGAAGACGCATGCCTGGGCATGCCGGATGCATTCGCGGCCGCGTCATGCTCGGGGAACGCCTCACCGGCTGTGGGTCGGCAAGGCTGAAGCCTTCAGTGCAGACTGGAACATCTCGCGTTCCAGTTCCGCCAGCGGCAGCAGCTCGCCGGGGGATTCCGTTGTTTCTGTCCATTCCCGGCCTTGCGCATCCCGGAAACGGGTCGTCGTCAGGCTGATGCGACGGACGGTCTCTGGCGTTTCATAGCAATATTTCACCGCCGGAGCCTGCGGCTGACTGGAGACCGCCGGACCATGACCACAGCCTGTCGGCAGGAGCAGCAGCCAGCTTGTTGCCAGTAAGAGGAAGGTGCGATTCATCGGGGGTCTCGCCATGCCGGGTTTCAGAAGTGCAAGGCATTTGACGGCGGGATGATCGTCCCGGCTCCTGTGATCCGTCAACCGGAATTCTCTCCCGACCGGTTCGGGCCGATGGCTGCGTGCCCCGGCCGATGACTGCGTGCCCTGGCTCTGTGAGCCGGGAACATGCCGGGAACATGCATGTGACTCACAGCGCTGCTGCAGTGTGTGCGGAACTTCTCCGTGCGTGACTGATGATCGTGCGTGACTGATGATCGTGCGTGACTGACGATTGGAAGCCGGCGGAGCTCAACTCCGCCGCTCATCGGGACGCAACGTGTGATGGATCGTCGGGGGCAATGGGATGCTGGCGGGCCAGAGGTCAATGGCTGGCAGCCTGTCGCACGACCGGCCTGGGGGAAGCGGAAGTCGGCTCTGCCGGGGAGTCCGGGACAGAATTGATCTGCACAATCTGGCCATCGCGCAACCGGTCTCCCGGGTTGGTGACGACCATCATTCCCGGCTCGAGTCCCGAGGAAAGACCGACTTCGCTGCCGATGCTGCCTTCGATCTCCACAGACCGCAGCCGCACGCTGTTGTCCTTTTCGACGATGGCCACCTGCGAGCCTTCGGCATTTACAATAATGGCCGTTGCCGGCACGATCAGCGGGGGAACCTGTCGGCGGGTGCGCAGCTTCACCTGCACATAGGAACCGGTCAACAGCTTGTGATTCGGATTGGGAACGCGGATTTCCGTCAGCAGCGTGCGTGTCGCCTGATCGATCGAGCGTGAGGTCCGGGTCACGGTTCCGACAAACTTTTCGTTGGGCAGTTCGCGCACGACCAGCTCGGTTTCCAGTCCGATCTCGACGCCCGGGGCGTACATCTGCGGGACATCGATGAAGACCCGGACCGGATCGGTTTTGGAAATCTGGAACAAGGGCTGCGCGGTATTGGTTCCGGTGGTCACCAGCTGGCCGACTTCGATGGTTCGGCGGGTGATGGTGCCGGAGAACGGGGCATAGACCATGGAGAAAGACTGCAGTTCCACCAGCCGGTTCACATTGGCCTGACCGGCGGCGATATCGGCCTGGGCGGCATCGACGGCAGCGGCCGTGGTGTCGCGGCGGGCCAGCCGGTCATCATATTCCTGGGCGGTGACCGATTCGGTCTTCAGCAGTGCGGCATAGCGGTCGAACGTTGCTGCTGCAAACGTGGCGGCGGCTTCAGCGGTTTTCAGCTTGGCCTGGAGTTGTCCCAGCTGGGCCCGGGCCTGTTCCAGCTGCTGATCGACCTCGGGTGTATCGATTTCGGCCAGCAGTTGTCCCGCCTGCACTTCGTCGCCAATGTCGACCAGCCACCGGTTCAGATAGCCTGTCGTGCGGGCATACACGACCGTTTCTTCCAGGGCCTGCACGTTGCCGGGGAGCAGGGATTCGGAAAATTCACCGGCCTGACGGACAGCGATGACATTCACCCGGGGAATGGAATTGCGCATCCGTTCGGCCCGGGCTTCGATCAGTTCCACCCGTTCCCGATGCGGAACCCAGCCCAGCCAGAAGGCCCCGGCGACAGCGGCCACGCCCAGTCCGGTCAAAAAGATGACCCGGCTTTTGCCGACGCGCGGCACGGCCGGCGGCACCCCGACATGGTCAGGATCGTCGTGCGGCTGGCCATTTCGAGGGGGCTCCGGTTCAGTCAATGTGTGAACCTGTTCCATTGTTGCAGTTCCGGGGGCGGGATTCATGGGGATATTCATGGATGGGCAATCTCCGGATCGGTCACCAGACGGGGGGGCCGCTTCCGCAGCAGTGTGTAGACAATCGGGACAAACAGCAGGGTTGTGACCGTGGCCAGCAGCAGCCCGCCGATCACGGCGCGTCCCAGCGGGGCGTTCTGTTCGCCCCCTTCGCCCAGGCCGGTGGCCATGGGCAGCATGCCGATGATCATGGCCAGGGCCGTCATCAGCACCGGACGGAACCGGGTGACGCCCGCCGCCCAGGCCGCTTCAAAGGCGCTGCGTCCCAGCAGACGCTGATCGTTGGCAAAAGTGACCAGCAGAATCGAGTTGGCTGTCGCCACGCCGATGCACATGATCGATCCCATCAGGGAGGGAACATTGATCGTCGTTCCGGTCAGAAACAGCATCCACAAAATGCCGCTGAGTGCCCCGGGCAGGGCCATCAGAATGATGAACGGGTCCGTCCAGGACTGAAAATTCACCACCATGAGCAGATACACCAGGATCACGGCGAAGATCAGACCGAATGCCAGCCCGCGGAAAGAGCTGTTCATGCTCTCCACCTGGCCCCGCATGGTGACATGTGTTCCTCGCGGCAGATCCGGCTGGATGCGGGTGATAATTTTTTCGATCTCCCGCGAGACCCGCTGCAGATCGGTTCCATGCACGCTGGCCAGCACGTCATAGCTGACGGCAATGTTGTAATGCGTCACGTTGGTGGAACCGAGCACCTGCTGGACTTCGGCCAGATTGCCCAGCAGCTGCGGGGTGTCGGCATCGGGAGGGGTGACCGGCGTGTTGTTGAGTGCCGAGACCGAGTTGATTTTGACCTGCGGAGTCTGCACCGCCAGCACATATTGCACGCCGTTGCGCGGGTCGAGCCAGTAATTGGGCGACGCCGTGGCCGTGGAGGCCAGGGACACCAGCAGATCGCTGGCCACCTGCCGCTGAGAAAGCCCCAGCTGGCTGAGCATGGTCCGGTCGCTGTTGACCATCAGTTGCGGCGTCATGGGCACCTGATGCACATACACATCCACGGCACCCGGAATCTGCGAGATTTCCCTGCGGAGCCGTTTGGCGATTTCATAGTTCGCTTTCACATTCCCCCGCGGCCCGGTCAACTGCACGTCAATCGGAGCCGGGAGGCCGAAGTTCAGAATCTGGGTCGTGATATCGGGAGGCTGGAAAAAGAACGTCAGCGAAGGGAACTCTTCGTTCAGCGATTCACGCAGTGCGGCCACATAGTCTTTCGTCGGCGCGTGATGTTCGCTGAGCCGGATCAGAATTTCGCCGTCCGCGGCCGAAATCAGTGCGCCGTCGCTGAGCGCCAGATTGATTCCGCTGTTGGGAATTCCCATGTTCTCCACCAGCGTGACCAGTTCTTCCGACGGAATGATTTCGCGAATCCGGTGCGCCACCTGGCTGAAATAGCGTTCCGTTTCTTCAATGCGGGTGCCGGCCGGAGCCCGGACATGCAGACGGATCTGCCCGGAATCCACATCAGGGAAAAAGTCGCGACCGATCAGGAAGAACAGCCCGCTGGACGCGGTGACAAACAGCAGAAACAGCGTGGTGCAGAACGGCCGATGCGACAGAACCCAGACCAGCAGCAGGCTGTAGGCCGATTTCAGCTTGTCGAACTGCCGGTTGAAGGCCTCGTGAATGCGCCAGGCGAGATCTTTCTTCACCTTATGCTGCTGGCCGTCTTCGGATTTGCCGCCGTACAGTCCCACTTCCGTCCGCAGCAGATACTGCGTCATGGTGGGAACCAGCGTGCGGCTCAGGAAATAGCTGGTCATCATCGCAAACACCACCGCCAGCCCGAGTGGAATGAACAGCGACTTCGCCGCCCCGGTAATAAAGGCCACCGGCACGAACACAATGCAGATCGCCGTGGTCGCCACAAAGGCCGGCGCGGCAATCTGCTGGGCTCCGTCCAGAATCGCCCGCGTCAGCGTTTTGCCCTGATGCAGGTTGCGGTGAATGTTTTCGATTTCGACCGTGGCGTCATCGACCAGAATCCCCACGGCCAGGGCCATGCCTCCCAGGGTCATCACGTTCAGCGAATATCCGAAGAAATTGAGAAAGATGATCGACACCAGAATCGACAGAGGAATCGACACCAGCACTACCAGCGTGCTGCGCCAGGATCCCAGGAACAGCAGAATCATGGTCGCGGTCAGAAATGAGGCAATGGCCGCTTCCACAACCACTCCCTGCAGGGCCGCCCGGACAAACAGCGACTGGTCTGACAGCAGCACAATCTGCAGCTCTTTGGTCATGGTCGATGCCAGATACGGAAGGCGATTCCGCACTCCGGCCACAATCTGCAGCGTCGAAGCTCCCGCTTTGTAAATGGGCTGCAGCACCCCCCGCTTGCCGTCGACTTTCACAATGTTTGTCTGCGGTGGAGAGCCGTCACGCACCACGGCCACATCGCGCACATACACCGTGCGGCCGTCAATGGTGCGGATGGGCAGATCGCCGATCCGGGAAATCATGTCCGGGCTGCTGTTCACCCGGACAATGTATTCCTGGGCTCCAATCTTCGCGGTTCCCGCAGGCAGAATCAGGTTCTGGGCGTTCACCGCATCGGACACGTCATTGGCCGACAGCTTCCAGGCATAGAGCTTGACCGGATCGATGTCGATCATCGCCTGCCGGACGGTGCCGCCGAACGGGTAGGGAACCTTGGCCCCCCCCACGCTGGCCATGCCCGGACGCAGCTGGTTTGTCGCCAGGTCGAACAGCTGCTGCTCATTCAGTTTGTCGCCGGACAGCGACAATTGCACAATCGGCACGTTCGAAGCGCTGTAGCGCATCACCAGCGGGGGCATGGTGCCCGGCGGCATGTTGCGAATCACCGTCTGTCCGGCAGCCACCGTTTGAGCCACGGCCTCGTTGATGTTGGAGCCTGGTTGCAGGAAGATTTTGACCACGCCGACCCCGATCAGGGACTGGCTTTCAATGTGGTCGATTCCGTTCACCGTCGAGACCAGCACCCGTTCGAAGTTCCCGATCACGCGGGTTTCCATGTCGTCCGGAGAGATCCCCACATAATTCCAGATCACCGCCACGACCGGAATGTCGATTTCCGGGAAGATGTCCGTCGGCATGCGCACAACGGTCACGGTGCCGAGAATGGCAATCAGCATTGCCATGACGACAAACGTGTAAGGGTGTCGCAAGGCGATTCGAACAATCCACATAACACACCTGATCGGTCGGTTTGCAGCTGGCGGCCGTTATTGAAAAGCAGTCCGCAGGCTCGCGTATTCTGGCAGGAGAAAAAATAAGGGGGCGGGGCAGGTCAGGATCGGACAGGGCCGGGAAATTCAGGCAGGTCCAGGCGACATGGCTTTTCCCGGTTCATGTCGCCCGGCGAATGAGCAGAAGCAGGCGGTTTGCGTCAGAGGTCGCGCAGCGCCCGCTTTTCCGCAAGAAACGCCACGCGCCGTGCGGGAACACGCGGCCCATCCGATGGGATGCGCGCGCTCCGGAAAAGAGAATGTCCGGGAATCGGTTTCGGGGCAGGCAGTTCTTCGCGGGCCGGTTCATTGTTTGTATTCGTTTCATGACAGCGCCGCGGCAGGAGTGGGAGGAATGGTCCCCTGACTGGCGACATCTTCCGGAATCAGACGCTCTTTCCAGCGTTTGATGCACATGGCCGCATGTTCCCGTAGAATTCGACCCGCAGTGACTCCATTCCCCCGTTCCAGAGCATCCACGGCGGCATCATGTTCGCCTGCCCGATCCACCAGATTGGACTCGTGATGCCGGGACAGATGAATGCGCACCCGGGTTTCAAACCCCAGGCGGGTCCAGGCATCCAGCAGCAGCTGATTTCCGGAATGTTCCAGAATCCGGCGATGAAACCGGTCATTGTGCCGGGCATAAGACTCGGCATCTCCAGCCCGGGCGGCCGCATGCAGATCGGTGAGAATGTCACGCAGATCGCTGACATTTCCATTCAATCGAGGGGCAGCCAGTTCGGCGGCAAATTGCTCGAGAACTCCCCGCACGGCATATGACTCTTCCATCTCCTGATCACTGATGCTGCGGACATAAGTGCCGCGATAACGCTCGGATTCGACAAGCTGCAGCATCTGCAGGGCTTCCAGTGCCTCCCGGACCGGGGTTTGACTGGTGTTGAACTCCGCCGCGATTTCCAGTTCACGCAGTCGCGCGCCCGGGGGAAGTTCCCCGGTGATGATGCGTTTCTCCAGCACCGTCCGGATTCGGTCACTCATACATTGACGGTTCAAAGACATGCAGCGGCAGATTCGAAAGAGGGGAGCAGGAGGAGCCGTGTGGGAACTGGCAGGTCGACTTTTATATTATCGATAATCCAGCCGGGGGCAATCAGATTCCCGTCAGAATCCTCTCTTCAGCCAGGGGCGTTCGTCCTATCATTTCTGGCAGAAGCCGGTTGCATCGGTGGAGAGATTGAAGCGGGAAGACGGAGGCTGTCAGGAAGACGTTCCCCGGAGGAGGTGTTCCCGGGAAGGGCTGTCGTCCCGAAATTCTGCGGAGGCCGAGTGTGCAGGGGATTGCTTCAGAAAAATCATTGGCCTGGAGTCGGCGGCCCGGCGATGCGGTCCGGCGTTCAGGGTTCATCATTTCCTCCCTGCTGGGGGGGAGTCTTGGGCTGGCAGGTTGCCTGGCGGAAAATCCTCCTGCCCCTGCGAAGCATCCGGCCTCGAGGGTTGTCCTGCCCGCAGGTATGCCCGGGCAGGCTGGCCCGGAATCGGAAACGCCGGGCATTTCGCCGGAGAATCAGACGGCCATTTATGATCCTCAGGCGGATGCTGAACTGCAGGTTCAGCAGGCTCTCGCCCGTGCGAAAGTGCGGCGCACGCATGTTCTGCTGGTCTGGGGCGGCAACTGGTGCAGCTGGTGCCAGCGACTGCATCAGTTGTTCGAGGCGGATGCGGCAATTGCGGCCCGACTGGCGGAGGAGTTTGAGGTGCTCTGGGTGGATGTGCAGCAGAACCTCGGCATGCTCAACTTCTATGATGAGTTCACAGGGGAAAGGACGTTTCCCTGGCTGACTGTTCTGGATGCCCAGGGAAATGTGCTGGTCAATCAGGAAACCGAGTCGCTGGAAAGGGGGGCAGCGCATGAGCCCGGGCAGGTGGCCCGCTTTCTCGATCGCTGGTCCCCTCCCGGATCACAGGCGGCCGGCGACAAGATTGATCAGGCGGTGCACGAGGCCGCCCGACGGCAGGCGGCGGTTTTGATGCTGGTCGGCATTCCGTATTCGGAAGAGTCGTTCCAGCTGCGGCGGTTTCTGGCTGCCAACCGGGATATGCTGCAGACCCGCCTGGTGCTGATCGATCTCGATCTGCACCGCACTCCGCAGGCCAGGGAAATTCTGGAAAAACGCCTGCCCGAGGCTCCCTGGCGAAGCCTTCCCTGGCTGATTGCGCTCGATTCGCAGGGAAAAGTGCTGGCAACTTCGTGGGACGCAGGAGCGAACTTTGGATACCCGGTCTCGAAGGAGGAAGTGGAGCGGTGTTGTTCGGTTCTGCGTCGGGCAGGGAACTTCAACGCAGAGCAGCTCGAAGTTCTGGCTGAAAATCTGCGATTCCAGGCCGGAGTGCAGAGGACACCGACGCTGCAGCAGCAGTTTCAGGAGCAGAATCGCATCGATTCGCAGCAGAATTGAAGGGAGAAGGGCATTTCTGGCCGCGGGATTTGCTTCGGCAGTCAGAAATGCAGTCGGTAGCAGGCGGGAAACTCCTGTCGGAGGCGAGCGAAAAAAGAGCGGCCGAGCAGGAGGAAAAAGCCTGTCAGGTCCTTCGTGTTCGATGAATTTTGTCTCATTTCAGGTCGTCTGAGAAAGCCCGCCAGGGAAGACATGTAATTTTCGTTCTGTGGTAAGATGTTTTTGAAGCGTGTGTTACGTTGATTTTGCGTGACTTCAGGAGGGGCGGGAAAACAATTTTCGCGAGTCCGTCAGGAAAATGGGGGCCACGAACTTGCAAGTCAGAAATTTCGCCACTAACATCCCGCCTCGCCACACGGCGACCCGGGGGTATAGCTCAGTTGGTTAGAGCGCAGCTCTGATAAAGCTGAGGTCCCAAGTTCGAATCTTGGTACCCCCACATTGAACGGGTCCGGGAGTCAGGATTCAGGAATCAGTGGCACGGCAATCATGTTGCTGGACTCTGAATCCTGACTCCCGGCTCCTTCTCCCGGGGACGTAGCTCAATTGGGAGAGCACCGGCTTTGCAAGCCGGGGGTTGTCGGTTCGATCCCGATCGTCTCCACTGAATGGATCTCGGAAGGGTGAAGTTCAGTCCGGCAAGAAGGTTTTTGAGACTCTCAAAAATTTTTGGCCCGGAGGGTTGACCAGCGAATCTGGTGGCCCTAACATGTCGGACCCGCCTGAAAGGGCCGGTGAGTGTTCAAGAGAAGTGCATTTGCAAGTGCTTTTCTCTTGCACACTTAAGTGGGTGAAAGCTCATGTGCGAGGCACGCCGAGAAGCGTGTAAGCTGCCTTCGTTTTGAGGGCAAGATCTTTGGTAATCTGGTGGATAGACGCGTGGCATCTGGCTTTGCATGCCGGCAGATAAATTCTGCTGGTGTGTTGTCCTGCGAAAAGAAAACTTTTCGCGGGTGCAATTTTGCAAATGCCGAGCTCTTGAGGAAATGAAGCACGCCTGGCGTGCGGTGCCGTGACGCAAGTTGCGGACAATCGTTTACCTGCAGTAAAGCTGCAGGGTTTTTGAAGTGGTTTGATGTCTTGGTTGTGATTGTGTCGGGAAACCTGCGTGGTTGCAATTAAGGTGGTCAAGCTATTAAGGGCACATGGGGGATGTCTTGGCGTTGGAAGGCGATGAAGGGCGTGGAAGGCTGCGATAAGCCTGGGGGAGCCGTCAAACAGGCGTTGATCCCGGGATCCCTGAATTACTGCGAAAGCAGAGCGAACGTGGAGAACTGAAACATCTAAGTACCCACAGGAAGAGAAAGAAAACTCGACTCCCTAAGTAGTGGCGAGCGAAAAGGGAATAGCCCAAACCGGGTGCTACGGCATCCGGGGTTGTGGGACCAGCATTGTGTACGCGAATTGCTAGAAGAATCCGTGTGGAAACCGGAACCATAGAGGGTGATAGTCCCGTATTTGAAAGCATGAAGCGGCTAGCTGGCACCCGAGTAGGGCCGGGCACGTGGAACCCGGCCTGAATCTGCGAGGCCCATCTCGTAAGGCTAAGTACTCACCAACGACCGATAGTGAAAAGTAGCGCGAGCGAAAGATGAAAAGAACCCCTTCTAGGGGAGGGAAAGAACCTGAAACCGTGTGCCTACAAGCTGTCGGAGCACCATGCCTTCGGGCGGTGTGACGGCGTGCCTTTTGCATAATGATCCGGCGAGTTATGGTCATTGGCTGGTTAAGGTCTTACGGACCGAAGCCGCAGGGAAACCGAGTCTGAATAGGGCGACTTTGTCAATGGCTATAGACGCGAACCCTTGTGAACTACCCATGGGCAGGTTGAAGCGCGGGTAAGACTGCGTGGAGGACCGAACTCACTGATGTTGAAAAATCAGGGGATGACCTGTGGGGAGGAGTAAAAGTCTCATCAAACTGGGA